>Ga0164294_10004524_pt1 | contig 12121 bp, 12 predicted proteins | sample GEODES005metaG_FD_111479 | JGI IMG/M metagenome (GOLD analysis project Ga0164294, IMG submission 111479) | Oligotrophic lake water microbial communities from Sparkling Lake, Wisconsin, USA - GEODES005 metaG | ecosystem: Environmental > Aquatic > Freshwater > Lake | place: USA: Sparkling Lake... | reverse complement strand
TCGACGCGGTGGTCGCCGGACTCACCGATGCGGTCAGCGCGCTCAAGTGGGGCGATCCGTCAGATCCCGACGTAGCCGTGGGCCCAGTCATCAGCGCCGCGCAGCAGGAGCGGGTGGCGGGAATGGTGGCGCGAGCCGCAGAAGCCGGCGCTGAGATCACAACGGGCGGAGCAGTGGGGGACCGGCCTGGGTTCTTCTATCAGCCGTCGGTCATTGTGAACCCCGCGCAGGACGCAGAGATAGTGCAGCGAGAGGTGTTCGGACCGGTGGTGAGCGTGCAGCGATTCGCCGATGAGGACCAGGCCGTGGCGTGGGCCAACGGCGTGGATTACGGCCTTGCGGCAAGCGTGTGGACCCAGGATGTGGGGCGTTCAATGCGCATGGCCAAGCGCCTGCAGTTCGGAACCGTGTGGGTCAACGATCACATCCCGATCGTCTCAGAGATGCCCCATGGCGGCTACAAGCAGTCGGGCTACGGCAAGGACATGTCTGTCTATGCGCTCGAGCACTACACCGAGCTCAAGCACGTCATGATCAAGCACTAATGGGAGACGCAATGGACCTCAATGAACTTCTGCAATTGGCCACCGACACCTATGCCGTCCGGCTCGCACAGGTGGGCGATGACCAGTGGGATATGCCCAGCCCGTGTGAGGGTTGGACGGTGCGTGACTTAGTCGCTCATGTCGTTGGCGGAAACGCCATGGCCGTCGCTCTGATCGACGGTGCAACCGCTGACGAGGCCGTCGCCCTGTTCACTGCCACCGAACTCGCCGCCGACGTAACTACACAGTTCGCCGACGGCGCCACGGCACAGATCGCCGCCTTCGCCGCCGAGGGTGTTGCCGCCCAGGTGCTCCACCATCCAATGGGCGACCTGCCCGGCGAGGTGGTCCACGGATTCCGGGTTGGTGACCTCACGCTCCACGCCTGGGATCTGTCCCGAGCCATCGGCGCCGATGAAACGCTCCCCGAGCAACTAGTTGAGGCTGTCTACGCCAACCTTGAGCCAATGGCCCCGATGATCGCCTCGATTGGTGTGTTCGGCGACGGACCCAGCGGAAACGTTTCCGCGGAAACGTCCGCGCAGGACCGACTGCTCGATCTCGCCGGCCGCCGTCCGTAAGTCGCTGGCGGGCAGTTGGTCATCAGACTGCCGCCGGTTCCTCCCGGCGATGGGCCCGGAAGAATGGGATGGCCACTGGGCACCGCCACCATCGGCCCTGTCCGGCCCGCACTGCTCCCCAGATTGAGATCACGAGGCCGAGTCCATAGAGCACGAAGATCCCAACGAACGGCACGACCGCCCAGGGCGTGCCGGCGTTGACGTCGCTCGAGCCGTCGGTGCCGAAGGGTGCGATGAGAATGGTGGCGAAGATGGCACCGATTCCGAGCAGCCACCCGAGCAGGAAGGTCAGTTGCAGATTGAACGCCTCTGCTGAATGCCAGCGGGTGAAACGGTTCTTCTTGCCATCAGTGAGGTAGACGATCAGCGGCAGGATCACGGCAAACGCAAAGAAGCCGAGCCACGAGAGAACCGACAACATCTGCCCGGCCTGCTCGGGCGACTGCTCAGCACCGGGTGCGAGTGGTCCCCACGCGTAGCCGTCCCACCAGCGATGGCGACCGGAGCCATCGTCGTACCAGCCAGGTGGCGGGGGAGCCCCGTTTGTGTTCGTCTCCACGTAGGCGAGGGTAGCGCGGCTGAATGATTGAAGCGGCGGGTAGTTTTCAAACGCTGATGACGGTTGCTTTGCCATCCGCAAGACATCGAGTCAGGGGGGGCGAGGTAGATGCGAGACGATGATGCAGCCGGATTGATCGCTGAGCGATTGCTGCAGGTGATCGATGAGGGCCAACGGACAGCTACCTACAAGCTCGCCCTCGTTTTGGCGTTGATGGATGCATGCGCCGAAGGGGTAGGGGTCGATGGGTATGCACCCGAGTCAGTGACAACGCGTCAAGTAGCGGAGCATGTGGTGCGGATTTATTACCCCCAGGTGCGCGAATACTTCGGTAGCGCCGGAACCGGAGTGGCGCTCCGCCAGATCAGCAACAAGAACTCAGTGTCGCTGGCGGCTATCTATCGGTTCCGTCTGGAGGCTGATGGAGTTGCTCTGGGGGTAGCGATGCGCACAATGCCTGAGGCCTATGAGCGCTGTCTCGATGAGGTCGAGTGGAACTTTGCTAGGTATCCGCTCCTGCTGTTGCAGGTTTTGGGTGGTTCGCTAGTTCCCTTTCTGTACGAGACCAGTTGGAGCAGCGGCATCAGTCGGCGGCAACTCGACTCGGCACCGGGAATCATCAGCTTCCAGCCGGGCGCCGCAGATGAGTTGCTACGAATCGCTCCGCTGGTGCGCCCTCTTGTTGAGGTTCATTGGATTCGACAGGTGGCCAAGTGGAACCAAGTAGATGTGGAGAGCGAGCGCCTGCGGGGGCACCTCTTCGGCGCAGAGCGGGCTGTGTTTCCCGATTGGCTACGAACAGCGTTGCGTGAGGCGCAAGTCGACCGCTGCTTCTATTGCGACGCTCAGTTGGGAGCGCAATCCGGTGAGATCGACCACGTTCTGCCGTGGTCACGTTGGCCAAATGACGCAATGGAGAACCTCGTGCTGACAGATCGCCGCTGCAACAACGACAAGCGCGACCGACTCGTTGCGATCAAACACATCCATCGCTGGGTTGAGCGTCTCGAAGGTCAAGGCGCGGACCTCGCCGGGATTGCTGCATCGCAGGGGTGGGACACATCTACCGACCGGTCGCTCGCGCTGATGCGCGCTGGGTACGCGCACCTACCTGAAGGAACACCGCTGTGGGGGGCCCGGGGTGAGTTGCGGGTCGAGGCTCTCGCACCGATACGTCAGTTGTTGGCCGCCGCAAGTCGCTAGCGCCTGAAGGGCGCCACGCTGGGGATCAGAGCCGAAATGATGAACCCAATCTGGCTACTCACTTCGGGTCCAACAATTCCGAGCCGGTGGACCAGTCGCCGAGAATTCACCGATCTCATGAGTTCGCATTGCGCGTAACTAGTGACGTCGAGTCCGGTGACTGGCGTTGACTCCACCTCGATGTGAATTGGGAGGTTTCGCTGGGTTGAGGTGAGGGGGACCACGAGTCGAAATGGGAATGATGCTCCGAAGTGGTCCGGTGGTCCGATGACCAACGCTGGGCGCCGAGCGGATGGCTCGCCGGGATACGGATCGCCGAATTCGGTGAGCCAGATCTCGTCAACCGAGGCCATCAGTTACCGACGTTGACGAATCTTCGGCGAGGTAACTGCTCCATGCCTCGGGGTCGCTCTGCAACTCAGCGATGCGCATGGCGACATCCCTACCGATTCGTTCGCGCTTCAGGGCTTCGGCTGCTGCACGAACGGTTTCGATGAGCGAGCAGCCCTCGATGCCGCTCAACTCCGTCAGCAATGCGTGAGTTTCGGTGTCTACTCGAACGGTGGTGGTGGACATGGGATCAGTCTACAAATCATCTACACAACAGCCAATGAAAAACACAACGGCCGCCGGCCCCTTGCGGGAACCGGCGGCCGAAACGTTTCCGCGGAAACGTCTAACCAGTAACAAGACCAGCAATTAAGCGCCTTGACGGCTGTTGTGCCGGGCCACCAACTGGCGGGCGATGACCTTGAGGCAGAGGGTCTCATCGGCGCCCTCAAAGATGGACAGCACTCGAGCGTCCACGAACAAACGGCTCACCGTGTACTCCTCGGCGTAACCCATTCCGCCGTGGATCTGCATGGCCTCACGGGTGACCCACTCGGCTGCTTTACACACGTACGCCTTGATCATGGAGGCTTCGAGCATGCCTTCGCCCTTGGCCATCATGCGAGCAACTTCATAGGAGAACTGCCGGGAGCCCTGCACGGTCACAGCCATGCGAGCGAGCTTGGCCTGAGTCAGCTGGTACTCGCTGATGTTCTGGCCAAACACTGAGCGGTTCTCGGCATATGCGGTTGCTTCTTCCAACGCCGACTGCATGACGCCAACGGCACGGGCTGCTGTTTGCAGGCGGCCGTTTTCAAAGCCCGCCATTTGGTAATAGAAGCCCTTGCCTTTGCCGTCTTCCTCGCCGATGAGGTTGCCGGCAGGAACGAACCAGTTCTCGAGCGCAATCTCATAGGAGTGCATGCCGCGGTACCCGATGGTGTCGATCGGGCGGCCTTCCATCTTGCCGGTGCCGTGCGCATGCTCCGCGGTGAACGCAAAGCCATGAGCGTCGCCGCGCTCCTTGGGAACGATGAACATGGACAGACCCTTGTGGCCCGCGTTGCGGTCGGGGTCGGTCCGGGCGAGCAACATGAGCACATCAGCTCGGGCGCCAAAGGTGCACCAGGTCTTGACTCCGTTGATGACGTAGCCGCCGTCCACCTCGGTTGCGGTGGCCTTCACCCCAGCAACGTCGGACCCAAAATCGGGCTCGGTTACGGCCACGGCGTTCATTACTTCAACGGTTGCCAACTTGGGCAGCCATTCCTGCTTTTGCGCTTCGGTTCCGCCGGCCTCGAGGGCTCGGGCAAGGATCTCTGGGCGGGTAATGAGCGAGCCGCCGGCGCCGAGGGAGCCGCGGGAGAGTTCTTCGGTTGCGACCACCATGGCGATGTAGTCGGACTCGTCACCGGAGGCGAAGCCGCCGTATTCCTCGGGGATGGACAGCCCGAAGGCGCCCATCTCGGCGAGTCCTTCGATGATCTCCTCGGGGATATCGGAGTTCTCACGGTGGATGTGTTCGGCGATGGGAACGAGCTTCTCTTCGGCGAACCTACGGAAGGTGTCCTGCACCATCTCGAAGTCTTCGGTGAGGTGCTTGGGGCCCTGCACCGCAGCGAGTGAGGCCAAGAACTCAGGCGACCGGTACACCGATACGAAGTTGCGGGCACCGTCGAGAGCGTTCCCTGCCACGCCCCACTCGGTCTCACGGCCGTAGAGCTTGAAGGCCAGATCGGCAATGACGTCAGCGGTAAACGCGGCGGTAATGCTCGCCTCGTCCTTGCCCTTGTTGCCGTAGCCGAGGAGCCCTCGAGCGGCCATGACCCCAGAGGCTGCATGGGCTACGTCGTAAGCCAGGACTTGGTTGTTGTCGATGCCATCATGGGCAAGACGGGCAATGCCGGAGTCCACTACCGCTTGGGCCACATCGAGTGCAGCGGAGGCGTCGGTCAGGAGATCGTCAGAGAGTTCAGCCATGCCGGCAGATTACCCACCGGTAACGAGGGGTTCCCAAGCGGCGGCGTTACCACGTCACACATCAGCACTCGGCCAGCGATCGCCGGCATGCTGATGTAGGTAGACAGCCAGCTCGGATTTGCTCATCGGTCCGCCCGCAATTGCTCCCAGAGCAGCGTCGCACTCCAGCACCCGGACTCGGTCGAGCACCTGGGTTGTGTCCACCCCGTCTGCCACTGCGGTGAGTCCTAGGCGGTGGGCGAGATCAATGACGGTGCGAACAATGTCGGGGTTGCCTTCGGCGAGCTCACGCACGAACTGCCGATGAATCAGGATTTCATCGATCGGCAGGTCTCTGAGCGCAGCGAGTGACGAGTCGAGCGAACCAAATCCGCCAAGGCAGAACCTCGCGCCTCCCTGGCGCAAGGTTTGAAGTTCGCCAATGTCGAGTCCGTATTGCCCGGTGACTTGGGCCTGAGTGATTTGCATGCAGAGCGATCCTGCTGGCACTCCGGCTAAATGAAGTAGATCGGGTAGCCATGTCTCGAGGTTCCCATCGAGTACCGGCAGCAAGCTCAGATCTACGTTGATGGTAAGACCTGGCGCCCCCCCGAGACTCAAAATGTCGGCCACCGCTTGTTCGGTCACTCTCTGAGCGAGCAGCGAAAGACGGGCAATCGGCGCCCCAATCTCCACGAGGTCGTTGAGCTCTACGTTGCCGTGCCGGGGGTGATCCCAAATCCCAGCGGCCTCGATGCCAATTGGTTGCAGCGAGACGAGGTCGAGTCGGGGCCGGTACGCAATGCGGAGTTGGTCAGTCCACTCATCTCCCATGAGCGCAGAGCGCAACTCGATGTGGCGAATCTCGATCTGTTCGAGTTCCTGAGAGAAGAACGCGAATGTTGCCCCGGACTTCTTGGCCCGGTACATGGCGCTATCGGCCCGACGCAGCAACTCGGTGACATCGGCTCCATGATCTGGGTGCCGCGCCGCACCGATACTTGCGCCCACTCTCACCTCAATATCACCGAGTCCAATGGCTTCCTCGGTGATGCGTGCGACGCGTTCGGCGACTCCACGCGTCCCCTTCACCGAGGCGTCGGTCGTGAGCAGGATGGCGAACTCGTCGCCACCGAGCCGGGCCACGGTGTCGCAGTCGCGCAGCTCCGTGGTGAATCGCCGCGCAAGCTCAACGAGCACCTCGTCGCCTCGTTCGTGTCCGAGGGTGTCGTTCACCTCTTTGAAGTGATCTAGGTCCAACATCAGGATCGCGAGCGGCTCGTCGGTTCGCCGGGCTCGAGCTAGTGCCGACTGGGCTCGGTCGATAAAGAGCGAGCGGGAGGGGAGTCCAGTGAGAGGGTCATGCAACCCCATCTCTCGAACCGATTCCTCGTCCTCGCTGATGGCGAGCACCTTCTCGGCGGTGATTCCAATGCTCTGATCCCCGAGCGGGACAACTCGAAGCGACATCAACGCCCCATCGGGTTCGTGAAATGCGGTTTCCACAGTTGTCCGCAGCCGCACCACGTCAAGCAACTGTCGTTCAAGCCCCGGAAAGTGGGCCAGAAGGTCGTCGGGTCCGCCCCTTTGGACAAGCGGGTGATCCCCTGCCCACAGGTGCAACTGATCGGCAGCAGCAGCGTTGGCGAACCGCACCACCAGACTGTTGGGCCGGTCAAGGTCTTCCATGCGCAGTACCGCGGCGGGGAACGGCATGACCTCCGCGAACTCAGCCAATCTGGCGGCGCGCCCTTCAAGAACCCATTGCTCGGTGGTGTCGGTCACCACGCCACGCCGCCGTGCAGCCAAACCGTGCGGTGTCAATGTGACGCGAATTCGCTCGGTGACATGGCGAAGTCGTCCGCGTCCATCTCGAATTCGGTAACCGATTTCTGCGTCGTGGCCTTGGGAGACCTGCAGGCGAGCATTGGCGAGCGGCCCAAGGTCTTCTGGCTCCACCCGACCCGACGGCATTGCTCCTTCGGTGCACTCTGCGGGCTCGAACCCAAACTGCTTGCGCACTAGATCACTCACGTGGTCAGGCGGACCAGCGGCTCCGGGTCCTTCCCACACCACGGCACCAAGGTCCTCAGACAGCTGCTGATAGCGGTCGGCGGCTACCAAAGCATCTACTGAGAGGCGTCGGATTGCGGTGACTGCGAGCACCCAGGTGGCGAGCCACGCAAGCCATACCAACGGCCACAACTCTGCTTTCCATGACGCGATTCCTGCTGCGATGATCCCGGCGAGGAGCACCACGAACCAGGTCCATGGCGCTGGCTGACGGTGCAAGGGGATCTCGGCCAGATCCGCTGAATCGTGTGCGCCGTGTTGCTGAGCCTGTCGATGGGGCGGAATTGTTGGGTCTGGGCCGTTCATAGCGTGGGTCCTCTCATGGTCCCACCGGAACTCGATCTTTTGTCGCCACTGCAGAGTGAACGTGAACTCTGGCGACCAAAGGGGAGCGGTACCCGGTCCAAATAAATTAGCCAAAGATAGTTCGCTCAGCAACGAGTTTTGCTGGTGGCTCCGATTTTGGCGAGCCGCGGAGTCCGTGGGTCTTTGGTGGGGGGTCGCGGCGGGAACTACCGTCCGGCCGTTACGTCATCGTTCCCAACTTCATAAGTTGGGCACCCGGAGGATTTGCAATGACCGTGCACGACCGACCCTTTGGCCGCTACCTCGAGGACTTCGTCCCCGGCGACGTTTACCGTCACTGGCCAGGCAAGACCATCACCGAATACGACGATCATCTCTTTTGCATGATCACAATGAACCACCACCCACTGCACACCAATGCGTGGTTCGCAGAAAACGAAACCGTCCATGGCAAGAACGTGGTCGTGGGCAACCTGGTGTATTCGTTGGTGTTGGGCATGAGCGTCCCCGATGTTTCTGGTGCGGCAATCGCCAATCTTGAAATCGAGACGCTGCAGCACAAGAACCCCACGTTCCATGGCGACACGATCTACGCCGAGACCCGCGTGCTCGACACCCGCGAATCTTCAAAGGGCGACCGGGGCATCGTGACGGTAGAGACCAAGGGCTTCAATCAGGACGGAGTGGAGGTGTGCTACTTCCGTCGCAAGGTCATGGTGTGGAAGCGAGAAGCCGGACCCACCCGCAAGCGCCCCTACACCGACGACATCTGGGACTGAACCTGAGTCGGGGCAATCTCCATCGGATGAAGAAGTGAGTGGCGCCGGGGGGTTCTCGGGAGCCTCCCGCCGTGCTCGTGTTGCCGGACCGTTTGCTCGCGCCGCAGTGGGTCAGATGGTGGCCGCAACTGCTGGCGAGTTCGTGGTGGATATCGCTGCCGGAACGGGGATATTGACCGGCGTCCTGCACCGGGCAGGGCGCGTGGTGGTGGCGGTGGAAGCTGACCTCAGTAACGCCGCGCACATACGCCGCGCCGTCTCTGGGCTGGTCGTGAACGCGGCACCGCACGCTCTGCCGTTTAGGGACGGAGCATTCGGCGTGGCGGTCTCGGGAATGGCTGAAGCCAACGCCGAGGCGCCCGACCCTCAGAGATGGTGGGGCGAAGCGCATCGCGTGCTGGCACCTGGCGGTGACGTCATGGTGATGGTGAGTGACCCCAGCGCGATTGGCCGCTCCATCGTGCCGCCATCGGGAACCGACATCTCTACCCTTGCTCATGAGCAAGTAGCGCCTGATGGGTCGACGCCGCTCACCACGGTGCTGCGGTGGTCAGGCGCAGCGTGACGCCAGAGCAACGGTCGTTGCTGGAATGGGGACAGCGTCATCGCCGCAACCTTCCATGGCGCACGACACGGGACCCGTGGGAGGTGCTCCTTGCCGAGGTCATGCTCCAGCAGACACAGGTCGATCGAGCGATTCCCCGGTGGATTGAGTTCTGCCAGCGATGGCCGACCGCGACCGCGTTTGCCGATGCCGCACCGGCGGAGATTCTCGCCGCATGGCAGGGAATGGGCTATCCGCGTCGCGCCCTCAACCTGCATCGGACCGCTCAACTTGTGGTGACGTATCACAGTGGCGAGCTGCCGTGTGACTTGGCGGCGCTGTTGGATCTGCCAGGGATTGGTCCGTACACGGCCCGCGCTGTTCAGGCTTTCGCCTTCGAGGTTGATGCTGCGGTGGTGGACACCAACGTCGGTCGCACTCTGGCCCGGCGAGCGGGTGAGCGGCTCTCTCCCACGGTGGCGCAGCGAGTTGCCGACGAGTGGTTGCCATCTGGGGCAGCGTGGGAATGGAACCAGACTTTGCTTGATCTGGGAGCACTCGTATGCCGCCCGCAGCCAGATTGCGCGGAGTGCCCAGTTCGTAACGGCTGTGCGTGGCAGGGGAGCGAGGAGATTGCGGACCCTGCCCAGCGCTCAGCGGGAGTGTCGCGGCCACAAGCACGATTTGATGGTTCGCTGCGACAGGCCCGAGGTGCCGTAATGGCGGCATTGCGCGACGGTCCAGTGGCTGAATCTGACCTTGTGGAACTGCCGGGCCACGATCTGGGCGACGTCCTGGCGTCGTTGGAAGCGGACGGCTTGGTGCATCGCGCAGGTGAATTCGTCACCCTCGGCCCAGCTCCAAGTTGAGTCGCTACTCGGCGAGGAACTTCAGGATTTCGGCGTTCACGGCGTGCGGCTGTTCCAACTGCAAGAAGTGGCCGGCGTTGTCCACCATCACGGCGCGACTTCCCGGGAAGGTGAGGTAGTCGCCGGAGGTCTCAGCCAGCGACGGCAACATGCAGCCATCGTTTCTGCCGTGCAGATACAGCAGCGGGAGTTCGGGCACCGCCAGGGTGGCGCTTTGGTAGGCCTCAAGCTCGGGTGCCTGCAACTCAAATTGCAGAGTTTGCCGATACGCACCGAGAGCGGCCGACAGATTCTCTGGAGTCGCCATGCAGTCCACAAAGTGGGCAAAGTCCTCCGCGCCGTCGTAGCCGGGCGACCAATCGGCCCAGAGCCGGCGCACGAACTCGTAGTCGTCGAGGGGAAGCGCCATATCGGCGAGCGGATTGAGTTGGAAGAACATGTACCAGCTCAATCGCAACTGGTCATAGGAGAAGAACGCCTGCGCCGTCACTGGTCCTGGCGGAACCGCAGCGGCAACTGCCTTGCGCCAACGCTCGGGTTCGGTGCCCGCGCCGGCGTAGACGCCCATGGCTCCCCAGTCATGACCAATGAGCACGGCGTCGGCGTCACCACCAAGCGCAGCGTGCAACGCGTTGGCATCCTGACCCAGGACTCCCGCTTGGTAGCGGCCGTCAGCGGCAAGCGATGTCGGTGCATAGCCACGGTTGAACGGTGCGACCGCCCGGTACCCCGCAGCAGCCAACTCCGGCAGCAAGTGGCGCCAAGTCCATGCCGAATCGGGGTAGCCGTGGAGGCACAACGCCAGCGGCCCCTCTCCAGTCGCCAAATATTCGAAGTCGATCCCGTTGGCCGACACGGTTAATTGTTCGAAGTTGCTTGCTGCCATGTCGCGGACCCTAACCCGCCGTAAGCCGTGAGGTCAGCGTCAGGATCATGCTCAGGAATGCGGCGCTCAGCCGCACCGGTTCAATCGGCTGTCCCTCATGGGCCTCGAAGGTGCCTCCGGGCAGCCATAAAGAAACAGGCGTAGAGCAACATCCATAGAGAAATCGGTCACAGAGCGGGGTGTCTGCCTACCTGATTCACCTACTGTTCACCGAACCTGCAGGGACGCAGGATGTTGTGGGTCGCTTCAGTCGCCGCTCTAGTTGAGTTGGCGAGATTTCGGGGGATTCGGGGATGACGGAATGAATGTCACGTTTTATGGGGTGCGGGGATCCACCCCGTGCGCGTGCGACTCCACCCGCAGGTACGGCGGCAATACCTCATGCGTGGTGCTGAACTTCGAAGGCGGCGAACCAATCGTGTTCGACCTCGGAACGGGCCTGCGCTTCTTTGGTCTCGACATCGGCTGCGGCGAACCCTTCAAAGGTGCAGCGCTCGTAAGTCATCTGCATTGGGACCATGTGCAGGGGATTCCTTTCTTTGCACCTTGGCTGGTGGAGAATTCCCGCCTCGACATGTGGGCTCCGCAACAAGACGGAATTGAGTTGGAAGATGCAGTGCGGGCGTTCATTTGCCCGCCGTACTTCCCGATCGACATTGATCAGCTTCCGGGTGAGCTGCGCTTTCACGAGGCAGGAACTGAGCCGTTCATGGTGGGTCGGGCCGAGGTCATCGCTGCGCCCGTTCCTCACATCGGTCCCACCGTTGGCTACCGGGTCACGGTCGATGGCATCTCTGTGGCGTACGTCAGCGACCACCAGCAACCGGGACCAGGTTCAACCGAGGTCGACCCTGCCGTGCTGGAGCTCTGCAGAGATGTCGACCTGCTCATCCACGACGCTCAATTCAACGACGAGGAGTTCGCCGCTCGGCCCACATGGGGCCACTGCACCGTGGACTATGCCGTTGAGGTAGCTGCCCAATCCGGGGCTCGCCGACTGGCGTTGTTCCATCACGATCCCAGCCACTCAGATGACCAAATAGATGAGTTGTTGGCCCAGGCAAAAAAGAGTGCCGCCGCTCGGGGCATCCTCGAGGTGATCGCTGCAGGTGAGGGCACCACCGTGTCGCTATCGGCGGAGAGCACCAGAGCAGACGCGGCGGCTAGTTCAGTCACGGAGTCGATCACGTTGCCGCTCACCGAGGCGAGCACGGTGTCGATCACGTTGCCTGGCACCGAGGCGAGCACGGTGCCTGTCGCCGCGTCTGCCACCGAGGCCGGCTCGGACTTGAGCGCCCGGTAGCCTGACGCCCCAGCAGCACTGCCGCTGCTGATCACCAACTGGAGGACCAAATGGCCGACGGATCTGCCGACGCCAGCGACACTGGTAACGCTGCGAATGTCGAGATCGATCCCCAGCATTACCGGCGTGTGTTGGGACAGTTCCCGACTGGCGTCACGGTGGTCGCGGCGGACCATGACGGAAG
>Ga0164294_10004523_pt1 | contig 12124 bp, 10 predicted proteins | sample GEODES005metaG_FD_111479 | JGI IMG/M metagenome (GOLD analysis project Ga0164294, IMG submission 111479) | Oligotrophic lake water microbial communities from Sparkling Lake, Wisconsin, USA - GEODES005 metaG | ecosystem: Environmental > Aquatic > Freshwater > Lake | place: USA: Sparkling Lake... | reverse complement strand
GAATGCGCTGCTCCGCGCGGCATGGGCCTAGCGAAAAAATGCTATTTGCCAGTCCTGAAACGCTGCTTGCGCGACATTGAAAAGTGCCTTGAAAAGCGTGTACTGCATGCTTTACAGGGGTGGGGAAATGTCGCATCGTAATAAGCCCATGTCGCCCAAGCGTCAGTGGGTACGGTGGAAATTACGTAAACTGCCTTGGGTTTGAGAATGGGGTTGCCGACGAGGCTCCCGCTCGAACTGCGCAAGCGCCAAATAAGGGCCTTCGGGCCCGCCTAGACGGGAGCAACGCTGATGAGCGACCAGGAAGATTTCAACCTCAACGACCTCAACAATGAGGACTTGGTGGCCCAGGTTCACGATGACCTGTACAACGGCCTCAAGAGTGAAGTGGTTGAAGCCACTAATATTTTCCTGTCGCGCGGCTGGGGCGCCGACAAGGTGCTCAACGACGCGCTTGTCGAGGGCATGCGCATCGTCGGCGTCGACTTCCGCGACGGCATCCTGTTCGTTCCTGAAGTGCTGCTGGCCGCCAACGCCATGAAGGCCGGCATGGAATTGCTGCGCCCCCTGCTCGCCGAAACCGGCGTCGAGCCCATCGGCAAGGTGGTCATCGGCACCGTGAAGGGCGACATCCACGACATCGGCAAGAACCTGGTGTCCATGATGCTCGAGGGTGCGGGCTTCGAAGTCATCAACCTCGGCATCAACAACCCGGTGGAAAACTACCTCGCCGCGCTCGAAGAGCACCAACCGGACATCCTCGGTATGTCGGCGCTGCTCACCACCACCATGCCCTACATGAAGGTCGTCATCGACACCCTCAAGCAGAAGGGTCTGCGTGACAAATACATCGTGCTTGTCGGTGGCGCGCCGCTGAACGAAGAGTTCGCGACGGCCGTTGGTGCCGATGCTTACTGCCGCGATGCGGCCGTAGCCGTGGAAACTGCGAAGTCGATGATTGCTGCGCGACGTGCGGCGCGCGACGCCGCCGCTGCCGCCCACTAAAGTGGCAGGCAGCGCGATGGCAGCGGGGTCGCCCGTCCTCGTCATCGCCTGCGGCGCTCTGGCGCGCGAAATCGTCGCGCTGAAGCGTCTGAATGGCTGGGAGGCACTCAACATCGAGTGTCTCCCGCCGGAACTTCACAATCGCCCGGAGAAGATTCCAGGCGCGGTCCGCGAGGCCATCCAAGGTGCTCGCGGGCGTTTCAACCAACTGTTTGTCGCCTACGCCGATTGCGGTACGGGTGGCCTGTTGGATCGGGTACTCGAAGAAGAGGGTGTGGCGCGTTTGCCGGGCGCCCACTGCTACGATTTCTTTGCCACGCCGGCAGCATTTGCCGCGTTGGCAGAGGAAGAACCGGGAACGTTTTACCTGACGGATTTTTTGGTGCGTCATTTCGAGCGGTTGGTCATCGAAGGTCTTGGCCTAGACCGCCACCCGGAACTACGCGACGAGTATTTCCGCCACTACCGGCGCTTGGTGTACTTGGTGCAAGTGCCCTCGCCCGAACTGCGCGAGGCCGCCGCGGCCGCTGCGCAGCGGCTGGGTTTGGCTTTCGAGGAACGCCACACCGGCTACGGTGATTTGGCGACGACGCTAGGCCAAGTGGCCCAAGTGGCCCAAGTGGCCCAAGTGGGCCAAGTGGCCACGCGAGTGAATGAAGTGGTGGTGCCGCTGACCGCCCTTGCTAACCGACACAGAGGAGCAGCCTGAAGTGGCCTCATTGATCATCATCTCCTGGCGCGACGTGCCGGCACAGGTCATCGTCAAGCGTGGACGCGAGACGCATAAGGTGCAGCTCTCGCACCGTTTCCAAGAAGCCGTGGACCGCGCGGCCATGCGCGCGGGTAAGGGCAGCTCCGATGCTTATCTCGCGGACTGGGTCCGCAGTGCGCCCACTCCTTGCGGTGACGATCTGCAGGCCATCGCCGAAGCCACGGCCGCGGAAATCGAAGCCCGTTATTCCGACGACGACCTGGAGCGCATCATCCGCGCCAAGGGTAACGACGCCACGTTGCCGCCTAAAGAAAGCCCCGCTGCGGCTGATGCCGCTCCGGAGGCCTGATGTATCGCGTTCGCCTTTGGTCCGTGCGCCACTCGCGCGGCCTGAACGCTTTCTATAAAGGCTTCGAGCGCGCCATGATTGCCTTGGCACCGCTGTGGCGTGCCATTGGCTACCAGCGCGCGGAAAAGCCGGTCGCGGCTTTCGAGAAGCGAGTGAAGGGTTTGCTGTTCGACTGCAAGATGTGCGGCCAGTGCGTACTCAGCAGCACTGGCATGTCTTGCCCCATGAACTGCCCGAAGCAGCTGCGCAATGGCCCTTGTGGTGGCGTCAGCCTTGACGGCTATTGTGAAGTGAAGCCCGAGATGCGCTGCGTTTGGGCTGAAGCTTGGCGTGGTGCAGGCCAGTTCGATGGTGGCCTGGCTGCCATCCAAGTGGTGCAGGCCCCGGTGGACCGTCGCATGGAAGGCACTTCTTCCTGGCTGCGCGTGGTTCGCGAGAAGACCGGCGAGCCGGATCCGAACGCCAAGAAGCCGGCGGCGGCTCCCGCCAAGGCAGCGGCCGCCCCCAAGAAGGAGGGCGCGCCATGAAGTTTGTGGACGAGCCCGTAGCGGGCCAGCCGTTTTCCCTGCTCCCCGGCCACAGTTCGCCGGGCCGCTTGGAGCGCGTGTTACGCGCCGGTGGCTTCGCGGTCACTTCCGAATTGGCACCGCCCGACAGTGCGGATGCCGAAGAAGTTTATCGCCGCGCGCGGCTGTTCGACGGCTACGTCGATGCCATCAACGCTACCGACGGCAGTGGTGCCAACGTCCACATGTCGAGTGTGGCGGTGAGCGCTCTGCTAACGCGTAGCGGTTACGCACCGGTCATGCAAATCTCCTGCCGCGACAAGAACCGCATTGCTATTCAAGGCGACATCCTTGGCGGTGCTGCCATGGGCGTGTGCAACATGCTGTGCTTGTCAGGCGACGGCGTGCAGGCGGGCGACCACCCGCAGGCCAAGCCGGTGTTCGACCTCGACAGTACTAGTTTGCTGGGCATTGCGCGGACCATGCGCGATGAGATGCGCTTCCAGAGCGGCCGCAAGCTCACCTCTGCACCGCAGGTGTTTTTGGGTGCTGCAGAAAACCCGAACGTGCCACCGGTGGCGCATCGCGCCGCACGTCTGGCCAAGAAGATTGCGAACGGCGCGCAGTTCGTGCAGACCCAGTACTGCTACGACTTGCCACTGCTCCGGGACTTCCTCAAGTCGGCGGAAGATCTCGGCATTGCGGATAAAGCCTTCATGATTATTGGTGTCGGTCCGCTGCGCAATGCGAAGTCCGCCGATTGGATGCGCCGCAACGTGCCGGGCATCCATATCCCCGACAGCGTCATCAACCGGTTGGCCGGTGCGCAGGACCAAACGCAGGAAGGCATCAATCTTTGCGTCGATCTCATGCAGGAAATCCGTGAAATGAAGGGCGTGCATGGCTTACATGTCATGGCCTTCAAGCAGGAAGACCGCGTGCCCGAAATTGTTGAGCGTTCCGGTGTGCTGGCAGGCCGCGTGCCCTGGTACCCCGGGCGCGACGCCAGCGCCGCCTGAAGCGCCAAACCTTTTTCTCTTAAACGAACGTTCCACCGCCCTACGGCAACAGGAAGATTCCCATGACCGATACCGTCATCAGCTCGGCCACGAGGGAAGTCATCATTGGCTTCAATCGTCCCTTCGTCATCATCGGCGAGCGCATCAACCCAACTGGTCGCAAGATCCTCGCTGCTGAAATGGCCGCGGGTGACTTCAGCCGCGTCGAGGCCGATGCCATCGCGCAGATTGAAGCTGGCGCTCACATGCTCGACGTCAATGCGGGCATCCCGCTGGTCGACGAGCCGGCCATCCTCGCCCGCGCCATTCAGCTGGTGCAGTCCATCACGGACGTGCCGCTGGCCATCGACTCCTCCATCGTGGCAGCGCTGGCTGCTGGCCTTGCGGTCTACAAGGGCAAGGCGCTCGTGAACTCGGTGACGGGCGAAGAAGACCGTCTTGAAACCGTGTTGCCGCTGGTGAAGAAGTACGGCGCAGCCGTGGTGGCCATCTCGAACGACGAAACGGGCATCTCCGAGGACCCGGACGTGCGTTTCGAAGTGGCCAAGAAGATTATTCACCGCGCCATGGATTACGGCATTCCGGCTTCAGACGTCCTCGTCGACCCGCTCGTCATGCCCATTGGCGCCATCAACCTTGCTGGCCAGCAGGTCATGCGTCTGGTGCGTCGTCTGCGCGAGGAATTGAAGGTGAACACCACCTGCGGCGCTTCGAACATCAGCTTCGGCCTGCCGGCGCGTGATGGCATCAACAGCGCGTTTCTGACCATGGCCATCGCCTCCGGCATGACCTCGGCCATCACGAATCCGCTGCATGGTGACATCGTGCGTGCCTGTATGGGTGCTGACGTCATGATGGGCCATGACCCCGACTGCGCGCGCTGGATCCGCAAGTTCCGCGAGGCGCCGCCGCCGCCGGCCGATGGCAGCGCCGCCCGTGGTCGTCGCGAGGGTGGCTTGCGCCGCCGTCCGTCGGGCACGTGATATTGCCTTTGGCGGGCTGCGTAATCAGCCCGCCCAGTTCACGTTGATTGCGCTTGTCCGTTCTTTTGTTGGAGCTGCCCGCTTGAGCACCCAAGATCCTCTCGTTGTCTTCACGCCTTCGGGCAAGCGTGGCCGCTTTGCTGTCGGCACGCCACTGCTGGCTGCCGCGCGCAGTCTCGGTGTCGACATCGATTCCGTGTGTGGTGGCCGGGCCATTTGCGGCCGCTGTCAGGTACTCGTGGCGGAAGGCGAATTCGCCAAGCACGGGGTCACGTCTTCAGCCGACAGTCTCACGCCATTCTCGGTGACCGAAGAGCGCTACGGTACCAAGCATGTGTTGGCCGAAGGCCGTCGTTTGTCTTGTCAGGCGAAGGTGCAGTCCGACGTGGTCGTCGACGTTCCCGAGTCCAGCCAAGTCCATCGCCAGGTGGTGCGCAAGGCTGCTGAGGCACGCGACATCGAACTGTACCCGTTGGTGAAGCTGCACTATGTGGAAGTGCAGGAACCAGACATGCACGACCCTTCCGGCGATTTGCAGCGCATGGAAAAAGCGCTGGAGCGTGAATGGGGCCTGAAGAACCTCGACTGTGACCTCGGCTTGCTGCAAAGTTTGCAGCCGACGCTGCGCGCCGGCCAGTGGAAGGTCACGGTCGCCGTGCATAATGAAAAACAAATCATCGCTGTGTGGCCCGGCTTCTACGAGAACGCTTGGGGCATGGCCGTGGATGTGGGCTCCACCACCATCGCCGCCCATCTGTGCAAGCTCAACACGGGTGAGGTGGTGGCCTCTTCGGGTGTCATGAACCCGCAGATTCGCTTCGGCGAAGACCTGATGAGCCGCGTCTCGTATTCGATGATGAACCCGGGCGGCGCTGAGCAGATGACGGCCGCCGTACGGCAGGCGCTGAGCGAACTGGCCGTCGATGTGGCGCGTGACGCCGGTATCGAAGCCACCGACATTCTCGAGATGACGGTGGTGGGCAATCCCATCATGCATCACTTGCTGCTGGGTATTGACCCGGTGGAACTGGGGGGTGCGCCGTTCGCGCTCGCCATCGACCGTGGCGTCACAGTGCGCGCCGCAGACCTCGGCTTGAAGTTGCACACGGCGGCGCGCGTTTATGTGTTGCCGTGCATTGCCGGCCACGTGGGTGCCGACACCGCTGGCGTTATCCTTGCCGAAAGGCCCGACCTGCTGGAAGAGATGACGCTATTGGTAGACGTGGGCACCAACGCGGAGATTGTGCTTGGTAACAAGCACAAGCTGTTGGCGTGCTCCAGCCCCACCGGCCCGGCATTCGAAGGCGCCCAAATCAGCTGCGGCCAGCGTGCCGCGCCGGGCGCGATCGAGCGTGTGCGTATCGACCGCGAAACGCTGGAGCCGCGGTTCCGCATCATCGGTTCGGAGCTGTGGTCCGACGACCCGGCCTTCGCCGCCGCTGCGAAGAAGACCGGCATTACCGGCGTTTGCGGCTCGGGCATCATCGAGATGGTGGCGGAACTCTATCTCGCCGGCATCATCACGCAAGATGGTGTCATCGACGGTGCGCTGGCGGCACGTTCACCGCGTATCGTCGAAAACGGCCGTACCTTCGCCTATGTGTTGCATGAAGGTGCGCAGGTTTTGCGCATTACGCAGAACGATATTCGTGCCATTCAGTTGGCCAAGGCCGCGCTCTACGCCGGCATCCGTTTGCTCATGGACCGTCTTGGCATCGAAACCGTAGACCGTATTCGCCTCGCTGGTGCCTTCGGTAGCCATATCGATGTGAAGTACGCCACGGTGCTGGGCATGATTCCGGACTGCAATCTCGACAATGTCGCCTCGGCGGGCAACGCCGCGGGCACCGGTGCGCGCATTGCGCTGCTCGATTCGCGTTCGCGCGCCACTATCGAAAGCTTGGTGAGCCGCGTGGAGAAAATTGAAACCGCCATCGAGCCGGCCTTCCAGGCGCACTTCGTGGACGCCATGGCCATTCCACACAAGACGGCGGCTTATCCGAACTTGACCAAGGTGCTGGAGCTTCCGGTGCCGAAGTCAGTACCTACGGCGGCGGAAGGTGGGCGCGGCGCCCGCGGACGCCGCCCGGCGCGGGGCTGAATGAAAAAAGCCACGGCACCGTGCGGTGCGGTGGCTTTCTTCGTTGCGCTGCAGCCACGGTTACCCGTGGCCTACGCTATCCGTAGTTCGTCTCAATAGTTCGCGTCCGGCATCGAATTTTTCTTGCGTGCCACGAAGTCCAACAGCGCTTCGTCGATCGCTGGGTCCAACTCTGGGGCCTGGTACTCGGCCAATTGCTTCTTCCACAGCGCGTTCGCGCGCTGCGTGGTGTCTAGCGCGCCTTCGGCCTCCCACTGCTCTACGCTGTTGTTGTCAGCGATGGGTGAGCGGTAGAACGCGTTTTCGAAGTTCGCCTGCGTATGGCTGCAGCCGAGGAAGTGCTTGCCTGGGCCCACTTCACGGATGGCGTCCATGGCCTGACCGTTCTCCGAGAGATCCACACCGGCGAGCAGCGTATGCATCATGCCGGCCTGGTCGACGTCCATGATGAACTTCTCGTAGCCCATCGACAGCCCGCCTTCTAGCCAGCCCGCGGTGTGCAGCACGAAGTTCACGCCTGCCAAGCAGGTGGGTAGCAAGGTCTGCGCGGATTCAAAGGCTGCCTGCGCATCCGAGATCTTCGAAGCGCAGAGGCTGCCGCCCGAACGGAATGGAACGCCGAGGCGACGCGCCAGCGCAGCCATGGTGTACAGCACCAGTGCAGGTTCCGGCGTACCGAAGGTGGGCGCACCGCTTTGCATGGAGATGGAAGACGCGAAGCTGCCCAGCACCACAGGAGCGCCCGGGTTCACTAATTGTGCCAGCGTCATGCCGGCCAGCGATTCGGCCAGCGTCTGCGCCGCCGTGCCGGCCACCGTTACCGGTGACATGGCGCCTGCGAGGATGAACGGCGTGACGATAGTGGCTTGGTTGGCGCGGGCGTAGACCTTCAGCGCCCCCAGCATGGTGGCGTCGAACACCATGGGCGAGTTGGCATTAATGAGGCTGATGAGCATGGTCTTCAGCTGGCCGTCAGCCCCATAGGCGTCGGCGCCGAGCGCAATCTTCGCCATCTCCACGCTGTCTTCAGCGCGTTCGGGCGCTGTCACGGAGCCCATCAGCGGCTTGTCGCTGTACTTCAGATGGCTGTAAACCATGTCCAGATGACGCTTGTTCACCGGCAGGTCGACGGGCTCGACGATGGTGCCGCCCGAGTGGTGCAGCGCCGGCGCCATGTAGGCCAGCTTCACGAAGTTCTGGAAGTCTTCGAGGCGAGCGTAGCGACGGCCCTCGTCGAGGCTGCGAATGAATGGCGAGCCATAGGCCGGGGCGAACACGGTGTTGCCGCCGCCGATGCGCACATTGCGGGCCGGGTTGCGGGCGTATTGGGTGAACTCGCGGGGGGCGCTGGCCTGCACGATACTGCGGCACATGCCGCGGGGGAACTTCACCAGTTCGCCGGTCACTTCGGCGCCGGCGGCACGCAGAATATCCAGCGCCTCCGGGTCCTCGCGGAATTCGATGCCCACCTCGGCGAGGATGGTGTCGGCATTGCGCTCGATAATCGCCAGCCCGTCCTCGTTCAGCACCTCGTAGTAGGGCACGGAGCGGGTGATGTAGGGCACCGAGTTGCCGGCGCGGGCGGCACGGGCGGCGCGCTTGGCTTCACGTCCATTGGCGCGGGCGCGGCGCTCGGGGGCTGGCTGCTGGGTGTCCATCGCAATCTCCTCGTATTTCCGGCTGCCAGTATGGTCACCCCGGCGGGTCGGGGCTAATCAGTTTGCGCCATCCACTTGCTCCGGTGCGCCAACGGGGAAAGCCCCGGGAGTTGCTTTTCGACACGGTGACCCCGCATGGCGCAGCCATAACCACTTGGGGTAGGCTTGCGCGCATGCAACACCGTACCGACCCTTCCACCTACGACTACATCATCGTGGGTGCCGGTTCCGCTGGCTGCGTGCTGGCGGACCGACTCACTGAAGATGGCACGACTACCGTTCTGCTGCTGGAGTACGGCGGTTCGGACCGTTCGGTATTCATCCAGATGCCCTCGGCGCTGGCCATTCCGATGAATATGGAAAAGTACAACTGGTACTACCATGCCGAGCCGGAGCCGGGCTTGGGCGGGCGTAGCCTGCACACCCCACGGGGCAAGGTGCTGGGCGGTTCCTCCTCCATCAATGGGCTGGTTTACATCCGCGGCAATGCCCACGATTTCGAGCGCTGGCGCGACGAAAGCGGCGCCACGGGTTGGGGCTATGCCGACGTGCTGCCTTACTTCATGAAGGCGGAAAAGCGCGCCGAAGGCCCGACCCACTACCGGGGTGGCGAAGGCAAGCTGGCCACCTCCTACGGCCCGACCACGAACCCCTTGCACGCCGCTTGGCTGGCGGCAGCGCAACAAGCCGGCTACCCAGCCACGGATGACGTCAACGGCTATCAGCAGGAAGGCTTTGGCCGTATGGACATGACGGTAGGTGCTGGCGTGCGCTGCAGCACCGCGAACGCCTATCTTCGCCCCGCTATGCGTCGCCAGAATCTTGAGGTAAGAACGAAGGCGCGCGTTACCCGTGTGGTGTGCGCTGGTCGCCGCGCCACGGGCGTGGTCTATCTCCGTGGCGACACCGAAGTGCAGGTGCAAGCGCGTCGCGAAGTCATCTTGTGCGGTGGCCCCATCAATTCACCGCAGTTGCTGAAGCTGTCGGGCCTAGGCCCTGCTGAGGAACTGTGCGCTTTGGGTTTGCCTGTCGTGCACGACCTGCCCGGGGTAGGCGAGAACCTGCAGGATCATCTGGAGTTCTATTTCCAAGTGGCCTGCAAAGAGCCCATCACGCTTTACTCAGTGATGAACCCGTTTTCGAAGGCATTGATCGGTGCGCGCTGGCTACTGCGGCGCGATGGTCTCGGTGCTACCAACCACTTTGAGACGTGCGGGTTCATTCGCAGCAAGGCAGGCATCCCGTACCCGAACATCCAATATCACTTCCTGCCGATGGCCGTTAGCTACGACGGCTCTTCACTCGCTACGGAACATGGTTTCCAGGCACACGTGGGCCCCATGCGCTCCAAGAGCCGCGGCTATGTGCGCTTGAAATCCGCGGACCCACGCGAGAAGCCCACCATTCGTTTCAACTACCTCTCACACCCGGATGATCTAGAAGAGACCCGTGCCTGCTTGCGGCTCACTCGCGAGATCTTTGCGCAGCCGGCATTCGACCGTTTCCGCGGACGAGAACTGGCCCCCGGCAACCAAGTGCAAACCGATGCCGAGATAGATGCCTTTGTGGCGCAAAAAGTAGAGAGCGCCTATCACCCTTCCTGCAGCTGCAAGATGGGTCCAGTAACGGACCCGATGGCCGTGGTGGATATGGCAGGGCGTGTACACGGCATGGAAGGCCTGCGCGTGGTGGACTCGAGCATCATGCCGACCATCCCCAACGGTAATCTGAATGCCCCCACTATCATGATTGCCGAGAAGATGGCCGACCATATTCGCGATCGCGAAGCGCTCGCGCCATCCACGTTGCCGTTCTACCAAGCGCCGAATTGGCGCGATACCCAGCGCTAAGACTGCGCGGAGAAACCCTTGCCACACTGGTCTGAGCAAATCGACACGAGCGGCTACGGCCAGTCCACCCGGCGCTTTGCCGGCATGCAAATCCAGCCTTCGGTGTTTTTTCCGACTGCCATCATCGCTTTGCTGGTCATTGTCTATACGCTGCTTTGGCCCGCCTCTTCTGCGGCGTTGTTCAATGGCCTGCGGCAAGGCGTGGTGCAGCACTTCGACGGCTTCATGATGTTGGCGGGTGATTTGCTGCTGGTATTTTGTCTTGCGGTAGCAGTGTCACCGTTGGGGCGTTTGCGGATCGGTGGCCGAGATGCGGTACCGGATTACACGATGGCTGCCTGGTTCTCCATGCTGTTTGGTGCCGGCATGGGCGTGGGCCTGGTGTTCTATGGGGTGGCGGAGCCGATCACCCATTTCAACAATGCGCTCGGCGCTCAAGCCGCCGTTGCCGCGCCTCTGGGCGGTGCGCCTGGTGACGTTGCTCGTGCCCGCGACTTGGCTATGGCTGCCACCTTGTTCGACTGGTCCTTGCACCCCTGGGCCATGTACGCGGTGGTCGGCCTTGGCATAGCTATCTTTTGCTACGACTTCAAGATGCCGCTTTCAATGCGCTCGGCGTTCTATCCGCTGTTCGGTCGCGCGGTCTGGGGCCGCACGGGAGATGCCATCGATATTCTGGCGGTATTTGCCACGCTGTTTGGCTTGGCTACCTCGCTCGGGCTGGGTGCGCAACAGGCCATGGCTGGCATTACCTGGCTGTATGGCGTGCAGAACACGCCGCTTTATGTGGTCGGTCTCATCGGCATCATGGCTATCGTTACGTATTTCTCGGTTGCCGGCGGCATCGAGCGCGGTATCAAGCTGCTGAGTGAAGTGAACATGTTTGTCGCGCTGGCACTGGTGGGCTTCGTACTCGCCACAGGCCCAACGCTTCAACTGCTGGGGCATTTGTTCGACAACACGGTCAACTACGTGAAGTGGCTGCCAGCCTTGTCGAATCCGTTCGGCCGCACGGACACCGGCTTCTACGATGACTGGTCGGTCTATTACTGGGCGTGGTGGATCAGTTGGGCGCCGTTCGTGGGGCTATTCTTGGCGCGTATTTCGCGTGGGCGCACCGTTCGCGAGTTCATGCTAGGTGGGCTGTTGGCCCCTAGCCTGCTTGGCATCCTGTGGCTCACTGTATTCGGCGATGCCGCCATCAGCCAGTCGTTGGCGGGTGCTGCCGCCAGCTTTGCCGCGGCACCCATCGATACTCAGTTGTTCGTGTTACTCGGCCACTTACCTTGGGCGCATGTCACCTCATTCGTGGCCGTATGTCTCGTTCTCATTTTCTTTATCACTGGCTGGGACTCCGGCACGCTGGTTATCGACACCTTGACGGCGGGTGGACGCACCGACACCTCGCTGCGCCAAAAGGTAGTGTGGCTGCTCAGCCTGGCGGGCATTGGCATCGCCCTGCTGCTCAGCGGTGGCTTGAATTCCTTGCAAGCCGGTAGCGTGGCGACGGGGTTGCCACTGGCTGCCCTACTGTTGCTCATGTGCTGGGGTACGCTGCAAGGCCTGCTGGTGCTCCACCGCCGCGCCTGAAGCGGTGTGGGTCGGCGAGTCGCCGGCCCCGCGGCTGCGGGTTTGCCGCCTCGACGCGGTAGACGGCATACATGAATGCCGCTTACCGGTCTGGCGTTGTCGCAACTGTGCTATCGGCACAAAGTTTATGCCTTTAAAGTGGCACTTCGCCCGCTCGCAGGAAGCTCATTTAGTCATGAAAAAAATTCACGAAACCGCGCGTGCCGTCGACGTCATTCTCGAGACAGACGTGTTGGTCGTGGGCAGTGGCCCGGGCGGCTTGGCCGCGGCGCTGGCAGCAGCGCGTGCCGGAGCAAAAACTGCCCTGCTGGAGCGTAACGGCTGCTTCGGCGGCAACATTACCCAAGTAGG
>Ga0164294_10004521_pt1 | contig 12126 bp, 14 predicted proteins | sample GEODES005metaG_FD_111479 | JGI IMG/M metagenome (GOLD analysis project Ga0164294, IMG submission 111479) | Oligotrophic lake water microbial communities from Sparkling Lake, Wisconsin, USA - GEODES005 metaG | ecosystem: Environmental > Aquatic > Freshwater > Lake | place: USA: Sparkling Lake... | reverse complement strand
GGTTGGCGGAGCGCACACGGGCTGGCAAAACTTTGAGAAGACGTGCAGGCATATGGAAAGACCCTGTGATCATGTGGCGCTGTTCTTCAGTGTAGAGCTTGCCACGACCACAACTGTGAATCCCACGTCTGGGATGGTGGTGCGCGGTCGACTGGACGAGAAAACCGTGGGGTTTGGACTGCACAAGTACGTGGCGCGGTACGTGGAGTGCGGAGGCGTCGTGGAGGACATCACTGGCAAAAAAGCCAACTTGCGCGGCTGTCGCAGTTGGCACACTGATTTGTTCTTTGACAAGAAGTTGCGGCTGTGGCGTTTGAGGTGTCGGGATTGTGGCTGTGAAGTCACTGTTCCGGCCTTGGTGGCGGGCTACCGTGCTGTGACCAAGACAGACCGTCGTGCTCAAAAGGCAGAGCGCGGTGGTTTTTAGTTTTCCGTGTCACACAATTGAAAAACCTGCATGGCATCCGAAGTTTTGCACAGGCTCTGGCATGAGAAATTTTCTGCGGGTGCAGCGGATGCAGCGGATGCAGCGGATGCAGCGGGCGACTGCATTGCTCGTCTGTTGAGTGAAGTTCCCCATGATGTTTTGGCAGAATGTCCACTGCCGATACTGTTCCTGTACATGAAGAATGTTTTGGCAGACGAGGATGTTGAGGACAGAGTGCGAGCCGTTTGCAGGATTGCGACTGGGCCAGGTCCGTCGCCGTCGTCGTCGCCGTCGCGTAAGTGGACAGTTGCCCACCTGCGCCACCAGCGTCTTATGGCTTTGGTACGAAACATGAATGGAGACGTGACCTGGGACGGCCCAGGGTCTGGGCCGGCGCCGCCGGAACTGGAGGGCTTGCAACTGTGGGAGGGCTTTGCGGCGCACCATCCAGAGTGGTGTTCGCCGGAGGCGCACGTGTTCTTTGTGAACACACCTGCCCTGAGGCAGCGGGTTCAGAGTGGGGGTGCAAGCTTCATGCACGCCCCGAGTGTGCTGGTGCACTACTTGTGTTCGCAGTGTGGCGGGGCGCCCGCCATGCCAGACCTGACGACACTCAAACTGCAACACTACGACGCCGATGCTCTGTGGCGCTTTGTACATGACAATCATGGCGGGGTCGCGTCAGAGTTCTTGTACCGGCTGTGCAGTGCCCCAACCACAGAGCTGCAGCGCGCACGCGTGACTGCAGACAACATTGTCAGACACCTGGACATGTACGGGCCCGCTCTGGCGTCCTTTGTTTTTCATGGCAGCCTCCCAAATCACGGCACAGCAGAAAGCCCCATGACCTGTCATGGAGAGCCATGCTGTGTTGATTGTAGGACACCGCACCTGTGCAGACGGCTTGGTGCACTTTTTGCTCCAGAACTGGTGGCTGGAGAAACAGTTTTTCACCTGCGACGTGCATTTTTTGCGGGCTCGCAGTGCCAAACTCGAGTGGGTCACGTCGGCGGTCCCACGAGTTGACCCTCTTGGGGTCGGTGTTACTGCCCGCGTGGTTTTCAGCGTCCCGGATGGTGCTGCCATGCCTGAGCACCTTTCTGTATGACGCGGAACATTCGACATTCTCTCTCACACGGCCATGGCAGAGACTCCTCGCACGTATCGCATTTGTTTCACCGGCGCTGGTAAATCGGGAAAGACCTTGTTGGCATCGACGCTAGCCGGTGTTCCGGTTGTCTGCAGCATGGTGCATGGTGCAAAGCAATGTACGTTTCAACACATTCGCAATGATCAAGAAGTGGATCACTTTCTTGATCAAGAAACAATCAAATTCTTTTTTTTTTTCACCGATTCACACAGTTGCGTGGAGGACGTCATCTGTGGATGCGGAGATCATTGTGTTGAGCGGTCAGGTCAGTTTGAGTGTTAACCCATTTGTCGACTGCGCTTTCGGTCGTCGTTTACACGTCACTCCATGCGATTGAAATTTTTGGTTTTGCAGCCCGTGTACCAGCAAATTCATGCGGCGGTGATTCAGCACTGCTTTGGAGGATGCATGGACGTGCATGTCATTGTTTACCGAGCAGCGAACCAGGATGCGGTCTCGTGGGTGAAATCGCACTTGGAAAACCTGCTTGTTCGCCGCGATGCGAAAGAGATGCGCATCTTGCTGGTGGGCACGCACGCGGACATGATGTCGGGCTCTGCGCCTCCATTGCATCTTCCAAGCTTGAAGAGCCGGTTTCCGCAAGTACGTACTGTGGTGTCTGTGATCGCCGTTGTTTTTTTTGAATTCGCACGGATCAGCAGTCAACCTTTGCTAAATTTGGCAACAGATTGTGAACACGCACGAAGTGATCGTGTCAAGTCTGTCCGGCCATGGCATGGAAGAGGTTACAGAGACGTTGCTGGACGTTTTGGAACGGGGGGCGGTGGCGCCAAGGTCGTGGGTTTTGGAGGATTTTACAATGACGACCGCTGCCGTTGCCAGCGTGGTGACCGCGGATCCAGCAAAGCTGGAACATCTCCCCCGCGACTTGCGGACGAAAGGCATTCTTAACCATGATGCCGTGGACAGTGCGCGTCTGAAATTGTTGCATGACTTGCACCTGGGATTTCCCATCGGCACCGACGGCAGTTGCAGCTTGGTTCCAGCAATGTTTCCGCAAGATGACAGGTCCTGCAAGGAGATGACCGCGGGATGCCTGAAATCCGGCATCAAGCTTGAGCTGCCTTTTGTTCCTGAAGATCTGTGTTGTCACTTGGCACATGCGTTGCGCGAGATTTTGGTGCCAGAGTCGTGTACGCGGGCCCATTTGGAGATCTTTTGTCCGAAAACAGAGAGTCGGGGAGTGATCGTCTTATTGACTTGTTTCACTTCTTCATGCATCCGCATTTGCGCGCCCGTCGCGTCTGGGTTGCGAATGCGCCTGTGGCAGACTTTACAAGGTGTGCTGTTGCACTGGTACCCGTTTTTGGATTGTTCTGGCGGTTTGCATGTGCTGTGTGAGTGCGGGGCCGAGACACCTTTGTTAAAGCGAGTGCCGCGGACGACCACTGTACTGCTTCTCCTCCACACATGATGCCGAACTGCCAGTGCATGATCTAGTTTCATTGCAATGAAAACTTTGCCTTGATCGAGTCAGCTGTCAAGGCCCACTTGGGCAGGTCCGTTTCAAGAAGTATCTTCTCCTCCACCATTTTCTTCAGAAAGCCTAGCTTCACAGCCTTGGGACGACACTGCAACCGGCGCCTGAACGCTGGCACCTTCCCAGCAGCAACATCTGCACCAAGCACCTTTGCAACCATGCCCACGTGCCCATGCGGGAACAACCACCGCAACAACATGTTCAGTCCACTTTTGCTCAAAGTATTCCAGCCAAAGGGACACTTGTCCCACGGGTCTGCCAGCTTGTCCATGGCATCGTCCATGGCGGCCTGCACTTGCAGCCGCGTTGGCCTGGGCATTTCTTCAACAACAAGCCACTGCGAGGGCACACGCATGGCCAGCATGTTCTTTTCAAGAGTTGACAATGGCCATCTCATCACCACATCCGTCTTTGTCCACGCAGTCACTGCACCAGCGCCCACATATAAGTGAAACTTCCATGGCCATCCCTTTCCAAGGACGGCGTGCACGGCGTCCTTTGCCTGACCCTCGCTTTCCATTGCCAGAAGTCCAGGGACAGTGGCTTGGCGAATGCTCTTGTCTTGCCGCAAAACAAACAACGGGTACGCGTCTGTTCACCAGCAGCAAAAATTCACACGTCGTGTGTTGTTTTTTTTTTAGATCTGGTTGGGCATGGCATGCCACATGCCATCTCACCCATGGTTGAAGAAAGTGTGCAAAAACCCAGTACCCCCCTTTTCCTGCACACAGTTGCAGCAGTCATGGAACTTGCTGACGAAAGGACAGGGTTGGTTGCACGTCAAGGGCCCTTGCGGGTTGTCGGCACGGCCACCCGCATAACCACAGTACATGGCTTGTATGCAGTTGTCAACAGTAAGCAAGAATTTCAGAACGGCCCTGAGCCAGCGACGTGCTCATACGCGGTGGTCCTGCCAGCCCATGTCACAGTCTCGTCTTTGGTACGTGCATGAGTTGTGGAGGGCGAAAAAAAAACCCCCATGTGCACATTCCTAGGCTTCTTTCGTTTGTTGCCTTGGCGTCCAACTGCAGACAGCAACCATGCCCGATGGCACCATTTTGAATGCGAAAGTTGTGCCAAAGGCGGAAGCTGCGGCCACGTTTCGGCGCGCAGCGTGTGCTGGCGTCACTGCCTTTCATAGCCACACCTCGGACGCTCGCCCGGACGTGTTCTGCACTGCTGTGGGGGCACTGCCTGCTGCGGCCAAGGTTACAATTACAATCAGCTTTGTTCTGCCAACCATTTCGCAAGGTCCCGGGGAAGCGGCATGGTATTTGCCTGCAAGTCTGAGTCCATCGGCGGTGGACAGGACAAGCTGGGTTCCATGGCCGATTCCCTTTGACTACCCCTCGCGTGTGGAGGTGGTGGTGATCAGTCAGCGGCCTTTGAAGTCTGTGACATTATGGCGCCAGCAAGTGCAGGAGGATGTGTGGGCGGAAACTTGTGCGCCAGCAGACCCGTTGCTGTTCCTGATGGACCCTTTTGTGGGCGAAGATGACTTGGTGTATTCACTGGCAGTTGAGGACGTGAAAACCATTCGAGGGGATTTGAAAGTGCTGACCGTGGACACAGATGACAGCAGTGGTGCAGTGGCGCTGGTGGAGCACGGCGCGGACACGGTTGCAGTCGTTGTACACGCGTGTGTTCAGACGGGCTACCATCGCGCTGACATTTGTGCGGACTTGAATGTTGTGCTGCTGCTGGACACGAGCGCCTCCATGGTGCATGGCACCAGGATGGTGCACATGAAAAGCATGGCGTGTGTGGTCCTGGACTCTCTACCAGCTGGAAGTAATTTTGCGATTGCCGCATTCAACAATGGCCTGGAGTTCATTGCCGGGCGTCCACCGCAGGAGGACGCGGCCTTTGCATGTGTGCCGCTGGTCGATGAAGCCCGCGACGCGGCCAAGGCCGCAATTTTAAACCTGCGCGCATATGGCGCCACGCGGTTGAACAGTGCGTTTGTGGAGCTTGCTCGACACGCCGGTCCCCTGCGCGTCCTGCTGCTGACGGATGGGGAAGTGCACAACGTCAATGCCGTCCTGCGCACCGTCCGCGCTGCACAGTGTGTGCGAGGCATGCAAGTACACGCACTGGCGCTGGGCAAGCAGCCCAGTCCAGCACTGATTCAGGGCGTTGCCTCATCGTCCAGTGGGACTTGGGCGTACATAGATGTGGAGGGCGCTGACAAGGACCTAGTAGCATCTGCGCGAGCAATGATGCCCCATGTTGAACGCATGCTGCTGCCCTGCGTTGGACAAGTACATGCGGAAGTGGACGTGGACGCGGGCAAGGTTGTCCATGCAACCCCGGTGCTCATGGGCTCGGGACTTACCATCACTTTGGTGCTTATGCGCGTGGCGCAGCAGACTTTGTCGATACGGGCACGGGCAGGACCTTTCACGTGGCAGTTTGTTGTGCAGCTGAAGCAGGAGGCAGGACCAACACAGGCGTCGTGCCGCACTGTGCACCGGTATGTCACGAGTGCCCGTTGTGCGCCGGGGCATGTGTTTGCCATTTGTCAGGCGGTGTGGCAACAAGTGGCAGCCACAGGGCAGGTGACGCGTGACCTGCTGGAGCAAGCCATTCAGAGCGGGGTGTGTGCACCCGGAGCGAGCATGATCATTGTGGATGCGGGCGCAGAGTGCGCGGTGGCAGGAGGCGCAGAGTGCGCGGCGGCAGGAGGCGCAGAGTGCGCGGCGGCAGGAGGCGCAGAGTGCGCGGCGGCAGGAGGCGCAGAGTGCGCAGCCGCAGAGTGCGCGCCTCCTGCCGCCGCACACTCCACGGCGGACTATACCCCTGAAAGCCGGGCCATGCGAGTGTTTCATGCAGTGAGTGGATGGTTTGGGGTGCGCCGACGCCTTCGTGATTCGCCGTCATGTGCACTGGTGCCGAAAGCCGAACTGCCTTCGGCTTTGGAGCTTATGGAGTTGGTGTGCACGGATGGTATGGTGGCGTGGGACAGCGTGGTCGAGTTGCACATGCCAAGCCCAGATTTTTTGCGGAACATGGACGCACTTGTGGCCCAGCGCCCCAACAGCATCGTTGCAGCCGTCGTGGTTCTGGTTTTGCTGCGCCGACTGCACAGTGCGGATGAAGTGCTGTGGAGTTTGTGTGCTCGACGGGCGTACTTGTGGCTGTGCAAAACGCAGGGCTCGGCGACGCTGGATTATTGGCTTGACGCTGGTGTGCGCATATAAATGTTCACAAATTCATTTCCCATCATGTCATCTCGGCGTGAGCGTGCAGCCGCTGCGGCGGCGATAGCAGCTGATCGTGCCTATGATCTTCGGACGGCCATGGATCGGGCGGCCCGCACAAACAGCATTGAAGAGGTTAGGGGGTGAAGCGCGCCAAACGCTGCGCTAAACGCGCACGCATGCAGCAGCATTTTTATCGACTTTTTGCAGGTCCTGGCCCTGACCGCGCACGATGTTCCAGCCGTGCGAGTCCGTGCTCTGAAAGAGATGTGCCCCTGTCGCGTGAAGGGTGACATTGGCCGCTTTTGGGACCGTGTTTTCGAGATGGTGCACGACAAGGACCCAGGTGTGTGCTGAAAGTCAAGCAAATAAACCCCGCAAAACCAGATCATCAAGATTATAGAATGACTGTGTGCGCTTGCGGCAGGTGTGCGCTTGCAGGTATTGCACACTCTGTGCGACGGCTCCCCATCTCACCTCGAGGACGCAATCATGACTGCCGTGGCCAGTTTCAATGGGGATGAGGACAAGGTCGTCAGGCGTCGTGCGAACAAGGTCATGGCATCGTACCGCGCGACTGGAAAGTGGAACATTTTGTAAATATCTTTTGACGAATTCACAGCACACCTTTTTCCGACATTGAATCATACGACGACGTCCTCCTCCTCGACTTTGTCCTCGACTTTGTCCTCGACTTTGTCCTCGACTTTGTCCTCGACTTTGTCCTCGACTTTGTCCTCGACTTTGTCCTCGACTTTGTCCTCGACTTTGTCCTCGACTTTGTCCTCGACGTCGTCCTCCTCGACGTCGTCGATAATGGAATGCCACCAATGGTCTGGGGGAAGAGCTTGCTCCACGGTTTCTTCACCTGCCGCGTCTCCTGTGCAATTGTACCGCTCGTACCTACTCACATCAATCAAGTGAATTGGAAGCACGCCCCACTTTTTCCCGACCAATCGCAAGAGCCCGCACTGTTTCTTCGCCACGCCGTTCAAAATGGCTTCCACTTGACGGTACGAAAAGCCCGTCTCCTTCAAGCTGCGCGCGAGGCTCATTTGCCAAGTTGGATCTTCAAAAGGGCACGCGAAGAAAGGCGTGGTTACAAACTTCGTGCAGTACTTGCTTGACATTGTAATTAATGCCTCCGTACGTCGGTGACACAATCACGCGATTGATGCTCTGCTCGCGAGCAAGTAACATGAAAACTACGTTGTGAAGAAAAAGAGTAAAATGTATCGCACACTTTTCTTCCACATGGATGATGAAATGCTGCCAAAGTGCACGAATGAAGTGCGCCGCAGCGGTCGCGCCCATGCAGTCCTTGAGCAGGTTATGGACTGGCTGGACACTGACCCTGTCTTTCATGAACAAGACATGATGGAATTTGTTGTTGCAATCACCGATGGTGTCAGACACGTGGATGCACAACCATTCATAGAGCTGTGGGCCCATCCGAAAATGATGTCCAGCTTGCAGTCTGGAGCTTTTGCGCACCGGGTCCAGGCGCGGTATCATGCTGCTGCCTCGGTGTCTAGCGGCGTACCACCGTGGCTGTGCGCGGTGGTCTGCAGAGCCCTGCGGACCCCGTTTTTGAGAAAAAGGTTTCCATTCACCATTCTGGACGTGTTTGTGTTGGGCAAGATTCATTGTGTGCCTTTGGATGCTGCATGGCAGACGCATGCCGATGCGCCTGCAGACGCCGACTTGGCCCACATGTGGGCCCCTCTTTTGCAGTACTGGCAGCAGTTTGAGCCCCACGTGGACGATGCACTGGTCCAAGGCATTGTGAACGTGGTGACGTGGATGGCGGAATGCTGCGGTGCGATGCGAAACGCGTCCTTTGATGCACAAATGTCGACTTGTATGCTGGCTTGCAGCGAGCCTTCATTTGTATCGCCAAGGGTGCAGGAGGCTTTGTTGCGCAGTGTGGGCAAGGTGCTTGCGACCGGCACTGTGGGGCGCCAGTGGCTGCTGACGTTTACTCTTATGTGTTTTCGCATCGCTCGGCCCGTCAAGGGCAACATTGGGATGCCCGTGGACGTTGCTGAAGCCATTTTCCACGCGTGGCATCTGCATCCGCTGGAGAGTTACCCCCAAGACTGCGAGGCCGCTGAGCGGCTTTGTGCACTTGGGTGCTGGGCACTGTAGACTCTGCCCAGCGTTGAGTTGAGGCGCCGTGCAGTCCGAGTTGTGTGCCAGGCGCTGTGTGTCCAGCCACCGGTGAACGTTGCTTGCCGCACGGCCCGTTTGGAATTCTTTGTCGCACTGTGCGGCTCTCCGTGCACGCAGGACGCCGACACAAGCTGGTGCGCCAGGCTTTCCTTGAGAAGTGCACCCGTGCACCAACTGTTGCTGAGGAGTGCACCCCTGCCAGTGGCAATGGTGTCCAAGATGCTGGCGGCAAAGTGGGAAAAAGGACAGCACCATGCCGAAACGATTGTGCTGCCGTTACTGAAAGTGGCAACGGCACTTGGGGCATGCAAGACCTCATTGGAGGTGGTGGGCGAGCTGCTGGACATGCTGATGCACTGCCGCTTCTCGGCCCCGCTTCCATCGGCAATAATTGACGCCCTTGTGGCGTTTGTGAAGGTGATTCCATGCATGCACGGTGACGAGTTCATGTTTGGCGTTGTGCATCGGCTGTGGGTTTTCTTCAACAGTTGCGGACCAGGCCCCGGCGCCATCGTGCCCGGCTTGCATCACTTGCTTCTTTGCACAGCGCAGTTCTTTTGGCCCCTGTTTGATGTAGAGCAAGAAGGAAAGTTGTATGGAGGCATCAGAGGGTGTTTTCGTATACTCAGACGGGCCAATGAAGGTGCCATTGGAAAGGCACCGCCTGTGGTGCGCATTGTGTGGAATCTTGTGCGGTCATATTTTGCATGCGACGCGGGTTCGTTCGACTGCCTGCCAGAACGCATTTACAACAGGACATTTGACTGCCTTGGAATGGCGCAGGCCGCATTGCAAGATATGCTGCTGCAGCGACCAAATGTAGCGGAGCTCCAGGGCTTGGTGTGTTGCTTGATCAGCTTTCATTTTGGACCCGACTGGGCACAGGAATTGTGTGCGGCCTCCATTCCTCACCTGGATGAGCGCGACGTTGCGTTGGTGGCTCGCTGGACGACTGTTGAGCAGTGCTGCGGAACTCACCCACCGTTCACGTGTATCGTGGACGCAGTGCGGAACTACGAGGTACGATGTGTATTGGATACATGACGATCGGCTCACTGCATTCGCGACCGTACTCATCCCCTGTATTCGCGACCGTACTCACCCCCTCAGGTACTGAGTGCGCGGTGGAGCCTCATGCGACGCGCATTTATCGGCACGGTCTACCGCACGCCCGAACGCCCGGTGGAAGAGGATGGAGCACAAGCATGTGCAAAAGTCTTGCGTCGGTAGCCACTTGATCGCTTTTGCAAAAGTTTTCTGTTACTGGAATTGTCAAAGCCTCTCCCATGTTGCATGTACCAGTGCATGTGCGGCACCCTGGATCCGAGGACACTGCCATAGGAGTTGTGGATGTGAGTGGCCATGACTTGGCCAAGGACGTTTTGGCCGCCGTGCATGACTTGCTTCATAAGAAAGGCATCGCCGATACGTTTGTGGCATTGGACATGCCAACGTTCCGGACATCTGTTGTCTTGTCACCAAGCGACGGGCGGGAATTGGGCACCATCCTTGCAGGCATTGCGTCCATGAGCCCGGCAGAGCCGTCAACGAAGCCCATGCGATTTGTGGTCGTTGCCGACCAGAAAGCCTCTTTTGGAGGGGCGCGCCGTTCGCGTCGTCCTGGGCGTCGATCTGTATCGCGTTCGCGTTCGCGTTCGCGTTCTCGCCGTGCGCGTTCTCGCCGTGCGCACCGGACCAGATCCCAGTCCCGAGTGCGCTCTTTCTCACGCCTGCGGGCCTAGGAGATTGCACGCAAAAAAAAATCCAGTCCTTCCCTCCCGACACAGCCAACATCCATGCCACTGGTAGCCACCATTGCTGTGGAAACCTCAGGGGACTGCACTGACGTGCACAGTTTGGTGTGCATTTCCAGCACCATTGTGGACACCACCACGTGCGACTGTGTGCAGCAGCAAACATGGGTGGTGCGCGTGCCCGAGGATGCCGTTTGGGACCCGCAGTGCGTGGTCGAGTACTGGTCGAAGCGTCCGGCACTGCAAGCATTTCTGCGCCACGGCGGCTGGTCCCTGGAGGAGTGCGGAGGTCGGTTTGCACACTGGTTGCAGGGGCTGCATGCTGACGTGTCGGTGGTCGTGGACAGCGCCGCATTCACCGTGCCGTGGCTCAATGTCGCCTTGCGTGCCGCGGCTCACTCGCCCATGCACATTGGTCCCAAGGGGGCATTTCGCACCGTGCTGGATCTCAAGTCCTTGCAGAAACTTGAAGCGCCCGCAGCGGCGGCAGCAGCACCCGCAGCGCCCGCCATTGAGCGACACCTGCTGACGCCTGCTGGAAAAGCCCTGCTGCTTGCACTTCAGTACTGCCAAGTGTGGGACAAAGCCGTGCCGGTTCCCGACTTTCACGGCTTCACGCTGTAAAAAGCCACGTTGGAGCGGTGCACCGTCGCCATCCATGCGACGCGGGGCAAGGACATGCCCTGCATGGCCCGCCACTCGGGACCGGAATGCAAGTACAGGAGCTCCTCCTTGTAGCGGTACTCCACGTAGGACAGGCACCCGACGCCTGGCAGCATGGCCATGGACAAGAACATATGCGTGCCACCGAAAGAGCGCCACGCGATTTGAAGTCGCCGGCGCTCAGGGAGCTCCAATGAATACGTGGCAGAGGATGTACTGGCCAGCCATTGCCGTCCAGGAGTCATTTCCACCAAGGCCAGGACGTCCCGAGAAAACCATGAGCCCTTTTGCAAAGGCACACTGGCCTGTCATCGTTTCCAATCAAAGTGCGCCCACATCATGTGCTTTCCCAGGGTGTCAAACAGCAGCATGCTCGACGGCCACTCGTCGTTGTTATGCACAAACGACAAGCGAGAAACCTGGACAGACCCTTGGAGGTGGACCTGGCGGTCCAGCGTCCACCTGTCCTTGTCCCGTCGATAAAACTGAAGCAAGGACGACCCGTCTCTGCAAAATCCGCACACGGCAACCAGGCCCCAGCGCGCAGACGCAGCCATGCCCAAAGGTCGCATGGCCGTCTTCACTTCTGCGAGTGTTGCTGTGTCCACGTCCAGCACCAAGAGCCTCCTTGCGGTCCTGTCGCACACGAGTACCTCACGTTGGTTTGCAAGCAGGGCGTCCTCCACGTCCGCAATGTCCTCCACGGGCAACGCAAACGAACGAGCATCCTCCACCAAGGCCCCGCACTCGGCGGTGGCCATCGTGAACATGCGGACCGTGGTGCCAACGACAGCCAGGCGGTCCTTGAACACCGAGATGTACACGCCATCACTGGTCCTGCCTCGGGGCACTGTGACCTTGCTCGTTTGCTGCAGCATGCGCCCGTTTTGGATTGTGTACTTGAAACAAAGCAGTCGCCGCAAAGTCGACATTTTTTTTTTTCTGCTCATGGCCACGCCTCCTCCATACCGCCCATATCCGTCCATCAGTAACCGCCTCAAGCTGTTGCAAGAGGCCCTGGACAAGGGATTTGTGCCCAGAGACGTGGTTTGGGTTGCGTCTCCCAAGTTTCACGGCGTGAACACAACCGTGACCGTGTCCGTGCCCAGCGGCACGGTGTGGCTGGGTCGTCGGAACGGGTACCTGGACCTGGCCAAGGAGTCCCACTACGACGCGGTGCGCGTGGTGGGCAAGTACCCTTGGAGTCGCTTGGCCACACTGTTCCCCGCCGCGTCCGTTGTGACGGTGTACGGGGAGCT
>Ga0164294_10004518_pt1 | contig 12130 bp, 10 predicted proteins | sample GEODES005metaG_FD_111479 | JGI IMG/M metagenome (GOLD analysis project Ga0164294, IMG submission 111479) | Oligotrophic lake water microbial communities from Sparkling Lake, Wisconsin, USA - GEODES005 metaG | ecosystem: Environmental > Aquatic > Freshwater > Lake | place: USA: Sparkling Lake... | reverse complement strand
GTTATCAGTAGGTCGGCTAGTGCTTCTACTGCCACTGGGTATGCTAAAATCCATATCAAGGAACAATTGGAAATTATTGAAAAGGCTTTTTCAATTTAAATTTAATTTTAACCGAATTATACATAAATATTCAATTACAATGGCAATAGAGATTAAAGTACCTTCCGTTGGCGAGAGCATCACAGAAGTAACATTGGTTAAGTGGCTAAAAAAGGATGGAGAATGGGTTGAGCGTGATGAGGTGGTTGCAGAATTGGAAAGTGAAAAAGCGACTTTTGAAATAAACGCAGAGCAGGCGGGTATTTTGAAGACAGTAGCCTTAGAAGGAGATTCTTTAAAAATAGGGGATATCGCCTGTAGTATTGATAATAACGCTGCTCGTCCAGCGGGCTCGGTTGCTGAAGTTCCAGTAGTTAAAAAAGAAGAAACGAATACCAAATCAACTGCCTCTAAAGCTAGCAGTGACTTGAAAGCTACGCCAGTAGCAGCTGCCATCATTGCCGATAAAAAGGTAGATGTAAAATCAGTTACAGCTAGCGGAAGTAATGGTAAAATTATAAAGCAGGATGTATTAGAAGCTATTACTAATCCAGGAAGAATACCGGGAATTGATCTATTCAGTAGAAAGGAGAATTCGCAAAAAATGAGCAATCTCCGTAAAACAATCAGTCGTCGTTTAGTAGAAGCAAAGAATACCACCGCCATGCTCACTACTTTTAATGAAGTAGATATGAGTGCTATAATGGAAATAAGGGCTAAAAATAAAGATAAGTTCAAGGAAGCACATGGTGTTAATTTGGGCTTCATGAGTTTCTTTACCAAGGCTTGTTGTTTTGCACTGCAAGAATGGCCAGCAGTGAATGCTAAGATCGACGGAGAAAATATTGTCTACCACGAATTTTGCGACATATCAATTGCGGTTTCTGCTCCTAAGGGCTTGGTGGTGCCGGTAATTAGAAATGCAGAAAGTATGAGTATGGCGGATATTGAAAAAACAGTAGTTGCGCTTGCAAATAAGGCAAAAGAAAATAAGTTGACCATCGAGGAAATGAGTGGAGGTACATTTACCATTACCAACGGGGGTGTTTTTGGATCATTGATGAGTACTCCAATAATAAATATTCCTCAAAGTGCAATTTTAGGAATGCATAAAATTCAGGAAAGGCCCATGGCTATTGGCGGACAGGTGGTTATTAAACCAATGATGTACCTGGCGCTGAGCTACGACCACCGCTTAATTGATGGAAGAGAGTCAGTAAGTTTTTTAGTAAGGCTGAAAGAATTACTTGAAAACCCCGCATTGCTTTTGTTTGGAAAAGATCCAGTAAAAAGTTTATTGGAATTATAGGATTTAATAAAAAATATTTTTGCGGCTGGATTTTATCCGGCCGTTTATTTTTAAATACCATGAGTCGATTTCACTCTCATATTAATAGCGCTAAAAAAATACTCGATACTTATCAGGGAGATAAGCCCTTTTCTATTTTTTTAAAACTTTTTTTTTCTTCTAATAAAAAATACGGCGCTAAGGATAGAAAGTCAATTGCATCTCTTTGTTTCCATTATTTTAGAATGGGAATGGCTTTTTCTGATATTGATATTGATGAAAAATTGCTTGTCGCTACTTTTTTATGCGAAACAACTGACTCTTTATTATTAAAAGAGTTGAGGCCAGAGTGGAATGAAAAAATTTCAATCCCAGTAAGGGAAAAGATAAATCTAATTAGACAGAATAGTTCTCTTTTGGATTTTTTTCCGTTCTGTGATTTACTCAGTTCAGGTATCGAAATGGAGGCTTATAGCCTTTCAATGTTAACTCAACCTGATCTATTTATTCGTATTCGTCCGCAATCAAAAGATGCTGTAATCAACCAATTACAACAATCTAATTTTCATTGGCAACTAATGAATGACCAATGTGTTCGGTTAAAAAATTCAGATAAAGTCGCCGATTTTTTTAAACTCGATAAAGAAGTTGTGGTACAAGATGCAAATTCACAGCAAGTACTTAATTATTTGAAGCAGCCGGGTTTATTGGAAACTTCTGTTACAAATAATACTTTGTCAGTGTGGGATTGTTGTGCAGCAAGCGGAGGGAAATCTATTTTGCTGATGGATGTGCTAGATTGTAAAATTGATCTTACAGTTTCAGATATCCGAGAAAGTATTTTAACAAATCTTCACCAGCGTTTTAAATCGGCTGGGATAATTAATTATGAAACATTTGTGACAGACCTTGGTGGCGCAGAGAATAAAATGATCAACAAAGATTTTGATCTAATTATTTGTGATGCACCTTGTAGTGGCAGTGGTACATGGGGAAGGACGCCTGATCAACTTGTTTTTTTTAAGAAAACATCCATACAATATTATGCCGACTTGCAAAGGAAAATTGTTGCCAATGCGATCACTCATTTAAAGCCAGGAGGTTTATTGGTCTATATTACCTGTTCTGTTTTCAAAGCTGAAAATGAGATGGTAGTGAATTTTGTAACAGAATCTTTGGAATGTAAATTACTGGATCAACAACTGCTAAAAGGCTACCAGCAGCAATCAGATAGTATGTTTGTAGCTATTTTTAAGAAAGGGTAGAAGATTCACTCCGTTGAATTATTCCGCCGCCAACAACGTCATCTCCTTCATAAAATACAGCACTTTGTCCTGGTGCAATCCCTTTTACTTTTTCAAAAAAACGAACAGACAAACCGTTGTCTGTGGTGTAAAGATTGCTGAATGCGCCTTTATCCTTGTATCTAATTTTTGTGTGCATTTCCATGCCTTCGTTAATACCTTCATACTTTATCCAATTTATCTTGGATACAATCATTTCATCCCCTTTCAAATCTTCTTCTTCTCCCAATACAATGGTATTGGTATCTGGATCAATGCTGGTTACAAAGGCTGGTTTTCCTAGTGCAATATCAAGACCTTTTCTTTGTCCAATGGTATAAAAAGGGTATCCTTTGTGCTGTCCAATAATTCGGCCTGTTTTATCAATAAAATTTCCACCTTTCACTCTTTCTTCTAATCCTTCAACATTTCTTTTTAAGAAGCCGCGGTAGTCATTATCAGGTACAAAACAAATCTCATAACTCTCTGCTTTTTTAGCTAATTCGGGGTAACCGAAATCATGAGCCATTTGTCGGATAGCAGTTTTGTGAAAGGTGCCAAGAGGTAGAAGAGTGCGACTTAATAAATCTTGCTGAAGTCCCCAAAGCACATAGCTTTGGTCTTTGGTTTCATCAATTCCTTTTCTTATAAAATATCTTCCGTTCGTGTGTTGATGAACCTGAGCGTAGTGGCCGGTTGCAATAAAATCGCAGCCAAGTGCATCCGCTCTTTTTAATAAAGCGCGCCATTTAATATGCGTATTGCACATCACACATGGATTAGGTGTTCTTCCAGCAATGTACTCGTCTACAAAATTTTCAATTACAAAATCACCAAATTCTTCGCGGATGTCTAAAATGAAATGGGGAAATCCATGTTGAACAGCTGCTTGACGGGCATCATTGAAACTATCAAGATTACAGCAGCCGGTTTCCTTTTTTCCAGTTGTGCCAACACTAGTGGCATAATCCCATGTTTTCATTGTAATACCAATTACCTCATAACCTTGTTTATGGAGCATGAGGGCAGCAACAGTACTATCAATACCGCCACTCATTGCCATTAACACTTTTCCTTTTTTACTCATAGATAAACGCTTCGACACAAAGATACCATTTTGGTATTTAATAAGATGGTTGAATACTGTTCAGGCTTATGTTTAAGCGATAAAATAGCTACTAATCAACTGATTTCTAACATTTCACTATTCCTTAATATTGCTTTGAACATGGATGTATAAGTCCTCTACTTTTTTCCGAGCCCATTCGGTTTTACGGAGAAATTTTAAGCTTGATTGGATACTTGGATTGTCAATAAAGCAGTTGATACGAATAAGATTTCCTAACTCCTCCCACCCAAATTTTTCTACTAAAAAATGCAAAACACTTTCTAAAGTTTTCCCATGAAGCGGATTATTTTTTTGCGGTGTGTTCATCTCTATACTTTGTTCAAGTTGAAATTAAATTAGTAGCGAATCAAAAAGGGCAACCAATGGTCGCCCTTTTTGGATTGAATAGAGATAAAAAATTATCCAATATTCATTTTCTTTTTTAAATTGGCATCGATGGCATCTAAAAATTCTTCTGTATACAAATAATGTTCACTATGATTTACTTTATTGCCATGAATACAAACGGCTAAATCTTTTGTCATTTTGCCGCTTTCAACTGTTTCAATACAAACAGCTTCCAATGCTTCACAAAAATCAATGAGTGCCTGATTGTCATCTAATTTACCTCTAAAAGCAAGGCCTCTTGTCCATGCAAAAATGGATGCAATTGGATTGGTAGAAGTTGATTTGCCTGCTTGATGATCCCTGTAGTGACGAGTTACAGTGCCATGAGCTGCTTCTGATTCCATTGTAGCGCCGTCTGGTGTGATTAACACAGAGGTCATTAATCCCAAACTACCAAAGCCCTGTGCAATGGTATCACTTTGTACATCGCCATCGTAATTTTTACAGGCCCATACAAAATTACCATTCCATTTAAGCGCACTTGCTACCATGTCATCAATTAAGCGGTGCTCATAAGTAATGCCAGCTTGTTGAAAGGAAGTTTTAAATTCAGCCTGATAAATACTTTCAAAAATATCTTTAAAACGACCATCGTATTTTTTAAGGATGGTATTTTTAGTAGAAAGATAAAGCGGCCATTTTTTACTAAGGGCCATATTGAAACAGCTTCTTGCAAAGCCCATAATACTTTCATCTGTATTATACATAGACATTGCTACACCATCTCCTTTGAAATTATATACTTCAAAAACTTGTGGTTCACCACCGTCTTCCGGTGTAAAGGTCATTGTTAACTTTCCTTTTCCTTTAATAACTGTGTCGGTTGCACGATATTGATCACCAAATGCATGACGACCTACAATGATAGGTGCAGTCCAATTGGTTACCAAGCGAGGTACATTTTGCATTACAATGGGCTCTCTAAAAACAGTGCCATCTAAGATATTTCTGATGGTACCATTAGGGCTTTTCCACATTTGCTTAAGTCCAAATTCTTTAACTCTAGCTTCGTCAGGAGTGATGGTAGCGCATTTGATGCCTACTCCAAATTCTTTGATAGCATTCGCAGCATCAATGGTAACTTGGTCATTGGTCTCATCGCGATACTCCATTCCTAGGTCATAATATTTAATATCGAGATCTAAATAAGGCTCAATTAATTTGTCTTTAATAAATTTCCAGATGATTCTTGTCATTTCATCACCATCTAGTTCTACTACTGGATTAGCTACTCTAATTTTATTCATGGATTATTTTTAATTTTGCAAATGTACTTAAAGCAAGGTAAATATGTTAAGAGTTGATTATTTGATACTAAAGATTTTTAATTATTTCATCTGCAAATTCACTCGTCTTTAGTAATGTACCTTCTTTCATTAAATTATAAAAGTCGATTGTCACGGTTTTATTTCGAATGGTTTTACCTACTGAATTGGTGATTAATTCTGCCGCATCTCTCCAGCCCATGTATTCTAACATCATTACCCCACTGAGTATAACAGAGGAAGGGTTCATTGTATTAGTATTGGCAAATCTTGGGGCCGTACCATGGGTGGCTTCAAAAACAGCATGGCCGGTTAAATAATTAATATTTGCTCCAGGAGCAATTCCAATGCCGCCTACCTGTGCCGCGAGTGCATCACTTATGTAATCTCCATTCAAATTAAGGGTGGCAATAACAGAATAATCTTGCGGCGCCAGTAATGCTTGCTGCAAAAAATTATCTGCAATGGCATCTTTGATAATTACTTTACCACCTACCGCACTTATTTTCATTTCTTCATTGGCTACCGCTTCACCGCTTTCCTTTTTGGTACGTTCCCATTGATTCCAAGTATACACTTCACCGCCAAATTCTCTTTCTGCCAATTCGTATCCCCAGTTTTTAAAAGCGCCTTCTGTATATTTCATGATATTTCCTTTGTGTACAATTGTAACAGAGGGAAGTTTATTTTCAATAGCATGTTCAATGGCAGATCTGATTAATCTTTCACTTCCTTGTTTGCTAACTGGCTTAATTCCTAAAGAAGTAGTTTCAGGAAAACGAATGTTTTTTACTTCCATTTCAGTAATCAAAAAGTTGAGTAATTTGCTTGCCTCTGGAGTACCAGTCATGTATTCAATACCCGCGTAAATATCTTCTGTATTTTCTCGAAAGATTACCATGTTCACTTTTTCAGGTTGCCACATCGGAGAGGGCACACCCTCAAAATATTTTACAGGTCTCAGGCAAACAAATAAGTCAAGTTCTTGTCTTAGCGCCACATTTAAACTTCTAATGCCACCTCCAACTGGAGTGGTAAGAGGACCCTTTATGGATAGCAAATAAGTCTTAAAAGCATCCATAGTGGCTTCAGGCATCCAGCTTCCCGTTTTATCAAATGCCTTTTGACCAGCCAATACTTCAATCCAATTGATTTTTTTCTCACCCTTGTAGGCTTTTTGTACTGCAGCATCAAACACTCGTACACTCGCATTCCATATATCTGGACCTATTCCATCACCCTCAATAAATGGAATCGTAGGATTGTTGGGGACAATTAATTTGCCATTGCTTCCCATTGTAATTTTTTCAGCCATTGGTAAAAGAATTTAAGTTTTAAATATTTTTGCAAAAATACGCCAACTGGTCTGTAATTTTTACCCTAATTCTACACTACAATTTATCCATTCTCTATCGAACTTCACTGCGCCTATTTTTTTATAAAAATTAACAGCAGGTTCATTCCAGTCCAATACCTGCCATGCAATTCCATTGTAATTTTTAACTTTAGCTTCTTCTATGAGCTGATTGAAAAGCAGTTTTCCTATACCCTGACCTCTGTATTTCTCAGTTACCAATAGGTCTTCTAAATACATTCTTTGTCCTTTCCAGGTTGAATATCTAATATAATAAAGAGCAAAAGCTTGAACTTCTTTTAGTCCAGTTGGACTAGTAGTTTCTGCAACAAGGGCCCACCATACTGGATTTTCTCCAAATCCGCTTTCTACAAAATGATCAAACTGTACGGTTATTTCATCAGGTGCTTTTTCATAAACGGCTAGCTCATTTACCAATTCCATTATGCGATGGCAATCTTGTTGGATCGCTTTACGAATCGTTATTTCCATATTTATTTTAATATTAATTCTTATGTTTTCAAAAATCGTTCATTCAATTCACATTCCTTCATTATTTTGTTATTAAAAAAAAGGGCTCTTTGTTGACCTTTATCTTTAAGGGGCTTAACTTGCACCTATGCAGCAATACCTTCAACTTATTTCTCATATTATTGAAAACGGTAATGACAAGAGTGACAGGACAGGCACTGGTACTAGAAGTGTTTTTGGATACCAAATGCGTTTTGATCTCAGCAAAGGTTTTCCTTTGGTGACTACTAAAAAATGTCATTTGAAGAGTATAATTTATGAGTTACTCTGGTTTTTAAGAGGGGATACTAATGTTGCCTATTTGAAAGAAAATAATGTAAAGATTTGGGACGAGTGGGCCGATGAGCAGGGCAACTTAGGACCAGTTTATGGAAAGCAATGGCGGAGTTGGGAAGGAGCTGACGGGGTAGAAGTAGATCAGGTAAAAGAATTGATTGAGCAATTAAAAACAAATCCTGATAGCCGGCGAATGATTATCAGCGCATGGAATGTTGCAGATTTACCAAAAATGAAACTGATGCCTTGTCATTGCTTGTTTCAGTTTTATACCGCCCCTGCTGTTGAGCCTGGGGGCCGAAGAAAACTCAGTTGCCAATTGTATCAGCGTTCTGCAGATGTATTTTTAGGAGTACCTTTTAACATTGCTTCGTATGCATTGTTAACCCTTATGCTTGCACAGGTTTGTGATATGGAGCCAGGTGATTTTATTCATTCATTTGGGGATGTGCATCTTTATAATAATCATTTTGAACAAGCCAATCTTCAATTGAGTAGATCACCTTTTCCATTGCCTAACATGAAAATTAATCCTGAGGTTAAAGATATTTTTGGTTTTAAATTCGAAGATTTCGAATTGGAAAATTATCAATCTCATCCGGGTATCAAAGCGCCTGTAGCTGTATAGTGCTCCTTTCTATAATATTTTAAAAAGTCTTTGGCTTGATAAATTAAATTAGAAAATTGAATAAGCAACTAATTTTTGGATTGATATATTTCGGCATTAACTAGAACACAATGAGTGAAACAAAAGATTTTACAGCATCCTCCAATTCTCTTTCAAAGGGTTTTGAAATAGCCTTGATTGTAGCTGCGGATACCAACAATGCAATTGGAATAAATAATCAATTACTTTGGCATCTACCAAATGATCTTAAATTTTTTAAAAATACCACTTGGGGCTTTCCTGTAATCATGGGTCGTAAAACTTTTGAAGCAGTTAATAAACCTTTACCTGGAAGGACAAATATTGTGATTACTCGTAACCTGGATTGGAAATACGAAGGGGTAAAAACAGCAATGGATCTGGCTGGAGCAATTGAATTAGCTCGACAAACCAATGCAAAGCAATTATTTATCATCGGTGGTGGCGAAATTTATACTCAGGCTATTTCTTTGGCTGACACTATTTATTTGACGAGAGTTCATACGATTCAAAAAGGGGATACTTTTTTCCCAGTATTGAATGAAAGTCAATGGGAATTATTTTCCAAGGATGATTTTTCTGCTGATGAAAAACATTCATTTGACTATTCGTTTCAATTGTGGAAACGAAAATAGAAAACTAGCTACCCTTTTTACATAACTTATTACCTTGTATAATCATTTTCAATTATCCCAAAAATTCCTGCACTATTACCTTACTGCATCCAATGGAAAAGGCCACGGGGTGCATTCACCCTTTGTATTTGACTTTATTAAAAATGTACTAACAGATAGGAAAATATATGATTGCTACAATAAGGTAGAAGACTGCAGAAAAGTTTTACTTTCAAACGAGGAGCTTATTGACGTGGAAGATTTTGGAGCTGGTTCTTCACTTACACCTTATAGTACAAGAAAAGTAAATGCCATTGCAGGCTCCTCTTTGAAGTCGAAAAAATTCGGACAGTTGCTATTTAGAATGATACAATACTATCAACCGGCTGTTCTGCTTGAATTAGGCACTTCATTGGGCATTACAAGCTCTTACCTTTCCTTTGGAAATCCTTCTGCAAAATTATTTACCTGTGAAGGAGCTAAAAAAATTGCTTCCATTGCGCAGAAAAATTTTGATTTATTGAGTTTAAATAATATTGAAATAATTGTAGGAGATTTCTCGAAAACCCTTCCTTCACTTTTAGCCAATATGCGAAAGGTTGATTTTGCATTTGTAGATGGCAATCACCGAAAGTCTTCTACTATTAATTATTTCCACCAGTTACTTGATCATTCTAAATCTACCTCCATTTTTGTAATGGATGATATACATTGGAGCAGTGAAATGGAGGAAGCATGGATTTATATACAGCATCATCCAGCAGTTACACTTACTATTGATCTTTTTTTTATTGGAATTGTCTTTGTAAATCCAGACTATAAAGTAAAACAACATTTTAAAATTCGGTTTTAATTATAACTAAATTTGTATTAATATTTTTTATTATGATAATAGGAATATGAACAAAAGGGTGAAAACAAATACTGTTCTTTTATCTTTTAATATCCTGATTAATTGAAAGTTCCATCTGCTCTTATCGATTCATTAATTGAGACCAAAGGCTTTGATAAAGAAGCCTTCGAAAAAGTACATCAATCCGGGGAGCAAATTACTTCGGTAAGATTTAATGCTCAGAAGCCGGTAGACCAATCAACTATTTTTTCGGTAGAAAATAACAATGAAGCAATAGCCTTCTCGTCAGTACCATGGAATGTAAATGGATACTATCTTTCATCTCGTCCTTCCTTTACTACAGATCCTTTATTTCATGGAGGGGCTTACTATGTTCAAGAAGCAAGTAGTATGTTTTTAGAAGAAGCAATTCGTCAGTCAATTGATCTTTCACAACCTTTAAGAGTATTAGATCTTTGTGCTGCTCCTGGAGGAAAATCTACCTTACTTCAGTCAGCGATTTCTAATAATAGTATTTTAGTAAGTAATGAAGTTATCAAATCAAGGGTAACGGTATTGTCGGAAAATATTATAAAATGGGGTGCAGCAAATGTGATCATTACCAACAACGATCCTAAAGATTTCCAAAGACTTCAAGGTTACTTTGATCTAATATTAGTTGATGCACCATGCAGTGGAAGTGGACTTTTTAGAAAAGACCCTAAGGCAGTTGATGAGTGGAGTGAACAAAGCGTTGAAATGTGTTGTCAACGTCAACGACGAATTTTAGCAGATGTCTTACCTGCATTGAAAAATGAAGGAATCTTAATTTATTCTACCTGCTCTTATTCACCTGGCGAAGATGAGGAGATCAGTGACTGGCTGATCAATGATTTCGGACTTAAATCTATTTCATTTCAGTTAAACAATGAATGGAATATTATTGAAACTACCGCCTCAAAATCTATGGCAATGGGATACCGTTTTTATCCAGACAAATTGAAAGGGGAGGGTTTTTTTTTAGCAGCTTTTAGGAAAGGAAACTTAATTGGTTTAGATAAAAGCGATTTGGTTGTAAAAGGAAAATCTGAGCGGTTGACGTCAAAAGAAATAGAAGTGGTAAAACCATGGATTAATAAATGGGATGATTTTTTCTTTATAAGGCAGAAGGAAGAAGTGATTGCAGTCCCTTTATACATGGAAAAGGATTTAGCAATTTTACAATCTGCACTTTACATAAAAAAGGCTGGAGTAAAACTAGGTGTTATCATAAGAAGTGAATTAATTCCAGACCATGAGCTTGCCCTCAGTAATATAATTAATCCCTTGATTGCATCAATTGAAGTTGATAAATTAACTGCGCTGGAATATTTAAGAAAAAAGGAAATTAACATCGAAACAAATTATAAAGGATGGGTTTTATTAAACTACCAACAAATTAAACTAGGCTGGATAAAGCTATTATCAAATCGAATTAATAACTACTATCCCAAAGAGTGGCGTATCGTCAATAAGTAGAGACAATATTCTCTACTATTTTTTCATTTCAACTATTTTTGATGTTTATAATATTGTTAGTAGTCAACAAAATTTCCCATCTTTGCATCGAATAAATTATCAGCATATGAAGTTTTTATTGATTGCATTATTTTCTTTACCATTATTGGTTCAGGCTCAAAATAAATTATTATTGGTTGAAGGCGAAGCGCCAAATTTATTTGTAGACCACAAAGTTGCTCCAAAGGAAAATTATTATAGCATTGGTCGTATTTACAATGTGAGCCCAAAAGAAGTAGCTCCTTTTAATAATCTTGTATTGGAAAATGGTTTGAGTTTGGGGCAGAAATTAAAGATTCCATTAGTAGCTTCTAATTTTTTACAATCGGGTGAGGCATTAGAAGGCGAAGTTTTAGTTCCATTGTATCATATTGTAAATGGAAAGGAAAGTCTTTATAAAATAAGTACTCTCTTTAATAAAGTGCCTATTGAAACGCTAAAGAAGTGGAATAATCTAAAAGCAGATGGTATAGCCAATGGAACCAAATTAATAGTAGGATATCTAAAGATTAAAAAAGAGTTATCACCATTGTCAAATATGGCAAAAGTGAAGCCGGCAGATATTGTAACAAGTAAGGTAGATAGTAAGGTTGAGAGTAAGGTTGAAGCCGCCGTTAAACCAGTGGTCGTTGCAAAAGAGCCAGCTAATTCTGAGCCAGTTAAGCCAGTAGAAACTGCTAAGAAAAATGCCGAAGTAAATTTATTGGTTGCAGAGAAAGTGAGCAGCGAACCGAATGCAACTAAAGTGGTCAAAGAGGTGGCGCCTGTTAAACAAGTCTCCAATACAGCTGGCCTTGTCAAGGATTTCAAGGGTGGCGTATTTAAATCGGATTATGATGAACAAGTTCGCAAAGGAGAATTGACTTTTGAAAAAGGAGAAGCAGGTTTATTTAAGAGCAATAGTGGTTGGGAGGATGGAAAATATTATT
>Ga0164294_10004517_pt1 | contig 12131 bp, 9 predicted proteins | sample GEODES005metaG_FD_111479 | JGI IMG/M metagenome (GOLD analysis project Ga0164294, IMG submission 111479) | Oligotrophic lake water microbial communities from Sparkling Lake, Wisconsin, USA - GEODES005 metaG | ecosystem: Environmental > Aquatic > Freshwater > Lake | place: USA: Sparkling Lake... | reverse complement strand
AGTGCTTCGGCGTCACATCCAGTCTGGCCGAGATCGCCGGGGAAAGCCCGGTCTGGAAGGCATCGAAGTCCTTGGGAAAGTCGGCCGCCATGACGCCGATCGCCCATGAGGCCAGCAGGCAGAGCGAGAGCCAACACGGGTGAATGAGGCCGCGATTTAGCATGGTGCCTGTCATTCTAGCTCGGGGGGCGAGAGGGCGGTTGAGGCGCATGCAGAGTCGCGACGCCTGTTGACGATTACGGAACATGCGTATAGTATACGCACGTATACACAAGGCATCGGAGGCGACCGTATGGTGACGCAGGTTAGGGAGCAGGTCAGGGAGCAGGTTTTGGGTCAGGTTTTGAGTCAGGTCAGGGAGTATATGGGCTCGGCCGGAGGCCTGCTCAGGCAGGACTCCGGGTGGCGGCAGGCCGAAGGGGGTGGCAGGGAGACTGTGGCGACCGGGTTTTCAACGCTCGACCGCCTGCTGCCGGCCGGCGGCGTGCGGCGTGGCAGCCTCATCGAATGGCTGGCTGGCGGCGACGCTGCCAGCGCTGATGCAGGAGGGGCGATCACGCTTGCCTGTGCGGTGGCCTGCCGGTTGGCAACCTCACGTGCTCAGGCAGTGGCTTCGCAAGCCACGACGATCGTGGTGGTCGATCGGGGGCAGCGGTTTTATCCGCCGGCGGTGCTCCCGTGGCTCGAGTCACAGTCGGATGTCGCCGCAAAGGGGGGCCGCATGCCGCAACTTATGGTGGCCCGCCCTTCGCGTGACGACGACGAAATCTGGGCGATCGACCAGGCGCTTCGCTGCCCCGGTGTGGCGGCGGTGCTGGCCTGGCCCGGGCGGGTGCATTCCACGGCCATGCGGCGGTGGCAACTGGCTACGCGGACAAGCGGCGCAGTCGGCCTGCTCGTGCGTGGGTTCCCGGGGCGGCTGCAGGCGGGCGAGCAGACGTGGGCCGATGCGAAGGTGGCAGTTTCTCCGGTGGCTGGCGGTGATTCGGCTGCAGATCCCGCCGTGCGGCGACTGCGGCTCTCGCTTGCAGGTGGGCCGTGGTCGGGCGACGAGATGCTCAAGGAACGGTCGGCGGAGCTGCTTTTGGATCTGACGAATGGTCGCGAGTCCACTCGCCGCCACCGCCTGCCGGGTTGGCCTGGCACGCTCTCTGCGGCGGGGCGTTTGCAGGGTGGTCGGTTTCCGCTTGAGGAGGCGACATGTCGCGCATCATGACGGTTTGGCTGCCCCGATGGCCCGTGCAGCGGCGACTGCTCGAGAGGCCTGAGCTCCGTAGACAGCCCGTGTTTGTCTGCCGGCGGGAACGTCGCGGCGTGATGACGGTGGTGGCTTGGGCCTGGGCAGCACCGCCGCGGAGGGAGGGGTCATCTGTGCCACTGTCCGGCGGAGCATCGCTCTCCAGAACCTCCCTCTCCGGGATTCAGCCGGGCATGTCGCTCGCCGAAGCGATGGCGGTGCTGTCGCTCACGCATGGCTCCCGCGCCTGCCATATCGCCGAGGTCGATCAGGATGATCCCGTGGCCGATCTGACCTCGCTCGAGAAAGTCGCCCGCTATTGCCGGCGGTTTGCACCGCTCGTGGCGATCGAAAAACCATCGCAGCACGGGCACGGGGGGCCTGAGTGTCTGCAGATCGACGTGACGGGCACTGCCGGTTTTTTTGGTGGCGAGGGGCCGCTGGTTCGCACGGTCGTCTGGACGCTAGCCACGCGGGGCATTCATGCCCGGGCCGCGATTGCCGATACCCCGGCTGCCGCCTGGGCCGCTGCACGCCATACAGATAGCCTGCATGCTGCCTTGGCGACCGCAGGGGCACAATCGCGGCAGCACCGCGACGGACTGCGAAAGAGGCATTGTCGGTGGGCGGTCGTGCCCCCGGGAGCACACCTGCAGGCGCTCGCGGAACTGCCGGCTACGGCCCTGAGGCTGGATACTATCGCGGCGACGCAGTTGCGGGATGTCGGCATCGAGACGATCGGCGGCATTGCCCGTCTGCCGCGGAAGAGCCTCGCTTCACGGTTTGAGCCGCAGTTGTTGCAGCGGCTCACAGAGTTCATCGGCGAGCGGCCCGAACCACTGGTGGTCCCCTGCTCCGGCGAACTCCCGACCGCCTCGCTGGCCTTTGATTTTCCGCTCCTGCTCCGCGACACGACGCAGGACGATCTGGTCGCGGTGATCGAGCGGCTTCTACACGACTGCGTGACGCCACTGGTGGCCAAAGGTGAGGGAGTGATGTCGCTGCAGGTGCGGCTGGAGCGATCTCAGTCGGCTGCACCCCGCGAGGCCTGCCCGCCGGCGATCATCGATATCGGCGTGTTTCAGCCGAGTAGTTCGGCGAAGCACCTTACGGAGCTCATAAAGCTGCGGATGGCGCGGATGCGAATGCCGCGGGAGATCGAAGGCATCACGATGGAGGTGGTGTCTGTGGGGAAGGCTGAGTGCCGGCAGCGGACGCTCTTTGGCGAGGCTGCGGAAACGTCAGCCGCGCAGGTGGTCATGCTGATGGACCGGCTGTCTGGCCGACTCGGCCGTGGAGCAGTCTTCGAGCCCAGGCCGGTCGTCGATGCACAGCCGGAACATGCGTGGGCGGCCGTGCCGCCAGCGGCACACGGTATGAAGTCCAGATCGAAGCCCGCGATCAAGCGGCCGCAGCGTGGTGGCGGACGCGAGAACTCGCCAGAGGTGCATCGGACAGCCTCGATGGCCGCGCCGCAGCGGCGGCCGATCTGGCTCCTGCCACGGCCAGTACGACTGGAAACGGTATCGGTCGTGGGCTCGGCTGCGGATCAAGTGAATGCATCGAGTGGTCCACCGGTGCAGTTTTACAGTGGTGACCAGAGGCACGAGATCGTGAAGGCACACGGCCCGGAACGCATCGAGACCGCGTGGTGGCGTGGGCCGACCGTGCGCCGCGACTATTACGTTGTCGAGACGAGCACGGGAGGCCGCTACTGGATCTTTCGCCAACGGCGCGGCGAGTGGTTTCTACACGGCACGTTTTCCTGACGGCTTTTTCTGCTGAAGCACCATGCAGGCACCGACAAGGAGAAACACCAATGCTTGATCTGTCCTATGCAGAGCTGCACTGTAGGAGCAATTTCTCGTTTCTCGAGGGCGGCTCACACCCCGAGGAATTAGTCCAGAAGTCCCACGCACTCGGCTACGAAGCGATTGCCATCACCGATCGCGCCACGCTGGCTGGCATTGTGCGGGCGCACGGAGCAGTCAAGCAGATCGCTGATGCATCACAGGCCGGCAATGCCGGGCGGGCAGCTATCAGGCTGATCGTCGGGGCGCATCTGGAGCCGGTGGATGCCATGCCGCTGGTTGTGTGGGCGACCAATCGCACCGGCTACTCCCATCTCTGCAGGCTTCTGACGCGTGGGTATGCCGCTGCCGCCGGCTCGGCAGGCGATGTGTCGCAGGATGGCCGCGCAAACGCGTGCGTGCTCTCGCTGGCTGATATTGCCGCGCATGCCGAAGGCCTGCTCGCGGGCGTGCCGCTGGCGGCGATTGCGGATGCCGGCATGAGCGATGCCCACGGCCAGGCCGAGGTCGTTGCGGTAGTCGCTCAGTGGCGCGAGGTGTTTGGCGACCGGCTGGTGGCGCTGGCCGAGGTGGCGCTCGAAGGGGATGACGAGGAACGGCTACGGTGGTATGCGACAGTGGGACGCCAGGCGCGGGTGCCGCTCGTGGCGGCCGGCGATGTCCGCTACCACGAGCGGTCCCGTCTGCCGCTCTTCGACGCCCTCACGGCCGTGCGGCACGGCTGCACGGTGGAGGAGGTTCGCGGCCGGCTTCTGTCCAACGGCGAGCGGCATCTGCACGACCGGCGGAACGTTGCCGCGCGGTTTGCCACGCTTGCCGGAGCGATCGAGCGGTCGGTGGAAATCGCGAGAAGGTGCACATTTTCCCTGGCGGAACTGCAGTATGAATATCCCGATGCGACCGTGCCCGCGGGCCGCACACCTGCGGAGCATCTGGCCGATCTGACCTGGCGGGGGGCGGCGAAGCGGTATCCGGCCAGCCCCTCCAGCGGTATTCCCGCCGGTATTCCCGCCGGTATTCCCGCCGGTATTCCCGAAAGAGTGCGGTCGCTCATCGATCACGAACTCGCGCTCGTGGCGGAACTCGGCTACGAGTCCTATTTCCTCACCGTCTTCGACATCGTCCGGTTTGCCCGCCGCCGCGGCATCCTGTGTCAGGGGCGGGGCTCGGCGGCCAACTCCGCTATCTGCTACTGCCTCGGCATCACGTCGGTCGATCCGGCCCGCATGGATGTGCTCTTCGAGCGGTTCATCAGCCGCGAACGCTGCGAGGCGCCCGATATCGACATCGATTTCGAGCACGACCGCCGCGAGGAGGTGATTCAGTATGTCTACGAAACCTACGGCCGTAGGAGGGCGGCGTTGACGGCCGAGGTGATCTCCTACCGGCTGCGGTCGGCCGTGCGTGATATCGCCAAGGTGCTCGGGTTCTCGCTCGATCGCGTGGAGGAAATAGCCAGTGTGCTCGACGCAGGGGACGGCCTGGAGGCATTGCCGCAGCGGCTGGCCGAGGCCGGCCTCGATCCCGAGGATGACACCTGCACACGGCTCACCACCCTCGTCGGCCAGCTCGTCGGCTTTCCCCGTCACCTGGGGCAGCACGTGGGCGGTATGGTGATGACGCGGGGCGACCTCTGCGATCTTGTGCCGATCCAGCCCGCCGCGATGGATGGCCGCACCGTCATCCAGTGGGACAAGAACGACCTCGACGAACTGGGCATCCTCAAGGTCGATTGCCTGGCGCTTGGGATGCTCACCGCGATCCACCGGGCGTTTGATTTGGTCGAGGTGGCAGGCGGGCCGAAACTGACACTGGCCACAGTGCCGGCGGAAGACCCTGCCGTCTACGAGATGATCTCGCGGGCCGACACGGTGGGCGTGTTCCAGATCGAGAGCCGGGCGCAGATGAGCATGTTGCCTCGGCTGAAGCCGGCCTGTTTCTACGACCTTGTGATCGAGGTGGCGATCGTGCGGCCCGGGCCGATCCAGGGCGACATGGTGCATCCCTATCTCCGCCGCCGCTCGGGCGAGGAGCCGGTGACGTTTCCGAACGAGGCTATTCGTGCGGTGCTGGAAAAGACGCTCGGAGTGCCGCTCTTCCAGGAGCAGGCGATGCGGCTGGCCGTGGTCGCAGCCGGCTTTACGCCGGGCGAGGCCGATCAGCTTCGCCGCGCCATGGGGGCCTGGCGCCGGCCGGGGGTGATCGACGAGTTTCACAGGAAGCTGGTCGACGGCATGCGGGCCCGTGGCCTTTCGCAGCGGTTTGCCGAGCAGGTGTTTCAGCAGATCCGCGGCTTCGGCGAATACGGCTTTCCGGAGTCACATGCGGCGAGCTTCGCGCTTTTGGTCTATGTGTCGGCATGGCTCAAGCGGCATCATCCGGCCGCCTTCACGGCCGCCCTGCTCGGCAGCCAGCCGATGGGATTTTACGCCCCTGCGCAGCTGGTGCGTGATGCCAAAGAACATGGCGTTCGGGTGCTGCCAGTCGATGTGAATGCGAGTGCGTGGCAGGCTACGGTCGAAGTCAAAAACGATAGGCGGAGAGTGGATAACGAGAGGTGGTGTGACGAGCGGGAGGCGAGCAGTCGATGGTCTGGGACGACGTCAGGAGCCCGTCAGGGGCCGGCCGTGCGACTGGGGTTGGAGCAGGTGTATGGTCTGGGGGAGGCCGCGGGCCGGCGGATCGAGACGGCGCGGCAGTCCGGCCCGTTCCGACTCCCGCACGAACTGGCCCGGCGGGCGCACCTCGACCGAGAGTCGCTCCTGCATCTGGCTCGTGCCGGGGCGTTTGAATCGCTGGGGCTCGATCGACGCCGGGCCGTCTGGGAGGCGATGCGGTGCCTCGACCGTCCGGAAAGCCAGCCGCTCTTACGAGGGCTGCAGGATGAAGACGATTCTGATGAGAGCGACGATCTCCTGCTGCCTGTGATGACGCGGCAGGAGGATGTGATTGCCGACTACCGGACAGCCGGCCTCTCCCTTCGAGCACATCCCCTCCGCTTCGAGCGCACCTCACTTGCGGATCGCGGTATTGTCACCGCCTCCGAGACAGTCACGGCCCCGGAGGGCCGCCGCGTGCAGGTGGCCGGCATCGTGCTCACGCGGCAGCGGCCCGGCACGGCCGGGGGAACGATCTTCCTGACGATCGAGGATGAAACCGGCTCTGCCAACATCGTGGTGCAGCCCGCTGTCTGGCAGGCGGCCGACCATGCCGCCCGCCGCGCGGCGGTGCTCATCGTTCACGGAAGGATCCAGCGCCGTGGCCCGGTCGTGCACATCCTGGCCACGAGCCTCGAACCGCTCACCCTCGCCACCCTGCCAAGAATGTCCCGCGATTTCTGCTAGTTATCAGCTTCCCGCGAAACATCGGCATCCTGCCGATTTTCGCTTGGCGGGCCTCCGCCCGCTTGTGCTTACCCGGGCCTCCGGCCCTGGCACACATCATCCCATCGCGTACGCTCCGGGCCTCTATGGTATTCCGCTGCATCCGTGAGGGGCTGCCCATGTCCCGAGAGCCGGCGTTGGCGGCAAGCGAAGGCAGGATGCCGAGAGCGCGGCCGCCATCGAGTGAGCGAAGGGCAGGATGCCCGTAGCGAACGTCCGGCGACGGGGCATGGGCAGCCCCGAATCGTGCCGGCAGCGCGGCGCCGTGCGGAGTGGCTGGGCGATTGCGGTCCCTTGCCTGCGCTGCGGGCTTGCGTGGGAACGGCTGCAGCTGGTCGTCAAACTGGCCAACGGCCCGCGGAACTGGACGCCGTTGGAATTTGCCCTACAAAAGCAGTGATGACATCGACCTCCGTCACGGAAACGAATCTCGGCATCGGCCCGCTCTACCGCGGTAAGGTTCGCGATTGCTATCGCCTCGATGATTCCGCGTTTGGCCCCGCGATGCTCATCGTCAGCACCGACCGGATCAGCGCCTTCGACTGGATCCTCCCTACCCCCATTCCCGACAAGGGGAAGGTGCTCACGGCCATCTCAGCCTTCTGGTTTGACTGGCTGGCTTCCGGTCCGCAGCCCCAAGCCCATCACCTGCTCACGACCGATGTCGATGCCATGGGCCTGCCGGCCACGGTCGATCGCGACCTGCTCCGCGGTCGCACAATGCTCGTGCGGCAGGCCGAGGTGATCCCGTTTGAATGCGTCGTCCGCGGCTGGTTGGCCGGCTCAGGCCTGGCAGAATACCGCCGCAACGGCACCGTCTGCGGCGTGCGACTGCCAGCCGGCCTCGGACCGGGTTCGCCGCTGCCCGAGCCGATCTTCACGCCGGCGACCAAAGCCGAGACGGGCCACGACGAGAACGTCTCATTCGAGGTGATGGCCGACCGCATCGGCTCCCCATTGGCGGCGACACTGCGTGAACGCAGCCTGGAGGTGTTTCGCCGCGGTGCTGACTACGCCGCCTCCCGCGGGATCGTGGTCGCCGACACCAAGTTTGAGTGGGGCCGACTGTCCGACGGTTCCCTGATCCTGGTCGATGAGGTTCTCACGCCCGACAGCTCCCGGTTCTGGCCGGCAACCGGCCTCGTTCCGGGCCGCGTCCCCGACTCTTTTGACAAACAGTTCGTGAGGGACTGGCTTGAGTCGAGCGGCTGGGATAAGTCGAGCCCCCCCCCTGCTCTCCCGGCCGACGTTGTCACGAAGACGCGGGAAAAATACCTCGAAGCCAGCCGGCTGCTGACCGGCCGACTCCCCTGATCTGCCGTTGCCCGGCTCTTTTTGCGCGGGTTTCTGGCCTAGGGGAGCGTGCGTGCCGAAATTAGACTGACGCGTCCCTCCCGATGCCTGACCGACCATTCCCCTCAGATTCGCTCCTATGCTGCGCTACTGGACTGCCGGAGAATCGCACGGCCCCGCCCTCGTCGCCCTCGTCGACGGGTTTCCCGCCGGACTGACCGTCGACAAGGACCTGATCGACGCGGAACTCGTGCGCCGTCAGGGTGGCTACGGACGCGGCGGCCGCCAGCGGATCGAGACCGATGCCGTCAGGTTTCTCTCTGGACTCTGGCACGGCACCACGCTTGGGAGCCCGCTGGCGCTCGAGGTCGTCAATAAAGACGCCAAGATCGAACGGCTCGAAGACGTCGATCGGCCTCGTCCGGGCCACGCCGATCTTCCCGGCGCCATCAAGCATCTGGGGGGCGTGCGGGCCGTGCTGGAGCGGGCGAGTGCCCGCGAGACTGCCGCCCGCGTCGCCGCCGGTGCGCTGGCCCGCCAACTGCTTGCGATATTCGGAATCGAAGTCGCCGGCTGGGTGACGGAACTCGGCGGTGTGGTGCTCGGCGACCGCCCTGGCACGCTGCCTGAACTGCGGACGCTCCGCGACTCGAGTGCCATCTATTCCCTTCATCCCGAGCGCGATCCGGAAGTGACCACCCTGATCGATCGCGTCGGCAAGGAGGGAGACACCCTCGGCGGCGTGGTCGAGGTCCGCGTCGATGGCCTGCCGATCGGCCTCGGTACGCATGCTCAGTGGGACCGCAAACTCGACGGCCGGCTTGCCCAGGCCGTGATGGCCGTGCAGGCGATCAAGGGAGTCGAGATCGGCATGGGCTTCGAGGCGGCTCGGCGCCGTGGCTCCGAGGTGCATGACCCAATCCATTACGACCCTGCGGCCCGGAGCGGCCCGCAGTTGGGCTTCACCCGGCCCACCAACAACGCCGGTGGACTCGAGGCGGGCATGACCAACGGCCAGCCACTGGTGGTGCGGGCGGCCATGAAGCCGATCAGCACGCTAAGAAAGCCGCTTGAGTCGGTGAATCTCCGGACCAAACAGGCCGAAGAGGCCGCCTATGAACGGAGCGACGTCTGTGCGGTCAGCGCATGCAGCGTGATCGTGGAGAGCGTTGTCGCCTTCGAGGTGGCCGTGGCCTTGGTGGACAAGTTCGGCGGTGATAGCGTCGAAGAGATGCTGGCGCGGTGGCGGCTCTACCACGATCTGGCCCGGAGCCGCTAGCAGTCGGGGGAGCCCGGGGTCGAGTACCGGCAGGGAACAGGGATGTTCATCGAGCGGTCAGAGGCACGGATTCGGCTCATGCGCACGCTCTTCGTGCTGCTCGGGATCCTGCCTTGCGCCGGTCTGTGCGGATGGGCTGTGGTGCGGCATTCCAACGTCCATCGTGACGACATCGAACGCCGCTGTGAGCAGGTGATCGGCTTGCCCGTTCGGATCGGCCGCGTCGAGCATGTACGGCCCAACGCGATGCGGCTGCACGACTGCCAACTGTCTTCGTCGTCGGGAGCCGTCGTCATGTCGGTCCCCGTGATCGAGGTCGAAACGTTGCCCCGTGAAATTCGGGTCACGCTCGGCAGGCTCGACTGCCCGCCGGCGCTTACACGCGTGCTGGTCCGGCTAGCGGAGGCGTGGCTGCAGCAGCCGGTGCGGTTTCCGACGGACTGTGTCGTCGATGTGGACGACTTTTCCTGGCGGACGCGTGCCCCGACGGGTGGGGCCGGAAGCCAGGCGCGAAATCCCGCTCGCGCAGCCTCCCCGATCCATGGACTGCATGTCGAGTGCGTCGCGGCCAACGGTTCCCGCGCCGTCCGGGTGCGACGGAATTCCGAGGGATCGGCTCCCGATGAAGTCCGGATCGTGGCGGGATCGCTGGAAGCCGCTGCCGAACCCGATGCTGTCCGGCAAGACGCCGTTCCTCCGGCATCCGATCAGGGGGATGTACGACGTCTCGAGATCAGCGGCACCGTAACGGAGCCGCTGCCGATCGGCGTGCTCGAGGCTGTGTGCGGCCTCGAGCCGGGATCGCTGCCCTTGGGCGATGAGGCGACGGTGAGCGGAACGGTCGCAGTCATCTTTGATGGCGGGATTTCGAGTGGTACCAGTCAGGCCCAGTTCGAGCGGATCGATCTCGCCGCGGCCAGCCTCCAGTTCCCCCATCGCGTGTCGGGGGAGGCGATGGTGGCGATCGACAAACTCGAGTGGAGTCGCGGCAGGATCACGGCATGCGAATGCCAGGGCTCCGTCTCTCGCGGCCGCGTTGGCCAGCGATGGCTCGATGCGTGTGTGTCGGTGCTGGGCTGTCGTCCTGGGCCGGCCTACCGCTCGCTCGCCCGCGACGAGGTGCGGAGTTTCGATGATGTGGCGGCACGGCTCCAGATCGGCGCCAGCGGTGCCGATCTCCGTGCCCCTCCCGGCCGGGATGGCTCCCTCGCCAGGGTCCAAGGGCTTTCGATCGTCGACGAGCCAACCGGGGTGGTGCCGATAGAGCGCCTGGCGTGGCTGCTTTCGCCGCCAGGCGCCCCTGCCGTTCCTGCCTCCAGGGCCACCGCCTGGCTGTTGGGCTGGTTCGCGGTCGATGCTCCGGCCGCCCGTTCTCTGCAGCGCAGCGAATTTTGACCCATTTTTGACACGGTGTCGACGGCAGGCTGACGGCCGACGCTGGCAACTCTGACGAAATACGTCACAGTATCCACGGCTGGCGGAGTGCCGGCCCTCGCGATCCGCTTCGAAGCCGTTGGTCCAGCATGCGAAACGACGCATGTCAGCTATGGGCGAAGGCAACGGGCGGTTGCGGCAGGATGACAGTGCGGCCTCATGAAAGGAACCGATGACGCCCCTTACCAGAACCAAGCACCGCAAACATGCCCACGGTAAGTCCGCCGGCAAAGACGTCGGCCATGTCGACGCCGTCGCCGACGATCTCGCGTTTGGACGCATGGCCGTCTACGACCCAAGGCACGGCGATGAAGGCTCTGCCGCCGGCACCCTCGCTGCCGAACCGCGACAGGATGGCGTCGGCGCGGTGTCGGGCATCGACTGGCCGGTGCTGATCTGGATTGTTGGTATCCACATGGCGGCACTCACAGCCCCGTTCTGTTTCTCGTGGTCGGGGCTGGCGATCTGCCTGGGCTTGTACTGGGTGACCGGAAGCCTGGGTGTCTGTTTGGGTTACCACCGTCTGCTGACGCACGGCAGTTTCACGACGTGGCGACCGGTGCGGCTGTTCTTCGCCTGGCTGGGTGGTGTTTCGGGTGAGGGGTCTGCCCTGCTCTGGGTGGCTAACCACCGCAAGCATCATGCTTTCAGTGACCATGAAGGCGATCCCCATTCGCCGCGTGACGGTGGGCTCTGGGCCCACATCCTCTGGATGTTTCCCAATCGCACCCCGACCGAATTGGCGGCCCACATCAGTCGCTGGGCTCCCGACCTCGACCGTGATCGTGGTCTTCATTTCCTCCAGAACACGTTCCTCCTCTGGCACGTTCTGATTGGCGGGGCGTTGTTGGCGGGCGGCTGGGCGGTGGGTGGGCCGCAGCTTGGCATTTCCTGGTTGGTCTGGGGGCTCGCCCTCCGGATGGTGATCGTGTTCCACGTCACCTGGCTCGTGAACTCCGCGACCCACATGTGGGGCTACCGCAACTACGAGACCACCGACGACTCGCGGAATCTCTGGTGGGTTGGCCTGCTGGCCTTCGGAGAGGGCTGGCACAACAACCATCACGCGTACCAGCGGATGGCGAAGCACGGGCATCGCTGGTGGGAGGTTGACGTCACCTACTGGGGCATCCTGGCCCTTGAGAAGCTCGGTCTGGCCTGGAATGTGGTGCACACGCCGTATGGTAAAAATAGCCGTGGAACCGCGGCGAAATAGCAGTCAAGAACGGTGGTTTTGGCGGTTGCTGTTGCAATCCCATTGCCTCCCGATACACTTCGCGTAACGAAACCCCCATTTCAACAATCAATGCCACCCGTGGACGGGTGGGTTAAGGCTAGATGTCGCTTACAAAAGAACGCAAAAACGAGCTCATTGGTGCCTATCGGCGAGGGACTGCCGACACCGGGTCAGCTGAGATTCAGATTGCCCTCCTCACGGGGCGGATTTCGCATCTCACGGACCACTTCAAGAAGCACTCCAAGGATTTTGCGAGTCGTCGCGGTCTGCTCATGATGGTGAGCCGCAGACGCCAACTTCTTGATTATCTCAAGCGAGTCACGCCGCAGCGGTATCTCGACGTCATTCGGCGGTTGGAGATCCGCAAGTAGGCCTTCTGCCTGTCGCCAGTCGGCGCGTGGCATTGATTGATGTGGTTTGCTCCCTGCTTTTTCACCACGTGGACTCCGTGGACCTT
>Ga0164294_10004516_pt1 | contig 12132 bp, 10 predicted proteins | sample GEODES005metaG_FD_111479 | JGI IMG/M metagenome (GOLD analysis project Ga0164294, IMG submission 111479) | Oligotrophic lake water microbial communities from Sparkling Lake, Wisconsin, USA - GEODES005 metaG | ecosystem: Environmental > Aquatic > Freshwater > Lake | place: USA: Sparkling Lake... | reverse complement strand
TGAGGATGGCGATGTCTTCGAGCATGGCCTTGCGGCGGTCACCGAAGCCAGGCGCCTTGACGGCCACGACTTTCAGGATGCCGCGAATGGTGTTGACCACCAGCGTGGCCAGAGCTTCGCCTTCGACTTCTTCGGCAATGATCAACAGCGGACGACCGGCCTTGGCCACGGCTTCGAGCGTGGGCAGCAGGTCGCGGATGTTGCTGATCTTCTTGTCAAACAGCAGCACGAACGGGTTGTCGAGGATCGCGCTTTGCTTTTCGGGGTTGTTGATGAAGTAAGGCGACAGGTAGCCGCGATCGAACTGCATGCCTTCGACGACGTCGAGTTCATTGGCCAGGCTCTTGCCGTCTTCGACGGTGATCACGCCTTCCTTGCCGACTTTGTCCATCGCGCTGGCGATGATCTGGCCAACGTCGCTGTCAGAGTTGGCCGAAATGGTGCCAACCTGTGCGATTTCCTTGCTGGTGGTGGTGGGCTTGCTCTGCTTCTTGAGCTGCTCGACCAGCACGATGACGGCCTTGTCGATGCCGCGCTTGAGGTCCATCGGGTTCATACCGGCGGCCACGTACTTCATGCCTTCGCGCACGATGGCCTGAGCCAGCACGGTGGCGGTGGTGGTGCCGTCACCGGCGTTGTCGCTGGTCTTGGAAGCGACTTCCTTGACCATCTGTGCGCCCATGTTCTGGAGCTTGTCCTTGAGCTCGATTTCCTTGGCGACCGAGACACCGTCCTTGGTGACAGTCGGCGCGCCGAATGAGCGCTCGAGCACCACGTTGCGGCCCTTGGGGCCCAGGGTGACCTTGACCGCGTTGGCGAGGATGTTCACGCCTTCAACCATGCGGGCACGGGCTTCACCGCCAAAAATCACGTCTTTTGCTGCCATGTGTATTTCTCCAAAATCAGTGTGGTTTATCGCTTTCCTTCACCGCTCAGTTGTCGGGAAAGAAAGCGTCGCGCAGAGGCTTTATTTCTCGACAACAGCGAAGAGGTCTTCTTCGCGCATCACGAGCAACTCGTCGCCGTCGACCTTGACGGTCTGGCCGCTGTACTTGCCGAACAGCACGCGGTCACCGACCTTGACATTGAGGACGATGAACTCGCCCTTGTCGTTGCGCTTGCCTGGGCCGACGGCCAGCACTTCACCCTGATCGGGCTTTTCGGCGGCGTTGTCTGGAATGACGATGCCCGAGGCGGTCTTGGTTTCTTGCTCAAGGCGCTTGACGATCACGCGATCGTGCAAAGGACGAAGTTTCATAGCATCTCCTGGGTAAATCGGACTGGACTGGGTGGCTTCAGGTGTTCGTCTGCGAGCTGCCTTGCGCCTGACAGCGCAATCGCACAAACCCACAAACGCCTGGAAGCAGCGTCGTTAGCACTCATCTCGATCGAGTGCTAGCAGGAGAATTATAGGGGTCGAGTTTTCGATTTCAAGGCCGTCTCATGCGACGGGCTTTCGATGGCACCGCGCCAGTGGCCCGGCCGAGGGTTCGCGTTAGGGTGCCTCGCGCTGCAGTGTGGCGATCGCATCGGCGATGTCGCGGCTCATCTTGGCGGCTGCCTGGCTGTGTGCTGCCGCGAGCGCCTGGTAGCTGCCGTCGGCCGTACTTTCGCGCGCCACGGTGTGTCCGGACTGCGTCTTCTTGTCTTTCATCCGCCGCACCGTCCACATGGCGTCGATGGCGCCGGCTTCGCCCAATGTCGAATTGAAACTGCGCACATCGACGAACACCCGATAGTCGGCGTCCACGCCGAGGGTCATCGGAAACCGCCCGACCCGCGGTGAGCCGAGAATCAACCCGAGGTCCTCGGCGATCACGCGTGAGAAGTTGTCTTGCAGCGGCGAAGCCCAGCGGTGAAAGTCGTCCGGTATCAGTTCGTTGCGGCCTGCGCTGACGACGATCTCAGGCCTGTCGACCGTGGCTGGCAAGGTGACCGGGCCCACGGCGACCACCAGCGCCGACGGCGCGGCAGCCGGCGCTGCTGTGGCCGTGAGTGTGTAGAACCGCGTCGCAGGCGACGTGGCGCAGGCGGTCAGGAACGCGGTGACGATGACGCAGGCGATCCATGTCGAGGCGGTTGCGCGCATCACTTGTCTCCGCTTTTCGGTGAGGGCTTGCCGCGGATCACCGATTCGGGGTGCCGCTCAAGGTAGTCAAACAGGATGCGCATGCTGGTTGAGGCGCGCGTGAACTCGGTCAGCGCGTCGCGCAACTCCTGCTGCGCGGGGGCATCAGGGCCGAGCAAGTTGGCATCCGCGTGGTTCATGCCGCGCTCGATGCTGACCAGCGAGCGCTGCATCGCGTCGAGGTTGGTGTTGAGCGCCGGCAAGAGCTCTTCGTCGACTCGACCGATGATTTTTCCGGTGCCCACCAACACCCTGTGGAACTCCTTGAGATCCAGATTCAGCGTGCGCCCGAGGTCTTCAATAGGCAGCTTGTCGAGCTTGACCAGCACGCTGGTCAGCTTGTCCTCGATTTCGACAATGCTGCTTTTCATCACGGGCAGTTCCGGCAAGTCGCGGCTCCAGTCGGTGCTCGCTTTGTCGGCATTCGGGAAGTATTCGAATGCCACGTAGGTCTGTCCCGTGAGCAGGTTGCCGCTTCTGAGCTGGGCGCGCAGTCCGCGCTCTTCGATCAGGCGCCGCAGCAGGCCGCCGCGGCGTGTGTCATCGCCGCCCGTTTGAGTTTTCTGGCCCGCGTCGGTGTACGACAGCCGACCCTCGGGGTAGAAGGTGACCGTCACTCGGGGGCGCACGTTCTTGCCTGACTTGTCGAGTTCGAGGTCGATTTCGGTGACCTCGCCCGCCGGCAGGCCCAAGAAAGTGACCGGTGCGCCGACCGACAGGCCGCGAAGCGTCTCGGCGAAGTGGAGCACGTAGTGGCGTGAACCCGGGATCGGGGCCTTCATGGCGGATGGCCGATCGCTGTAAAGCACAAATTGCGCGTCAGACGGCGCGCTGGTGTCGCCCGGCGTGATCTTGGGTACATCGAACGCGATGCCACCCACCAGTGCGGCGACGATGGACTCGGTTCGAATGCCGATGCCGTTCGCATCGGTCGTGATGTCAACGCCCCCCGCATTCCAGAACCGGGTGCTGGTCATGACGTGCTTGTCGTAGGGCGCATTGACAAAGACCCGGATCTCGACAGAAGCGCCGTCGTCCGCGATGGCAAATGACACGACCTGGCCCACAGGCACGCGGCGAAAGAACACCGGCGAGCCTTCAGACAGCGAACCCAGGTCATGGGACTTCAGGATGAACTCACGCCCCAGCTGGCCCGATATGAGCGGGGGCTTTTCCAGCCCATTGAATTCGTCCTGGCTTTGCTTCGAAGTCCCGGCCTCGAAGCTGATGTAGTTGCCCGACAGCAGGGTGTTCAGGCCCGAGATGCCGCTCAAGCTGATCGTGGGTCTTACCACCCAGAACTTCGCGTCTTCGACCAGCAATGCTGCAGCGTGGCTGGTCATCTTGGCCGTGACGACCACCTGCGAATAGTCGTTCGACAGATGAACGTCAGTGACCTGACCGAGGTTCACGTCTTTGTATTTGATGAAGGTCTTGCCGACTTCGATGCCGTCGGCGGCCTTGAACACGATCGTGATGGTCGGCCCTTCGCTCCTGATGCGGTGCACCGCGATGCTGATGGCCACCAGCGCGGCCAGGATGGGGATGATCCAGACGATGGATACGCGGTGGCGCTTGGGCGCCAGCACCATCGCCTGGGGCAGTTCAGTGTTTGGGTCTGGTTCAGACATGCTGCACCTGTTTGAAACGGCCCGCGTTCCAGATCAGTCGTGGATCAAAGGAGCGCGCAGCGAGCACTGTGAGCACCACCACAGACATGAACACGGCAACTCCCGAACCTGGCTTCACCGACATCAGCGGTTCAAGTTGCACGAGTGCGACGATGAATGCATCGACGAACACATCCAGCATCGACCAGCGCCCTACGAATTCGACCAGCCGATACAGCCGTGTGCGGTCCTGGTTGTTCTTCACGGAGCCCAGCTGCACGGTGATCAGCAAATATCCCAGCGCAACGATTTTCCCCAGCGGGACGATCACGCTCGCGACCAGGACGATCAAGGCAAGCGACCAGGAGCCCGATTGATACAAGTAGGCCACGCCGCTGATGATCGTGTCTGACTGGGAAGATCCGAGAGACGTCGACACGAGCACCGGCAGCAAATTGGCCGGGATGTAAAGAATGGCTGCCGCAATCACCAGGGCCCAGGTGACCTGGACCGAGGCGTGCGAGGCCTCGGTCAGTTTCGCACCGCAGCGAGGGCAGTGGCCGCGCTGTGCGTTGGGTGCGGGGCGCGAAAGCAGCCCGCAACTGGTGCACGAGACCAGCCCGCGCCGGGTTGATTCCTCACCCGTGAGGGGCAGCGCTTCGCCTCGTGCTGCAAGGCCGGGCGAAATCGGCGCAGGCCGCGTTCCGCTAGCCCAGACCACGCGTTGCCAGATCGCCTGGCTGTCGAATGAGGAGCCCAGCGCGGCCAGCAGCACCACGAGCACGCCCAAGGCGAACAGTCCCACCCCAGGAACCACCGTTGCAAATTGAGAAACCTTGATGAGCGCGACGAGCACACCCAGCAGCATCACCTCGTTCATGGACCAAGGCTGCACCGACTCTGACATGCGCAGCAATCGACCGACCCAGCGCGGGGCCGGTGGCCTTCTGGCCGCCAGCAGCAGCAACAGCATGAAAGCGATGAAAAGGCCAGGCGCCACGACCGCACAAAACGCGACGCTCACGGCCGCTAATTCGCTGCCGCGAAGCCAGGTTTCTCTGGCAGCGCCGAGGATGGTCGTGGATGAGTCGAGCCCTGCCACCGACATTCCCATCAGCGGCGACAGGTTGGCGATCAAGAACACGACTGCCGCAGTGATGGCCAGCGCCAGTGGCCGGTCTATCGGATCCACCGGATTTCTCGCGATGGTCATCTTGCATCGGGCACAAACCGCTCTGCCCCCTGGGGGAAGCAGCGGTACGCGTTGCTGCAACTCGCATTCGCGGCACGCCACGGTGTCCATCGCGACGCCGTTCATCACGGCGGGTTCTCGGTGTCTTCCGGATCGGGCTTTGACTCGACCCGGTAGCTTTCGCTGGCCCAGTGGTTGAAGTCGTTGTTCTTGCAGCGCGCGCTGCAAAAGGGTCTGCTGGGATTGCTCTCGGCGTAAAGGCTGTCGCCGCCGCACTTTGGGCAACGCACCACGCGTTGGGGCACAGACGACGCGCTCACGAGCACAAGGTCAACTCGAAACTGCTGTCGGCAGTGTGAGCGCGCAGCCGACCTTCGGGGTCTTGGTTCATCAAGCGCACCGACACCATCAGCCTGTGCCCGGTGATCTCGGGAACCAACTCCTGTTCGGAGCTGATCCGAACTCGCATGAGTTGGTAGGTCCGGCCGGCCGGCAGGCTTTGCTGAAATTGCCCACCGGGTGCGGATACGCGTTGCGCCACGCCCGAGTCACGCAGCAGGCCCAGCAGCACGTTGAGCGCTTCTGCCAAAGGCAGCAGCAGGTCAATCCAGCGTGAAAGATCGGCGCGACGCCGCGACGGGTCGAATTGCTGCCAGGCGTAATAAGCCGGCAAGTCGAACTCGCAGGTGCCACCGGGAATGCTGATTCGGCTGCGGATGCTCATCAGCCACTCGTTGGACGTGAGCGCTTGCCCCGTCTTGCCGGCGGAGTTGTTCAATCCGTAGTGCGCGTGGTCGATCTTCTTGATCACGCTGTCGAGCGCGTCTTCAGAGATGGAAGGATTGCCACGGTAACTGTTGAGGCGGGATTTCTGCCGCTCCAGATCCTTCAGCAGATCGGACTTCAGATCGGCCCGAGAGGCCACTTCCATGATCTCGAAGATGGTGGCGATCGCGTAATGATGGTCAACCGCGCCATCGCGTGGCGCCAACTGTCCCAGCCGGTCGAACAGATGCTCGAGCCGAAGCATGGTTCGTATGCTTTCGTTGAACGGATGCTCGTAGAGAACCAAGTGGCGCTGCCTTTGACCTGAGAAAAAACTCACGCTCAGGTGAGAAATCACCCCAGCCGAAAGATTGTTTCACACGGCTGTCTGAGGCGAAGGCTGCCACCCGTTCCACAAGGTCTCAACCCGGCGAGCCAGATCGGCCTGGCTGATGCCGTCATTGACGATGAGGTCGTCTGCGATCGAGTTTCGCTGCTCACGGGTGGCCTGCGCTGCCATCACCGCTTTGACCGAGTCGGCGGTCCATCCCGATCGAGCCATCACGCGAGCGACCTGCGTTGATTCGCTGCAGTCGACCACCAGCACCCTGTGCACCGAGTCCTGCCAGTGGCCCGACTCGGCCAACAACGGAATGTCGAAAACGATGACGGCAGCGTCGTTTGCGGCAGCGGCTGCGCGCTGCGCTTCGGCCGAAATCAGCGGGTGCAAGATCGCTTCAAGCTTGCTGCGCGTTGCTCCATCGGCAAAGGCCAGGCGGCGCATCCGATCGCGGTCCAGACCGCCATCGGGCCGAATGACGCCATCGCCGAATGCTTCGCGCAGTGTCGGTATCGCTGCGCCACCGGCTTGGGTCAGAGCGCGAGAAATGGCATCGGTGTCAACTACCTTGGCGCCGTGACTGGCCAGCAAACGCGCGACCGTGCTCTTGCCGCTGCCAATGCCGCCGGTCAGGCCGATGCGCAGCGGCGGCGGTGCGACGAGGCTCATGCTCAAACGTTCCGAAAGGGCAACTCAGCCTGAGCGCGCGTTGGCATCAAGCCCAACCCAGCCAGCCCAGCACCCGTGTCGGACCCAGCAGCAAGACCGCCAGACCGGAGCCCGCCAGAAAGGGTCCGAAAGGCACATAGCGGCCTTCGCGCAGTGAGCTGTTGAGCTTCATGGCGATGCCGACGACCGCGCCAAAAATCGAGGCGCCCAGCACCACCGGCAGCACCATCGACGCACCAAGCCATGCGCCCAAGGCTGCCAGCAATTTGAAGTCTCCGTAGCCCATGCCTTCCTTGCCGGTGGAGAGCTTGAAAAGCCAGTAGACCGACCACAGCGACAGGTATCCAGCCACAGCACCCCACACAGCCGATGACAGCGACGTCGTCAGCCCCAGCGCAGCTGCGACCAAGCCACCCCAAAGCAGTGGCAGCGTCAATCCATCGGGAAGCAAGGTGGTGTCCCAGTCAATGCCGGCAAGCGCCACCAGCACCGCCGCAAAAGCGCACCACAGCAAAGTCGTGGGTTGCGCGCCGAACCGCCAAGCGAGCGCCGCGAATATCGCCGCGGTGAGGACTTCAAAGAAGGGGTAACGCGCGGAAATAGGCGTCTTGCATGCCGAACACTTGCCGCGCAGCCACAAGTAGCTCAAAACCGGAATGTTTTCGTACCAGGCAATCGCGTGGCCACACGAGGGGCAGCGCGAGCGCGGGGTGGAAAGCGTCATTTCAGGCGGCAAGTCCACCTTCACGCCCAGCATGTCGGCGCACTCGGCCTTCCAGCCCCGGTCGAGCATCTGCGGAAGGCGGTGGATCACCACATTCAGGAAGCTGCCTATGCACATGCCGAGCAACGCCAGCGCCCAAGGCGTGAGCATCACCTCGACGAAAGAAAGATCCATTCCGAGTGCGTCAGACGACCTGACCAATCTTGAAGATCGGCAAATACATCGACACCACAATGCCACCGATCACGGTGCCCAGGATGACGATGATGAAGGGCTCCATCAGGCTGGACAGACCCTTGACGGCCTCGTCGACCTCGTCCTCGTAGAACTCGGCGGCCTTGCCCAGCATCTGGTCGAGAGATCCCGACTCTTCGCCAATGGAGCACATCTGCAGCACCATGTTGGGAAAGACGCCGGTCGTCTGCATTGACGTGGTCAGAGACGAGCCAGTCGACACGTCTTTTTGAATGGCCACCGTGGCTTCTGCGAAGACCGCATTGCCTGAAGCGCCGCCTACGGAATCAAGGGCTTCGACCAAGGGTACGCCTGCGGCGAACATGGTCGACAGCGTGCGCGTCCAGCGGGCAATGGCCGACTTGTTGACCAGATCGCCGAAGACGGGCACACGCAGCAACAACCGGTCCATGGTCTTTTGCATTTTTTCCGAGCGCTTCCATGACTCAAGGAAAAAGTAGACACCGCCGCCCAGGAAGCCAAATATGGCCCACCAGTAACTGACAAAAAACTCCGACATCGCGATGACGATCAAGGTGGGCGCCGGCAAATCTGCGCCGAACGATGTGAAGACATCCTTGAAGGCTGGGATCACGAAAATCATGATCACGGTCACCACCACAAACGCTGTGACCAGCACGGCGACCGGATAGATCAACGCAGACTTGATCTTGTTTTTGATGGCCATCGTTTTTTCTTGATAGACAGCCAGACGGTCTAGCAGCGCTTCAAGAATGCCGCCTGCCTCGCCAGCCTCGACAAGGTTGCAATAAAGCGCATCGAAATGAAGCGGGTGCTTGCGAAACGCCGATGACAGGCTGGAGCCGGTTTCCACGTCGGAGCGTATGTCGGTCAGCAGCTTGGTCAGCCTCGGGTTGGGGCTGCCGCGAGCCACGATGTCGAAGGACTGAATCAACGGTACGCCGGCTCGCATCATGGTCGACAACTGTCGCGTGAATACGGCAATGTCTTTTTGCTTGATGGAGCGCCCGCCGCTGGTGCGGCGCTTCTTGATCTTGGTGATCAGGACGCCTTGACGACGCAGGCTGGCGCTGACCATGGCCTCTCCGCCAGCGCGCATCTCTCCACGAACGAGCTTGCCGTTCTTGTCTTTGCCTTCGTACTCGAAAACGACATCTCCGCCGCTTTTTGCGGCCGCTGCAGTCGCCATGGTGCCTCCGGGTAACGTCCCACCTGCCGTGTTATCGGCCGTACAACGGTTTTATTCAGCTCGAATCAATCGTTCGTGATGGCGATCACTTCTTCGACAGAGGTGACGCCTGCACGAACCTTCACCAGCGCCGACTGACGCAAATCGCGAACCCCCTCGTTCTGGGCCTGGACTGCGATGTCCACCGCAGTCCCTTGCGCGAGGATGATGCGCTGGATTTCCTCGGTCACGGGCATGACCTGGTAGATGCCCACACGGCCCCGGTATCCGTTGCTGCACGCCGAGCAGCCGACAGCCCGAAACGGCTTCCATGAGCCATTCAACTCGCTGGCCTCGAAACCGACCTTGAGCATGGCTTCGCGGGGGTAATCAGCGGGCACCTTGCAACTCTCGCACAGCTTTCGCGCCAGGCGCTGAGCGGTGATCAGCAGCACGCTCGATGCAATGTTGAAGGGCGCCACGCCCATGTTCAACATGCGTGTCAAGGTGGTGGGTGCGTCATTGGTATGCAGCGTGGACATCACCATGTGACCCGTCTGGGCTGCCTTGATCGCTATGTCAGCCGTTTCAAGATCGCGGATCTCGCCCACCATGATGACATCGGGGTCCTGCCGCAGGAAAGACTTCAGCGCCACCGCGAATGTCATTCCCGCGCGGTCGTTGACGTTGACCTGATTGATGCCGGGCAGGTTGATTTCGGCCGGATCTTCCACGGTGGAGATGTTCACGCCTGGCTGGTTCAGTATGTTCAGGCAGGTGTAGAGCGACACGGTCTTTCCTGAGCCGGTAGGCCCGGTCACCAAAACCATGCCATACGGACGCTGAATGCACAGCATCAAGCGATCTCGCTCTATTTTTTCGTACCCCAAAGCCTCAATGCCGAGCTTGGCACTTGAAGCGTCAAGGATGCGGATCACGATCTTTTCGCCGAAAAGCGTTGGTAATGTGCTCACCCGGAAATCGATGGACTTGTTGCCGAATTTCAGCTTCATTCGACCGTCTTGCGGCACCCGTTTTTCAGAGATGTCTAAGCGCGAAATCACCTTGATGCGCGAAGACAGCTTGTCCTTGATCGCAATAGGCGGCTGCGTGATCTCGCGAAGTTCGCCGTCGATGCGAAAGCGAACACGGTAGTGGTGTTCGTAGGGCTCGAAGTGAAGATCCGATGCGCGCGCATTGATGGCATCGATCAGCATTTTCTGAAGGAAGCGCACGACCGGCGCATCCTCGACCTCGGCGGTGGGTTCAGCAGTTTCTGGGTCGCTGGTTTCTTCAGTGACGTCGAATTCGAAATCGCCCGACGCCATCGACTCGAGCGTTTCTGTCGCGCTCGCGCCGCTGCCCTCGAGCAGCTTGGACAACTTGTCATGCTCGACGATGACCCACTCGGGCGTCAGTTGGGTCGCGAACTTGATGCGCTCGACCGCCTCTTGGTCGGTGGGGTCGGCGCCGCCAATGAAGAGCCTATTTCCACGCTTGCCCAGCACGACCACCTGGAACTGTGAGGAAAACTTGCCGTCGATGACGTGTCGGGGAAGCCGCTCCGGATCGACAGCGTTCAGGTCCAGCAAAGGAAGCGCCAAAGCGGTCGACAGCGTGTGCGCCAAGTCGACCGGAGACACCGCGCCCGACTTGATCAGTTCGGCCACAAAGCCGGTTCGTTTGTCCGCGGCAGACTTCACCAAGCCCGCGGCGGATTTTTCGCTGAGCTTGCCGGCATGCACAAGCACACGTGCAACACCAGAAAGCGCCGACTGAGATGTCTCGGCGATCGTGTCGGCCGTCGGCTGCCCGTGATCAGCCACGATAGGTACGAGAAGAAGCGCGCAGCCCTACCGACGACACCGAGATTCCGCGCATCGCCAAGGAGTCGGCACAGCGGCCTTGCACAAGCCTGCGAAGCCCAGGGACTGCAACCATGAGGCGAAATTTTTCTGGGGGCTGGGAGGGCATCAAACTCGACCTTTATCAGCTGGCCGGGGTGAGAGGAGTTCGACACTCCAATCTCTTCGTCCCGAACGCTTCGGACTATGCCCTAAGGTGTTGAACGATAAGGACTTTTCGCCACAGTAATTTGTTTCGGAGTCTACTCTGGCTGGACGACCCGGGTGGTGTGTGGGCGTGCGGTGCCGGATGCTGTGGCCAAGCTAAGGTGTGGAGTTTGAGAGTCAGTTATTTCGTTGAACTGGCAGCCCCATGTCAGCATGGACAGACAGGCGCTGCCAAATATGTCGTCCCCCATCGACTGCCGCGCTGCCACTGGCACCACCACCACAGCAGCCGTTGAGCAGTAAAGCGGTCGCAACCAGCGCCGCTACGGTTCATCCAGTTGCAAACACTGCAGTTTCGTCTGCGCTGGGTGCGAAAAAAAGCGGCGCTGGACCCCATCAGGATCACAGCGCCGCCTTACCTGTCATGTTCTGCCCATCGGATGGGCTACCGGCCGGCCCTTGGGCTTCGGCCTGAATCATCCTGCTACCAGGTTTCAGGCCGCGGATTCGGGCATCGACGTACCCGAACTACCTTGGTTGGATCAGGCCTTGATATTCACCTGTCGGCCAGATGCGTCCCAAGGCAAATTGGTGGGGTCGTAGAAATCCAGAGACTCGAAAGACTTGGCAGTCACGGTCGTGTCGGACACCGCGTTATAGAAGCTGTAAGTCGTGTCCTTGTCCATGAGTCCGGCAGCCAGGAGATTTCTGAGCGTCGTGGCCCTGTCATCGTCCACTTCGGCGTTCTCCTTGTCAAAAAACTTGACCTCGTAATCATCCAACTGCCCCGCGAGCTTGGCGATGTCTTGGCCCTTTCCGCCGTCGATCGTGACGTTGCGCGACAAACCTGCCGCAATCACGTCACTGCCAGACGTGCCTTTCAATTCGCTGACCATCGACGTTTCGATTTTCGAATTGGCGTCGTACGCCATAGCTGCCCTTTGGACCCGACCACTCTCGGTTTGCTCGAGGCTCAAACTGATGGACTGATTCAAAATAGAAATCACACCAGCATTCCGGCGCAATTGCGAGGCGGTGACAGCAACAGCAACGGCAACAGGTTCCTCGTCTACGACATCGTTCGTCGTGATCTCAGACGTCTTGCTCAAGATGCGCTTAGACATCATGGACTGAAGCTCATCCAGTCCTCGGCCAATATTGGCTGCCGTGTCCTCGACGAGGAAATCGGCGCCGCCCTTCACCGCCAGCTTTGCCACATTCGAATCCTTGCGGAGCGTGGCAATGTCTACGTTGATCTTGTTGTCCGTTCCCTCGACGCCCAGGCGCTTCAGAACGCGTTTGGCGGCC
>Ga0164294_10004514_pt1 | contig 12134 bp, 12 predicted proteins | sample GEODES005metaG_FD_111479 | JGI IMG/M metagenome (GOLD analysis project Ga0164294, IMG submission 111479) | Oligotrophic lake water microbial communities from Sparkling Lake, Wisconsin, USA - GEODES005 metaG | ecosystem: Environmental > Aquatic > Freshwater > Lake | place: USA: Sparkling Lake... | reverse complement strand
GTGGGCGGCACCCCGCCCGAGGCGCTGGTGACCGAATTTGCCGATGATACGCTGGGACCGGAGCCCGACGCGCAAAGCTATGGCATCACCATAGACGAAGCCCCGCCCATGGACGGCGAAGCCCCTCCCGGCGACGAGCCGCCGCGGCTGGACGACAATTGGCTGGACAAGACCTTGAAGGAACCGGTGCCGCAACAACCGGCGCCGCACTGAAGTCAGGGCACGGGCGCGTGGGCATAGCTCAGCACCCGGGCCAGTCGCCAGCCGTCCGCTTCCAGTCGCCAGACCTGGGTGAACGAGGCACGGCCAACCAGCTTTTCCGGCCCGTCGCCCTTGCGTTCGTAAAACAGGTGATCGCCCTGCTCGATGGCGCCAAACCCCGGCACCGGCCACACCCGCATCGAGCCAGCGACCAGTTCACGCCGTGACCGCCAGGCATCGGGTTTGGCCTTGTCGGCGCAGGACTTGGCATATTCGGCAATGAAGGCATCGCCGGACCGCGCCACGAGGCCGCCCTTGTCGTGATAAAATTCCAGATCGTCGGTCACCAGTTGCCGCGCTCGCACGGGATCGCAGCCGGTGAAGAACAGCCCGAAGAATTCGGCATCGCGGGCGGCGATCTGATGGTTCAGCGCTGGTTGCTCCGGGATGGCGACGGCGAGCAGGACAAGCAAGGGCAGCATCGCAGGTCTCCGATTGGCGGGTGAGCGTGTTCAGCGCAAGATGCAGAAGGCCGGGGCGTGATCGCTGGCCTTTTCCTGGCCGCGCACAGCTTTCATCACGCCGGCATCGGCCAACCGATCGGCCGCCGCCGGTGACAGCAGCAGATGATCTATGCGGAAACCGTGGTCGCGTTGCCAGGCCCCGGCCTGATAATCCCAGAAGCTCCAGATACCCCCAACCGGATGGAGTTGGCGCACGGCATCGGTCCAGCCCTGCCAAAGCAGCTGCCGGTAGGCGGCCACCGATTCCGGCTGACGCAAGGCGTCGTCCCGCATCGCCGTGGTATCCCAGATGTCGTCATCATTGGGGATAACGTTGTAATCGCCGGCCAGCACCACGGGCTGGCCGGATTCCAGCAGCCGGGCAGCGTGGACGCGCAGCCGCTCCATCCAGGCCAGCTTGTAATCGAACTTGGGGCCAGGCTGCGGGTTGCCGTTTGGAAGGTAGATGCTCGCCACCCGCACGCCCATCACGTCGACTTCGAGATAGCGGGATTGTTCGTCCGTCTCATCACCAGGCAGGCCGCGCTGCACTTCTGTGGCGGGTTCGCGGCTGAGAATGGCGACGCCGTTAAAGCCCTTCTGGCCGTGGACAAGGCAGTGGTAGCCCGCCTCGCGCAGCGTCTCGACGGGGAAATTCTCCGTCATCATCTTGATTTCCTGCAGGCAGGCGATGTCGGGCTTGGCCTCCTCCAGCCATTCCAGCAGGCGTGGCAGGCGGGCGTTGGTGCCGTTGATGTTGAAGGAGGCAATGAGCATGGGTGAACCCTAGGCGCTCAGGTGGCGAGCTTCAACAGCGCCGCGATCGTATCGGCCTCGATCGCCGGCTTGTCGGTGCGGATGCGCGAAATGCGCGGGAAACGCATGGCGAGGCCGGATTTGTGGCGGCTGGAAGCGTGGATGGAGTCGAACGCCACTTCCAGCACCAGCGATTTCTCCACCTCCCGCACCGGGCCGAATTTCTGCATCGTGTGCCCGCGCACGAACTTGTCGAGCATCGCCAGTTCGGCATCGGTGAAGCCGCTGTAGGCCTTGCCGACCGGCAGCAACTGGCCATCCGGCGTCCAACACCCGAAAGTGAAATCGCTGTAGAGGCTCGACCGTTTGCCGTGGCCGCGCTGGGCATACATCAGCACGCAATCGGCGGTAAGCGCGCTGCGCTTCCATTTGAACCAATGGCCAGCTTTGCGCCCCGCCACGTAGGGTGCGTCGCGGCGTTTCAGCATCAGGCCCTCAATGGCGGCATCACGGGCGGAATCGCGCAGGGTGGCCAGATCGGCCCAGGTGCCGGCCTCCACCAGCGGCGACAGTTCGAAACGGACCGGATCAAGGCCGGGCAGCACGGACTCCAGCCGGGCGCGACGCGCCGTCCACGGCAGGGCGCGCAGGTCCTCGCCTGCATGAGAAAGCAGATCATAGGCGCGGATGAAGGCCGGGCGCTCGGTCATCAGCTTCGCCGTCGGCGCCTTGCGGCCAAGGCGTTGTTGCAAGGCATTGAAGCTGCCCGAGGCGGCCACGCTATCTGCCTGCCCTTCCCCCCGCACCAGCAGTTCTCCATCCAGCGCCAGCGGCACTTGCAAGGCCTGCGCCACATCGGGGAAGCTGGCCGAAATATCGTCGCCGGTGCGGCTGAACAGGCGGGTCTGGCCGCCGGCGTGGACGATCTGGACGCGGATGCCATCCCATTTCCATTCGGCGGCATGATCAGCCAGATCGAGAATCGTCCCATCTTCCAGCGGACTGGCCAGCATGAACGGGCGGAACACCGGCACGTCGCCGGCAGTGGGTGGCGGCGCGGCGCCGGTGGCCCATGAGAACAGCGGTGTGAACGGCGGTGTCAGGCTGTGCCAGACTTCCTCAACCGCCTCCACATCCAGGCCAAAACCCTGTGCCAGTCCTGTCTTCGCCAGCCGTGCCGATACGCCAACACGCAGCGCACCGGTCGCCAGCTTGATCAGCCCATAGCGGCCCTGCACGTCCAGCCGATCGAGGAGCGCCGCGACCGCCGCCGGTGCTTGACCTCGCGACAGACCGGTAAGCTGGACGACCACTTCGTCGAGCGCGGGTGACGGTGGATTTTCGCCTGGCGGATCAGGCCACAGCAACGAAATCGTCTCCGCCATGTCACCCACGAAATCATGGGACAGCGCAAACAGGGTCGCATCAACCCGTTCGGCCATCAGCGCCTTGAGCAGACTGGGCTGCACCGCCTTCAGATCAATCGTGCCGGTGAGGGCCGCCAGGGCCCAGCCGCGATCGGGATCGGGCGTGGCCACCAGATAATCCGCGATCAACCGCAACTTGGCGGTGCGGCTGCGCGTATAGAGCAGCGCATCGAGCAGGCGGGCAAAGGATTCCATCGGCAACCAGCCCATTAGCATGACCGCCTCAGTTGCGCTAAGGCGCTCAGGGATGAGAATGCGCGATCTTGAAAAGGCCAGTGGCGTCGGCAGGGAAACCATCCGATTCTACATCCGCGAAGGCCTGTTGCCGGAACCGGACAAGACCAGCCCGAACAGCGCGCGTTACACCGATGTGCATGTCGCGCGGCTGAAGGCGATCAAGCGCCTGCAGGAAGAACGCTTCCTGCCGCTGGCCGTGATCCGCACCCTGCTGGAGGCCGACGATGGCGACCGCTGGCTGCTGCCCGAAGTGTTTCCCACGCTGGATGCCCTGCTCGCCCAGCGGCTTGAAGACGGCGGGCCGGCGCGGGTGGTCTTTGACGGTCTTGGGCTACCGCCGCACAGCCGCGAACATCTCGATGATCTGATGATCCCGCTGGCCGAAGACGGCACTGTCACCGCCCGGGATGCAGCCATATTGCGCACCGTGCAGCGGCTCGACGATATCGGTTTCACACCGGAGCTGGGTTTTGATGGCGGCCAGATGCGCCTGTACAACGTCCTGATCGACTGGCTGACCGCCCAGGAAGTCCGCCACTTTCTGGAGAACACCGCCGGCCATGTTGGCGAGGCCAAGGCATTGGACATGGCCGAACAGGGCATTTCGGTGATCAACGAACTGCTCGGCCAGTTGCGCACGCGGGCGCTGCTGCGGAAACTCGCCGAACGGCGGACAATCGCCAACCCGGGCGCCAACCCGGGCGCCAACCCGGGCGCTAACGACAATGGGTGAAGGACAGGCTTTGCACAATTCCACATGGATTCTGGCCGCTGCCATGCTGCTGGCCGGCACAACGCTGCATGCGCAACCCGTTGAAGCTGCTGCGACAAGCCAGGTGCGCATATTGGCCACCGGCGGCACCATTGCCGGCAAGGGCAATGCGGCGGGCACCAGCTATCGTTCAGGCGCCGTTTCCGTTGACGATCTGATTGCCGCACTGCCGGGGGTCGACAAGATTGCCCGGGTTACCGGCGAACAGATCGCCAACGTGCCGAGCAGTGACATGGACGAAACCATCTGGCGCAAGCTCCATGCCCGCGCGCTGGCGGCGATTGCTGATCCTGATGTGGCCGGCGTGGTTGTCACGCATGGCACCGACACGCTGGAGGAAACCGCCTTTCTGCTCAGCCTGATTCTCCCGCCAACCAAGCCGGTGGTGGTGGTCGGCGCGATGCGGCCCAGCACCGCCGTTTCCGCCGACGGGCCACAAAACATGCTGGATGCGATCCGGGTGGTGACCTCGCCCGCTTCCACCGGGCGCGGCGTGATGGTGGTGTTGAACGACACGATCTTCGATCCGCGTTCCGTCACCAAATTTGACGTGAACCGCGTCGAGGCTTTCACCGCCCCCAGCCGCGGCCCGATTGGCCATGTGCTTGGCCTGGCACCGCGCTTTTTCGGGCCGCCGCAGCCGCAGCCCGAAATGCTGGCCCTGGACGAAGCCAAGCTGCCGCGCATTGCGGTGGTTTATGCATATGCCGGCCAGACCGAAGACGAAGTGCGCGACATCGTGCGCAATGCCGATGGCGTGATCGTGGCCGGGGTTGGCGCCGGCGGCGTTTCCAGCGGCGCCCGCAAGGCGCTGCGGGCGCTGGCGGACAAAAACATTCCGATGGTCACCACGCCGCGCCAAGGCCACGGCGACATCCGGCGTTCGGAACCGACGCCAGCAGCGAAGTCGGATGATGATGACCGGGTGCCGACGATCGGCGGCCGCGAACTGACACCGGCCAAGGCGCGCATCCTGCTGATGCTGGCCCTGCAGCAGCGGCGGACATTCGCCGAACTGCAGGCGATCTTCGACCGGGCCGGCACAACGAACTAAAAGCCCGCAGACACGGTCAGCACCGGCCCACTGCCCGGCGCGGCATTGCCGCCCACGCGTTGCCGCCAATCGGCTTCGATGCGGATGCCCTTCACCTTGGTGCTGAGCGAGGGGCCAACATCCACCCGCCAGACATCGGGATTGCCCGTCTGCACGCTGGCCCAAGTGGCGGCGTTCAGCGTTGCCGGGCCAAACTGCACGACACGGGCGCGAGCCTGGCCGCCGGCATAGACCTGGCCCGTGTCGATCACGCCGGCTTCGCCATAGGCTTCCAGCCGTTGCCCCAAAGGCTTCAACCGGGCACCAGCGGCCAAGCGAGCCGTGAAAGCGCCTTGCGTTGCCGCACCCAGCGGAATCAGGCGCTCGACTGAAAGTGACACGCCAGGCAGCAGCGTCTGCCGCAGCCCAAGTGCCAGTTGTGCGGTCTCACCGCGCACGCCCTGTGGATCGGCAGCGACATTGGCCCGCGCCACCATCGCCAGCGGCCGGCGCGCATAGGGATCGGTGACAAAGGCGAGGCTGCCCCCCACCTGCCCGCCGCCCAGCACGGGTGACGCGGCGGCACCGGGCAAGCCATTGCCCGACTGATCTGGCAGCGGCCCACCATCGCGCAGCAGGGCAAAGCCACCCAACTGCCAGCGCCGGCCGAGCGCGGCACGATCCGCCAGCCACTGGCGGTTAACCGGCTGCAGGGCCAGCGCCGCATCGAACAAAGCGGCGGCCTGGCGGCGCTGACCGGCGCGCAGCCGGTCGTAGGCCGCGTTTGCCAGGGTGAAGGCCGGATCGAGTGGCGGCACGCTGGCAGGCGGAACAGCGAGTGGCGCTGATAACGGTGCTGGCGGCGGAAGTGGCGCGGGCTGCGGTGGCCGGGTGGGCGCTGGCAGGGAGCGACTGGCAACGCGTATGAATGGCGCGGGCAGCGCCAGCAACGGCGGCGGCGCCGGCCGCTGCAACGCGGCCGGCAAGGGCGACAACTGCGCCATCATAGTCGGGGCGGGCATTCGGAGCGGCAGCGGCCGGGCTGTACCCGTCGCCAGCCGTGCCAGCGCCTGCAGATCGTGCTGCATCGCCGGCAGCCGCATGCCGATCCACAGTGCCAGCAGCAGCCCGAGCCCGGTGAAAGCCCGCAGCGGCCGGCCAGTCAGGCCCACAGCCTTCATGGGGAAAAGCCGGGGAAACGGTGGATCGTCTTGTCCCACGCGAGGCGCCGGCCTGTTCGCACCGCCTGGGCATAGCGCGACAGTGCGCGCAGTGCCGCCATGGCGTTGATAAAATTGCCAACAAGCGCGCGTGGCGGCGTCAATATCGCTTGGCTCAGATCATGCACGCGCAAAGTGAACAGCGCCCGCACCAGCAGCCGCCAGCACAGCAGTGTCCAGTTCAGCCATAGCAGCACCCGCGTGACGTCGCCCGCCACTGGCGGCAGCCGCGCCGCCGCTGGCAACGCCAGCCGCAGCAGGCTATCGATGCCGAGCAGCAAGGCAATGCCATAGGCAGCCAGCGTCAGCAGCGCCATCAACGGCGCTTTGCGATCGCGCAGCAGCATCCAGCGGTTGACCAGCCCGCCGCGCCACCCGATCCGATCCCAGCCGGCCAGCGCGATACCGGTGAGCCAGCGCGCTTTCTGCCGCACGGCCGCATCAAAGCTGGCCGGAAAATGCTCGCGTGTTGCGACCTTCTGGCCATCGGCCAGCACCCACACCAGCCGACCGCGCCCACCCAGTGCGTGGACATGTTGGCCTAGTTCATAATCCTCGGTCAGGCTGGCGGCATCAAAGGGGGCGCCGTCGCGGGCATCGGCAATGCGGCCCAACATGGCCCGATCGATGGCAACCCCCACGCCGGCCGCCGGCACCGCCGCGTCCAGCCACTGCCGCACCAGCAGATCCTTGGCATGCGCTTCTGCAAATTCATCGATATAATGACCGGAAATCAATGGGCTGCCGGCATCGGGCAGCGGCAGCACCGGCAGTTGCACCATGGCATATTCCGGCAAATGGGCGGCAAACACCGCAAGTTCGCAGGCGTGAACCAAGTCTTCGGCATCGTGAAGCACGATGGCCGCGAAGGGCCGGCCGCTGGCCGCCTCCTCTGCCAGCGCTGCCCGCCACAGGCTGTTCAGACAATCAGCCTTGGTGGTGGGGCCGGGTGTCGCACAAACTGCCACGTGCAGGCGCGGGTCGTTGAGCGCCGCAACCGCCGCCTGACCTTTGGGATCATTAGGATAAAGCCCAACGAACACGGCATAATCCGGCCAGTCCAGCGTGGCCAGCAGGCGCTGCAGCATGGCGCCGATCACCGCCGATTCATCCCAGGCCGGGATCAGGATGGCAAAGCGCGCTGGCGGCGGTGCTGGCGGGAGCGGTTGCGGCTGGCGCTGGTGACGCGGCATCATCAGCCACAGCATATCGATGGCCAGATCATCCAGGCCGTTGATGGCCACCAGCAGCGCTACCAGCAACAAGGCTTCGGCCAGCGCGACATGCCAAAGAGCAAACAGTTCAGGCAGCATCATGGCCGGTGGTTCTTGAAGGGGTGGATGCCCCGGCCTTCACCAGAATCTGCGCACGGGGAGGGCCGTTTGCAGGTGGATACAGCAGGCCGGGGCATCCTCGGCAGGAAAGCGACAGACGCAGGGTCAAAACGCCTGTTCATTCTCCCGGCCGATCGGGGGCGGCGGCAGCACCGGCCGGGCAATCGCCCACGCCGCGCGCAGGCGCTGCAAGGTGGTCTCGTCAATGTGGATCCGCAGCGCGGCGACGGCATTAACGCCCTCTCCGTGCGGCAGGCCCAGTGGTTCAGCATCCCAGCCGATGGACAGCAGACTCGGCAACCACGGCAGATGTGTGACCATGATATAATATTGAATTCTGTTTGCAAGTGCATGTTCTTGCAGGGCAATTGCCAATTGTCTGCGCACCTGAAGTGCCTCGGCGCGCGAAAGGCCAGGCGCCGTGACCAGACGGGTGATCTCCCACACATCGTGGCCCACCGGGACACCATCGGCACACAGATGCGCGAACTTGTCGCCCAGCAGGTGCGCGCCGGTGGAGGGCAGCAGCCGCACCGATCCCAGATGGCGGCCGGTTTCGGGCTGATGAACAATCAGATAGAGCGTTTCTTCATCATCATATTCGTCCAGCTCGTGCAGGCCATCGGGCGATTGCAGATCCCAGCCCAGCCGGTCCATCAGCACGATCTTGCGATCCTTCAGCATGGAGGATCGCAGGGCGGCATGGCGCATTCCCCGACTGGACAAGGCCTCCGCCTCGCCCTGTGCGTCGCGCCACAGGCCGGGAATGGCCTTGATATCGTGGCTGGTGCCTGTTGTGGCTGTGCCGAACATCGCCTACTTCCTGATGGGGTTCGCGAGCGTTGTGGCAATGGTTGACGCGGGCGCGCCATATCCCTGACAAGGGGCAATGACTCATGGCGGCGAACACCAGTATCTTTCCCTGATGGACCGTGTGTGGCGGACCGGCGCCATGCGCGGCGACCGCACCGGTACCGGCACGCGGGCTCTGTTCGGCGAGACGCTGAAGTTCGATCTTTCCTATGGCACGGTGCCGCTGCTCACCACCAAGCGAGTATATTGGAAATCGGCGGTGAAGGAGCTGATCTGGTTCCTGAACGGCGAATCCAATATCAGGCCGCTGGTGGAACAAGGCGTGCATATCTGGACGGACTGGCCGCTCGATGCCTTTCGAAAGGCGACCGGCGAGGCCATCAGCCGCGATGATTTCGAAGCGCGGATCATTGCCGATGATGATTTTGCCGCGAAGTGGGGTGATCTGGGGCCGGTGTACGGTGTGCAGTGGCGGCGCTGGCCGCGTTATGCCGCCAATGAAGACGGCAGTTTCCGCGCCGATACGCCGTTCGATCAGATGACCGAGCTGGTACAAGGCCTTAAAGCTAACCCCGCCAGCCGCCGGCATATCTTCACCGGCTGGAACGTGCCCGAACTGCACCGCATGGCGCTGCCGCCGTGCCACATGACCTATCAGTATTTCGTCACTGATGGTCGCCTATCCGGCATCCTTTATCAGCGCAGCTGCGATCTGGGGCTGGGCTTTCCGTTCAACATCTTCGAAGCCGCCGTGCTGATCCGCATGCTGGCACAGCAGTGTGGGCTGGAGGCAGGCGAGCTCACCTGGATGGGTGCAGACTGCCACCTCTATGTCAATCACGAACATCTGGTGACGGAGCAGCTGTCCCGCACGCCCCGCCCCTTCCCGCGTTTGGACTTCGCGCGACAGCCGGAGGATCTATTCTCCTATCGGCTGGAGGACTTCCTGATCACCGGCTACGACCCGCATCCGCATATCGCCGCGCCGGTGGCGGTATGAGCCTTGATGTCACCATGGTGGTTGCCCGCGCCCGAAACGGCGTGATCGGCAACAAGGGCGCCATGCCCTGGCACCTTCCGGCGGACCTGAAGCGCTTCAAGGCGATCACGGTCGGCAAGCCCGTCGTGATGGGCCGCAAGACGTTCGAATCGATCGGCAAGCCCCTGCCCGGCCGCCAGAATATCGTGCTCACCCGTGATGCGAGTTGGGCGGCCGACGGGGTGACGGTGGTGCCCAACCTGGCCGAAGCAGTTGCGGCGGCGGGCCTTGACCCACGCATCCGGGGCCACATCATGATCATCGGCGGGGCGGAGATCTATGCGCTCGCACTCCCCATCGCGACGCGGGTGGAATTGACTGAGATCGACGCGGAGCCTGAGGGCGACACGTTCCTGCCCGCCTTCGATCCGGCGCGCTGGGAAGAAGTGGCGCGGGTGACGCATGAACCGGAGGGCGACAAGCCGGGATATGCGTTCATCACGCTGGAACGGCGATAAGGGGAATCCGATGAAGAAGCTGGTGTGGGGAACGGCGGCGCTGCTCGGCGTGGCGGCGGTGGGCTTGTTCGGCTTTGCCCCAGGCATCGCCGAGCGTGGAATGAACAAGCAGACGGGCGCGACGTGGCCGGTAAGCGCCAAGGCCCAGGCGCTGCACAAGACGCTGACCGTTATCGATCTGCACAGCGATACGCTGATGTGGAAACGCGATCTGCTGTCGGAATCCAGTGATGGCCATGTCGACCTGAAAAGGCTGGAGACCGGCAATGTCGCATTGCAGGTGTTTTCCAGCGTCACGAAGACGCCGCGCGGGCAGAATTACGAGAAAAATTCGGGCGAGACCGACAATATCACCCCGCTGGTAATCGCACAGGGGCAGCCCGTCCGCACGTGGGGCAGCCTGCTGGAACGCTCTCTGTGGCACGCCGAAAAGCTGCACGACGTGGAGAAACGCGCCGATGGCCGGCTGCGGGTCGTCAAGACGCCGACTGATCTGGCCAGCCTGCTGGCGGACCGAGCGGCGGGCAAGCGCGTGACCGGCGCACTGCTCTCCACCGAAGGCGGGCAGGATCTGGAAGGCAATTTGGCCAATGTAAAGCGACTGCACGACGCCGGTTTCCGCATGCTGGGGCTGGCGCATTTCTTCGATACCGAACTGGCCGGTTCGATGGCGGGGGAGAAGAAGGGCGGGCTCACCGCGCTGGGCGCCGAAGTGGTGCGCGAGGCGGAGAAGCGCGGTATGATCATCGATGTCGCGCACAGCAGCCCCGCCGCCTTTGCCGACGTGCTGAAGATCGCCACGCGGCCCGTGGTGGTGAGCCATGGCGGCGTGAAAGGCACCTGCGACACGCCGCGCAATCTTTCCGACGATCAGTTGCGGGCGCTGGCGGCCAAAGGCGGCGTGGTGGGCATCGGCTATTGGGATGCCGCCATCTGCCAGCCAACACCGGAGGCCACCGCCAAGGCAATCCTGCACGCGGTGAAGGTGGCCGGCATCGATCATGTCGGGCTGGGAAGCGATTATGATGGCGCCACCACGGTGGGTTTCGATACCGCGCATCTGGACGCCGTCACCCAGGCGCTGATGCAGGCAGGCATGAACGAGACCGACATCGCCAAGGTGATGGGCGGCAATACGGCACGGCTGCTTGCCGCCGGGCTGGCTCCCCGCTAAGCCGCCTGCCCATGGAGCTGATCGCGTGGACCTGATTTCTGGGGGCGCCGCCCTGCCTGGCCATTTGCGTGGCGGCATCGTGGCGCTGGGCAATTTCGATGGATTTCACGCCGGGCACCAGGCTGTGGTGGGCGCCGCGCGTGATTGGGCGCGAAAGTTGGGCCGGCCGGCGCTGGTGGCGAGTTTCGATCCACACCCGGCGCGGCTGTTCCAGCCCGATGTGCCATCTTTCTCGCTTTCCACCATTGAACAACGCGGGGAATGGCTGCGCGCGTTCGGCATGGATGGCGCGGTGGTAATGCCGTTCAACCGGGCGCTTGCCGCGCTTTCGGCCGAGGAGTTCGTGGACGAATGGCTGGTGACGCGCCTTGGCGTTGCCGGCGTGGTGACCGGCGGGGATTTCACCTTCGGGCGCGGGCGTTCAGGCCGCGTGACCGATCTGGAACGGCTGGGCCTGGCGCATGGTTTTGCGGCGCGGGTGGTCGATGCAGTGCAGGACGGTGCGGGCACGATCAGCTCGACACGCATCCGTGCCCTTCTGCGCGATGCGCGGCCGGGGATGGCGGCGGACCTGCTCACCCGGCCGTTCACCATCAGAGGCGTGGTGGAACATGGCGCCAAGCTGGGGCGCACCTTGGGTTTCCCGACCGCCAACATGACGCTGGGGGATTATGTGCGGCCGGCCTATGGCGTCTATGCCGTGCAGGTCGTGCTGCACTCGGGTGAGCGTGTGGATGGCGTGGCCAATCTTGGCATCCGCCCGATGATCGAGCCGCCGGTGGAGCTGCTCGAAACCTGGCTGATGGATTGGCAGGGCGATCTCTATGGCCAGACCCTGGATGTGCAGCTGGTCGCCTATCTGCGGCCGGAAATGAAACTGAATGGCCTTGATGCATTGAAGGCGCAGATTGCGGCCGATGCGACGGCGGCACGGCGCATGCTCAAGGGTGGGTGACAGGCACGCGCCCTTCCCCTAAAGCCCACCCTCATGAGCGCGCCCGATTATCGCCCCACCGTTTTCCTGCCGAAAACCGACTTTCCGATGAAAGCTGGCCTGCCGGAGCGTGAACCGCAGATTTTGGCGAAATGGCAGGCGGCTGATCTTTATGCACAACTGCGCGAAGCCCGCGCCGGGCGGCCGAAGTTCATCTTCCACGATGGCCCGCC
>Ga0164294_10004510_pt1 | contig 12143 bp, 9 predicted proteins | sample GEODES005metaG_FD_111479 | JGI IMG/M metagenome (GOLD analysis project Ga0164294, IMG submission 111479) | Oligotrophic lake water microbial communities from Sparkling Lake, Wisconsin, USA - GEODES005 metaG | ecosystem: Environmental > Aquatic > Freshwater > Lake | place: USA: Sparkling Lake... | reverse complement strand
CTGCGTGCCGGCGCTGCCGGCGCCATGCCGGTGGAAGCCATGGCCATCGGCATGGTCGAGAGGAATGAGAGCCTGTAATAACACGCTGATGTCCGTTGTCGAGTATTGTCGAGAGCCTTTGCGGCTTTGGCAGCCTTCCGTCACACACACAGGTCGGATAACCAACACACTTACAACACACTTGACACTAAGCACACCCGGTTCGGGCGCCGGGCGATCCGATCGCGGCCACGACGCGCGCGACCGACCGGCCCGGGACACCGCGACCGCGGCTTGGACGCTCGGTCCTCGGATCGAACGGTTGGATCGGTACTTCGTAGTTTGAAGTCGTCGGGTCCACTGTATACGTGACGCCGGACCGGACGACAGCTAGTCCAGCCGTTACAGCTACGAGCTGCGCAGGGAGATCCCTCGCCTAACCAAACCGAACCCGGTTGTACGGCACGCCATGCACGCGTGACAAGTCGAACTCCGCGCTCGATCCGGTAACGAAGAAAAAATAAACAACGCGCGGCGGCCCGGGAACTCATCGGTCCGATCCTCCCGGACTAATCGCTTTTTCGGAGCACGATCCCATTTGGCCTCATGGCTTCTGATAGCGGATTCGAAGGAAAGTTGCGCCGATAAATGTGCCGAGGGCACTGAGCCACACCCACGACTCCACATGCGCGAAGTTAAGGGTATAACCGATCCCGCGCAATTTGGGGACCCACACGCGCGGGTCAGACGCTTCGCAGTAGATAAGACCACCGTAGCGCCAGCCAGACATCCCGACAAGACGAGGATGTAGCAGTGGAGTTGGTAGTCTGCGCGGGGAGGTCGCGAGGAGATGGGTGGTGAGCGTCGACGCGCGAGGCTGGAAGCGGACGCGAGGTGGCCTTCCTGGCGCAGTGCGCTACGTCGCAATCGCGGACCACAGCAGCGATAGCGCTCATTGGCCTGGAGCGCGAACGCGAGGGTGCCGGATTGGAGACAGCGCCTTGTGTACTTTTCGGGGTTGGTGGCGATTTATGCGATCGAAGCAAAAAAGGCAAGCACACAATGGCACAAAAGACGAGCGGAGATTGCCAAAAACTCTCTACCGGTACCGGTAAAAGGACACCGGGGGGAGCAGCTGGGGAGCCGGGACACACACTCTGCCGATCGCCGACTCCCAACTTGCTTCAGAGTTGCAAGAGCAAGTTCCAAGTACTAGTACAAGTCGAAAGTCCTCCGTTCCGGCTTCCGCGTCGTGTTGCCTCGCGAGAACGCAAGTACGCAACGGCGCTGACCGCTGTGTATACCCGTAGAGTCTGCTCAATTGAGAGTGCTGCTATAGCTGCGTTTGAGGACGTTTGAGTAGCAACTTACGGATACTCGCTACAAACTCGCTACTTCCAAATCCATAGGCAGAGAACCGCCTTAAAACCGCCTTTTTGCATTTTGGGCATCCGTCATGGCTTCGGACCTTTTTGTGCACCCGCAATAGGTTTTGAGGCTTGCATTGCCAAGAAGATAGTCCAAAAGAAATTGGCGAGGTTGTAGCCGAGCGGTATCCACAGCAGAGGCACGAAGCTGAAACAGATCAAGTCGACAAATGGCCAGAAACACAGCTCTGATGCCCAGGTGACGAAGAGATCTTGCTTGATCTTGGCAGGCCAGCGCCTGAGGCCGGCTGAAAGGCCGAACTCTGAGATTAAGAACGCCCCGAAGAAGATGCACGTCACTACCGGTCCGAAGCCAAGCTGCCCGACCAACGTCTTCAGGAGCGTGGAAAGTAATCCATCTCCCGGGATAAGCCACGTGACCCAATTGAGGTAGAAGTGCAAGGCTGGGCCAAAGTAGCACAGACCAATTAAGGCCGTCACGAGCGTGCGCTTTCCATCGCGTTTGCCCGTGCCGGAAGATTCCAGCCTCTGGGCAGAGGCGTCGGACAGTGCAAAAATGGCAGCGCTCGTGAGTGATTTCGTCAAGATCGGCTTGGCCACAAGTGCTGCCGAATATGCCACACCCAGAGAGCTCGCTGCCGTTCCGAGCGCACTCAGCTGCACCGCAGCCCCGCCGCGAAATCTAAGGGTTGATGTGTCGGTTGTTGCTGTGTGCACCAGCCCTATGCTCGCAAGCGCGAGGCACAACGGCATGAGCGATAAGTAGGTGCACTGACACACGCGGGCGCAGAGAGGGACTGAGGACAATCGACGAAACATAACAGTTGGTTTTTTCCTACACGAGTATTTACCGTTAGCCTGTGAACAGACGGCCAACTGGCTGTTAAATCCTCCGATTCAAGAAGTGTCGAACTGAAAGCAAGCAACATTGTCTATTCGGTGATCGCCGTACGGCGTACCGCCGTACCCGTACGAACAATCAACAAAACTGAAAACATTTCTTGATTTTTAACAAGCCCGCGCTACCGGGACGTCCGGTTGGTTGTGTCGTGTGTGTCAGTGTGTCTGTGTGTCGTGCGTGCTGTGATCTGAGACTAGCGCGATAGAACACGCACAAACAACATTGATGTTCTAGGTCTACTATGACTGTATCATGGCAAGCCGTGGGGCACTGGGGCACGTCTCAGCTCGCCTCACTATCTCCAGGAGAGATAGTGCCACCTGCATGCAGGTGGTCGGCTCCCGCAGAGTCGTACGCCGCGAGGCGAGACTTCTCTTCGGGGCGCCGCCCGCCCGCCGCCGGCTGTTGCGGCCCGGCCTCGAGATACTGGATGATCGCGTAGAGGGAATTATTCTTGGCCCGACCTTGCTTGCCAACCTTCTCCTTGGCGGACTTTTTGTAGCGCTCCTCGAAGGTCGACGAGGAAATACCCAGGATCTCGTCCGTGGCGATGGTGAGGTAAAGATACTGCCGGCGCGGCCAGTCGCGCCACCTCTTGTTCACGGAGAGCCGATCCAACTCAATCGCCTCCTTCGAGCGCTGCCGGATGCTCGTGCCGGCGGTGCCGTCGGGGTCGAAATTGCCCGCAACGGAGCACTCGGGCGGGAGCCGGAACTTTTTCCAGATACGCTTGACCGAGGAGAGCGTCGACCAAATGAAGTGCAAGAAGGTGAATGCGAGCAGAACGTGCACCGATGCGTCCTTCCAGCCGTACTCGGGATCGTAATCCATCGTGATCCACATCATGATGAACAGGAAATACAGAACGACGGCCGTGATGAAGAGGGTGTAGGTGGTGCGGTACTCGAGCGCGAGACCCTCGACGGCCTGGTCCATGGCGCCATCCTGCCCGCGCAGCGCGAGGCCCGGGCCCAGCATCGAAGAGAGCAGAGACCGAAAGATCGCCAATGTGTTGAGCGCCATCGAGGCATAGGCAACGAGCTGGTACACGCCGCCGAAGAATGTTGCCATCTCCATGACGCTGCATGAGCTTTTCATGGCCATCGCGATCGTGCACACGGAGTCTACTTCCGCCACCTCGAAGGTGAGAGCACTGTAGGCAAAGCCAGCGAGCAGCGCGGCCTGCGCCCCGATGTGGCGGCAATTATCGGCGTAGAGCTCGAGCTCGCGCTCGCGGATGGCCAGGAGAGAGACCTTGAGATCTGTTTCGAGTGCCTGCTTGTCCGCGTACAGCATATTCGCGGTCTACCCAAGTGCGCTCCCTCCACACAGCACACGCCTTCTCAACTTCTTCCTCGAGACATCGTGTTGCGACGAAGTTCCGCTGAAAAAACTCGTTAGTGGGATAGGGGTGTTGCTATGTTTGGCAAGAGAGATTCATGTGAGAGAGAAAGACTGGCCAACCAACTGTGGCACTCAGAGCTGCCGCGATACATGACGACCAAGGAGTTGGAAGACGTTGGTTGTCTCATGACCTTTGAACATGCGCGCGGACGACCAAAAGCCCTCTTCGAACGGCGCGAGCAGGAGCTGCTCCACGCGACGCTGCGGGTCAACGACGTCGAGGCCCTCTCGATGCTGCTCTCGCTGAACATCCCCGGCACGTGCGAGTATGTCGAAGCGCGAGCGATCGATCTGATCAAACGGACAATGGAGAGTGATGCGGCCGAGTGCTGCCTCTACCTGCTCAACCTTTTTGAGGAGCGGCGGCGCAAGCGCCAACTAGATGCAGAGGAGGAAGCGGATGCGGGCTTCACGTCAGAGGATGAGAAGCGCAAGGCCAAGTACCAACGAATCATGGAGAGGAATGTGCGCAAGGATGCGCGTGAGAAGGAGCTCGTTCAGCAGGGCCAGCCCATGAGCGTGTCCTCAAAGATCACCAACCATGAGCAGAAAGAGGAGTATTGCATGGAGCGCGAGCGGCACTGCACGCCAGCACCCAACGCGCGCGCGCTGCTCTCGCTCGCGCGCGAGGCGCTTGAGATTGTGACGCCGCGCGCGCCGCGGTGCGGACGTGCGCTGCTGCTGCACGCTCATCGGCTGCGCAAAAGTGTGCCCAAGGTTGGCCAACGGCTGCTCGGCACCGACGACCAACCACTCCGCGATGACACGAACGAGGTTGGTGTGCCGTGGCCCTCGACGCCAACGGACCTACCGGCCGAGCTCCTCGACCCGGGCGGCGTGGGCGGCCTGGACCTTTCGCTCGGCGGCGAGGCCGTGCCGTTGCAGTGGGTCAACGAGGTCGACGCGGCTGTGCCGCCACCGATCGTTTTCGTGCGCCGGTGCATCGATGTCGATGTCCACCCTGACTGGCGCCTGAAAGGGTGCAAGGCTTGCAGCAGCGCGCAGGTCGAGCAGTGCGTACACGACCGGTGCGCAACCGTCGGCTTTCAAGGCAAACCCGATGGGGTCGATGCTGAGTGCAACTGGCGATGCAACCTGCAGAGTTCGTGCGAACCTCACTGCTCGCGCCGCCAGCTGCAGCGCGGCGCCTGCCACCGGTTGCAAGTCTTCCGCGACAAGATGAAGGGCTGGTGCCTGCGCACGCTCACGCCCATCAAGAAGGACTCTTTCGTGATGGAGTACGTTGCCGAGCGCATCTCGCCCTTTCGCGCCGAGGAGCGCAAAAGAGACATGCCCGACGTCGAGACGTACATTATGGACATGGACTTGCCTGGCGCGCGCGGCTTCATGCACCTGGACGCGCTCGGCGTGCGCAACCACGCGGCCTTCGCCTCGTTTGCGTGCTCCAAGAAATTCGCCAACATCCGCAAGAAGGCGTTACTGACCAACCATTGGGACAGCCGTGTGCCCCATGTGGGCTTCTTCGCCACGCGGGATATCGAAGCGCTGGAGGAGCTCTGCTACTTGCGCACCGACGAGCAGCCCAAGAGCACGAGCACGCGCAACTGCAACTGCTGCCGCTCCGGCTGCTCCGGCTGGCTCTGAGCGCTTTAGCGCGCTTCTCGTGCCTCGTGTACAAGCCCTTTCTGCTTGACGCTTGAGTTCGATGCGAACCGTGTCGAGGCTCTCGACCCTATAGCCCGGGTGCGTGCGTGTATATCCTTCGGAGATTTACTGCCGGTAATCCTAGTGACGAAACCACCTGGTTACCTAATATGGATATTACAAAACAGTGACGAAACTTGTAACTTCGACCGCGGACGTCACCTTTCCCCTGACCTTTCCCCGGCGTCCCGTTGAGCCGTTGTTCGGCTTTCCGGTTTGAACGGTTTCGCCCGCCCGCGCCGCTCGTTCAAAGTGACTTTTGTGACCGTTTAGTGACTGACACTCCAGTACATGACACGTCGACGCTCTCAATCCTCGTCACCCACCGGACGATCGACCGGAGACGCCCAGCAGGGGCCGGGTCCGGGGCGCCACCCCTCTGAGCACGTCCCACGTCCGCGTGCGCGTCGCGTTCGGAACCGCAACCGGTCGATGAAGGCGCGGTCGGACCTCGCTCCTCGGAGCAACTGAGGTCGGCGTCGGGGTCGTAAGGCTTTGGGTATAAGGGGGGTCTGTTTATCCGGCGTTGTTCAGTAACCGCCGTGCAGTTAGTTATGGCGGTTACTGAACAACTCGCTGAACAACGTCGCCGGACCGAGCGGCGGACCAACCGAACACACCCGCGAGTCACAGCGCAGAGAACGCACACACAGTCACAGATCGAGCCACACGCATGGTTGGTGGTTCGAGACTCGTGTGCATCTCGACGACTCGACGTGTCGTCGACCCTCGTCGTACCCATCGAATACCGTCCAGCATCACGTACAATGGCAACATAGTCATCTATTCGTACTTTATGACTCCGACCCAAGGAGGTCGAGCGTGATGTGGCGAGCCATTTGAAGAGGGCGAGCAAGGTGGCGACAGGAGGTATGGGTGCCCTGGCGTGTTGCGACCTCTTGATTGTTGTTCAGGCCTTAAGGAAATACTCGGCTGCCCTTGCCAATCGGGATTCGACTTGAGGCGTTGTGGCAACGATTTGTGCGTTCGTCCCGGGCTGACAGGCTCCGATAGATAGGGGGGTGGCTCGTAATAGGGCTCAGATCTACTGTTTCGTCGAGATCGCGATGAAGATGAGCTCTCGAGAGAAAGTGACGTCTTGTATTGCTGAGGTGAGGGCTGAGCAGTTGCATGCTCCGTGGGCGGCAGGTAGCGACTATCATACTCGCGTCCGGGCTCGTGTAGCGCCGTGTGCATCCAGACCTCCTTGGGGCTTACTTGTACCGCCTTGCGACTCTTGGCGCGTGCACTCGTGGATCGAGAGGGTGCGGGCCGATTTTCTGTCACCTCCTTTCCTGGCTCGGACTTGCTGTCCTTGACCTCCAAGAAGCGGCTTTTGACAACCGACCGCGTAACAGACTCAATGGGCAGTCCAATATGATTAAAGCCGTAACCGCCAAAAGCTGGTTTCGCGAACGGGCACGTCGCATGCGAAGCTGACTTTGCAGTAAGTGGACTCCGCCTTGCCCGAATGGCCTTCCAATCGAATCTTGCTGAGGACTGCCGCAGCAACTTGTGAAGCTCAAAGTATTCAATGGAGCCGCTGTTGTCGGTGTCGAATTCGTCAAAGAGCTCGTTAGCCTCGGCGCGCGTGACGTGCACGCCCAATGCCGCGACGCCCTTGAAAAACTCGTTGCGGCCGACGAGTCCGTTGCCGTCCTCATCCCAATCACGGAACAGGTCAATGACGCGCACCATGTTGGTTTCCAGTGCTTCGCGGACCTGCTCAGATACGGAACGTTTGCTATCGCGGTCGATCTTGACCGTTGTGGACAGCACCGCGCCGCGCCGGTCCACAATGGTATCATCGAGGCGTCGAAGCGCGTGCTGCTGGGTCACGAGATGGCCTGCATACTGACGAATCTTCTTCTGCATTTCGAAGCGCGACATCAGGCCACTGTTGTCCTCATCAAATTCGTGAAAGGTCTGGTCAATGTGCTCCAACGGCACGTCCGAGTATCCGAGCGAGCGCACCGCACGCCGAAACTCTCGCAAGTCGACCATGCCATTTCCATCTTCGTCCCAGACCTCAAAGATCTCGGTGAGCCGCGTGACCGACCGGGCGAGTGCATCGCGCAAGGTATATGTGTGCAACTCGATTCGACCGCTTCCTGTGATATCGAGCTGCTGGAAGCGTTTGCGAAGCTCTTCCATGGTGTGCTGACCGGCCTCACGTTTGCGGACCAGTGCACAAAATTCGTCGAAGTTTAAGCCCACGTTGTCTGAGTCCTGTGCTGCCGTGACTGCTGGTGGCTGCAATTGTGGGGAGCGGTGCTGGCCCGGCACCTCGCCTACAGATGGCGGTGCAGCGATCGCAGATGCAGCACGTGGTGCAGGCTTGGGCTGCAAGCCGATTGGGCTATCCCACCCGGTAATCCGCTTGTTCAAGAGTGTTCCACGGGGAGTTGGCGACGAGAGAGAAGAGTCCGCCATGATTGACGCGCGCGCGGTCGAGAGCACGAGGTCGAGGAGTGTGTCTTTTGTGTCGCGCGCTCGCGGCGGTTTTTGTAACCGATTAAACACGAATTCGTACCGGTGGCACCGGTACGCGGCGCTCGGGTCGGCGCGCACGCTGCGCAGGTATTTGCGCTGCTCGACGGCCGCGATGTGCAGTAAGTTTGTAAAACTACATGACTTACAATACCGGTCTGGCCGCACCGCCGGCCGCTACGCGTCTGCCGCGCGCGCCTTCATTTCGCCGACCGCCTTCGAGCAGGCGCGGGGAGGCGCTCTGGGAGCGGGTGGCGGCAGGGTCGGGTTCGCTGGGGGCGGCCTCTTCTGAGTCGGGCGCCGCGGGGAGCGTTGGGGAGCGGTCGGCTCCGGGGCTGCGGCTGTTGAGTCGGCCGCGGTTTCGGTCGTCGCGCTGCCTCGCTTGCGGTTACCCGGTGCCGGTCGTGTGTTTCCCGTGTTTTTCCCCGTGTGTGTCTCGTGTGTGTCCCGGCTTCATCCCCCTGTGTGGTGTCTTACTGTCTTTTTACTGCGTGGTCAGTATACCGTAGTGATTTTGCGGCTGTGGTGACCGTCTAGTGACCGTCCTGTGGGACCGGACCCCTCGACGGACCCCTGGGTCGAGCTCTCCTGCACCTGAGTGTGGAGCAAGAGCCTGACCCGACTAACTGACGACGCGACGACACGAAAAGCGAGTTACTCGAATCTTGCAGGGCAGCAATGTCTCAACTTGCGCAGAGTGCATGCTCAACTGCATGCGTGCGCAGCTAGTGCAACACTCACGTGCCCGAGTCACGCCTCAGCCTGCCATGACGGGAAGGATACCAATCGATTGGCTGCGTCGCTCTCCATCACGAGCGAATGTGATGCTCGCCGGGCAAAGGCTGCCGGGCGTCTTGATCACTGATAATGAAACTTTCCGCCAGGATCGACAGGCTGGCCCATCGGCACTGGAGCTCCGGCGCTTTTGGCTGCCTCTCGTGACATGTGCAATCTTTTTTGGATGTCAATGAGGCGATGCAAGATCAGGAAGAGGAACAGCGAGAACCCGGTGATGTAAGCATTCCTCTCGGCCTGATACATGCCAGCCTTGATTTCGCAACTCACCACCTCAAAGGGCATGATTAATCCAAAATCGTAGAGCGGGTGTAAGAGAGCGTCGCATACGTACCAAAAGTAGAAAACATCTGCAGCCAAGAAGATGTAAAAGGTATAGCGGAGCCCCGGCTGGTCCCAAAGCGATGAGACCAAATTGACCACGGCGCCACGCACTGCGTTGTTGGGCATGGGCATCACGAGCAGAAGGACGAGCAGCACCTCCACCAACATGAACACGAGCAGCACGAACCAACCGGGCTCCATTGTTTCGCGCCGCCGCTCCGAATAGAGAGAAACCACTTTTCGTTGAACGCTGTGAAATGTCGAAAGATTTCTGGGCTCATTCATTATGAATACACACAACACGGCTCATTCACACACGTGACATATCAAACTCATTAAGTCCAAATCGTTGATGTTCACACACAAATCCATTTCTTCCCCTCTTTTTCTCGAGGACAGTCTTTTCGGACGCAACATCATGTCCGACGATTTTTCTGCTTGGGCTCAACGAGCTCGTGGGCTCGCAGCACACATTCGCGCGTCATCCTACCTTCTATTGCATAGCCAGGATCTGCTCGTATGCGATGTATGGCGTAGCGTGCCTGGAGATTGGCAGAACTACCTCGAGAAGCTGACTTTCACAGAGCTCGGACGGCTCCACATAGACCCGTTGCCAACTCGCTGCGGCGATCCACCGCCATCTTTGGCGCACTTTATCGCGCTGCATAGACACCTTGCATTACACCGCCAGCCATCCGACGAAGAGGAGGTTTCGGACTCTGCATCCATCGGTGCCATGAAGTCATACACCAAGGCGGCAAAGCGGGCCAAGAAATCGCACGAGGTCGAGAAGCTTTCGGCGCTGATTGCGGCCGTGGCAGTGGCATGCAATTGTTCGCGTGCGATCGACATTGGGTGTGGCAAGGGCAGCCTCGCTTCACACCTGAGCGCTCTTTGCGGGCTTGATGTTGTGGGTCTGGAAACCCAGGAGGATGTGGCAGCGACTGCTGCCGCATTGGCATCCCGCTCTGCCGAAGGTGGTCATGTGCGCATTTGGCAACGTACCATCGTACCTGATGAGCACGCGCCGGCGATTGTCGACAGGATTTGTTCGGAGGCTTGGCCTGCGGCTGGTGGTGCCGCCGCCAGCTCGGGCGTCGTGCTCTGCGCGTTGCATGCATGTGGCGACCTGAGCCCAACCATCACGCGCTGCTTTGCACTGGCGCCCAGCGTCGCGGCCCTCGTGCTGGTACCGTGCTGCTACAATCTGCTGACTGTGGACTCGGATCCGTGCGGCGCCGAGCACTGGGCAATGAGGGCCGTTTGCCAGCCATGTGGGACGTCTCCGACGGTAGAGGCTGCCCTGTCCTCGCCTGGGACGGCCCAAATGCCCGAGATCAGGCCCAGGACGGCCCAAATGCCCGAGATCAGGCCCAAGACGGCCCAAATGCCCGAGATCAGGCCCAGGACAGCGAGAGTGCCGTCGGTGGCCCTCGCCGCTGCAACGACGGCGGGCTTCCCGCTCTCCGACACGGTGCGTGCGACCGGTCTCGTCCTGTCGCGCGACGCTCGCATGACCGCCACACTGCGCGAGGCGGCGGCCTTGCCAACGGCTTGGCTTGATGATGCATCTGCCACGGCGGATGGCGCTGCGCCGCCTGCTGCTGTGCTCAGGCAGCTGTGGAACTGCCTATTTGCTGCTCTGGTACGCGACCGCTATGCAGATCTTGTGCCCGCTGGCACTCGGGTGTCTACCGGTGGGGCTCGGAAGCATCATCACCTGCGGGCGAGGCAGCAGGCACAGGATCAAGGCCAGGGCGAGACGGCCTCCACTGGACGATCGGAGTTTGTCGCGTTCGTCGAAGGGGCCCTCGCACAAGCTGGGCTGCCAACGAACAGGTTGGACCGCTCAGAATTGTCTCGCTACGCAGAGACGAGATGCACCGATGGGGTCGTGAACGCTGCTCGCCGCGTGGCAGCCATCGCGGCACTGCAGGCTGCGCTGGCACCACTGGTGGAGTCGTTACTCCTGGTCGACCACGTCCTATTCCTGCACGAGAGCGGTGTGTGCGAGGACATACGTGCGGTGCCCGTGTTTAAGCCAGAGCGCTCGGTCCGCAACGTCGCCATCGTCGCCCGCAAGAGAATGCCCGCCGATTTCTTGGTCCAATAAAGGAGGCCCTGTGCGCGGCGGACGGCGTTGAGAGCAAAAAGCACCGCCATGCCGCCACTTGCTTAATTCATGCATACTCCTGAATATGTAGCGCGGCGCATACACGAGCCGAGCGTGGTAAAATCTCTGGTCCACCTATTCAAACATGGCATGTGCGTGTGGGTTCGGTTCGTCCCTTTGAGGAAGTACATCCTCGGTCCTCTTATCATTACTAGTTTGCCGTCACCATCGGGCAGGCGCTCGCCACCTCAATCAATCCAAGAGCTCGTCCACCGAGCCGGGCTTAATCTTGCCAGCCTTTCGCTTCTCAGCGTACACTTCCGGGGTCAGCACCGCATATGAGCCATTGGAGAGCAGTACCAAATTAAGGTTGAGCTGGTCCATAAAGTCCGAATAGCCAAGCTGACGCACAGTCTTCTCGTAGAGCTCCCTTGCGTTCTTTTCCTTGTTGGCTCTACTCCTAGCCTGGAGCTTCATGATGTAATCGTTGCCGTCAGCGAGCCGCGAGCATGCCTCACCCTCGCCGTTCTCACAGCGCTCCGCTGAGCCTGTGCCAAACAAGGTCTCCCGGGTGGACGCCGCAGCCCGCTGGGAAGTCAATATTGTAGCCGTCGGTCCTGCTACCAGACGAAGAAGTACTTGACCACGCGACAGAAGAACGCTATCCGTGATCGGAATGAGAGCAGCGAGCAGAAGCAGCATGAAGCGGCGCAGAACGCGACGCGGGGTGCGGCTCGTGTGTGGCGAGCGATTTCTCGTCGTGATGTTTGGGTAAACTTTTATGTTCAGGAACCTGTTCGCAAAGATACATGTGCCCGTCGGCCATGTTTCGTGTGGAAGTGGCCGAGTCTCCTCCATGTGTCGTTTCCGTATTTGGTACTGACCTTTTCGCAGGGATTTGTCCACATATGGAAATGGATTCTTGAGTCCTCCGTCGTATGCCTGTGGGCGCTCTCTCGAGTCTCGAGTAACGATGGAGAGAACCGTGATGGAGGCGATAGGCTATCCAGGTGACAATTACCAGTTCATAGTCTCGTTGGCCTGGGTGATTGCGATGCTCGCTGCTTCCATGTTGTTAGGCATG
>Ga0164294_10004509_pt1 | contig 12143 bp, 7 predicted proteins | sample GEODES005metaG_FD_111479 | JGI IMG/M metagenome (GOLD analysis project Ga0164294, IMG submission 111479) | Oligotrophic lake water microbial communities from Sparkling Lake, Wisconsin, USA - GEODES005 metaG | ecosystem: Environmental > Aquatic > Freshwater > Lake | place: USA: Sparkling Lake... | reverse complement strand
TTCGACCTGCCGGTCGAGGAGTGCCCGATCGAGATGCGCTGGCTGGTCTACCGCAAGAACTAGTACCTTGAGCGGTGCGGACGAGTTGGCCGGGCGGCCGCGGCCCACGGCGGGCAACCGTCGATGGGTCGAGGAAAGTCCGGACTTCACAGAGCAGGGTGATTGCTAACGGCAATCCGAGGTGACTCGCGGGACAGTGCCACAGAAAACAGACCGCCACCCACGCCTGAGTTTTAGGTCGGGTGGTAAGGGTGAAACGGTGCGGTAAGAGCGCACCAGCGCCCCGGGTGACCGGGACGGCTTGGTAAACCCCACCCGAAGCAAGGCCAAGAGGCCGCATTTCGATGCGGCTGCGCAGGCGCTCGAGGGCTGCTCGCCCGAGCCTGTGGGTAGGCCGCTCGAGGTACCCGGCGACGGTGTGCCCAGATGGATGGTCGCCACTGCGACGTCGTTATGCGGCGGCGTGGAACAGAATCCGGCTTACAGGCCAGCTCGTCCGCCCCTACGGCCTCGCGCACGCCGCGGCGCTGCCCCGCCCCGCGACGCCATCAGACCGTAGATTGGCCTGTCGTTGTTCTTGTCGACGTTGTTCTTGTCGACGGTGTTCTTATTGAGGCGTCGCGGGTTTGAACGAGTCCAGCACCGCGGTGGCAGCCTCGAGGTCGCTGTTGCCCTCAGGGAGGACCGCAGCCCAGATCTCGGCGAGCGACTGGGGGCCGAGCACGATGATGGCGGACAGGAATTTCACCGGATTGCCGTCCTTGTCCTTACCGGTGCCCGCGAGCTCGGTCCCCGGCTGACCGCCGGCGGTCACATCCACCGGATCATCGAGGTTGATCTCGGTGTAGTTGTCCTGAAGGAATGTCATGGTCGAATCGACGATCGACTCGATCTCCTGCGACGCTGCAGCCTCGGTGTCGTAATTCTGGGCGCGGAACTGCAGAACCGCCCCATTCGGGCTTTCCAGCGAGCCGAAATCTCCGACCTGATCGATCTTCCCCACCGTCCAATTGGACGGTGCCTCGATCGAGAACATCGCCCCCGGCTGCTGCGGGTAGTACAGCGTCGTCGTCCCGGCAGCGAAGTTCTCGCTGCTGGTCGTCGCACTGGCCGCACTGGTGGCCGACGAGACCGCGCTCGAAGCGCTGGAGGCGACGTCCTTGGTGGCTTCCTTGGTCTGGGAGCAGCTTGTGACGAGCGCCGCGGCGATGGCAAGGCCGACGGCAGCGGCGGTGGTTCGGGTCAGTGTGGTAGGCATCGCAGGAGAATACCCCGGCTCGATGTCCACCGCACAAGGTTAGGCAACCGTCCGCAGACCGTCCGCACATTTATCAACGAACAAACCCGCTTGCGGTGACAAACGCCAGGTAACCGGATCCGGCTTACAGGCCCGCTCGTCCGTCCCTCCGAGCCTCGCGCACGCTGCGGCGCAGTGCGTTGAGTGCTTCGTCGAGTTGCGCGCGACACCGATCGCTCACCTCGGCCTTCTGGGCGTACAGCAACCCGTAGGTGAAGGTGTCCTCGCCTGCGGCGTGCGCGGCATCCGCCTGTCGAAGCAGGTGGGCGCGGCTTATCACGCTGTCCTGGTGATCGCCGAGCAAGCTTTGAATGATCTTGGACCGGCTGGCCACCTTTGCGTCGCCGGTGGCCGCAGCGACGTATCGAAGTCGCTTGGCGGCCTTGCGGATTCGGTGCAGAGCATCGTCTTGGCTGTCTTCTTCGGCCGCCCGCGATGCCTTGGTGGCCTTTCGGACCCGTCGATAGCTCGATTCGATGGTGGCCGGGGGATGGTCGTCCGCGCCGACCGGGGGTTGAATCACCACAAGTCCATCCAGTGCGTCGAGCAACCGGAAGTAACGCGGTGACCGCATTGCCGTCAGCGACTTGCGAAGCCCGGACTGGTACTGGCGCCGGGCACCATCGACCAGCCGTTCGCGAATGGGTCCGCGCACGAGCTCCGGGGGCAGGGCGTCCAGCTCGTCGCGGTAGCTTTCGGCAAGAACTTCGGCGTCGCGGGCTGTGCCGAGCACGGCGGCCAACTCGCGCAGTTCGCTCAGAATCCACGCGTCGTCGGTCAGGCCGAAGGCATCCTCGGATGCCTGCAGGAGGCTTCGGATCTGGCGGGTGGCAACCCGCATCTGATGAACCGCGTCATGGGCGTCGGCGCGCACCGCGCGATCCCACAGCAGCAGCAACCCGACCTGTTCGGCCACCGCACGGTGGACGGGATCTGAGGGTGCCTCGGCCTCGGTCTGCGTGACAGCGCCGAGCACCTTCGCCAGTTTGGAACCGTGACCGGCCGGGACCGCCCCGGCATCCAGGAGCCGATTGCACAGCCGGCTCAGCACCTCCTCGGCACCGTCGACGGCCCCGTCGACCAGTTCCAGTTCCCACTCCCGCCACGATTGTTCGGTACCGGTGCTCGAATTCGCTGAATCGATGGCCCAGGCGTTGACGCGGTCGTCGCAGAATTCGGCCAGTGCACCCGTGGCCCCGTAAAGCAGAGTCACGTCACGGGCGGTCGCGATGCGCGCCACCGGCGCCAGTGGGCGGTCTCGAATGATTGCCAGCACGATGTCGGTCAGCTCCGCGGGGATATCGGCGGCGTTGGTGACCGCCCCCAACGGGGCATGGATCTCAGTTCGGGCGTCCGGACCGGACGGCAACTTGAGGTGCCAGCCTGCATCTGGCCCGCCGGTACGGCGGCGAAGGGTCACCTGGTTGTCGGCAAGATCGTGGCCGGGGGTGTCGAAGTACACCGCCTCGAGGGTCTGCGTGGGCTGCCGCTCAGCGCGGGTGATGACGGAAAGCCCGTCGAACGATGGCGTCACGGCGCCATCGGTGACGTCGAACTTCCGTTCCACCTCGAGATGCCTGGATGTTTCCCGTGACTTTGCCATCTGCACCTTTCGCTTTCCCCGCCCACGAAATGGGTCCGAGCAGGGTCGCATATCCTCGCATAGCAATGTGAATAGCCACCAAGGCGTGACGAACGGCTAGAAGCTGTGCTCCTCGGCGGGGAAGGCTCCACTGGCCACTTCATTGGCGTACTCGATGGCGGCACGTCGCAGTTCGCCGCCGACATCACCGAAACGCTTCACGAACTTGGCCGTCTTCCCACTGGTGAGCCCGGCCATGTCCTGCCAGACCAGCACCTGCGCGTCACAGTTGCGGCCCGCGCCGATGCCGATCGTCGGAATGGTCAGTTTGCCGGTGATCTGGGTGGCCAACTCAGCTGGCACCATCTCCATCACGACAGCGAAGGCACCGGCCTCCTGTACCGCGATGGCGTCGTGGACGGTCTGCTCGGCGCCGTCGCCGCGGCCCTGGACCCGGAATCCGCCCAGGCTGTTGACGCTCTGCGGGGTGAACCCGATGTGGGCCATCACCGGGATGCCGGCCGCCGTTAGGGTTGCGATCTGATCGGCGACCCGTTCGCCGCCCTCGAGTTTGACAGCATGCGCACCGGCCTCCTTGAGGAACCGCGTCGCGGTGGCCAAGGCCTGAGCGGGGCCGCCTTCGTAGCTGCCGAATGGAAGGTCCGCCACCACCAGTGCGTGCTCGGCGCCCCGGACCACGCCGCGCACGAGTGGAATCATCTCGTCCACGGTGACCGGAACGGTGGTGTCGTAGCCGTAGACGACGTTGGCAGCGGAATCACCGACCAGTAGTACCGGGATGCCGGCCTCATCGAGAAGGCGGGCGGTGGAGTAGTCGTAGGCGGTCAGCATCGCCCACTTATGACCCTCGGTCTTCATTCGTTGAAGGTGATGGGTACGAATCTTGGTGCGAGGTTCGGTGTGTGTTGTGGTAGCCCCGCCGTAGAGCTTTTGCTCTGACATGGTTGTCCCCAGTGTTCGTCGGATCGATCCTCGTGGCCTGTCCCAGGTCCCCGGGTTCGTGTGACCCCACCAGTGTGCCACCGGAGCGGCCTTCTGGGAATCAGTGCGGGAGTGCATTTGCTCACAGCGCAGATCGGAATTCAGCAGGCGAATTGAGGGTTTGCCGGTTTGGGCTCGCACCCTGAATGCCGGGCCTACCATCGCTGAATGGAGCAACTGCAGCGGCTCAGCGGGCTCGATGCCAGCTTCCTCTACCTCGAAACCCCGACCCAGCCACTGCATGTGTGTTCGGTGCTGGAACTGGATGCGTCAACCATTCCCGGCGGCTACAGTTTCGAACGTTTGCGCGAGCAGTTGGCTCTGCGGATCACGGCCATCCCCACTTTCCGGGAGAAGCTGGCCAACAGTTTTCTCAACCTCGACCACCCGGTATGGGTCGAGGATGAACACTTCGACATCGAGCGCCATGTGCACCGCATCGGCCTTCCCGCCCCGGGAGGCAGGGCGGAGCTTGCCGAAGTCTGTGGCCATCTTGCGTCCCTGCCGCTGGATCGCCGCCACCCGCTGTGGGAAATGTGGGCCATTGAGGGACTCGGCGGCACCGACGCCCGAAAGGGTGGGCGGCTCGCGGTGATCACGAAGGTCCACCACGCTGCCGTCGACGGTGTCACGGGCGCCAACCTGATGTCGCAGCTGTGCTCGGTCGAGCCCGATGCGCCGGCGCCTGAGCCGGTGGCGGCCAGTGCCGGTGTGAATCCGATCAGGATCGCGCTCGGTGGGTTGGGCAGGTTCGCCACCCGGCCCATCGCTCTGGCGACGAAGGTTCTGCCGGAAACCGTGTCGACGGTGGTCGAGACCGTTCGCCGGGTCGCCGGCGGGCGGGCGATGGCCTCGCCCTTCGCCGCCCCGCATACCCCGTTCAACTCCCGGATCACCGCTCACCGGAATATCGCCTTCGCCCAGCTCGACTTCGACGACATCAAAACGGTCAAGAACCATTTCGATGTGAAGGTCAACGATGTGGTGATGGCGCTGGTGTCCGGCGTACTGCGACAGTTCATGCTCAATCGAGGGGAGTTACCGGAGGCCAGCCTGGTGGCCATGGTGCCGGTCTCGGTGCACGATCGCTCCGATCGGCCGGGCCGCAACCAGGTTTCCGGCATGTTCTGCAGCCTTGAGACTCAAATCGCGGATGCAGGCGAGCGGCTGCGGGCGATCGCGAAGGAGAATGCGGTCGCCAAGGAACACAGTGCGGCGATCGGCGCCACGCTGCTCCAGGACTGGAGCCAGTTCGCCGGGCCTGCCGTCTTTGGTGTGGCGATGCGGGTGTACGCCCGCAGCCGGCTGACTGAGGCGCGGCCCGTGCACAACCTGGTGGTGTCCAACGTGCCAGGACCGCAGATCCCGCTATATTTCCTGGGCGCCCAGGTGGACGCGATGTACCCGTTGGGGCCGATCTTCCACGGCGCGGGTCTGAACATCACCGTCATGTCGCTCAACGGAAAGCTCAACGTGGGGCTGATCTCCTGTCCGGAGTTGCTGCCGGACTTGGCGACGATGGCCGATGGCTTCGTCTCCGGGATCAAAGAGCTGCTGAAGGCCGCCGGGCCGCGGCGGCGTTGAACCGAGACTGACCCGCCGCGCGGTCGGACTACCAGTGGTTTCTGGTGAACGTGGCAGCATGTTGGCCATGAGGCTGTACCAGCAACCCCGTGCCGTGCGTGCCGCACTGGTGCTTCCCGCTCTTGTCGCGCTGCTCTCGTCGAGCGGCTGCAGCACCGTGGTGTCCGGCACTGCGGTGCTGTCCGCCCCGCAGGTGGGCCAGCCCGTGCAGTGGGGCCCGTGCCGGCTGGCAGGCGGTGGCAGCGGCGAGGCACTGCCTGTTCCGGCGGGGGCGCAGTGCGGCGAGGTGGCCGTTCCGGTCGACTACAGCAAGCCCGACGGCGACGCCGCCACCCTGGCGTTGGTCCGGTTCCCGGCCACCGGCGAGAAGATCGGGTCGCTGATCATCAACCCCGGCGGACCGGGGGAGTCCGGGATCGAAGCCGCCGCCAGCCTGGTCGAGGGCTTGCCGACCGAGGTGCGCCGGAGTTTCGACCTGGTGGGCTTCGATCCCCGCGGGGTCGGCGCGTCCACTCCGGCCGTCTGGTGCAACTCCGACGCGGACAACGATCGGTTGCGGGCCGATCCGCAGGTGGACTACAGCCCCGAAGGTGTCCAGCGGATCGAGAATGAGACCAAGGCCTTCATTCAGCGCTGCGTCGACAAGATGGGCCCCGAGTTCCTGGCCAATGTCGGCACCCAGAGTGTTGCCAAGGACCTCGACGCGCTTCGCGCCGCGGTCGGCGATGACAAGTTGAACTATCTCGGCTACTCCTACGGGACTCGGATCGGTGCGGCCTACGCAGAGGCATACCCGGACAAAGTGCGGGCGATGATCCTCGACGGCGCCGTTGATCCCAACGCCGACCCGATCCAGGCCGATATCGATCAGGCCGAGGCATTCCAGAAGGCATTCAACGACTACGCCGCGGACTGCGCCAATGACCCTGCCTGTCCGTTGGGCGTCGACCCCGATAAGGCCGTCGAGGTTTACAAGAGCCTGGTGGATCCATTGGTGGAGAATCCGATGCCGACACGTGATCCGCGCGGACTGTCCTACGGCGATGCGCTCGTCGGCACCATCATGGCGCTGTATTCGCCGAACCTCTGGCGGCATCTAACCCGCGGTTTGACCGAGATGACCGAAGGCCGGGGTGACACCATGCTGGCACTGTCCGATATGTACATGCGCCGCGATGCCCAGGGACGCTATTCCAACGCCACCGACGCGCGCGTCGCGGTCAATTGTGTGGATCAGCCACCAATCACCGACAGCGCCAAGGTGATTGAAGAGGATCGCCGGATCCGTGAAGTCGCTCCGTTCATGACATACGGGGAGTTCACCGGCCACGCCCCGATGAGCGCCTGTGCGTTCTGGCCGGTGCCGCCGACGAGCACCCCGCATAGCGTCACGGCACCCGGACTGCCGCCGGTACTGGTGGTTTCCACCACCGGTGATCCGGCAACGCCCTATCAGGCGGGTGTGGATCTCGCCAAGCAACTCGGTGGGGCGTTGTTGACGTTCAACGGCACTCAGCACACGGTGGTTTTCCAGGGCAATGCCTGTGTCGACGACTACTCGGCTGCCTACCTGGTGGATCTGACACTGCCGGCGCCGGGTGCCGCCTGCTGAACCGCTGCTCTTCTGATACCGAGGTGTGACCGTTCGGCGCCGCTTCGGCGTCTTTTGACGTGTCACGATGGCGGCCATGAGACGTACGGGTCGGAATGGCTCGGCGATATTTTTCGTTGCCGTGCTCGCCGCCGGCGCGATCGCGGGACCGGCGGATGCGACCCCCGGCGCCGATCAGGCCACGGCGACGCAGCCGGTGTGGGACAGCTGCGACCGCTTCATCACCGACGCATTCCTTCCGACGGCCGAATGCACCAATGTTCCGGTGCCGATTGACGATGCCGATCCCACCGGCGCTCAAGCGCAATTAGCGGTGATCAGGATTCCGGCCACGGGACAGCGGCAGGGTGTGTTGCTGATGAATCCCGGCGGTCCGGGAGCCTCTGCTGTCGATCTTGTGGTGAGCCTGTCCGACGTGCTCTCCGACAGCCCCATCACCGAACACTTCGACCTGGTGGGTTTTGATCCGCGCGGTGTCGGGTACTCCACGCCGGAGTTGCGCTGCCGAACCGACGCGGAGTTCGACGCATGGCGACGTGAGCCGATGGTGGACTACAGCCAGGCCGGCGTAGTGGAAATCGAAGGTTTCAACCGGAAGCTGGCCCAGCAATGTTTGGAAAAAATGGGGAAACCGTTTCTCGCCGGGGTCGGAACCTCCTCCGCCGCAAAGGATATGGACGCGGTCCGTCAAGCGCTCGGCGAGGATCAGATCAACTATCTGGGTTTCAGCTACGGAACCGAACTGGGAACGGCGTACTTGCAGCGCTTCCCCAACCGGGTGCGCACCATGGTTCTCGATGGCGCCATCGACCCTACTGAGAATTCGATCGACTCCCTGGTCAATCAAATGGCCGGCTTCCAGGTCGCCTTCAACGACTACGCCGCCGATTGCGCCGAATCCGCCGACTGCCCACTGGGTACTGATCCGGCGCAATTTGTGAACCGCTTCCACCAGCTCGTCAACCCACTGGTGACCTCACCTGCCGCCACCTCAGATCCCCGCGGACTGAGTTATGCCGATGCCCTCACCGGAACCTTCAACGCGCTCTATACCCCGCAGTACTGGAAGTACCTCACCCGCGGGCTCTTGGCTCTGCAGCGCGGCACCAAGGCCGATTCTCTACTGCTGCTCGCCGATGACTACCAGGGCCGAGATGATGACGGCCACTACAACAACGGCCAGGATGCGTTCAATGCGATCCGCTGCGTCGACGGCCCCACGCCGAGCGATCCGGCACTGTGGGCTGATGCCGACCGCCGAATCCGGCAGGTCGCGCCGTTCGCGACCTACGGTCAATTCACCGGTTTCGCGCCCCGCGACCTCTGCGCATTCTGGCCGGTTCCCACCACGTCGGCTCCCCATGAAGCCTCACCGGCACCGCCCGGCAGCGTGGTTGTGGTGTCGACAACCCATGATCCGGCGACGCCGTATCAGGCCGGGGTTGACCTGGCTCGCCAGTTGCGCGCACCGCTGATCACCTATGACGGCACTCAGCACACGGTCGTGTTCGACGGAGATGAATGCGTGGACGACACGATCATCCGCTACCTCGTCGACCGCGTGGTGCCCACAAGCATGCGCTGCTAGCCGACGCCCGGGATCGGCAGGTTCTGTCTTTGTAACACGGAATTAACAGCGGATGCCTACGCTCGCGTCATGGACCGCCAGAAGGAATTCGTCCTGCGTACGCTGGAGGAACGGGATATCCGATTCGTCCGATTGTGGTTCACCGACGTGCTCGGGTATCTGAAATCGGTCGCGATCGCTCCGGCCGAACTGGAGGGCGCATTCGAAGAGGGCATCGGATTCGACGGGTCCTCCATCGAGGGGTTCGCCCGGGTCTTCGAGTCCGACACCGTCGCCCGACCCGACCCCTCGACGTTCCAGGTGCTGCCCTGGACGACGAGCGCGGGCCAGCATCACTCCGCGCGGATGTTCTGCGATATCACCATGCCGGATGGGTCGCCGTCGTGGGCTGACAGCCGCCATGTGCTCCGTCGTCAGTTGGCCAAGGCAAGCGATCTGGGTTTCTCCTGCTACGTGCACCCGGAGATCGAGTTTTTTCTTCTCAAGCCTGGCCCGTACGACGGGTCACTGCCGGTTCCCGCCGACAACGGCGGTTACTTCGACCAGGCGGTGCACGACTCAGCGCCCAACTTCCGCCGCCACGCCATCGATGCTCTTGAGCAGATGGGCATCTCAGTGGAGTTCAGCCACCACGAGGGAGCTCCGGGCCAGCAGGAGATCGACCTGCGCTACGCCGACGCGCTGTCGATGGCCGATAACGTGATGACATTCCGCTACCTGGTCAAAGAAGTCGCGCTCGCTGAGGGCGTGCGGGCCTCGTTCATGCCCAAGCCGTTCGCCGAATACGCCGGCTCGGCCATGCACACCCACATGAGCCTGTTCGAGGGTGAGACCAACGCCTTCCACAGCCCCGACGACCCGCTGCAACTCTCTGATGTCGCCAAGTCGTTCATTGCGGGCATCCTCGAGCACGCGAGCGAGATCAGCGCGGTGACTAATCAGTGGGTGAACTCCTACAAGCGCCTGGTGCACGGTGGTGAGGCGCCGACCGCCGCATCGTGGGGTGCGGCTAACCGCTCGGCTTTGGTGCGGGTACCCATGTACACCCCGCGTAAGGCAGCCTCACGCCGTATCGAGGTCCGCAGCCCGGATTCTGCCTGTAATCCCTATCTAACATTTGCCGTTCTGTTGGCTGCCGGTTTGCGCGGTGTTGAGAAGAACTATGTCCTGGGTCCGCAGGCCGAGGACAATGTGTGGACGCTGACACCCGAGGAACGTCGCGCGATGGGCTACCGGGAGCTGCCGTCGAGCCTGGGCGTCGCCCTGGGCGAGATGGAGCGATCAGAACTGGTCGCCGAAGCCCTGGGCGAGCATGTCTTCGACTACTTCCTGCGCAATAAGCGGGCGGAGTGGGAGGAGTACCGCAGCAACGTGACCCCCTTCGAACTCAAGAAATACCTGGCTCTGTAGCTCCGCGGCTGCTGCGATCACGGTGCGATAGCGTCGTCACCGTGGCCAAACCCGCGACGCAGCGACCGCGTATGCCCGGCGTTGGCCGGCTGGGACTGGTCGAGCGGTCGGCACCGGCGAACCTCGCCGCGCTGGGCTGGGATACCGATCTCTACGTGGAATTGCTGTGGTCGCTGTCGCGGGCACCGAACGCCGATATCGCACTGCATGCCATTGTCCGGCTGGCCGAGGCGCTCGGAGATGACTGGCAACAACTCGACGCCGCACTGCTCAAGGACCGCGCCCTGCGGGGCCGGTTGTTCGCGGTACTCGGTTCATCTTTGACCTTCGGTGATCATCTGGTGGCCAATCCGCAGTCCTGGCATCTGCTCGAGGGTGTGTTGACACTGCCCAGCCCCGAACAGCTGCGGAGGTTGTTTTCCGATCGCACTGCTGAACATGGTTCGGTTCCCGACGTCGTTATGCCCAAGCTACGGGGGCTCTATCGAGACCAACTGCTGATCCTGGCTGCGCTGGATCTAGCACCCACCGTCGAGAACGAGCCGGTGTTGCGATTCGCCACCATCGGAGCGCATCTTTCCGATCTCGCTGACGCGGCGCTGGACGCTGCCCTGCAGATCGCCGTCGCCAACGTGTGCAAAGACGATGCGCCGCCGCCGCGTCTGGCCGTCATCGCGATGGGCAAATGCGGCGCACGCGAACTGAATTACGTCAGTGACGTCGACGTGATCTTCGTCGGTGAGGACTCCGGCCCCATCACAACCCGGGTGGCGGGGGAGATGATGCGGTTGGCATCCGGGGCCTTCTTCGACGTGGATGCGGGACTTCGCCCGGAGGGTAAGCAGGGCGCCCTGGTGCGCACCCTGGATTCCCATATCGCCTATTACCAGCGCTGGGCTAAGACATGGGAGTTCCAGGCGCTACTGAAGGCAAGGCCGGCCGTGGGTGACGCCGAGCTTGGGCAGCGCTATGTCGAGGCACTGCTGCCCATGGTCTGGACCGCCTGTGAACGCGAGGATTTCGTACCCGAAGTCCAAGCCATGCGACGTCGCGTGGAGTCACTAGTTCCTGCCGATGTGCGCGAACGCGAGCTCAAGCTGGGAACCGGCGGACTTCGTGATGTTGAATTCGCCGTCCAGTTGCTGCAGCTGGTCCACGGCCGGACCGATTCGTCGCTCCACGTCGCGTCGACGGTGGAAGCTCTCGCCGCGTTGGGATCTGGTGGTTATGTCGGCCGCGATGATGCGGCGAATTTGACCGCCTCGTACGAGTTTCTGCGATTGCTTGAGCATCGGCTGCAGTTGCAGCGCCTGCAGCGAACGCACATGCTGCCCGCGCGCGAGGATGATGAAGCACTGCGGTGGCTGGCCCGGGCTGCGCACATCCGTCCTGATGGCACCCGTGACGCACTGGGAGTGCTGCGCGAAGAACTCAAGCGGCAGACCGTGCGGGTATCGCGTCTGCACGCCAAACTCTTCTATCAGCCCCTGCTCGAATCGGTCGATCCATCGCTCGGGTTCGCTCCCGGGATGTCCCCGGAGGCTGCTGGGCGGCAACTGGCTGCGCTGGGATACGAAGGCCCGCAGAGTGCACTGACTCATCTGGCGGCCCTGGTGAGTCAAAGCGGTCGTCGTGGGCGGGTGCAGTCAGTGCTGCTGCCACGACTCTTGGACTGGCTGTCAGACACTCCCGACCCGGACAGTGGTCTGCTGGCGTACCGGCGGGTCAGCGATGCACTCTCCGAACACCGTTGGTACTTGAGCACCTTGCGTGATGAGAGCGCGGTCGCCAAGCGGCTCATGCGGGTGTTGGGCACATCGGCGTTCGTGCCGGAGTTATTGATGCGGGCACCGGAGGTGATTCAGCAGTACGCCGATGGCCCCGCTGGACCCAAGTTGCTTGATAGCGATCCGGAATCAGTGGCGGGAGCGTTGGTCGCCTCCGCTGGCCGTCACGGCCATCCGTTGCGTGCCATCGCTGCCGCACGGACTCTGCGTCGACGGGAATTGGCCCGAGTGGCCTCGGCTGACCTGCTCGGCATGCTGACCGTCGAGGATGTCTGCGAAGC
>Ga0164294_10004506_pt1 | contig 12145 bp, 13 predicted proteins | sample GEODES005metaG_FD_111479 | JGI IMG/M metagenome (GOLD analysis project Ga0164294, IMG submission 111479) | Oligotrophic lake water microbial communities from Sparkling Lake, Wisconsin, USA - GEODES005 metaG | ecosystem: Environmental > Aquatic > Freshwater > Lake | place: USA: Sparkling Lake... | reverse complement strand
CCAAATGCCCACCCCGCTCACTTACACCATTAACTACTTCATCATTTGCCAAAACAGTTCCAAGCGCTTCACACCAGTTTACCTCACCATAAGCACTAAAGCTCAAGCGGTATTCCATTAATATCTCCTGCTTTTGTTTATCACCAAATGATTTCCATTGCTCCGCAGAAAACTGATAGGTTTTGTCACCTGGGCAAACATGATTTTGATTTCCTTCTAATTCGAAAATATTCAAAAGTGCTGAAATGCGTTCTGCTTTATTGGAAATTCGGTTATACCAACTATCAAATATTTGTAAAAATATCCATTGTGTCCATCTATAATAATTAGGCTCACTTGTTCTTACTTCTCTATCCCAATCGTAGCTAAATCCAATTTTATCAAGCTGACTTCTGAAAGTGGCAATATTTTTTTCAGTTGTTACTGAAGGATGCTGACCAGTTTCCAAAGCATATTGCTCAGCTGGAAGACCAAAGCTATCATAACCCATCGGGTGAAGAACATTAAAACCTTTCAGTCTCTTGTATCGGCTATAAATATCACTAGCAATATAACCCATTGGATGACCTACATGCAATCCTGCCCCGCTTGGATAAGGAAACATGTCAAGTACATAATATTTAGGTTTAGAAGAATCATTAGAAACCCTATAAACTTTATTTTCCTTCCAATTGGCTTGCCACTTTTGCTCTATTTCATTAAATCTGTATTCCATTTATTCTTAACGATTTGTAGATTGATTGTTAGTTGGTCAGCCCGGAAGCTTTTAAACAGCGAAAGGCACATTTTTAACCAATTTATCTTTTCAACAGAATAAGTCAATTAAAAGTTTAATAGTAATTATTTTGTAGGGGGCAAAAATACAGTAAAGCAGGTAAAATTTGTTACTTTTGCTCAGTAGAACGAGTTAAATTTTGACTTAATTTCACTCAATCAAATAATTAAGCCCTTTCCATTCAAAACTTAAGTTTAAATAGTAAGAAAATATAATTAACCCATGTCTCAATTTGGAAAATTAAACACCTCAAAGCGCAATAAACCTTCGTATGGATACGCCATCATTGGGGTAGCGCTTGTATTATTTCTTTTTGGCATAGTTGGTTGGCTATTTCTAAACCTAAAAAAATCTGGAGAAATGTTCAGGGAAAATATTCAGGTACATGCCTGGATAACACCCGCTGCTTCAAAAAAACAAGTAGATTCTCTCCAAAATTATATCTCCTCTCTTCCCTACGTTAAATCGTCTGAATATGTAACCAAGGAAAATGCCATCCAAAAATGGAATGCTGAAAACGATAGTTCTTGGAAAAATTTCATCTCCAACAACCCTTTACCAGAAAGCATTGATTTTTTTGTAAAAGCTGACTACATGGACAAAGATAGTTTGAGTGTATTGAGCAATTTGCTTGAAACTAATTTCACTGGAACCATTTCCGAATTTCAATATCCAAAAGAAACAGTAGGATATGTTAGTTCTTATACAAAATACATTGCCGCTGGCATTTTAGTGTTTGCAATTATACTTTCCATTATCGTAATTATATCAATTGATAATACAATTCGTTTGGCTATGTACAGCAATCGGTTTTTGATAAAAACCATGCAAATGGTAGGTGCTACAAGAGGATTTATAACCAAACCGCTTAATATAAAGGCGGTCATCAATGGTTTAATAGCCGCTTTTATTGCCATCGTAACTGTCTTTGGATTTATATTATTGGTTGAAAGTTTTGTGCCATGGTTACGTCTTTTGAGAGACGCAAGTAATATGGCAATAATTATTACTGGAATTATAATATTGGGTGTTTCCATTTCATTGCTTAGCACCCACCGATCCGTATTAAAATATTTACAAATGAAACTAGATGACCTCTATTAAAAAAAGGGTTCTAATTAAAAAATAATTAATTTTATTTGCACAACTAAAAATATAAAAAATGAGCACAGATAAAAAACAAGCTATCAGTAAGGGATTGTTTAATAAACAAAATTATCTCCTAATGCTGGCTGGATTGGTCGTATTAGCAATTGGCTTTTTTTTGATGGCGGGTGGTAAAAGTGCTGATCCGAAAATATTTAATGACAATGATGTTTATAGTACAACCAGAATAACTATTGCTCCCCTTATGATCATTGCAGGCTTTATAATTGAAATATTTGCAATCATGAAGAAGCCAGCCGATTCTCAAAAATAATTTCTTGATAAATAAAAAAGGTAGTACAAATAATCTCTTTTTTATTTACAGCAATAAAAAATACTGGTAGATGCGATATTTTTAATATCGCATCTTTCATTTTAAACAAAAACTGTTAAAATAGAAAGTTCATAATTTGTAAAACAATACACATTTAAATTTCACAAAATGACAACTTTAGAATCCATCATAATTGCTGTAGTGGAGGGACTAACAGAGTTTCTGCCAATTTCTTCAACGGGCCATATGATTATTGCTGAAAAATTACTAGCTATTCCTTCAACCGAATTTACAAAAGTATTTACTGTAGCTATTCAATTAGGTGCAATTCTAGCAGTGGTGGTTCTTTATTGGAAAAAGTTTTTTGATTTCAAAAACTGGCAATTTTATTTAAAATTAATTGCTGGTGTACTACCCGCCTTAGTCTTTGGATTTCTCTTTTCAAAAAAGATAGATTTGCTCTTAGAGAGTGCGCTCACTGTTGCAATTTCACTGTTATTAGGTGGTATCATCCTGCTGTTCATCGAAAAATTATTTAAAGACCCTTCAGTCCATTCAGAAAAAGAAGTTGGATTTAAACAGGCTACTATCATCGGATTTTGGCAATGCATTGCAATGATTCCAGGTGTGAGCAGAAGTGCTTCATCGATTATTGGTGGAATGCAACAAAAACTAACCCGCAATGCAGCTGCAGAATTTTCTTTCTTTTTAGCAGTTCCCACTATGCTTGCAGCAACAGGATATAAATTATTAAAATTTTTTAAAGAAACGGGAGGATTCTCAGAAAAAGAAATTCAACTGTTGGCAATTGGTAATTTGGTCGCTTTCATTGTAGCATTGTTGGCTATTAAATTATTCATTGGGTTTTTAAAAAAATATGGATTTCGTATTTGGGGAATATACCGCATTGCTGTAGGAGCTATCATGCTAGTACTAATCTTTATGGGAATAATTAAATAGTACTGATTGGTATAATTTAGAATTGATAAAATGCTTATTTTCATTAGGCCTAACCATTTTATAAATCAAATAATTGAGCAACGATATGAAAACCGCATCTAAAAAAATTGTTACTGGATGGGCTATGTACGATTGGGCTAACTCGGTTTATAACTTAGTTATAACAACCACTTTTTTTCCTGCCTACTACGCTGCTGTCAGTAGTCTTAAGAATTTTCCAGATGGGATAGTTTTTCTAGGGCGACACTTTGTGAATACAGAATTAAAAGATTATGTCCTTGCGGTAGGGTTTCTTTTGATTGCACTTTTATCTCCCATCCTATCTTCAATAGCTGATTATAAAGGGAATAAGAAAAAATTTATGCAATTCTTTTGCTACCTAGGTGCTACCAGCTGTTCACTTTTATTTTTTTTCGATCAATCTAATATTATACTTGGACTTCTGTGTTTTATGCTGGCTGGCATTGGCTTTTATGGAAGCCAGGTTTTTTACAACTCTTATCTACCCGAAATTGCTGCTGAAGAAGACCGTGATCGCATAAGTGCAAAGGGATTTAGCATGGGCTATTTAGGAAGTGTAATAATGCAATTGATAGGGTTTGGTTTGGTAATGGGTATGGATGATAAAACAATGGCAATAAAAATAACTTTTTTACTAGTAGGAGTTTGGTGGGTAAGTTTTGCACAAATCACTTTTAATGCATTACCCACTTCTACAAAAAGTGAAAGAAAAACAAAAAAAAATGTTTTAGTAAATGGTTTTCATGAATTAAAAATTGTTTGGGAGCAGATGGTACATTTACCCATACTAAAACGTTTTCTATCTGCTTTCTTTTTTTATAGTATGGGTGTGCAGACCGTTATGTTAGTTGCGATTGACTTTGGAATCAAAGAACTAAAATTACCAGACCAGCAACTGATTATTACTGCTGTTATTATTCAAATAGTCGCAATAATGGGAGCTATTGGTATGTCGAAATTATCTTCAAGATTTGGTAATTTTAATATTTTAATATTTACTGTTTTGCTTTGGATTGGAGTTTGTATATCGGGCTACTTCATTACCACTGTAACACACTTTTATATTATTGCATCACTAGTTGGACTGGTCATGGGTGGTATACAATCCCTCAGCAGATCTACTTACAGCAAATTAATGCCTGAAACAAAAGATACCGCCTCTTTTTTTAGCTTTTATGATGTAACAGAAAAACTAGCCATCGTTATAGGACTATTTACTTTTGGATTCATTGAAGGAATCAGTAGTATTCGAAATTCAATTTTATCGTTGGTTATATTTTTTGTCATTGGTTTTGCGCTGTTATTGACAACAGTAATTAAAGAAAAGTCTTTGCAAAAAAAATCCATTTAAAATGAATTTGTATTCAATTAATTTAGGGAATTTCAAATTAGATGGTGGAGCCATGTTTGGGGTAGTGCCAAAGAGCATATGGAATAAACTAAACCCAGCTGATGAAAATAACATGTGTAACTGGGTTTTGAGATCTTTATTGATTGAAGAGGATAATAGACTTATCTTAATCGACACAGGGATGGGAGATAAACAAGATGATAAATTTTTTGGGCACTACTTTCTCAACGGAAATGATTCACTAGATTCTTCACTTGCAAAACATGGATTTACAAAAGATGATATTACAGATGTAGTGTTAACCCATCTTCACTTTGATCATTGTGGTGGAAGTATAATAAAAGTTGACGATCAATTAGTGCCTGCTTTTAAAAATGCAACTTATTGGAGTAATGAAAAGCATTGGCATTGGGCTACCAACCCAAATGACCGTGAAAAAGCAAGTTTTTTGAAAGAGAATATTTTACCCATTATGGAAAGTGGTCAATTAAAAATGGTAGACATAACCAACTCGCCTTATGATGATAATTTACAAGCCATTAATATTCAACCGTCTGGTATTTTGGAAAAATTGTCATTTATAATTGTAAACGGCCATACCAAAGCAATGATGCTTCCAGTAATAAAATGGAATAAAAAATCAATTGTTTATATGGCTGACCTTTTACCCTCAAGTGCACATATACCCTTACCTTATGTGATGGCATATGATATGTTTCCTTTGATTACTTTAGAAGAGAAAAAAATATTTTTACAATGGGCAGTAGAAAATGACAGTATTTTATTTTTTGAACACGATCCTAAAAATGAATGTTGTAGTCTACAGTTAACAGAAAAAGGTATTAGACCAAAAGAATATTTTAACCTGAATACCTTTAAGTAGAATAATCTATAGCATGTATAGCTATCTTATGCTTATTAAAGAAGTGAGTGGATAACGCAGATTTTTATATCCATACATGTCTACTTTTATAGTTCCCACAAGGATCGGACTCTCTACTCTTAATACTAAATGATTTGGGTCATCGCTTACCCACACATTCATTTTTTCACCACCCTCAAAAATGGTCCCTTTTACTAGAAGTGGTTTAAATTTAATCGCTCTAAATTTACCATAACGAGTCTTTACATTTTCTTTGCCAATGTATCTAATATACAAATGATAGACCTCATCATCCAAAAACATGTCTAAAGGTATTTTGTCTCCTGCTTTGTACTGATTAAAATTTATATTGCGCGCATAATAAATAGAACTAATTACATCTTGAATACAATTGGGAGTTTTAAATACTCCATTGGTACTAACAGCTGTGCCTGCAGTATGATTAAAAGTTACATTGTTATAAATTTTATATCCACCTTCATCCACATTTCGAATAAATTTTACAGGGAATAAATTGGTAGTATCTATATAAGTTTCATATCGATCTCTTACCTTAAAAAAATTATCAAAAAAAGAATAGGATTTACCCTCCCCCACACAATGATAAACCATTTTACCATTAAACCTTTCTAAGCTTGAAGTAAAAGTTGCTTCCCCCGCACCAATATAAATTCCCATAGAATTATAAAAAACCTTCATTGTAATTACTTCTCCTTCTTTAAATGCCCTATTCTTTATTCCACAAAATACATTACTAGGCGCTATACTTTGCTGACTAAATGCTGAAAAAATAACCAACATCATTACAGATTTTAAAAGTAGCTTCATTTTTCCTTTATAATTTTTAGGTTTAACATTAACAAACTTCCTATTGCAGCTGGTACCACCACATTAATAAACCAAATACACAAAGAGGCCGCACCTATGCCGAGCTCATTAGTACTATACATCTTAAATATAATCCACGCTGCAGTTAGTCTAATAGGCAATTCAACTATTCCCAAAGAAGGAATAATTGCTATGGCCAAATAAAATACAGTTAATAAACAAAAGCAAAACCAACCTGCCAGCTCTACATGCATCACTTGCAACAATAAAACGTATTGTAAAATAAATACAATGTAACGAACAAAAGATAAAAATAAAATTTTGAATAAAAATTGAGAACTGAATTCATTTAAAATCCTAATATGTTTTACTACATTATGTAAAAAAGGTAAACGCTCAATAATACCAACTATCCAACTCAAACGAAAATAAAATAAGATAAAGATTAAAGCCAATAGAACAGATAAAAAAAACATGATATCTCTAAGTACTACTGGTAAAAAATTTAAGGTGCTATTATGTAATGGTTGAAAATAATTTAGGATAAACAATCCTACACAGCCCATTAACATTGTAATCATTAGCTGGCTAAAACTTCCAACCAAACTCAAAGAGATTGCCTTTAGGCGATGAGCTGATTTTACATATAAAATTCTTCCTCCAAATTCACCCACCCGATTTGGTGTAAGCAAGGTAACTGCACAACCTAATAATACAGATTTAACTGCTTCACCAAATGAAAAAAATTGAAGCTGTTTAACCAATAATTGCCATTTCAAGGACTCAATTAGCCAATTAACAAAAACTAGGATGATTGCAATGCAAAATTTCCAGCTATTCAATTCACTACTAATTTGTCCCCACTTATTAAAAAATTCTGGCTGATTGGAAATTTGCCTGTACAGACTTCCTGCAAATAATAAAAAAAATAAAGGCCCAAAAAAGTAGTTAATAAATATTTTAGCTTTCTTATTCAATTTGCTCTCATTTATTTGGGTCTTGGATACAAAGGTAGAAAAGAGAAGCTTATGATTCATTATTTTTGCTACTGTAATCTCGAAGTTAAACTTAGAATAAGTAATTTCAAAATTAAGTAAATAAGATAGTTATAATAGATACCTTTATCTAAATTGAAAATAAAAATTTACTTTGTTCAATAAAAAGAGTAAAAATATAATTTGCGTTGAAAAAAATTAAATATCAGTTTATAAACGAACAAATTATTTATTGAAAAATAGTTCAAATATAATTTTAGGAATTGACCCTGGTACAGTTGTGCTGGGATATGGTATAATTGAAATAAGTGGAAGTACAATTCAGCTGGTTGAAATGGACGTTTTAAAACCTGGCAAGGTTGATGATCCTTATAAAAAACTGCAACTCATTTACAATACGGTAAGTGGTTTAATTGTTAAATTTAAACCTTCTGTTTTCGCCATTGAAGCCCCCTTTTTTGGAAAAAATGTTCAGAGCATGTTAAAGCTTGGTCGTGCTCAAGGAGTAGCCATTGCAGCTGCTATGAGCCATGGTTTAGAAGTAACTGAATATGCACCAAAAAAAATAAAACAATCTATCACAGGCAATGGAAATGCCAGCAAGGAGCAAGTTCTAAAAATGTTACAGCGCTTATTAAATTTCAAAGAAGACCCTGCTTATTTTGATGCATCTGATGCACTTGCAGTAGCCGTTTGTCATTATTTTCAGGAAAACTCTGTCTTGTCCAATTCAGGAAGTAAGGTAAATGGATGGGACGATTTTTTAAAGAAAAATCCTTCAAGATTAAAAAAGTAAAAATCAATTCTTTGTCCTTAAAGGAGGAGATAATTCCTAATGAATCGCATCAATGATTTTTTGCTGAACTTCCTTAAACTCTTCAACAGATAATTTTAATTTTTCACGCGTAAAATTCAAATCGTCAGCTGAATAAATTGGCACCAAATGCAAATGAGCATGAGGCACTTCTAGTCCTATTACTGAAATACCACATCGATTACATTCAAATGATTGTTCTATCGCATGAGCAATTGGCTTAGCGAATAATAATATTTCTGATAAGTAATCATTTGTTAAATCAAAAAATTTATCTGTCTCTGTCTTTGATACTACTAAGACATGCCCCTTTACCAAAGGAAAAATGTCTAGAAATGCAAAGAAAAGATCGCTCTCTGCTATCTTATAACATGGGATTTCCCCTTTAATTATTTTAGAAAACAAGGTCATGGACTAGTTTGTAAACTCTATAAACACACATTTATAAAATGCAATGATAGAAAATTTCTGGAAACCTAAATTAATAAAAAAGGGCAATAAGTATTAATCATTGCCCTTGAGAATATTTTTTAGAAGATTAGTACTTCCACAAATCCTGTTCGTAGGTGAATATTTTCTCTTTGAGACGTTCTCCTTCTAACAACTGAAAAACACTATTTTTATCCAATCCTTTTTGCTCCTTAATATCAAGATTAAATGGATTATCGATGGTAGTTTTAATAATTCTTCCACTAAACATTCTATTTTCAAATAAATCTTCCCAGCTCATTCTTCCACCAAAATTTTTTCCATTATAAACTTCATGCTTGGATAGAACAGGTCTCAAATCTGGATAATACAGCCAAAACATCTCAGATTCTCCCAAATCAACTCCTGTAGATGTAACCACCCTTTTAAGTGGGGCAATACCCAATATTCTCCAAAAAAGCCTAGAACTTTCCTTGTCAAAAATAACTTCTTCCTTAATTTTAAATTTATAAAAGGAATTTGGATCTACCTCTCTTTTAATTGGAAATTTACCAATACTAACTCCCAATGAATCAAATTTTTCAACCATCTCTTCTTTATCACGTATCTTACCTTCTACTTCTGAAAGAGTCATTGGGGTGGTAAACCTATCATCAATTGCATCAAAAGCAGTTACAAGAGAATCTTGCAATGCTTTCATTAAAATATAGAAAAAACGCTGATTACCATTATTCTCATCTGCAGAATACATAAAAGGTAGATTGATTTTTTCTCTTGCATCAATTTCGCGCCAAATTTTATGGCGATAAACAGCATCATCCGCTCTTAAGTGCTCATAGGGTAATGGAAATCTTTCTTTGAGCTCATTATCTGCATCGTTACCAGAACCATTATCAGGACGAAGCGATTTTTTTATCGGTATTAGAGGTAAGCTAACCACCACGGGAACAGGAGGAGGAGCAATCACTACTGCAGGCTTCACTGTATCTTGTACAGCAACAATAGGCTCTGCAGGAGCTGGTGTAGGTGCTTTCTGCACTGCCTTCTTCTTAGCTTTTGGCTTTTGAGCTTCTACACAATTCGTAAAAGCCATGAAGCTCAACAATACCAAAATTATTTTAAACGAATGCCTATACATAGCCCTATTTTTAAAAAATTTAATACAACACTATACCAACCCCTTGAATATCACGCTGCCTTCCATCTGGACCCTGTACTTTAACATTATCAAAAGTAACACTTGTGCCTGGCATTGCTCTTTGCATCAAAGAAGCAATTGGTGCAAGGTTATTTCCCTTTAATTCTGCTGTCTGCACATTTGCAAAATTAGCGCCAGAAAAATAAACAGTTGCTGATACAACAGAAAAATTAGCTGCAAAATCAAAATTCTCTAATTCGGCACGACAATACTGCTGAGCTTTGAAACTTCCTGAAGTCATTCTAGTTCCACCTGGTCCAACTTTAAAAATTGGATTGGGTATTTCCTTCACTCTAAATTCAAATGGCGTTGTTTTACCATCAGCAACTACAGTAATACTAGCCTTTCCAATGGTAGTAACTTTTGCAATACGATTTCCATTTGAACCACTCAAAGTACCCCCTGTCATAGAAACAGTTGTTCTGTCCCAACCTGAACCAGATGATATAGTAATTGGGTTATCAACACCAATATAAAATACATTCATTTTATCAAGCATAACAGCTGCACCACCTGGAGTTCCAACGGTGTATTCTACATCAATAGTTTTAGACTGTTTATTTCCATCCTGATCTAAATAATTAACCACAACAGGAACTTTTTTAACTCCTGCACCACTAGCAGTAACTTTATAAGAACCTTTACCTTCTACTGCGGCCACACTTGATCCACCAATATTAATCTGAGGGGCTGCCTCAGAACTATAGGCTGCTACCCCAGCAGTAATTTCAACTTCCTGACCTGGCATTACATAATTAGAGCTCTGCCCAACCAATACACCTGTCTTATCAAACCTAACCTTTACTGCACCAATTTGCTCATGGCAAAAAGTAACCACCTGATTTTCAGCATTTTTGATATTATTCTGAAACTTACTCAACAAGGTCAAACCCGCCACAGTAGGTGTCATATGGAAATAGGCATAAGTAAATTCCTTTTTTTCTCCATCCTGACCAATCGGAGGATCTACATCAACAGGTAAAGTTTTACCAAACTTACTTTCTATTGATGAGTCAATTTTTAACATCGCTATTTTATAAGCTTTCAATTTTGCCTCTAACTCTTTTCCTTTACCTTCTGTATCAAATAAACGGGATGTAGCATCCATATTATCCTCTTTAAAGGCTTCTTTACCCTCACGAATTTCCAAACCTGAAGCCTGCTTTAATGCTTTCTTCAACCCCTCTATATAATTATTCATCTCATCTGAAAGCTTTTTAGCCTCTGCAGCCTTAGGCTCCCATACTTTTGCCTTTTCAGCTGTTTTAGGGTCCGCTAAATTTTCGGCCAATGATTTATACATTGTTTCGTTGGCTGCCGTTAGGTTAGCATTCGAATTTTGTAAGCTCAAATCAACCACTTTAAAGGCGTTCAATATCTCGCTCGACACATTCATTGCTAACAAAGCTGTTAACACTAAATACATCAAGTTGATCATCTTCTGCCGGGGCTCTTTCGGTAAAGCCATAGTATTTTGGATTTATGGTTGTTATAAATTTAAATTATAAAGATCTCTGCCTACTACCTAACAAATGTAGTTTAAGGTACATTTAATAAGAGTATCAGCTTTTAAAGCTTACGCACTTTTCGTTTGCATAGCACTTAACATATTGCCGTAAACAGAATTTAATCTGCTAAGATTTCCAGCCAATATGCTAATTTGATCCTTCGTTTTTGTAGCATCGTCAACGCTGCTCATCATTACAGTACTAGCCTCAGCCATTTTACCATAAAAACTATTTAAAGCTTTCAGATGATTATTGCTTTCTTTCAATTCAAGTTCATAAATAGTATTCAAACCACCTAGGTTCTTTGTTAATACCTGCACTTGCTCATGAAATGCTTTTGTACTTTCAGTGGCAGAATTAAATGAAGACATAGCACTTGCACTATTACTAAATGCAGTAGACATTGTTCCCAAAGCAAAAGTAGCTTCCTTCGCCTTTGCACCTAGCTCATTCGTAGATTTCACTGTATCACCTATTTCAGTGAAATTGCCTACAGTAGTTCCTAATTTAGCAAAACCTTCACTTAATTTTTTCATACTTTCAGGAGTAATATCAGCATCTTGCAACATTTTATCCATGCTTTTCAAAGCAGGATTTCCAGTTTCAACTGGGGCTGCTGGTGCAACTGCAGGTCCTTCAGGTGGTGGAGAGAAAACATACAATAATGCATATCCTAAGAAGATAATAGACTCCGTCCACAATCCAATCTTTAACCAAACATCCGCTCCAGGTGCGTGGGTAATTTTGAAAAGTGCTCCCAGCAAAACAGGAACGGCTGCTGCCGAAACAAAAATATTAAGTATACGATCTATTGGACGAGATTGACCACCTGCTGACATAAATTTTGAATTTTAAATGTTAAATTTTGTTTTTTTATTTTCAATTTTTATCATCCCTAAATCACAAGGAAAATAAGAATCTTTAGGAAAGATCGGAAATTAATTTTAAAAACCTTATTTATTT
>Ga0164294_10004503_pt1 | contig 12151 bp, 12 predicted proteins | sample GEODES005metaG_FD_111479 | JGI IMG/M metagenome (GOLD analysis project Ga0164294, IMG submission 111479) | Oligotrophic lake water microbial communities from Sparkling Lake, Wisconsin, USA - GEODES005 metaG | ecosystem: Environmental > Aquatic > Freshwater > Lake | place: USA: Sparkling Lake... | reverse complement strand
CCCCATAGTGTGCATGTCAGTTTACAAGTTCAATCATGCTTAGTTTAGAATTGAAATTTCGAGCTTAACATGCAGCAAGTACTTAAGTTTTGTTTAAGCCCTGGCTGTATTTATCCAACACTAATATGAACAATTTCCGTGTATCCCCAGTAACATGCCAATCGAAGTGCTTCATTGTGGAGTGCAGACGGATCTACGCCTCTTTCTGGTGGCAGCGCCAGGAGCATACGAACAATTTCCGTGTGTCCCCAGAAACATGCATTGCGGATAGCGGCATTAAAGTTTGACGCAGGATTCACGCCTCTTTCTTGTGGCAAATCAAGGAGCAAACGGACAATTTCTGTATGTCCTTTATGACACGCATCGCTTAATGAGTTGTCATGTATCGTCTCACCATCTTCAATTAGCAGGAATGCTAAACATGCGTTGTTTGCTTGAATAGCTGCGTCCAGCGACATGGACTCGGCTGTTTCAGCAATTGTGCGTAAAATTTGAAGTGGCAAATTGTTACACGAATTTCGAAGGTCCATGCCAAAAGTACACAATGGAAATGGGGGTTGTCAATTTTTACCGAAACAAACGACGACGGGATTTTGTTCTGTGTGCACCGGTTTCACCCCTCTTTTTGACGGTCAAGAAGCAAACGAACAATTTCCGTACGATCGTTTTTTCGTTGGAAGTCTCACGGCAAATCAAGGAGCAACACGAACAATTTTCGTGTTCATTCATTGTCAATGACTGCTGGATTCACGGTCTAGCAAACTTTTGTTTAAGCATGACCCTCGTGACTTGAATAACTTTTTACTGAAACAACCGACGATACCACGGAATTTGGGCTTTTAGCATACAAACAATTTCCGTATGACCTCTATCGAGTGCTAATCGGAGTGCAGCATTGTAGTCAGCGTAGTCGACATAGTTAACACCTCGTGCAATGAGCAAACGAACAATTTCCATGCATCCACATTTACTCGCTACTTTGAGTGCATAATTGTCTAATTCAGCAACGCTCGGCAGCAAATTAAGAAACAAACGAAGGATTTCTAAATATTCACCTCGAATTTTAAGAAACCGGCGAACAGTGCTGGAGTCTTGGAGTTCTCCAAGACGCGTGTTCCGTTCTTCAATTTCCGTTTGTATAATCCACGCACACTGACATGCGATTTGGAGCGCTTCATTGTCTCTTGCCCCACGGGACTCAAGGAGCATACGAACAATTTCCGCGTGCCCGTGTGTACATGCAGTGCGAAGAAGTGCAGTGCCAAGTGCAGTGTCAAGTGCAGAAACTTCACGTCTTTCGAGGAGCATACGAACAATTTCCGCGTGCCCGTGTGTACATGCAGTGTGAAGTGCAGTGTGAAGTGCAGTGTGAAGTGCAGTGTGAAGTGCAGTGTCAAATGCAGTGTTAAGTTCAGCAACTCCACTTCTTGAGAGGATCAAACGGACAATTTCCGTGTGCCCGTGTCTGCATGCAGCGATGAACATTCCGTCGTCCGTACCATTTTCAATTAGCAGCCATGCCAAGTGTGTTGCATGTGCTTGAATGGCTGTGTCAATCGATATTGGCGATGTTGTTTCGGCAATTGTACGTAAAATTTGAAGGGAAAACGTTGTGTTTGGAGGCTTAATGTTTTTGGGAAGAGTGTCCATGCTAAAAGCGAGTGAGAACACTGCTGTCAACTTTTGAACTCAACACGAACAATTTCAATATGGCCCACCACCTCTTTCTGGCGCAAGGAGCAAACGAACAATTTCCGTGTGTCCGTTATGGCTTGCCAACCGAAATACGGCATTGTCGCGCACGGCCACGCCTCGTTCCAATGGCAAATCAAGTAATTGACGGACAATTTCAGTAAAACCGCCCTCACATGCAGATCGAAGCGCGTAATTTTCAAATTCTCCTGGATCCACACCTCTCTCCAACGGTAGCGCAAGGAGCAAACGAACAATTTCCGTGTGTCCATATTCGCTTGCAGATCGAAGCGCGTCATTGTGTTCCGCTGCAGGATCTACTCCTCTCTTCAACGGCAAATCAATGAGCAAACGAACAATTTCCGTGTGTCCGCAGAAACACGCAGCCCGAAGCGGTTGGTTGTAGTTTGCTGATGGATTAATGCCTCGGTCCAGCGACAAATCCAGCAGCAAACGAACAATTTCCATGTGACCACATGCACTTGCAGTTTGAAGTGCGTAATTGCCCGCTGCCGCCGGATCCACACCTCTACCCGCAGGCAAATCAAGAAGCAAACGAACAATTTCCGTATGTCCGTATTCACATGCAATTCGAAACCATTCATTGTCGTTTGCAGCAGGATTCACGCATCTTTCCAACGGCAAATCAAGGAGCATACGAACAATTTCCGTGTGTCCTTTCCAGCATGCACCCCGAAATGCCCGATTGTCTTCTGCTGCGGGATTTATTCCTCTTTCTGGCGGCAGCTCAAGGAGCAAACGCACAATTTCCGTGTGTCCCATTTCACATGCATTTCGAATTGCCTCATTGTCGTTTGCTGCAGGATTCACGCCATGGTCTAACGGAAGTTCGAGGAGCATACGCGCAATTTCCGTGTGTCCCATTTCACATACATTTTGAAGTGCCTCATTGTCGTTTGCCGCATGATCGACGCCTTTCTCAGATGCCAGGAGCAAACGAACAATTTCCGTGTGTCCTTTGCTGCACGCGTTGATGAATGTATTGTTGTTTATCGTCGTGCCATTTTCAATTAGCAGCCAGACCAAACACGCGTCATTTGCTTCAACGGCAGCATCAAGTGTTCCTGACGATGTTGTTTCTGCAATTTTGCGTAAAATTTGGAGCGAACATGTGGCCATGCCAAAAGGAGGATCAAGGGAACAAGGGGTTGTCAACTTTTCTCATCCAACAAACAAACGATGATGCCACGGGATTTTGGCTTTTAGCATACGGACAATTTCCGTATGTCCGTATCTGATTGCAGCCCGAAGCGGTTGATTGTAGTTTGTTGATGGATTCACGCATCTTTCTGGTGGCAAATCAAGTAAAAGACAGACAATTTCCGTTTGTCCGTTTGTGCATGCAGTTTGAAGTGCGTCATTACCGTTTGCAGTCGGATTCACTCCTCTTTCCAACGGCAAATCAAGGAGCAAACGAACAATTTCCGTGTGCCCATTTGCACTTGCAAATCGAAGTGCTTCATTGTTTTTGGCAGCAGGATCCACTCCTCTTTCCAACGGCAAATCAAGGAGCAAACGGACAATTTCTGTACGGCCGCCTTCACTTGCAAATCGAAGTGCTTGATTGATGTCTGAGTCAGGACCCACACCTCTTTCAAACGGAAGTGCAAGGAGCATACGAACAATTTCCGTATGTCCATGCCCACATGCACGCTGAAGCGCGGTATTGTTGTATGCACCTGGATTCACGCCTCTTTCTAACGGCAAATCGAGGAGCATACGCACAATTTCCGTGTGTCCTTCTATACATGCAGTACGAAATGCGTAATTGTCAGTTGCTGCTGGATTCACGCCTCTTTCCAACGGCAAATCAAGTAATAGACGAACGATTTCCGTGTCACCCTGCAAACATGCAGTTCCTAGTGCTTCATTGTTTCGTGCGGCTGGATTCACGCCTCTTTCTAACGGCAAATCGAGGAGCAAACGAACAATTTCCGTGTGGCCATTTCGACTTGCCCATTGAAGTGCATAATTGTCACTTGATGCAGGATCCACTCCACGGTTCAATGGCAAATCAAGGAGCAAACAAACAATTTCCGTATGGCCTTCTTCACTTGCAGATCGAAGTGCATAATTGTCACTCGCTGCAGGATTCACGCCTTTTTCCAGCGGTAATTCCAGAAGCAGACGAACAATTTCCGTTTGTCCGTGTTGACATGCATGCACAAACACATCATCGTCAACGATTTCACACGTTTCAATTGTTAGCCGCACCAAGGACAGGTCACCCATTTCGACGGCGGTTTTGAGGGAAATTGCAGTGTGTGTTTGTGCAATTGTTCGCAAGATTTGAAGCGAATTTATCATATTGCCGTTTTTTACCCGTTTTATTTCACCCGCGTTTTGAGCACACGGCAATTCTGGTGGCATCCAATGTAGAATGGCTTCGAGGGACATGTGTTACTGACACAAGAAGCGGGTGTGTCAATTTTTGCCGCAAGAATTACGACAACAGTGTATCTGCTACATTATTCCTAAATTTAAAGAGGGTGCCCACACGGTCCAGGAAAAGAGGAGCAGGAGCGTAAAAAACCACAGCAAGTCTTTTTGACGCAACCCGACGCCAGATGTTAAAGGCATCAGAGGCTGTGGGGAGCTAGCGTTCTCAAGTGCTGCTGGATTTACTCCACGCTCTGGCGACAGCGCAAGGAGCATACGAACAATTTTCGTTTTGCCGTTGTAACTTGCGGTTCGCAATGCTTCATTATCGCGTGCACCTGGATTCACTCCTCTTTCCAACGGCAAATCAAGTAATAAACGGACAATTTCCGTATGACCGAATCTGCATGCATGTCGAAGTGCTAAATTGTCGTATATCGTTGGATCCACTCCTTTTTCCAACGGCAAATCGAGGAGCACACGAACAATTTCCGTATGGCCCCAATAGCACGCCCATCGAAGCGTGCTTTTTGCCGCAGGATTCATTCCGCGCTCCAAATCAAGTAATAGACGGACGATTTCCGTATGACCGTTTTCACATGCATTTCGAAGTGGTTCATAGTTGTTTGCTGCAGGATTCACTCCGCGCTCTGGCGACAGCGCAAGTAATAGACGGACAATGTCCGTGCACCCTTCATCGCATGCAGAACAAAGTACTTCATTGTTGTTTGCGGCAGGATTCACACCTCTTTCCAACGGCAAATCAAGTAATAGACGGACGATCTCCGTACGCCCGTGTTTGCATGCATGCACAAACATATCATTATCGACGATTTCGACGTTTTCACAGGTTGTTAGCCACACCAAAGACAGGTCACCCATTTTAACGGCAGCATTGAATGAAATCGTCGTTGTTGTGTGTGCAATCGTTCGTAAGATTTGAAGCGGTAATTGGTTTTCTACGAAAGGCTTGTTATCGACTTCTTCGAACATCATTGTAGTGCGTGTTCGTGTCACAGTCCTGTCATTTTTTATCCGGTATTTTTAGCAATTTCCGTTTGTCGTGTTGTTGATGTTGGAGCAAAAATTGCTTCAAGACGTTAGAGACGCCATGCCCAACGCAGCTTTCGGCGCAGCCCTTAGTGACGCCGGCAAACGCTTTTTCGGTGCAGCCTATCATGTTGCCGGTGATTTCGGTGAAGTGGCTGGCGCATCCTATTTGACCCCATTAATTGTTACGGTCCTTGTGGTTGTTGCAATCGCTTTTGCGGTGTTCATGGGTATTTTTCGCTCATCCAATCCTGTGCGTGTTCTAACGGGTCCTCTCGACTTGTTTGCGCCCTCGAGTCCAATTGTCATTGACCGTGGCACAACCGCATCCCAGATGGCCGCGACATACACGCTCGCGTTTTATTTGCGTGTGGATACGGTTCCCGACATGCGCACATTTGCAACGCCGTTGTTCACGTGGCCGGGTGTGTGGAATCTGGGCTACACGCCCGCACATGAGCAACTCGTTTGGACCTTCAAGCAAACAGGTGATGGCGGCAACAGTGCAACAGAAGACGTTGTTTTGCCTGGCGTTCCGTTGCAGCGATGGACGCAAATTGTGCTCGTATTTGAGGGGCGGACGGTCGACCTGTTTGTCAACGGGGATCTGGTCAAGTCCGTCACACTCACGAATGTGCCGCCTGCTGCGAATTCGTCCATTACGGTGGTCCCCGGTGGACTCGTTGGGCAGCTGGCAACGATTCAACTCTGGAATAAACGGCAGACAAGTGCAGCAATTGCGGCGAATTATGAGAGCACATCTGACTCACAGGGGCGACCGTATTTAGCGCCGGGTTTTTTCAGCGCGCTCACGAACATTAAGACGCCAAACATGTTTTGTGCTAACGGGTCTTGTGGTGGTGCCGTTGCGAAAGCCGCGCCGTCGCAGGCGTGGGAGTTCCCATATCAGTAGTGTTTTTGTTTGCGTGCTTGTTTGCGTGCTTGTTTGCGTGCTTGTTTGCGTGCTTGTTAACTTTTAAACAAGTTAATAATTTCGGATGGTTCTCACAATCCGTTAACCAAAATACGTCTCGAAGTTTTTTTGAGAGCGAAGAGTTGTTAACGGGCAGTAAATAATTTCATCAAAACCGGATTCCTCACACATTCGTTCACATTCGCGAGATGAAGCGTATTTCATTTTTTGCCGCAATTCGGTCTGTAATGCGAAAATGTCATACAGTACTTTAAATTGCGCCAAAATTTCATCAAGTGATTCCGTGCAAACGTCAAATCCACGACGCCCATGTGAATCGTAATTATCAAGCCCAATGCACCCCCATTTAGGCGATTTAGGATTTGCACAAACGAAAATACGGGCAGGATCATCTGAGTCTGACAAACACACATAGATTGGAACCCAATCCATTAAAGGTCCGGATACATTTGAATGATCATTTTCACACACTTTATCCCCGTAAAGTCCATCGTAACATTTATCACAGATTCTTTCCGCTTCTTTTTCCACATCCAGATCACGTCCTGTACGAATTTCAATCATAATTTCAAGTTGTTCTTCTGGTGATAAAATCTTTAATCCTGGTAATCCTGGCACTTCTCTGGGGAGTTTAAGTGTTTCCGGAATTGCCCACTTGTTTGTTTTTGCTGCAACAGATGACAAATCCTCTTGAAGCAGACGTTTTCGTAGTGTTTGTGCAAACATGTTGAATTTGTTTGTGTTGTGGCCTTTAGATTCGTATGGGGGGGATTCATGTGTTTGCGAGGAACGTCCGAGGATTTTTAGTAGACGTATCAATGTTAACATTACAAATGTTGCAACACGTTAATAATTTTGCTACAGAATTAAGGCATTGTGGGTTTGCGAGTTGAACGCTTGCGAGTTGAACGCTTGCGAGTTGTACGTTTGCGAGTTGTGCGCTTGCGAGTTGTGCGCTTGCGAGTTGTGCGCTTGCGAGTTGTCCGTTTGCCACCGACACGACGTTTTGCCGAATTTTCATTGCTACTTGCACTTCCGCGTTCTAATGCCGCGAAATGCGCTTTAAGGAATTTAACGATTTTTGGTTGCTTGAAGTGTTCTGCAACTTTGAGAGCAAAATCATCGTGTGCTCGCGGATTTATTGCAGTGCTGCTAATTAATGTGCGAACAACATCGAGTTGGCCGTTGCGACACGCCCACCACAGTGCGAAATCGTCTTTTGTTTCTGGGCTAATGCGGTGGTCTGCAAGCAACAGACGGACAACATCCATGTGGTCATCGAGGAATGCGTCGTGCAGTGCCGCATTATCGTCGGTAGCAGGGTCAACGCGCGAATCTGCGAGGAGCAAACGGACTACTTCAGCATGTCCTCGCTTGATTGCATACCGAATCGGCATATTAGTTGAGTAGGCAGTAGGGTCAACGAGCGGGTCTGCGAGGAGCAAACGGACTACTTCAGTTAGTCCGTGATAACTCGCCCAGAAAATCGCCTCATCATTCTTGGCACCGGGGTCCACACGCGGGTCTGCGAGGAGCAAACGGACGACTTCAGCATGTCCATTTTTGCTTGCTTCTCGAATCGCCTCATTTTCATCTGCACCGGGGTCAACCCGTGGGTTTGCGAGGAGCAAACGGACGACTTCAGCATGTCCATTTTTGCTCGCTTCTCGAATCGCCGTATTATCTTCGATACCAGGGTTGACCAGTGGGTTTGCGATGAGTAAACTAATAACGTCAACATGTTCATTACGGCAAGCGGTTAAAAATGCCTGATTACCCTTTGCAGCAGGGTCCACACGTGGGTCTGCAAGGATCAAACGGACAATGTTAACACGTTTATAAAAGCAAGCCGTTAGAAACGCCTCATTATCATTTGCGGCAGCGACACTTGACAATCACGCGCTTCGAATTGCAACCGAAAAGGGGCATACGGAAATTGTCCGTATGCTTAAAGCCAGAATCCCATGGTATCGTCGGTTGTTTTAGTGTTAAAAGTAAGGAATGCAATGAACAAGCCGTTTCCAAACAGTTATTAACAAAAGGTGCTGTGTGCAAACCAGTTGTAACCTTAAATTTTTGATTCGTTTTGGCAGTTGTAAGCACAATCTCAGTCCGGAGGACTTTCAGACCAGAAATCGCCGACAAATTCATCCGAACACTGCATTCCTTAGATAAAAGTTGACGCCCCCAGGTCCATTGTTCGTTGTTTGGCATGGACCTTCGAAATTCGTGTGATCCATTTTCGCTCCAAATTTTACGCACAATTGCTGAAACAGCTGAGTCCATGTCGATGGATGCAGCGATTCGAGCAAATAATGCATGTTTAGCATTCCTGCTAATTGAAGATGGTACGCCGATTAATAACGATTTATTTATTAATGCATGTGTACACGGGCATACGGAAATTGTCCGTTTGATCCTTGCGCTGCCGCCAGAAAGAGGCGTAAATCCTGCGGTCAACAACAATTCAGCACTTCGATGGGCGAGTACAAAGGGCAAAACGGAAATTGTTCGTATGCTCCTTGAGTTACCGCCAGACCGTGGAGTGGATCCAGCAGCACATGACAATGAAGCACTTCAGAATGCATGTATTTGCGGCCATACGGAAATTGTCCGTTTGATCCTTGCGCTGCCGCCAGAAAGAGGCGTGAATCCTGCTGCCAAAAACAATGAAGCACTTCGATTTGCAAGTGCAAATGGGCACACGGAAATTGTTCGTATGCTCCTCGAACTTCCGTTAGACCGTGGAGTGTATCCGACTGCAAACGGTAATGACGCACTTCAAACTGCATGCTACAACGGGCACACTGAAATTGTTCGGTTACTCCTTGCGCTGCCGCCAAAAAGATGCGTGGCTGCAAACGACAACGGCGCACTTCGATTTGCAAGTATTCGCGGACATACGGAAATTGTCCGTATACTAAAAGCCAAAATTCCGTGGTATCGTCGGTTGTTTCTGTAATGAAAAGTTGACAACCCCCCTTTCAACTTGCTCGCTTTTGGCATGGACCTTCGAAATTCGTGTGATCCATTTTCACTCCAAATTTTACGCACAATTGCTGAAACAAATGAGTCCAAATCGCTTGACGCCGCGATTCGAGCAAATAATGCTTGTTTAGCATTCCTGCTAATTGAAGATGGCGCTACGGTTGATGATAACTTATTCATTACCGCATGTGCACATGGGCGCACGGAAATTGTTCGTTTTCTCCTTGCGTTGCCGCCAGAACGTGGAGTTGATCCTGCTGCACGGGGCAATGAAGCAATTCAATGTGCATCTGAAAACGGACACATGAAAATCGTTCGTATGCTCCTTGATTTGCCGTTGGAGCGTGGGGTTAATCCGGCAGTACACGACAATAAAGCACTTCGATTGCGCATGCTATTGGGGTCATACGGAAAATGTTCGTATGCTCCTTGCACTTCCGTTTGAAAGAGGTGTAAATCCAGGTGCAAACAACAATAAAGCACTTCGTTCAGCATGTGATGGCGGACACACGGAAATTGTCCGTCTATTACTTGAGTTGCCGCCGGAACGTGGGGTAATGCCAGATGCAAACGAGGATGATGCGCTTCGAGTGGCAAGCGGAAATGGACAGACGAAAATCGTCCGTCTATTACTCGATTTGCCCGCAGAAAGAGGCGTTAAACCAGCAATTCACACCGACTATGCACTTCGATGCGCATGTGGAAATGGGCATACGGAAATTGCTCGTATGTTCCTGGAGCTGCCGTTGGAGAGAGGAGTCGATCCTGCATCAATCGGCAATGCTGCACTCCGATATGCATGTAGAGACGGACACATTGAAATCGTTCGGTTATTACTTGATTTGCCGTTGGGGAGAGGAGTAATACCGGCTGCACAGTGCAACGAGGCACTTCAATCGGCAAGCCGAAACGGTCATACGGAAATTGTCCGTGTATTACTTGCGCTGTCGCCAGAGCGTGACGTGGATCCATCTGCCATTGACAATTACGCACTTCGATGGGCATGTGGAAATGGGCATACGGAAATTGTTCGTATGCTTCTTGATTTGCCGTTGGAGAGAAATGTCAATCCGTCTGCACGAGACAATGCTGCACTTCGGTTTGCATGTCAAAGAGGGCACACGGAAATTGTTCGTTTGCTCCTTGATTTGCCGTTGAGAAAAAGAGGCGTGAATCCAGCTGCATTACACAATGAAGCACTTCGAGGGGCAAGTGTAAATGGGCATACGGAAATTGTTCGTTTGCTCCTTGCACCTGAAAATTGTGTTGATCCTGCTGCACGAGATAATGAAGCGCTTCGACATGCAGCCGCAAATGGGCACACGGAAATTGTTCGTATGCTTCTCGATTTGCCGTTGAAGAGATGGTGTGTATATCCTTGTGCAAACGCCAATGAAGCACTTCGCGCTGCAAGCGCAAATGGGCACACGGAAATTGTTCGTATGCTTCTCGATTTGCCGTTAAAGCGTGGAGTAAATCCAGCTGCACTTGACAATGCAGCACTTCGAGATGCATGTGCACGCGGACAAACGGAAATTGTCCGTATGCTTCTCGATTTGCCGTTGACGCGTGGAGTAAATCCAGCAGCACGCGACAATGCAGCTCTTCGATTGGCAAGCGACCATGGCCATACGGAAATTGTGCGTATGCTCCTTGATTTGCCATTGGATTGAGGCGTGGCTGCGCTTAAACACTTCGGGGCTGCAAATGGGCACACGGAAATTGTTCGTATGCTCATGGGTTAATTCCCTGCAATGGAATTTTTGACCATGATACGGAAAATGCACTGAAATGCAGCATTACTGCTCGAGCTACCGCAACCAAGGATTTCTGTACATCTGTTAATTTTAACATATTAACTGATGCAACAGTTGGCAAATTTGCGAAAGAGTTTGACACGCAGAAATGGGGGGCATTCAACAAAATATTGACGGGGGTGCGTGCGACGTTTGTCTCGTATGTCTATCGTTTGTCCCTCGTATGTTCCTCGAAATATTGTATCGCTCCAAATTTTGCGAACAATCGCACAAACACACGCAACAGTTTCCCTCGGAACTGCCGTCGAAATGGGTGAGCTCTCTTTGGTGCGACTAACAATTGAAACGTGTGAAATCGTTGACGATGATGTGTTTGTGCATGCATGTCAACACGGACAAACGGAAATTGTTCGCCTGCTTCTGGAACTACCGCTGGAAAGAGGTGTACATCCGGGTGCAAACAACAATAAAGCACTTCGTTCAGCATGTGATGGCGGACATACGAAAATTGTCCGTTTGCTCCTCGAGCTACCGCCAGAAAGAGGAGTGGATCCAGGTGCAATTTTCGGTAATAATTCATTTCTTCGATGGGAGAATCCCCATGGATTAAAAGAAGAAATTGTTCGTTTGATCCTTGATTTGCCGTTGGAAAGAGGAGTGGATCCGGCTTCGGAAAACAATCAAGCTCTTCGGATTGCGTGTTATTATGGTCAAATAAACATTGTCCGTTTGCTCCTCGATTTGCCGTTGGAAAGAGGAGTGAATTTAACAAATAACAATTACGAACTTCGATTTGCGAGCCAAAATGGACACACGGAAATAGTCCGTATGCTACTTGATTTGCAGTTGAAGCGTGGAGTAAAACCGGCGGCACTTGACAATGCAGCACTCCGATTTGCATGTTCAAACGGGCATACGGACATTGTTCGTTTGATCCTCGATTTGCCGTTGGAGAGAGGAATAAAACCTGCTGCACAAAACAACGAGGCACTCCGATGTGCATGTTACAAAGGTCATACGAAAATTGTTCGTTTGCTCCTCGATTTGCCGTTGGAACGAGGAGTGGATCCTGCTGTGTGTAACAATATCGCAATTCGATATGCGAACCAAAACGGACACACTGAAATCGTTCGTATGCTCCTTGAGCTACCGCGGGAAAGAGGCGTTGACAATGATGCCATAGATCCGCGATGTTAGCCGCCTCATCAGTAGGAAGACCGATGTCTTTAGCGCACACTTTTTAATGTTTATGCGTTATTCTGCATGTTTTGAAAGCATTTTATGCATTTATGTGACAAAATGTCTAAAATGTTTTAGCCTAAAACATCAT
>Ga0164294_10004502_pt1 | contig 12152 bp, 7 predicted proteins | sample GEODES005metaG_FD_111479 | JGI IMG/M metagenome (GOLD analysis project Ga0164294, IMG submission 111479) | Oligotrophic lake water microbial communities from Sparkling Lake, Wisconsin, USA - GEODES005 metaG | ecosystem: Environmental > Aquatic > Freshwater > Lake | place: USA: Sparkling Lake... | reverse complement strand
CCCCCGGTGTCTTTTTACCGGTACCGGTACTGTACTGGACTCTTCTCATGTGTGTTCCGGTTCCCCCGGAGTACTCCCCGGTGTCCTTTAATCGGTCCTTGTGCCATCCGCACGTCACCCAGCAGGCCCTCTCATCCACATTCTTTAGTTGCCCACGGCCACTTGGGCACCACCCTCCTCGCACCGGCCTCGGCCACCGTCCGGTCGAGCGCAGCGCGCAGATACTCGCCCTGCTGCTGTACGTCCGATCCGCATGCGTTCCACTCCCACCACGGGATGGGGCATAGCATCTCGCCGAGTGCACGCACCTGGCGCCGCTTGAGCTGCGTCGAGGCCGTCGGCACGTGGGTACGTGCGCGGAAGTGGTGTGGTCCGTCCGCCTCAACCCCAACCCGCTCGCCCTTCCAGTGGACGAGGGCGTCGAGAGTGTAACCACTCGAGGTGACCACCTCCGGCTCCGGGCGCAGCCCAAGGGCCGCCAGACCGTCAGTCACCTGGCGCTGGAATCGCGTGACACGTGTGCCCCCAGGGATGAGAGTGCCGTGCTCGGAAGCGCCGAGGACGAACGAGTCAAGGCAGAGCGCGCTCAGATGAGGGGAGAACGGCGCGGCACGCTGCTGCTCCACGAACCAAAGCTGCCACTGGTGCAGCTGGCGCAGCTCCTCACGATCTCGGTGGATCTCCCACGACATCGACTCAAACCGTTCGGCAAGGCCTGAGGCGAAGGCCTCGCTTGGGGAGTACTCAACTGCTGCACAGGCCCATGCTAGCTTCGCTAGGGGGCGCGTCTCAAACCGATCCAGCCGCGCGAGTGCCTGCTGCGCCAGGCTGTCGAAGAGTGCGGGCGGTGCTGCCTCGTCGGTGACGGCGTACGCCCAGGCCACGTTGGCCACGTCCACGGGCGCCATTGCGAGCTTCCCGTCCCTTATTTGGCAGCTGGTCGTCTCGACGACGATCTCCGCCACCGCCGCAAACAGCTTCGGGGAAGGGTGCTGCGCGGTCGCGTATGCCCACACCCAGATCGCGAGCGAGTCGTAGTCCGCAGTTGCCTTATTTGGCAGCTGGCGCTCGGCGAGGGCATCAAAGAGCTCTGGCGCAGGGTGACCCGCGTTCGCGTATGCCCAGGCCGTGAGGGCGGCCTGGTGCGGCTCGAAATCGGCGGCCATCACGGCGCCTGCATGCGCCAGCGCCCCGTACAGCCGAGGCGCAGGGTGCCCCAGAGTCGAATAGGCCCAAGTCAGGTTGAAGAGATGTAGTGGCGTGAATTTGGTCGCGCTGCGGATGGCGACTTCCTCTAGCGCGTCGAAGAGGTGCGGAGCGGGCTGCTGCGCTCGCGCAAAGGCCCAGGCGAGCAGGCTCAGGTCGAGTGGCGTGAACCTCGCGGCGCGTCGGCTGCCAGCCTCGCTCACTGCGTTGAAGAGGTCACGCCCGGCTGGCGAAGAGGCTCGCTGCGCGCTCGAAAATGCCCAGGCAAGGTTGCACATCTCCTGCTCATTGAAATCGTCGACACGCCGCGTCGCTGAGCGTGCGATCGCATCCCACATCTCACCCCACGGCTCGGGCGGCAACGGGCTGCGGACGGCCAGCGCATGCGCGATGTTGCTCAATGCACGCGAGCTCAGGCAGCCTTCACGGATCATTGCGAGGCTCTGCTCCCGTAGCCTCGTGAGGAGCTGCGCATCGTCCTGCTGATGCTGTTTCGCGAGCTTTGATACACGACTCCAACACGCGCTTAGGTGAATGTCGTTGAAAGCTTTGGCATGCTCCTGATGGACGGCAAGCAACCGATGTGGTGAGGAGGCTCTCGTGATCTCCGCTGTTATCGAACGGGATGAGATGTTCGCGAGGCAGCGTGTGGTTCGACAGTGAGCTAGGCTAATAGTGGATTTATGCAGTCGTGACGACCCGAAGAAGGACCGCATCATCAAGTCGAATGGCACTGCCGGCAGTAACAAAAGGGGCAAAGAGTGTGCCGTGCCGCGTCGCGTGCAGTCGCGTGCATTGCGTTCCGCGCGGGCGCTTCTCTCAAACACACAAACGAGCAAGGAACTCCACTGCTCTTCATGATGAAAACCATGGTGTGAATGTGAGCATGTGTAGAGCGGGCAGTAACAGTGCCGTACCGCGGTTGTCGCGTCCGAGGTCCGTGACTGGTTAACGTTCACACACAACACGTACATCTAAATGGTACCACACACAAACAAATTTCACAGTCAATGGTTATAATTCGACACCCAAGACACCGGACTTCACACCATGGGTTGGCCCTCTCGTGTGCACCTTCGCGAGTTGGGAACAGCTCAGCTCCTAACATTTGACCGTGAGCAATCGGGAGCAGTGCCGCTCCCACTTGGACTTGCTAGATTCTGCTAGATCTTCACATGCGGCCATGCATCGTCATTCAGTGTCTTGTGGGCTCCTCGCTCAGGTCTGCGACGACTAAATCGGAAGAAACGTCTTCGAAGACGTTGCTGCCACCATCCCCACCTTCGGACACGACTCCGGCACCATAGTGCCCATCGTTGTCGATCCCTCGGGACTTGCTCGAGAAACATTGGATCGCTCGGAAGTCGAAGACCCTGCTGCCATCGGCACGGGGCTCGCCAGCCTGGACATCCATGCCAAGGGCTTCCGCCTGCAATTCGAGCTGTAGCACGAACTTGGCAAACGCGGTGCGGTTTTGGAGGGCGGACTCCAGGCGCGTCTCGACGAAGGTGAATGAGAGCATCGCTACTAATAGATTCATGAGCAAGACGAGGGCGAGCAGCACATAGAAGTAGTAGCCGATGTAGAAGACAGCGAAGTCGACGGCCTGCAGATACGACATGGACTCAAATTGCTTGGGGTCCAGGGAGATCGAGAAATGATATCCAACAAGTGCCATCCCCATCAAGTGCTCGAATGAACTGAACCAAGTGTTCATGGGCTCCATGAAGGGCAGAGGCCCAGTCGTGCGCGGGAAGAGCACAAACAGGGTGAAGTAGGAACAGCAGAATATGTACACGAAGAGGTAGCAGAAGACCACGAAATCGTTGAACAACACCTTGTAGGTTATGAGCAAGAAGATGTTGAGCGATTCGAAGGGTGTGAAGAGCTTCTGCGCGATGTACGCCATCCAGAATAAGATGGAGAGCGAGAGGCTCAGCCACAGCAATCCGGGCATCTCCTCTGACCCATCGCCGTATGGCTCAAAGTGCGCCTCTCTCAAAGATGACACTGACTCATGACCTTGACCTTTAAGGATCCTTTTATGATCTCCGAACAACGTTCCCTCCATCGAGAGCAGAAGGTCGACGCTTTCGTCTTCGGCAGCTTTGGGGAAGTCGACGAAAAGCAGCAAGAGGCAAGAGACGGTCGTCCACCCGGCCGCAAGCATTAAGGTGGTCCCGCCGTGGTTGTGCACAAAACTAATCGTTTGCTTCGCCAGGGTCCAGTTGCTCAGAGCGCCTAGCCCTGCTCCCATCGTCTTGCCCGCCTCATTCTTCCAGAAGAGGCGCGCGCGCCTCAGCTCCTCCTCGACACCAAAGGCGGTAATGCACAGGATTGCAATGGCAAAAGGACGGAGATCCCTCTGTGAATCCAATGACGGATAGACCTTCATGCACATCGCCGTGTAAATGAGGCAGAACAACCCTAAAATGTCGATGAGGCAGCGCGCATAGTGGATCCGGGAACCAAACTTGACCCACTTCTGGCGAAAGAGTTGATAGATGAAGCCCCGCAAGAAGGAGTCGAGCAACATCGTCGTCGTCTCCTTCGCCGCATCAAATCGGCCAACAAGCTCCATCACGTCGCCACTTCCCGAACCGGCCGAGTCCACGCCACTCAAGCAGATTGAGTATTGCGTGATGGGGCCCCATTTCCAGAGCACAGAGCACTGCTTGCGCAGCAAGTGCTTGGCCGTCTTGTGGTCGCCCAAACGCACAGCCACCTGCATTGGGTTGAGACGGTACAGCCCCAAGCTGACCAAGGAGCCCACCCGCGCTAGCACCGTGGTGTCAGCGCGGTACGCCTCGGGTAGTTCCAAAGTCATCCAGTCATACATCGATCGATGTCCATTGGCCGCAACTATGTGGAGGGGAAGCATCCCCGTCAGCTTGCACGAACTAGATGTGTCGTTAAATGACACGATGCCACTCGCGAGCATGGCGTGAACCGCCTTGCGTAGCCCGAAGCAGCATGCATAGGCAAGGGTCGTACCACCATACCATCTCATGGGTGACTCGTGAAAGAAGATGCCCGAGGCTTGCGAGCTGAGCAGCGCTGCCACCTCCTTACGCGAGAGGTTGTCGAGAGCGATCTGCAAGAGCTCGCACAGCAGATCCTCACGCCGGTTGACGCAACAGATGTGAAGCGAAGACTCCCCTACGAACAATGGAACGCCGCCTCGATGCATCGCGTGCGTCTTCGCGACCAGCTTTGGTACTTTGCGGTAGATTTCGGCTGCGAGCTCCAGCGACGTCTCAGTGTTGCCGACGACGAAGGCATGCATGATCAGGGCACCGACCTCATCTGGTGTGGTGAAGAATGGACACGACTCGTCGGTCGCCAGTGCGATGAGCAGCTGCTTCAGAGCTTCTAGCTGGGTCCCAGATGGCATGAATTGAGGACCAGAGGCGACCGGCGAACACAACGGGAACTGGTAGAGGTTGCACGAGGCCGCTGGAAGTGTGACACCATCCAACATGATCGAGGAGTTCCACGTGAGCAAGTGCTGTCCACTGGTGTCGAGGGTGGTCTGCACCGCGGTATTGCCGCTTAACAACGCAACATGGTGCGTGACGTGCGGCTTCGCGCGCTGAGGTTGAGCGTCCCTCTTCCCTAGGGCGTCCTGCGACGACACGATACTTGACACGATCCTCATTGGGCCGCTCAGCTTCTGCGCTCCAGGATCCTGAGTTACGGTCGCCTTCCTCTGGCGGGGGGGCGTAGGCGTGTCCGGAAGGAACGGGGCGATTCCTGTCGTGTTGCCGGCCACCGCAGGGACAGGCTCCTTGCCTGGCGACAGCGGCGGCGATGCGGGAGCGGGTGGTTTGCCAGGGCTTGCAGGCAACGCGTTGGCGCGTGTTGTCGCAGGCTTCATAACGATAGTTTGCGCCCTTTCATGGCGCCATGCGGAGATTGGTGAATCGCCGTTGCTCCGAGCTGCTCTTGGAGATGTGCCTCGACTCGAAAGTGAACGGCCGGAGAGCGTACGTGTAGCTCGAGGAGATTCGCACTTTTGACGAGCTAGCTGGCCGGGACTCACTGGCCGGCCGCTTGGCGTAAATGATTCATCACGCGCCCCAAATTCGTGTGCGGCAGCCTTCAATAGAGGATATCCAGGCGCTCGAAAGGGGTACGCACCATTGAAAGGAATATCCGACAGCTGCTGCGCGTGGTCCAGTAGACCTTGCTTCTCCGCCGATAGTAGCTGCGCGGTGGGATCCATGTGCGCGGCGGAACCACCACGGGGCCGCTACGACGCACACGCTCCGACGCCTGGTACAGTATGAGGGAGTGAGTCCTGTACCATTGCGGCCTGGAAGGCTCGGAGCGGCCGGGTTTTGGGAAGTTGTAGCCTCACACAGGCTCGTTTTGGATATCAAGTCAATTTTGTGTGGGAGGGTACCGGTAAAAAGACGCCGGGGGGAGCCGGGACACACACGGGACGCACCGGTACAGTACCGGTACCGGTAAAAAGACACCGGGGGGAGCCAGGAGAGGGTACCGGTACCATACTGTACAGTATGCTTTTTCGAGCTGAGCCGCGCGGCCTGGGCCCTGGGGGGGGCCTTGATGAGGGATGTAATTGCGCCTGAGTGTTTGGGGCGCACAGCTTGAGCCGTGCCGGCGAGCTTCGAATGCACGGATGCAGAGCTTCGACAGTACCGGTACCCGGGTGTCTTTTTACCGGTACCGGGTACCGACCGGTCGGTACCGGACTACCGGTACACCGGACAATCTTTCCGGAAATCGAAATGAAAAGTATTCGATTCCCCCGCGAACGCGTGATGAGTGAGACTGAGTCAGTCCCACATATTACGGAACGTTTACGTTACAAAATAATCGTGTGGAGAGCACGACCGTGGAACGAGACGTCACGACCGCCTTGAACGTACCGTTCTGCGACCCTACTTTTAACTCACGCTCTCACGGTTTCTCACGGTCTCAAAAAGGGCGCCGCCCACAGCCCACAGCCACACACCCGAGACTGGGTGACTGCCAACCCTATAGCCGGTGTGCACACGCTTGACAAGAACGGACTGTAGAGAAGCGAAGAATGGGGGTCCGTTAGCGTTGCCATGATGATACTCAAAAGGAACTCTCCCTCTGGGTACAATAGGATAGTCTCCGATCTTGGCGTTAGTCATCGTCATCTTGATCTTCGGGCTCCGCACCGAAACCCGGCTCGTCGGCGGCTCCACCGGCCAGCAACGCGATCGTGCGCGTCCTGGCGGCATCGAAGCCGACAGTGCCGTCCGCCGCCGCTGGCATGAGGACCACCGCGCCCCAGGCGAGGAGAGCGCAGAGGAGACCAGAGCCTCTCGAATGGGCGAGGATGATCGGCTGCGCGGCCAGGGCGACGGTGAGCTCGGGCCGCGGCACCAGCTTTGCATGCGCCGCATCGCAATCGCACTCGATTGCACAGAGATGTACTGCCCAACGCCCTGCAAAAGCGAGCGCTATGAGGCCGGAGCCAACTACCTCACAACCGCTCATGATGCAGGTGCCACCGCTGGTGCCAAGAGCAGTGCCGTCGACACCCTCGCTGCTGCAGCCGCCGCCGCCACCGCTCGTCATGCCCGCCTCTGCCTCGACGTTCCCGAGAAGGCGGGCAGCGCTCATGGTACCCAGGAGTACGCCGCTGTGTGCTCGCCAGTAGCACACCTCGGCGCCGTCGGAAGCGACGGTAAGGAGGAGAGGGGCGTGGCGCAGGGGTAGCAGCAGCTGCAGCGGCGTCATGTGAGACAAGTAGTAGCACTCAATGACGAAAGCATGAGGCCAGTGGCTACTCCGCACGTGCCCTTCGCGGTCCGATGTCAGGATGGCGCCGCCGTTGGCGCTGAAGGCGATGTGCGAGACTGGCGAGAGGTGGCCGAGGATCAACGCGGGTGCCGTATCGTTCTCGCAGTCGCCAAGAACCACGCCGTGCACCTCGCCAAACATGTCGGCCCACAGCGCCATCGCGCCGTCCGGCGAGAAGGCAACACAGCCAACCTTTTTGCTTGCCGTCCACCGAAGGGCGGGCGCGAGCGGTGCCGCCAGCGCCGAGGACGGCGAGAATGCGTCCAGCCGCCAGAGTGCCACCTGCTTCTCGCCGCCGGCCGCAAGCAGCCGCGTGCCCGCCGCGTTGAAGCTCGCGCACGTCAACAGAGCTGGCTCGAGCGCACACTCCTCTGCGTGCGGAGGCGCGGTCGAGAGCAAGCGCAGGGTGCCACCACTCACGCAGCACACGTGCGCGTCGGAGGCGGCGAGCACGCCTGCTCGGCGTTGTGCCAATACTGCGGCTTGGCGCTGCGCAGGCGGCGCGAGCGCGCCGCCCGCGGGCGGCGGAGGCTCGTCCATTGTCTTGGCACGAGTCTTGGTCGTCTTGGCACGTGGTCTCAGCTGGGCAAACCCGGGGTTTACTCGGGATACATTAATTTCACGCTCACGGAACACTTCACACTCCATGCGAAATTTTTGGTTATGTCAGACTCTGGCGTCACTGGCGTCGAAAGCCAGGTGGCCAGTCTGCAGGAGGCGGTGCGCTCGCTGCTCGCGTCAGACACCGGCGTCTACCCGCAGTACCAAGCCTGTCATCAGTGCGATGCCGAATCGTGGCTGCCGTCGCCGCATTTTCGCTCGCACCGCCTCGACGACGAGCGGGGCACGGTCCTCACGCACACGCGGGTGGCGCTGCTCGGCGGCAGTGATGCGGCACTCGGTCGCCTCGTCATGACGGCGGACGTGCTCGGCGTGCACCGCTTCACGCTCACGGTCGCTTCGAGCCGCTCGACGACGGGAACCAAGATCCGCGTAGGCGTGGCCAACGTGGACGGCACTCGCGTCTGCGGCATTCGGCCATGGGACGGCCAACTCTTCCCACGCCCAACTCGAGTTGGCCACCCGAGTGCAGTAATGAGTGACCCATACAGCGATGGAAGTCCGCGCTACCTCTTCCTGAATCGCACCGCAGTCGGTCGCGAGGTGGAAGTCCGCGTCGACTTCGTGCGCCGCCGTCTCACCTTCCGCCTCGACGGCGAGGGCGACGTCGACTCGCGCGTGCCCGGCTCGCAGTTGCCCGACAGCCTCCGTCCGTGGGTGCAGTGCGCGTATGAGGGCGACGCGGTCGTGCTCTCGCGCTACTCGTTTACGCCGTACCGTGCGGCGCCGACGACGCCGCGCGCAACCTCGCCCTACGGCACGCCCGTGCCCCCCTCGCCGCCACAGACCAACGCCTTCGGCTCCGCGACGGAGGCGGCAGCGGCTGCGGCCCTGGAAGATGACGTGGATTCAGCCCACGAAGATGATGTGAGCTCGCCCTCGCCGCGCTTCGGCGCCAGCACTGGCGCCAGCACTGGCGCCCGCACCGCTGCGCGCACGTCGTCACCCAGCAGCCGCCACGCAGCCACATTGCGTTCACCCAGCCGTGCTGATAGCAGGCGAAGCAGCGCGGAGGCGGCGGCGGCGGCGGCGGCGGCGGCGGACGCGATATCCACGTCGCCATCGGCACGGCTGCGTGTGCAAGAGGCGACGATGCATGCGTGGGCCGACGAGAGTGCCCGCGCGCGGCGGACGTCGGGATCTGGATGCATGCATATGCATGCATCCGACATGTCTGGGCTCGTCCAAGCTGCCGCGGCCGAGGCGGCCGAGGCGGAGGCGGCCGCCACCCTCGCGGAGGAGCGTGCTCAAGCGGCCGAAGCGAAGAGCGCGAGATTGAGCCGAGAAGCTACCCGTTCCACATCGCGGGGAAAGACGGGCACCTCGCCGGCGCTGGCGCAGTCGCCGCCGCCGACACCACCGCCTAGCTTTCCCGGATCCCATGCTGCCAACGGATTGCATGCAGCCACGTGTGCAGCCAAGACTCCACGTTCCTGTAGCGGGCCGTCGTCCTCGTTTGGGGCGCCGCCCCGGGCACTCAAGGACGTGTGGGAGCCGGAGATGGCCGCCACACGTAGTCAGGTGGGGCTCATCTCCATGGCCGCGATCAAGAATGCCGTCGCCACGGCTCGAAAGGAGGCGGCCATGCACTCGAGCTTCGCCGCGGCCGCCGCCAAGGTCGAGGAAGGTACGCGCGACGGCTACTCGTACTCGGGCGCGCTTGACGCGTATTCGCGCTCGCCCGCGGGCGTGGGAGGTCTGCTTGGGCCTACCGGTCTACCCGTGGAATGGACTTTGGCAGATTGGCTGCTGCGCGGACAAGAGCACGGCGGCGAGCCCAAAGCAGACAAGGCCAATTCAGAGAAGCCATGGGAGAGGCCCAATCGCTCTCGCCACACGAACCCGGAGTTGCCCGCGACGACGCGCATCGCCGAGGTCATCGCGGCGGCGGTGACAGCGCCTCTGCGGATGGAGCGGCCGCCGGCGCCGCTCACGCTCGCATACCTACGGGCGCTGGCGGCGCAGCCTGATCGGCGCCTTGCCGTTGAGCGCCTGCTGCGCGACGGGAAAGTAATCGAGTCCATCGCACATGAGATCTGCCTTGCTGCGGATGCGATCGTAGCGGACCTCAGCCTCGGCGCCACGCTCGCCACCGCCACCAACGGGGGCTGCGGAGGAGGCGGCCGCGCAGGCGGAGGCAGTGGCAGTGCAAGCCCGCGCGGGTTGGCCGCCACGCCCGGCGCCCATCGTAGCGATACCAAGCCTCTACTCCATAGCCCAGCGAGGGGCGGCACGCCAAGCCCCAAACGCACCGGCTCGCCACTCGCTGCACGTGGCGTGGTCACGCCGCCGCCACCGAGCCCTGGCCCACCCAAGTCACACCTTCGGTTGGAAGAGCTGCGCGAGCTGCGGGACGCTGGCCGGATGACGCAGAGCGAGTTTGTCGAGAGGCGGCGAGAGGTTCTGGACGCCTTCCTCGCCGAGAAGCCTGTCGAGGTCGTCTCGCTGACAGAGGAAGAAACAGCGCAGAGTAGAGCCGTAGACCGTTGAGGACCTTCGTTACGTCCCCTGGTGCGTTGCGCTACCTTGCGGCTCAGCCTGCAGCATGCAGGTGCGTTTGCAGTCTTGCACGAGTATCGGATCAGCAGTTCAGCAAAAGATGTGTTCGGTGGTAAGAAAAGGACGTGGGGGGCGTTGCCGGCGTTATGCCGGCGGCGGCCGGCGTTAACCGTTAAGGCCGTAGGCCGGCGGCCCCCCGGCCCGCGGGGCGCGCCCCCGCGGCCGCGCCGCGACGGGACGGGATTTTTCACATGACGCGATACCACGCGCGCCGCGCGGTGAGGCTCCGGGCTCTGACGGCCGAGGCCGCCGGCGAACCTTAACTCAGGAGAGACCATGGACGCTGGACACGCCCATTGCGCCTCTGCTCTCACTGGTCTGTGCTCAGCTGCTCACACCTCACTCTAGTGTGACATACGCGTTCTTGTGAACCGACTTCCCCGACTCGTCCGGGCCGAACTTGGACTTTGATTTGCCGGCAAGGATCACTTTGCCTGCAGCATTGGCCACTGTAACCTTGAGGTATATGTCGTCCTCGAGCCAGACGAAATCTGGCAGCCCCTCACGCAATTGTGCTCTTGTGATCGCAAAACCAACCGGGAATTGCACCCCGCCTACGGGCACGACGAGCGTGCCCATGGGGCCGTTGGTATTGCGACCAACGACGCGCAGCGTCACTGTCGCTTGGGCACCATCGGCCAGCTTGAGATCCGGCGTGGGCGACTGGAGAACGCCGTTGAAGATCAATTCTGAGCTGTCTGCGGCAGACGCCATATTACCCATGCCCAAAGCGACGGCGCCCACGGCAGACTTAAGCACGGCTTGACGCGTGAACTGCGGAGTCCCACGATTGCATGGGTGCTGCGCGGCGGGCGGCGCGAGGAGGCTCAACGCGGCGATCATCCAGATTGCCATGGATTGCTTTCTGGGTGTGGAGTGTGTTTTCATGGGACTTTTAATGGCTGTGAACAATCGAGGTTCGTCTATGTATGCCCGTTGTTAAAGAATCACACAGAAACAGACACATTCACGGCCTAGGTTTATACCGGTAACTCGATTCACACCGCACTCCATGGCGACGCTTCCCCGCGGGCACCCGGCCCTCGGCGTCTTTTGACCGGCATGTCGGCCGCAAGCTTGCTATTCGGCCCGCTCTCGCCCGACGAGCACCTTGTCGAGGAGCGGTTACGAACTCTGGCGCTGTGCGTGTGCGCGCTCGGTGTCGTCGGTGCAGCTCTGGCTTACTTGCGCAGCGTCCTCGTGCCATTTGTGCTCGCGGTCGCTCTCAAGCAGATGTTGGCTCCTATAGTGAACTTCCTTGGCCTTCGATTGCCACGATTCGCCGCCGTGTTGCTTACGCTCTCGTTTGCCACCGCGCTCATCGTGGGCATCGCCCTCATTCTCGCCGACAGCGTACGACAATTCTCCGCGCACGCAAATGAGTATTCTGCTCACATTGAGCGCCTGCTCAACAGCCTCGTTTCATGGATGGATACGCAAGGCATCAACCATTCGGTGCGGCTGTCCAGCCTCAAGAATCTGGGCGACAAGCTGCCGCTGACCACTATGATCCTGAACGTCATCGAGAATCTTCTTGTGACGGTCTCCGACCTTGCGCTCGTGCTTCTCTTCGCCGTGTTCTTGCTCCTTGGGAAACCCTCGCCCCCTGCGAATCGAGACCGTTTGGCGCAAACGGTGGACGCGCACCTGAACGCCTTTATCAAGGGCAAGGTGATGCTTTCCCTTCTCACAGGCGTGGCCACTGGCATCATCCTCAAAGCGCTCCAGGTTGATCTGTGGCTGGTACGATGACGAACCGCGCTCGCCGCGCGGAAGAGCCCATATTTTGGCGAGCTTTTGTCGAGATTCAGCCGAGATGGCCTTGCAGCCACTTGTTGGCCTCGCAGCCGTGCTCTCCGGATATGCCTCAATCGCCTCGCAACGTCCTGCTGCATGCTCGCCGACCGACGTATGGCCGGATCGAGTCTCATCCTCGCAGGTCTTTGGCGTGCTCGCCTTTTGGT
>Ga0164294_10004501_pt1 | contig 12154 bp, 7 predicted proteins | sample GEODES005metaG_FD_111479 | JGI IMG/M metagenome (GOLD analysis project Ga0164294, IMG submission 111479) | Oligotrophic lake water microbial communities from Sparkling Lake, Wisconsin, USA - GEODES005 metaG | ecosystem: Environmental > Aquatic > Freshwater > Lake | place: USA: Sparkling Lake... | reverse complement strand
GATCCCGATCCAGCCCGTGGGGTCGGCGGCCGCGGGCCCCGCCATCAGCAGGCTGAGCCCGATGACGCCGCAGACGGCCGCGCCCGCGGCCAGCGGCCATCCAGACGGCGACGCCACCCCGGTCTGCGGGTCGTGCTGGGACGGGTCACCGGGCACGCGTCCTCCTCCAGGTTGCCTACGGTACGTGCGGGGGCTGGCAGATGTCAATCTGCGGCGAGCGCCTCCCCGACCCAGGTGGGTTCGCGCGGGTTAGTTCACAGCGGGGAGGTGGCGTGCTCGGCGATTGGATCGATCGAATCGGCGCGGCCGCCCTCGGCGAGCTGCGGTACGCGCTGGCGCTCGGCGCCCATCTGGTCGCCGGGTTGTCGGCAGGCGGGCGCGCGGGCGGGGAGCGCGTGGTCCAGCGGGCCACGTTGTACCAGGTCTACTTCACCGGGGTCGACGCGGTGGCGGTCGTGGCTGCGCTGGCGTCGATCCTCGGCGGGCTGGTGATCGCGCAGTCGCTCGGCGCGGTCAGCGGTCGGGGCGGCGAGGTGCTGCTCGGCAACATCCTGGAGATGGTGGTCGTCCGCGAGCTCGGGCCGCTGATGACGGCCTTTCTGGTCATCGGTCGGTCGGGTTCGTCCGTCGCCGTCGAGCTCGGCAATATGCAAGTGGCGGGGGAGGTCGACCTGCTGCGCGGCCTCGGCATCGACATCCACCGCTACCTCGTCTTCCCGCGCCTGGTGGGGATCACCACCGCGACCTTCGCGCTGTGCCTGCTCTTCGACCTCGCCGCGGTGCTCGGCGGCTTCGCGGTCGCCCGGATGGCGATCGACACGCCCGCGAGCGCCTTTCTGTCCGTGGTCGCCATGCATGTCTCGCCGACCGATCTGCTCGTCAGCGGCGCCAAGACGATCCTATTCGGCCTGTGGATCGCGACCGTCAGCACCTGGCAGGGGCTGGCCGCGGGTTCGGCGATCACCGAGGTCCCGCAGGCCACCCGGCGCGCCGTCGTGCACAGCCTGTTCGGCTGCCTCGTCCTCAACCTGGCGATGACGGCCACCGTCTACGGGGTCGAGCGATGAGGTGCGCGTTCCGCGGCGTTCGCGTCGGCCCCTTCGCCGACCTCGACCTGGCGGTGGGCGCGGGGGAGGCCCTGGTGTTGACCGGGCGGCGCGGCCTCGGCAAGCACCGCCTGCTGCAGGTGGCGCTCGGCGTGTCGCGCCCCGACGCGGGGGAGGTCTGGCTGTTCGGGGTCCCGCTGGCCGGGACAGACGCGCGGGCCCGCGAGGCGCTCCGGGCGCGCTGCGGCTACGCGCCGGCGCGGGGGGCGCTGATCAGCAACCTCAGCGTGGCGGACAATGTGGCCTTGCCGCTGCGGTACCATGCGCGGGCGGAGGAGACGGACGTGGGGGAGCGGGTGCAGGCGGCGCTGGTGGCGCTCGGGGTGGCGGGTTTGGCGAACGAGCGCCCGGCGGCCCTCGCCGCGTCGGACATGCGCCTCGTGTCGCTCGCGCGGGTGGCGGCTACGGCCCCGGAGTTCGCTGTGCTGGAAGATCCCTACGAAGGCCTGGAAGACAGCGCCGCCGACGGCGTCCACGCAGTGCTGCGCGGGTTGCTGGCGTCCGGCTGCGGGCTGCTCGTCACCACGTCGGCGGCCCGTCTCGACACCAGCTTCGGGGGGCGGCTGCGGAATCTGCCCGCCCTCACCGTGCGGGATCTGGAGGCCGCATGACCCTGCGCGACCGCTACCTCGAGCGCATCGTCGGCACGTTCTTGGCCGCCTCGGGCATGGCCTTCGTGCTGATGGTGGCGTTCAGCCTGTTCGGGCGCGGCTGGTTCACCGACACCCACACCTACACCTTGACCCTCGACAACGCGACCGGGATCACGCCGGGCGTGGAGGTCACCCTCGCGGGCCTGCGCGTCGGCTCGGTGCAGGCCATCCAGCTCACTCCGGAGCGCAAGGTTCGCCTCGATCTGCGGGTCGACGCGCAGTACGCGCCCTACATCCGCACGGACGCGCAGGCGCGGGCGACGATGACCCTGGCGGGCAAGGTGGTGATCATCGACGGGGGCTCGGACGACGCCGAACTCGCCGACGGCGGCGCCCTCGATAGCCTCGGCAACTTCGACGCGCTGCTCGCGCTCGAGAAGATGGACCTCGTCGGGAACCTTGAGCGGATGCAGCGCATCCTCGAGGACCTCAACACCCTCGCCAGCCAGCTGCGCCTGGGCGACGGCCGGCTGCCGGAGGCGGTGGACGGGCTGGTGTCGCTGATCGGCAAGCTCCAGCGCGGCGAGGGCTCCCTCGGCCGGCTGTTGCAGGAAGACGCCCCCCTCGACGACGTCACGGGCGCGGTCCGCGAGCTGTCGGCGATGAGCGGGGCGGTCTCGGAGGCGGCGGACGCGCTGCGCGCCACCGCCGGCGCCCTCGATCGCGCCAGCGGGGCCGTGGTCGAGACCGCGCCACCGGTGGCGAGCGCGTCGGCGGCGGTGGGGACGGGCGCCGACGCGGTCGCGGGCGCGTCCGCGCGGATCGGGGGAGCCGTGGACCAGCTCGCGGCGTCGCTGGCGGAGCTCGAGCGGACCCTCCGCGCCATCCAGGGCATGCCGATCGTGCGGGGGCAGGTGCGCAAGGCCGACGAGGCGGGCGCACCGGAGTAGGCGTCGGGTCGGACGGTTCGAAGGGGGTACCGGCGCCGGCGGCGGCGCGTCCCCCCGAGCCGGTCCACGGTTTGGTACACTGCACGGCGGCGAGGTCGGTCTCGCGGGCAAGGGGTTGTGGATGCAGGCGAGGCAGTTGGCAGCGGCGGGCGTGGGGGCGGCGGTCGGCGCTGGCCTGCTCGCGGTCATCGGCTGGGTGACGGGCTACTGGGAGCGCGACTTCAGCGCCGAGAGCGGCGAGGCGGTGGTCGAGGCGCTGCCAGAAGAGGTCCCCTTCGTGCTGGAGCCGGCGGACTACGCCGGTCTCGCGCCCGTGATGTCGGCCACCTTCGTCGACGGCGAGGCGCCGACCGCCCTGTCGGCGCACCTGGTCCGCCCCGTGTGGCAGCGGGTGCGCGCCGATCAGCCGGCCGACGGCACCGTGCTGACGATTGACCCGCCGGTCGAGGGGACGCTGACGTGGGCCGACCCGCAGCAGCTGCTCTTCACGCCGCGGACCACCTGCGCCGCCGGCGGGTGCGTTGCGGAGACCGGCTTTTTGCCGGGCCGCACCTACTCGGTCAGCCTGGACGCCATCCAGGGCGGCTATGGGCTGGTCGAGCCCGGGGACGCCCCCCACGCGTCGATCACCTTCTCGACGCCGGCCTTCGTCGCCACGCGGGCCGTGCTGTCCGAGGTGCTGCCGTCCTCGAAAAAGCTTTCGGTAGACCTTGTTTTTTCGGGTCCCGTCGATCCAGAGAGCGCGGCGATCGAGGTGTCGGTCGACGGCGCCTCGGCCGAGGTGGAGCCGGTGGCGTTCACGCCGAACCGCCTGCGGCTGACCGTCCCCTACGACGGGGAGCGGGGGACCGTCGTCGTCTCGTTGCCCGAGGGCGCGCGCTCGCAGCTCGATGACCAGGCGATCGCTCCGCCCGTTCGGATGGAGGTCCCCTTCGACCTCACCTATCCGGCGGTCGAAGTGAGGCGCATCCGGCGGGTGGAGACCGGCGAGGGCTTCCTGATCGAGGTGCTGTGCCACGATCCCGCCGCGGGCGAGCCCAAGTTCTGGCGCGACCCGATGTCGAACTCTTACGATTATTTCTACCTTTCGCCGCGGTGCGCCCTCGACCCCGAGCGGGCCCTCGAGTGGGTCCACATCACCCCGGCCGTGGAGCGGCTCCGGGTGGTGGAGGCGTCGGGCGGCTTCCGGCTGTTCGGCGACTTCCATCGCGGCGCCTACACGGTCCGTATCGACGCCGGCGCCCGCACCATCGACGGCGGCGGGATGCGCACCGCGTTGGGGGAGCGGATCGTCATCCCGGCGCGCAAGCCGCAGGTCGAGCTGGTCGCCAACCAGGGTCGGTACATTCCCCGGAAGGCATGGACAAACCTGCCGATTCGCCACCGAAACGTCGACGTGGTCAAGCTTCGCATTCGCCATGTGCCGGCGCAGAACCTCGTGTTCTGGCTGAGTGGCTCGGAGTCCACCGACGCGCGGACGAGCGACCTCGTCGTCGACACGGTCATCCCGGTCTCGGCGGAGCCGGATGTGACGGGGACCACCTGGGTCGACCTCTCCAAGCTGTTTCCGGGCGACAAGCGTGGCTTGTACGAGGTGACGGTGGTCACCCCGTCGGCGCAGGCGCGGCCTGCGTCGGCGGACGAGGGCGAAGGCGGCGAGGGCGAGGGCGAGGGCGAGGGCGAGGAGGGCGGCTACGAGGCGCGGCAGGACGAACCGAAGCCGTCGCAGGATGTGTCGCGGCTGGTGCTGACCGACATCAACCTGGTCGCCAAGGCCGCCGAGATCCCGCCAGATCGGCATTGGTCACCGAAGATCCACGTCTGGGCCCTGGATATGGGCACCGCAGCGGGCCTGGAAGGGGTGGCCATCGAGGCGGTCAAGCCGTCGGGCAAGGCGATGGCGCGCTGCACCACCGACGCGGAGGGGGGCTGCGTGCTCGAGCTCCCCGACCACGACATCGACCCGACCGGGCCGATCGCGCTCGTGGCGACCAAGGGTGACGACCTCACCTACCTCAAGTTCTCCGACCTGCAGATCGGCATCTCCGAGGAGGCCGTCGCGGGGCTCCCGTATGTGTCCGATGTCCCGTACCGCGCCTCGCTCTGGACCGAGCGGGGCGTCTACCGCCCGTCGGAGACGGTGCACCTCGCCGCCGTGTTGCGGGGGCGCAACCACGCCGCGCCGGACCCGTTGCCCGTCACGCTGAAGGTCTTCGATGCGCGCCGCAAGCTCACGAAGACCTTCGCCGTCGACACGAACGACGCCGGGATGGTCGCCGTCGACTACGCGCTGTCGGCCTTCGCACCTACCGGCACCTACACGGCTCACCTCGAGGTGGGCGGCAAGACGGTCAACACCCAGACCTTCCAGGTGGAGGAGTTCGTCCCGGAGCGCATGCGGGTGCTCGCGTCGCCGTCGCGCGGCAACGCGCTCCCAGGTGACGACGTCCGGGTCGGCATCACCGCGCGCTACCTGTTCGGTGGCTCGGCGGAAGGCAGCCGGGTCGAGGTCGACTGCCGCCTGGAGCCGGCGCCCTTCATCCCCGGCGATCGCCGCGAATACAGCTGGGGCGTGCAGCCCCGCCAGCTGCGCCCCGACGCGGAGCCCCTGGACGGGATGCGCTCACTCGGGGCGGTGAACGCCACCATCGACAGCGCCGACGCGGCCGACGTGGCCTGTCCGCCCATCGGCGCCGTGCCGTCGCAGGCCAGCCGGATGGTCGCCGCGGTGTCGGTGTTCGAGGCGGGCTCGGGCCGCACCACCCGCACCGAGGCGTCCTGGCGGGTCCACCCCGATCGCGCCTACCTGGGCCTGCGGACCGGCACCACCCTCGCCCAGCTCGGGGAGCCGGTGCAGGTGTCCGGCGTGGCGGTGGACTGGGAGGGGCGGCCGCTCGCCGTGGGCGAGGTGGCGATCGAGGTCTACGATCTCCAAGAAGAATGGGGATGGTGGTGGTACTGGGAGTGGGAGGCCTACCGCGAGGACTGGCTGCACCACCTGCGCCCCAGCCTGGTCGAGAAGCGGTCGGTGCCGGTCAACGCCGAGGGCGCGTTCGCCTTCTCGTTTACCCCGGCGACCGGGGCCGCCGGCTACCTGGTCCGCGCCGTCAGCGGTCAAGCTCGGTCTGAGCTGATGATCGACGGCGCCGGTGCGCGCTCCTGGTGGGTGGAGCCGGGCGCGGACGAGCAGACCCCGCGTCCGCTCGCGCCCACGGCGCTGGCCGTCACGGCGCCCGAGGCGGCTGAGGTCGGCGAGGTGGTGCCGGTCGAGGTGGTCGCCCCGTGGCCGGGTCGGCTGCTGTTCACGGTCGAGACGAACCAGGTGCTCACCACCAAGTGGATCGACGTGAAGGAGCCGGGCCCGGTCCGGTGGACCTTCAGCTCGAAGAGCTTCGTGCCGAACCTGTACGTCTCGGCGCTGCTCGTGAAGGATCCGCACCTGCTGTCGGAGGCCTCCTATGTGCCCGACCGCGCCTTCGGCGTGGCCTCGGTCCGGCTCCAACCGGCGGCCTACACCCTGCCCATCGAGATCGAGGTCGAGCACGAGGTCCGGTCGAACAGCCGGCTGAAGGTCGACGTCGAGGTCGGCAGCCAGCGCAGCCCCACCTATGTGACGGTGGCGGCGGTGGACGAGGGGATCTTGCAGCTCACCCGCTTCCAGACGCCCGATCCGGTGCCGTCGCTCTTCCCGCTGCGGGCCCTCGGGGTCGACACCTACGAGACCATCGGCTGGACCCTGATGCTGCCGGCCGCCGGGAGCTCGCAGTCCACCGGTGGCGACGCGGAAGGCGCGGCCGGGCGGGTGCAGCCGGTCAAGGCCGTCGCGCTGTGGTCGGGGCTGGTGCAGGCCGACGAGCACGGCGTCGCGAGCGTCAACCTCGACATCCCCCAGTACCGCGGTGAGCTGCGCGTGATGGCGGTCGCGGCGAACCGCGATCGGGTCGGCTCGGCGTCGACCTCGGTGGTCGTGCAGGACCCGATCTCGCTCCAGACCACGCTCCCGCGCTTCCTGACGGGTGGCGACACCTTCGAGATCCCGGTGTTCATCACGAACGCGTCCGGGAAGAAGCGCAACATCACGGTGGCGCTGCAGGCCGAGGCGCTGCCGCTCCCGGGGATGCAGGTGGACGGCGCGGTGGCGCCCATCCGCTTCACCTCGACGCCCGAGGCGACCTTCGCCCTGCGCGAGGGGGAGTCGAAGACCGTCGCCTTCGCCGCCGAGGCCGTGGCCCGCGTCGGGGCGGCGAAGCTTCGCGTGGTCGCGACCGCCGATGGTGGCTTGTCGGCGACTGACGAGCTCGAGGTGCCGTTCCACCCCGCCGGGCCGCGGGAGCGCCAGGTGCAGCGCGTGCGGCTGGAGGAGGGCACCCTCGACCTGGCGGCCCTGCTCGACGGCTGGGCGCCCACCACCAGCGAGACGACGGTGTGGGTCACGCCGAACCCCTACGGCGAGTCGATGTCCAACCTGTCGTACCTGCTGCAGTACCCGCACGGCTGCATCGAGCAGACCACCTCGTCGGCGCGCCCGCTGCTCTTCGTGCGCAACCTGCTCCCGGCGGTCGACGCGCGGCTGGCCGATCCGGCGCGGGTCGACGACATGGTCACCCACGGCATCGAGCGGATCTTCTCGATGCAGACCAGCAGCGGCGGCTTCGGCTACTGGCCGGGTGACGACGAGCCGGTCGCCTGGGGAACCGCCTACGCCATCCACTTCCTGCTCGACGCGAAGGAGCTCGGCTTCGAGGTCGCCGGTAGCCGGCTCGACGAGGCCATCGCCTGGCTCGAGCGCGAGGCGGACCGCAACGCCGGCGGGCAGTCGTATGGGGCGTACCACGGCTGGTACGAGTCCGAGCCCTATGTGCACTATGTGCTCGCGCGGGCCGGCAAGGCGCGGAAGGGTCGGATCGACGCGCTGTTGAACCGGGTCAACAAGAGCCGCGCCGAGTCGGTCGAGGACGCCTACCTGCTGAAGGCCGCCCTCTACCTGTCCGGAGATCACCGGTACGAGGCCGATCTCCGCGATCCCGACGCGTCGCCCATCCGGACCGAGCGCCACAACCACTGGTCGTTCTGGTCGGACCTTCGCGCCCGCGGCATGATGCTGTCGACCTACCACGACCTCTTCGGGACCGGCGATCCGGGCGCCGAAGCGCTGGCCCAGGCGGTGGCGCGGGGCCTGGCGGCCGCCGGTGGCTACACCACCCAGGAGGTCGTCTGGGGCACGACCGCCCTCGGCAAGCGGGTGCAGGGCGCTTCGGCGCGCTTCTCGGAGCCCGAGCTCCGCGCCGGTGACAAGGTCCTGCAGGCCCACAAGGCCGGGGTCGATCGCATGTGGACGGTCCAGCGCGCGAGCGAGCTCGACCGCTTCACCCTCTCGGTGTCGGATGTGGGCGCCAACGCGGCGTGGGTGATCGTCAGCACGCAGGGCGTCCGCGAGCGGGGCGTTTACCCGACGGGTGGCAACGGCCTGACGGTCGATCGGGCGCTGCTCGACGGCGACGGGGATCCCGTGTCGCTCTCCGATCTCGAGCTCGGCGACCTCGTCTTCGTCCTCGACACCGTCCGCAACACCTCCGGGGATCGGTTGCAGAACCTCGCCCTGGTCGACCGGCTCCCGGCGGGATTCGAGATCGAAAATCCCCGCCTCGGACGGGGCCGGTCGGTGAGCTGGTACGACAGCGACGCCCAATGGGACGCCGAGCACCTCGAGGTGCGCGACGACCGCATCGAGCTCTTCGGCGCCCTCGACCCCGGCGCCACGGTGACCGTGCTCTTCGCGGTCCGCGCGGTGACCGCGGGCTCGTTCACCCTGCCCCCGGTCGAGGTCGAAGCGATGTACGACCCCGCCATCTGGGCCCGCGAGGCCGGCGGAAAGGTCACCATCGACGGTCCGTGGGAGCAGTACCTGCTGTGAGGCGCGCCCCCGGTGGGCTGCGCCGTCACGGGCCGCCGCGGGACTACTTCTTCAGCAGCTCGAGGTCGAGGGTGATCGACACCTCGTCGCCGACCACGTAGCCGCCCTGGTCGAGCGCCTTGTTCCAGGACACGCCGAAGTCCTGGCGGTTGATCTTCGCCGTGGCGCTGGTGCCGGACTTGGTGTTGCCCCAGGGGTCTTTGACGTCGGGCGCGAGCTTGTTCACGTGGAAGGTGACCGGCTTGGTGACCCCGTGCAGGGTCAGGTCGCCGACGAGATCGAAGGCGTCCTTGGTCACATTCTTCACGGCGGTGGAGGTGAAGGTCATCTCGGGGAACTTCACCGCGTCGAAGAAGTCGGGGGCGACCAGGTGCTTGTCGCGGTCGGCGTTGTTGGTGTCGACGCTGGCGATGCCGATCTTGCCGGTGACCTGGGTGGCCTCCACCTTGGCCGGGTCGTAGACCACCGTGCCGGTGACCGTGCCGAAGGCGCCCCGCACCGTCGACACCGACATATGCGAGACCGAGAAGCCGATCTGGCTGTGTGCGCCGTCGACCTCGTAGGTGGCGGCGAAGGCGGGGGTGGCGAGGGCGACGGCGAGCCAAGATGCAAACATGGGTCCTCCAAATGGACGACCCGGGTGTATCTGCTTTCCGCCCGACAGACTGTTGCGCCAGCGCAACAGTCTATCCTCGGCGCGCCGCTCAGACCGGCGGTGCGGCGCGGCGGGCGGCCGACTCGGCGGCCAAGCGCGCGGCGAGCAGGGTGTAGACCGGCATCACGTCGGCAGCGGTGGCGGCCAGGCCGGCGGCGCGGTCGGCGGCCTGCATCGCCCCCGGCACATAGGGGGTGACGGCCTCGGTCACCGGCTTGACGTACCCCTTGGCCAGGGTGACCACCTGCTGCAGCTGGTCGGTGATCGCGGTGAGCATCCCCTTGGCCTCCTCGGCCTGTTGTCCGCCCGCCATCTGGGCGAGGCTGGCCGCCTGTGCGGCCCCCTCGCGGGCGAAGAGCTCGCTCAGGAAGGAACCCCCCTGGGCGGCGGCGTTGTCGGCGAAGGGGAGGGCGATCTCGGCGGTGGCGTAGTAGATCGCCAGGGCCTGTCCGGCCGGGCTCGACCGGAAGGCGGCCGCCTTTTGGGCCAGGGTGCCCGGGTAGGCCTTGTAGACGAGGTAGGCCAACGCCAGCGCCTTGAGCGCCGCGTCGTTGCGCTGCTGGGTGTCGTTGTCGAGGGCGGAGGCGCCGGCCCCGCGGAACATCGCCACGGCGGTGAACAGGCTGCTCACCGCGGCGTAGCCCTTGTCACCGGTGTCGATCCAGCGGCCCATGCGGAGGACATCGCCCACCTCGGGGCTCGACTGCGCGATGTCGCGGGCGCGGGCGAGGTCGGCCTCGGTGGCGCCAGGCTGCAGCGCGCGGACGGCGTCGTCGGTGCTGCGCTGGTCGGGGAAGGCCGGCGAGTAGGGAACCACGGCATAGATGGCGCGCAAGAGCTTCGCCGTCAGCGCATCGGGTCCGAACTGCTGCAGCGCCTCGTCCACACGGTTCATGTCGGTCTCCGGTCTCGCCGCGGGGTAGGATGCGCGAGCCGTTCGATTCCTACCACCCGCGCCCGCCGCGGGGAACCCCTCGACCTGGAGTGTGTATGCCGATCGACCTGGACGCCCTGCTCGGCGAGTTCGGGGACACCGACTGGTCGGTGCGCTTGGTCCGCGCCGTGTGTGGCACGGTGCCCTTCGCCCCGCGGTTCGAGCCCTGGTACTCGTTGGTCGAAGGCCTGCAGGCGATGGATCCGACCGCCAAGCGCCAGGTCCTGGATCGCGCCGTGGCGATCAGCCGCACGCCGGAGGTGCAGCGCGCCCTGTGGATGGTGACCTCCCTCGACACGGCAGACACGGGGATCTCCGCCTTCGCGGGGTTGAAGACGGCCTACGGACTCGCCAAGGCCAAGTCGAGCGGCGAGCGGATGGACGCCCTCGACACCGACACCACCCAGGCGGTCGACGCCGCCATGAAGGGCCTGACCATGGCCTTTGTGGTGCACCACCTCTACCCAGGTGGGATCGGCGACAAGGTGTCGGCCTTCCGCAACAGCACCGCGGGCCAAGCCTGGATCTTCTACTACGCGGCCATCGAGGTCGGGTTGCCCTTCACCGACAACGCCCTGCAGGGGGGCGGATCCTTCCTCGCGGGCTTGTGGGAGCAGCATGGGCCCGCGCAGCAGGCGAAGCTCGCGGCGGTGGCAGGGGACGGCGAGGCGGCGGCCGCGGTGGGCACCTTCACCCAGCTGCTGCAGCCGGTGGGCCAGATGGCGGCGATGGCCGCGCAGCAGGTGGGACCGATCGCCTCCGCGGTGACGGGCTTCCTCGGTCAGGCCCTCGAGGTCGGCGACAAGGTGGCGGGCGCCGCGGCCACGGGCGCGGACCTGTTGTCTGTCTACAAGTTCCTCGGCGCGCGGTTGGTGGCCGAGGCGTGTCTGCGCCAGGCGCTCGACGAGGCGAAGGTGGCGGCGGCGGCCCCGCCGGCGAGTCCGGCGCTGGTCGAGGTGAAGTACACCCGCTCCGCCCAAGACCTCCCAGACGCCCCTGCCCGCAAACGGGGGTGCTTCCTCGGTCTGTGGGTGATCCTGTTGGCGGCCGCCCTCCCGGCGGTCGGGGCGCTGTCGTGGGTGCTCGCGTGAGCGGCGCCGACGCGCTCGCCGCCGAGCTGGCGACCTATCCGCCGAGCTCCGTGACCGTCCGCGTGCTCGACGCGCTGCTGCGGGTGCTGCCCGGCGCGCCCTCGCTGCCGGCCTACACCTCGGTGGCGGAGGCCGCGGCGGCGGTGGTGCCGGCGATGCCGGCCGACGTGATCGCGCGGGCCGGTGCGCTCACCGACGATCCGGTGCTGCTGCAGGCGCTGCGGGTCGCTCAGGCGGTCGACACCGGAGACGCCGGGCTCGCCTTGGTCTCCGGCGTCCGCGGCGCGCTGGGGCTCTTCTTCGGCGGCCAGGACCTGACGGCGGCGGCGTCGGGCCAGCAGCGCGCCGATGCCGCGTTGAAGGCGATGGCGGTGGCCTGGCTGGTCACCCGCCTGATCCCGCGGCCGCCGGCTGAGCGGCTCCAGATCCTGCAGTCCTTCCCGGCCGGCCAGGAGCTGCTGCTCTACTTCGCCGCCATCGAGGTGGCGCTCCCCTTTCGGCGCGAGCTGGAGGCCGAGCCGGAGCTGCGGTTTGTGCGCCAGCTGATGGCCCAGCAGTCCTCGGCGGTGGCCAGCAAGTTCTTGGCGGTGGTGGGCCGACAGGGCGTCGAGGACGCGACGGCCACCCTGGAGGAGCTGCTCGACACCCTCGATGACCTCGTCCGCTTTGTGCAGCCGCACACGGAGTCGCTCGCCAACAGCGTCCGTGGCGTGCTCCCGGCGGCGGTGGCGCCGGTCGGGCAGGAGCTCCCGACGGTGGTCGCCGCGGGGGCGGACGCGCTGCCCTGCTACCGGTACCTGTGCGCGCGGTTGGCGGCGGAGTCGCGGCTGGCTCTCGCGCGGATCGAGCTGGCCCCTGACGATGGCGCCGCCTTCGGGCCCGCGCTGCCCGCCGGGAGCCCGTTCGCCGCT
>Ga0164294_10004500_pt1 | contig 12156 bp, 8 predicted proteins | sample GEODES005metaG_FD_111479 | JGI IMG/M metagenome (GOLD analysis project Ga0164294, IMG submission 111479) | Oligotrophic lake water microbial communities from Sparkling Lake, Wisconsin, USA - GEODES005 metaG | ecosystem: Environmental > Aquatic > Freshwater > Lake | place: USA: Sparkling Lake... | reverse complement strand
CACCGATGAAGCAAAAATCGAACCGGTGAACCTCCAGAGCGACCAGGAGTTGGTTGACCGCCTCCATGCCGATCATGTCGGGCCTGCCGTCGTGATGTCGCTCCACCAGGCTGTAAAACTCATGATCTGACATGAAAAGAGTCCTCTCTTGGGTTGGTTGGGTTGGGAAATCAGGCCCTGGGAAATCAGGCTCGGGCGGCGAAAGCGATCAGGCTGCGGGCGGAATCGCCCTCGTGGCTTTCGATCATCGAAGCCGCCTGACTCAAGCCATGCGCCAGGCGCGTGCCGCCGGTGATCATCTGCTGCAGTTCGAGATTGATCTGCCCGGCGGTGTTGACCGAGGCCAACTGAGCCTGGCCGCCCCAGACCGCCGAGCCGATGCCCTCATGGCTGCTCAGATAGCCGTTGGCGATGGATGCCGCATGCTGAAGTGCGGTTTCGATGGCCTGCTGGGTGGTGCGCAGCACCTCCGGCGTGACGATGAGGGTCATGCGTTCTCCTTCTACTTGTTCGGATGCTCAACCCCGGCGCGGGGAAAGTGCGTTCGAGTATCTGGCGTCATCCGCGGGCTGTCACTTCACCTCCTCCCCTACTTCATGGAGCACTAGGCTGCGATGGTGCGATTCGCGTTCAAGACCTCACCGCAGAACACCACCTGGGCCGAAATGCTGGCGGTGTGGCGGGCCGCCGACGACATCGAGGTCTACGAGTCCGGCTGGAACTTCGACCACTTCTATCCGATATTCGACGACCCACTGGGCCCGTGTCTGGAGGGCTGGACGACGCTGAGCGCACTAGCGCAAGCCACCACCAGACTGCGACTGGGCACCATGGTGACCGGGATCCACCACCGGCACCCGGCGGTGCTGGCAAATATGGCGGCCGCGGTGGACATCATTTCCGGTGGCCGGCTCGAACTCGGCGTCGGGGCGGGCTGGAACGAGGAAGAGTCCAGCGCCTACGGTATCGAATTAGGCACTGTGACAGAGAGATTCGATCGCTTTGAAGAAGCGTGCCAGGTGCTGATCGGCCTGCTGAGTCAGGAGAGGACCGACTTCGACGGCCGGTTCTATAAACTCAAGTCAGCCCGCAACGAACCGAAGGGTCCGCAACGTCCGCATCCGCCGATCTGCATTGGTGGCGGCGGCGAGAAGCGAACGTTGCGGATCACCGCCAAGTACGCTCAGCACTGGAATTTTCCGGGCGGGACGCCGAAGGACTTCGCCCGTAAGCGCGACGTGCTGGCCGCGCACTGCGTCGCCGTCGGACGCGATCCGAAAGAGATCATGATGTCGGCGCAGATCCGGCTCACCTCGGATCTCAACTACCGGGCCATCATCGCCGATGCGATCGCCTACGGCGCCGAGGGCATGGACCTGGCGATCATCTACCTTCCGGCGCCCTACGACCCGGCGGTCGTCGAGGCGCTGGCCGAGACGATCCGCGACTCTGGACTGTGGGTCAGAAGCCAAACCGCATGAGGTCGTCGGCGGTGACGAGCCTTTCGTGTCTGGCCGGGAACTCTCGGTTCTTGATCGGATAGCGAAACAATGACCAGGCGATACGCCCGACCCGCGAACGGGTAATCGGCACGAGGTACACGGAATTTCTCCTGTGGTCGACATCATCGGCAACCGGGGACCGCGGTACCCGCAGCACCCACCTCAGCTATTAGAGCCGGGATGCACGGTGATCGTCAGGAGGCGCGCCGACGCAGGTCGTGTGTTTCTATTGTTACAAAAGTTACTAGTGTTGCGGCATCGCGGTCGGCAGGATGGGCGCTGGCAAAGCCGTGGTGCCCATCAGAAAACGGTCCACTCCGGCGGCGGCGGCGCGGCCCTCGGCGATGGCCCAGACGATGAGCGACTGCCCGCGTCCCATGTCCCCGGCGACGAAGACACCGGGGACCGAGGTCTCGAAATCGGCGTTTCGGGCCACGCTGCCCCGGTCGGTCAGGTCGACCTCGAGTTCGGTCAGCAATCCGGGCCGTTCCGGGCCGACGAACCCCATCGCCAGCAGAACGAGATCCGCCTCGAGCTCGAATTCGGTGCCTTCGACTTTCGCGAACACTCCGTCGGACATCGCGACCTCATGCGCGCGCACGCCGGTGACGAAACCGTCACCGCCCAGGAAACGTTCGGTGTTGACGGCGAAAACCCGCTCACCGCCTTCCTCATGGGCTGACGACACCCGGTACATCAGTGGGTAGGTGGGCCACGGCGTGGAGTCGGCTCGCTCCTCGGGCGGTCGCGGCATGATCTCAAACTGGTGCACGCTGGCCGCGCCCTGACGATGCGCCGTACCCAGGCAGTCCGCGCCGGTGTCCCCGCCGCCGATGATGACGACGCGCTTTCCTTTGGCAGTGATGGGCGGCTGGCCGTCGGCGTCGAGCACCGGGTCGCCGTGGGTGGCCTTGTTGGCCCACGGCAGGTACTCCATCGCCTGGTGGATGCCGCCGAGGTCCCGGCCTGGGATGGGTAGATCGCGCCAGTCGGTTGCGCCGCCGGCCAGGACGACCGCGTCGAACTGCTCCCGCAGCTGGGCCCCGGTGATGTCGACGCCGATATTGACGCCGGCCTCGAACCTGGTGCCCTCGGCCCGCATCTGCTCCAGGCGCCGGTCGATATGACGTTTCTCCATCTTGAACTCAGGGATGCCGTAGCGCAGCAGTCCGCCAATACGGTCGGCCCGCTCGTAAACGGTGACGTCGTGGCCGGCGCGGGTCAACTGCTGGGCGGCGGCCAGGCCAGCCGGGCCGGAGCCGACGACGGCGACGGTCTTGCCGGTCAGCAGATGTGCCCGCTTGGGCACCACCCAACCCTCGTCGAACGCGTTGTCGATGATCTCGACCTCGACCTGCTTGATCGTCACCGGGTCGGCGTTGATTCCCAGCACGCAGGAGGCCTCGCATGGGGCGGGGCAAAGCCTCCCGGTGAACTCCGGGAAGTTGTTGGTCGCATGCAGTCGTTCGATCGCTTCCTGCCAGCGATCCCGGTGCACGAGGTCATTCCACTCTGGAATGAGGTTGCCCAATGGACAGCCGTTGTGGCAGAACGGGATTCCACAGTCCATGCACCGTGATGCCTGCTGCTGAAGTGCCTCGTGATCGAAATCCTCATACACCTCGTTCCAGTCACGCAGACGCAGTGGAACGGGCCGACGACGCGGCGTCTCGCGGCGGGTGTACTTCAGGAAGCCATTCGGATCAGCCACGCGAGGCCGCCATGATCATCTCGTCAACGTCCGCTCCGATGCGCTCGGCCTCGGCGATGGCATCCAGCACCCGCTTGTAGTCACGCGGCATCACCTTCGCGAAATCCCCCGCTTGGCGAGGCCAGTCGGTCAAAATACGCTGGGCCACATCCGAATCGGTGAGATCTCGATGAGCCACCAGGATGTCGTGCAGCCAATCGAGATCGGCATCGGCTAGTTCGTCGGTGTCAACCATCTCTGCATTGAGGTTGCCCGGCAGAAGACCGTCCGGATCGTAGACATAGGCCACTCCTCCGGACATACCTGCGGCGAAGTTACGTCCCGTCGGTCCCAGGATTACCACCTTGCCGCCGGTCATGTATTCACAGCCGTGATCGCCCACGCCCTCGACGACAGCATGCGCACCGGAGTTACGTACGGCGAACCGTTCGCCCACCGCGCCACGGATGAAGGCCTCGCCGCTGGTGGCACCGAAAAGGATGACGTTACCGCCGATGATGTTGTCCTCCGCCACGTAATCCTGCGGCCCACGATCGCTGGGACGCAGCACGATTCGGCCACCGGACAGACCCTTACCGACGTAGTCGTTGGCATCGCCGTGCACCCGCAGGGTGATGCCCTTCGGCACGAAGGCGCCGAAGCTGTTGCCGGCCGAGCCATCAAAGGCGATGTCGATGGTGCCGTCCGGCAGGCCATGGGCGCCATAGGCTTTCGTCACCTCATGGCCGAGCATGGTTCCCACCGCGCGATTGGTGTTGGTGATCCTCATTGCGAATCGCACCGGGGTACCTGAGTCCAGAGCTTCCCGGCACTGGGCAATCAGCTGTTGGTCCAGCGCCTTGTCCAAGCCGTGATCCTGCCGTGAACTGCAGTAGAGATCCTGGTTCATGAACGCCGAATCAGCCTCATGCAGCACCGGTGCGAGGTCGAGTTTATGCGCCTTCCAATGCGAGACAGCCTTAGTGGTGTCCAGCGCGTTGACCTGTCCGACCATCTCGTTGACAGTCCGGAAACCCAGCTCAGCCATCAGTTCGCGGACCTCTTCGGCGATGAACATGAAAAAGTTCTCGACGAATTCCGGCTGGCCGTTGAAACGCTTGCGCAGCACCGGGTTCTGGGTGGCCACGCCCACCGGGCAGGTGTCGAGGTGACAGACCCGCATCATGATGCAGCCTGACACCACCAGTGGTGCGGTCGCGAAGCCGAACTCCTCGGCGCCCAGCAGGGCCGCGATCACCACATCGCGGCCGGTCTTGAGTTGACCGTCGACCTGCACAACGATCCGGTCGCGAAGCCCATTCAGCAGTAGCGTCTGCTGCGTCTCGGCCAAGCCCAGTTCCCACGGTGCACCGGCATGCTTCATTGATGTCAGCGGAGTCGCGCCGGTGCCGCCGTCGTGGCCGGAGATCAACACCACGTCGGCATGCGCCTTGGACACCCCGGCCGCTACCGTCCCGACGCCGTTCTCGCTGACCAGTTTGACGTGGATGCGGGCCGCCGGATTTGCGTTCTTGAGGTCGTGGATCAGTTGCGCGAGATCCTCAATGGAGTAGATGTCATGGTGCGGCGGCGGCGAGATCAACCCGACCCCGGGCGTGGAGTGCCGGACCTCGGCAACCCACGGATAGACCTTGTGGCCTGGAAGCTGTCCGCCCTCACCGGGTTTGGCGCCCTGGGCCATCTTGATCTGGATATCGGTGCAGTTGCTCAGGTAGTGGCTGGTCACGCCGAACCGGCCGGACGCCACCTGCTTGATGGCACTGCGGCGCGAGTCACCGTTCGGATCGGGTGTGAACCGACTGACCGCTTCGCCGCCCTCGCCAGAGTTCGACCGAGCGCCGAGACGGTTCATCGCGATCGCTAATGTCTCGTGCGCCTCAGCCGAGATCGAGCCGTAGCTCATGGCACCGGTGGAGAACCGCTTGACGATCTCGGCGGCCGGTTCCACCTCGGCAATGGGCACCGCGGGGCGCACGCCGGTCTTGAATTTCATCAGACCTCGAAGGGAGGCCATCTTCTCGCTCTGATCGTCGATCAGCCGGCTGTACTCCTTGAAGATCGAATACTGCCCGGTGCGGGTGGAGTGCTGAAGTTTGAATACGGTGTCGGGGTTGAACAGGTGGTACTCGCCCTCGCGGCGCCACTGGTACTCCCCGCCCACCTCAAGTTCACGATGCGCGCGTTCATCGGGCCGGTCGAGGTAGGCCAGCGCGTGGCGGGAGGCGACGTCGGCGGCGATGTCGTCGAGTTCGATCCCGCCCATCGGGCAGTACAGGCCGGTGAAGTACTCGTCGAGCACGGCTTGGGAGATCCCGATGGCTTGGAACAACTGCGCTCCGGTGTAGGACGCCACCGTGGAGATGCCCATCTTCGACATCACCTTCAACACGCCCTTACCGGCCGCCTTGATGTAGTTCTGCAGCGCCTTCTCGCGGTCGAGGTCGGTGGAACCGCCCAAGACGTCACGGTCGATCATGTCGCTGATCGATTCGAAAGCCATGTAGGGGTTGATCGCCGCCGCACCGAAGGCGATCAGCATCGCCATGTGGTGCACCTCCCGGGCGTCGCCGGCCTCGACAACCAGGCCCACCTGAGTCCGGGTGCGCTCCCGAACCAGGTGGTGATGCACCGCGGCAACGGCGAGCAGGGTCGGGATGGGCGCGGTGGTCTCGTTGGACTCGCGGTCCGAGAGGATCAGGATCCGCGCCCCATCGGCGATAGCTGTCGATGCGGCGGTCCGGATCTCATCGAGAGCGCGGCGCAGGCCCTCCCCGCCCTCGGCCACCGGGTACAGGCATCGGATCACCGCGGCGCGCATTCCGTGCTTGTGGCCGTGCACCTCGTCGTCGGGGTCGAGGTTGACCAGCTTGGCTAATTCGTGGTTACGCAGGATCGGGTGTGGCAGCAGGATTTGGTGGCACGACTCCGGCGTGGGTTGCAGCAGGTTGCCCTCGGGCCCGACGGTGGCCTGCAGGCTGGTCACCACCTCTTCGCGGATGGCATCCAGCGGCGGGTTGGTCACCTGTGCGAACAGTTGCTGAAAATAGTCGAACAGCATCCGAGGCCGCGTCGAAAGAACCGCGATCGGCGTATCGGTGCCCATGGAGCCCAACGACTCCGCACCGGTTCGTGCCATCGGCGCGATCAACAGGTTGAGTTCCTCGTAGGTGTACCCGAAAGCTTGCTGCCGCAACACAACCCGGTGGTGCGGCATCCGGATATAGGGGCCCTGCGGCAGGTCGTCGAGATGGAACTGCTCAGACTCAAGCCACTGCCGATACGGATGTTCGGCGGCCAGTTCGGCCTTGATCTCCTCGTCGGCGACAATGCGGCCGCGGGCGGTGTCCACCAGGAACATCCGGCCCGGCTGCAAGCGCAGGCGCTGGACCACAGTGGCCGGGTCGAGATCGAGCACACCGGCCTCCGAGGCCATCACCACCAGGCCGTCGTCGGTGACCCAGATGCGGGAGGGTCGAAGACCATTGCGGTCAAGCACCGCACCAACGACGGTGCCGTCGGAGAAGCACACCGACGCGGGCCCGTCCCATGGCTCCATGAGTGCGGAGTGGTAGGCGTAGAACGCTCGCCGGTCGGGGTCCATCGTCTCGTTGCGTTCCCAGGCTTCGGGGATCATCATCAGCACGGCGTGCGGCAGGCTGCGGCCGCCCAGATGAAGCAGTTCGAGCACCTCGTCGAAGCGTGCGCTGTCCGAGGCGCCGGGTGTGCAGATCGGGAAGATCTTCTCGATGTCGGTGCCGAAGATGTCGGTGTCGATCAGTGCCTCGCGGGCGCGCATCCAGTTCTCGTTGCCGGTGACGGTGTTGATCTCGCCGTTGTGGGCAATGCGTCGGAACGGGTGCGCCAGTGGCCACGACGGGAAGGTGTTGGTGGAGAAGCGCGAGTGCACGATGCCCAGCGCGCTGGTGACCCGTTCGTCCTGCAGATCCAGATAGAAGGCTTTCAACTGAGGCGTGGTCAGCATGCCCTTGTAGATGAAGGTGCGCCCTGAAAGGCTGGGTAAGTACACGGTCTCGCGGCCCGGCCCGTCCTGGCCGGGCCCCTTGGTGCCGAGTTCATGCTCGGCCCGCTTGCGCACCACATACGCCCGGCGCTCCAAGTCCATTCCGGAGGCACCGCCGATGAACGGCTGCCGGAAGGTGGGCATGGCGTCGCGGGCCAGCGCACCGAGCGAGGAGTCATCGGTGGGCACGTCGCGCCAGCCGAGCAGGTTCAGCCCCTCGGAGGTGACAATTCCTTCGAAGGCATCGCAGGCGGCCGCGGCGTCACGGGCGGACTGCGGCAGGAATGCGATGCCGGTGGCGTAGGAACCCTCGGCGGGCAACTCGAAGTCGACCACCGCCCGCAGGAACTCGTCGGGGACTCCGATCATGATCCCGGCCCCGTCCCCGCTGTTGGGTTCAGCCCCGGCGGCGCCGCGATGCTCGAGGTTCAGCAGCGCGGTAATGGCCTTGTCAACGATGTCGCGGCTGCGTCGGCCGTGCATGTCGACCACCATGGCGACACCACACGCGTCGTGTTCGTACGCGGGGTTGTAGAGCCCGACACTGCTGGGCATACGCACCTAACCCTTCACAACTTTTCGCACAGCGACCCGGCGACGGCGCCGCGCCCCGTCGGGGTTCCTCCGTGCGTCGGTGAACGGCGGCCCTTCTGTGGTCTGCAACAGGTAGGGAAACGATAGGCAACCAGGGCCGAAGATGCCAAATTAGGTGAACCTAATCACGACGGAGGGTGCACGGCCAGTGCCGGGATTCGGCATGATTTCTCCCATGACGGCTCCTGGAATGGCGCGCCGGTTGGCAGCTGAGTTGATCGGTACCTTCTGGCTGGTGCTCGCCGGTTGCGGTGCCGCGGTGTTCGCCGCGGACCCGGCGGGCGACTTCTCGGCCGGCATCGGCTACACCGGCATAGCCCTGGCCTTCGGCCTGGCCGCGATGGCGGGGGTCTACGCGCTCGGCGGCGTCTCAGGTGGGCACTTCAATCCCGCAGTCACGTTCGGGGCCGCTATTGCGGGCCATCTGGAGTGGTCGTCGGTGTTCAAGTACTGGCTTGCCCAGATCACCGGGGCGGTCCTGGGCGGCGGCGTGATCGTCCTCATCGGTCACGGCCGGCCGAACTGGACCCCGGTCGGAAACATGGCCGCCAACGGCTACGGCTCGAATTCGCCCTTCTACTATTCGTTGACCTCTGTGCTGTTCGCTGAGATCGTTCTGGCGTTCATCTTCCTCCTGGTGTTCCTGCGCGTCACCGATCATCAACGGCTCACCGGGTTCGCCGCGTTAACCATCGGCCTGACCTACACCGTGATCCACCTGATCGCGATCCCGATCTCCAATGCCTCGGTCAATCCAGCGCGCTCGACCGGCGTCGCGTTCTTCAATAGCGCTGGAGCGCCCGGCCAACTCTGGGTGTTCTGGCTGGCACCACTGGTAGGTGCCGCGCTCGCTGGGTGGGCCTATCGGGCGCTGTTCGGCCGCAGGGACGTTCCGGCAGAGGTCACAACGGACTGATCCGCTGGACCGGCAGTCGGGGGCCGCGACGGGGTTCGTAGGCTAGGCCACTGACCTCGAGCAGTCGGACAACCCGATATCGGTGTGGGCGCATCGGTTCGAGCAGATCCACCATGGCAGCATCGTCGATGGGCCTCCCGATCAGCGTCCAACCGATCATCTTCGACACGTGGTAGTCGCCGACCGATAGCGCGTCGGCATCGCCGAACGCACGCTGAGCGGTCTCGGCGGCCGTCCACACCCCAACCCCGGGCAGGGACGTCAGTGCTTCGCGGGCCTCGGCGGGCGAGCGGGCGACGAGGCGCTCTAAGGAATCGGCGCGCTGCGCGCAACCGCTTAGCGTGCGGGCACGGCCGGGATCCACGTTGGCCCGGTGGAACTCCCATGACGGGATAGCGCGCCACGCCTGGGCGGACGGCGGCACCCGCATCATCGCGGGTGCGGGTCCGAGCGCGGGGGTGCCGTACTTGGTGACGAGCAGTCGCCAGGACCGGAATGCATCGACGCCTGGGACGCGCTGCTCCAGCACCGCCGGTATGAGAGCCTCCAGCACGCGTGCCGTCCGCCCGATCCGCAGATGACGAGCGCGGTTAGCCGCGGCCGTGACGGTCGGATGGGTCGGCAGGAAGCCGGTGGCATCGTCGTCGACGCCGAGTAATGCGGGAAGGGCGGCGATGAACTCTTCGGCGCCCTCGCCCCACGCCTGGCATCGAACAGTGTCAGTCGCGGCGCGGGAGATGCGAGCAGTCACCGGCCCGCTGGACTGCAAGCTGGTACGCCAGATCGCACCATCGGTATCGATCTGGAAGCACGGATCGTGCGGTCCGCGGCGGTGCGGGGCAAGCGTATGGCCGGGACTGACCGGTCCCGGGAACGTTAGCGTGCGCTCTGATGCTTGCTGGCTCGGCACGGCGAAACGCTTAGGGGCGCCCGGTGATTCGATCAGCGAGTGTGGCGAGGGGCGAGGTCGCCGACCGGCCGCCGGCCTCGTGGCGGTCGGCGAGCTTATAGGCGGAGTACAGGCCCTGAACACCGAGCCAGCGCAGAGGTTCGGGTTCCCAGGTTTTCGAGCGGTGGTCCACCCACGGCAACTCCGTCAGCGCGGTGGAACGCTTGAGCACCAGGTCTGCCAGGGTGCGGCCGGCGAGGTTGGTAGCCGTTACACCATGCCCGACGTATCCGCCGGCCTCTCCCAGACCGTTGGCAGGGTCAAACGCAACCCCGGCAGTCCAGTCTCGCGGTACGGCCAGCACTCCGCACCAGCCGTGCGCGATCGGCACACCCCGCGTCTGCGGCAGCACGGTGTTGAGCACCCCGGTGAGGTAGTCGATGGTGTGCTGGCCGACGGCGCCATCGTGGTCGATGCGCGAGGCGTAGCGGTAGGGCACCGCGCGGCCACCGATGGCGATGCGGTCATCGGCGGTGCGCTGGGCGTAGAAGAAACCATGCGCCAAATCCCCGAGGGTCTCCCGCCCCTCCCAGCCAATTGTGCGCCAGAGACTTTCGGCCATCGGATCAGTGGCGATCATGGCGCTGTTCATGGGTAGCCAGCGCCTGCGCAATCCTCGCATCCGCGCGGTGAATCCCTCGGTGGCACGCAGCACGATCGGTGCCCGCAGCACGCCCAGCGGGGTCTCGGCTCGTCCGGAACTAATCGTGGTCACCGGGGTCTGTTCGTAGATAGTCACTCCCAACCGTTCCACCACGTCAGCCAAGCCACGGGCGAGTTTCGCCGGCTGTATCCGTGCGCAGTGCGGGTTAAATGAGCCCAGCACCAGATGATCGACCCGAATCCGTTCGGCTGCTTGCGAACCCGACAGGATCTCGACGTCGTCGATTCCCCAGCGACGATCCTCGTCGGCTTCGGCGCGCAGTCTCTGTGCCTGAGCCGGGGTGCGGGCGACTTCGAGGTTGCCGCCCTTGACGATGTCGGCGTCGATTCCTTCGGCGCGGGCCACCGCAATAACCTCATCCACCGCATCGTTGAGCATTCGCTGCCAGGCGATCACGCTGTCGCGGCCGTGCCGCGCGGCCAGCAGGCTGCGATCGCCCGGTGGCAGACCCGACAGCCAGCCGCCGTTACGACCGGAGGCGCCGAACCCGGCGAATCGCGCTTCCAGCACGGTGATCCGCAGGGCTGGATCGGCCTGCTTGAGATAGTAGGCGGTCCACAGCCCGGTATAGCCGGCCCCGACGATGCAGACATCGGCTTCGCGATCTCCGATCAGGGCGGGTCGCGGATCGGGTAGCTGGGCGAACCAGTGCGAGACGTGGCCGTTCTTTGCCATCTGCTTAGTCTCGCTGAGCGGCCTTGGCGGCACGCAGCGAGGTCCAGAACTGCGCGGCCGCGGCAATGGAGTCTTCGACCGGCCTTGGCTGCCAACCGAGTTCCCGCATGGCCTTGGAGTGATCAACGGGCGCCTCGGCACGCATGAGCCGAACCGCATTGAGAGTGAGTCGCTCATCTTTGCCGCGGAGCCGGGCCTTAGCCGTGCCGAGGGCACCCAACGCATAGGTCACCGGCAACGGAATGGTCCTCGTCGGACCAGGCACCCCGGCGGCATCAGCGGCGATCCGCACCACCTCGGCATTGCTGATCATCTTCTCCGAAATCAGGTAGCGCTCACCGACCTGACCGCGGTCGGCCGCCAGGATCATCGCGGCGGCAGCGTCATCGACCCCGACCGCCTCAAGCTCGATACTGCCCAGCACGAAGGGCAACTTGCCAAACGCTGCGCCGGCGATGATGGCACCGTGCGGGGTCCGGCCCCAATCACCGGGGCCATAGGTGGTGGACACGCACATCGCCACCGCGGGCAGGGTTGAGCCGAGCACCATGCGTTCGGCCTGTACTCGGGTACGCACGTAGGGAGTGAGTGTGGTTTCGTCGGTGATGACGTCGGACTCGCTGGCCACGCGGCCGCGGCGGCGATCGACGGTAGCGTAGGTACTGGTGAAGATGAACCGCCGCAACGGGTTCCGGCGGTGAACGGCCTCGGCGAGGTCGAGGACATTGCGGGTGCCGTCGACGTTGGTGCGGTACAGCGGAGCCGGGTCGATCAGATAGCCGCGGGTGTCGACGACGCAGTAGTAGACATCTTCGCAACCAGTCATGGCCTCGGCCAGGGTGTCGTTATCCCAGATATCTCCGACGAAGCGGTGGGTATTGAGATCGTCGATACCGGTGGTGTTAGCGCCCTCGCGCACCATCGCCCGCACGTCGTGGCCGGCCAACACCAGTTGGCGGGTGACGTGCGATCCCAGGAAGCCGTTGGCGCCGATGACAAGTTTCGGTCCGCTCACCGGGCGGCGCCGTTCTTGCGCATCCAGGCGGCGGCGGCGTCGTCGAGGGTGCCAAGTTCTTGTGCCTTCTTGCACCATTTCATGCCAGCCGACAGGAAGCGCAACGGGT
>Ga0164294_10004499_pt1 | contig 12157 bp, 11 predicted proteins | sample GEODES005metaG_FD_111479 | JGI IMG/M metagenome (GOLD analysis project Ga0164294, IMG submission 111479) | Oligotrophic lake water microbial communities from Sparkling Lake, Wisconsin, USA - GEODES005 metaG | ecosystem: Environmental > Aquatic > Freshwater > Lake | place: USA: Sparkling Lake... | reverse complement strand
TTCATCTACAAGGTTAAATCTTTTATCAATTTTTACTGCCATATTTAGACCATAGGTAGTCATAAAATTTTTGACAGCTTTCTTGTTTTTTGAGGGGAAAACTAAGCAGAAATTGACAGATTTTTTGCTGTAAAGCTGGTTTAATCTTTTTATTTCGGAGGTATACTGTTGGCTTATTGGACAAGAGGTAGCAAGGAAAAAGTAAACTTTTATTGGTATGCTATCTTGAGCAGTACTAGGTAATTCAGCCTTCGAGATTGTTGAACAACAAAAAATTATTAATAGAAATTGTAAGGATATCTTAACAATACCTGCAAGCATTGTGATCTAATTTTAAAACCATACAATTAAAACTAATCAGCTTGATTAGCTATTTAGAGCCTTATCTCTTCATCAGTACCATCGAAAAAATGAAATTCAGTAAGGTGATAATTGTTATTTGCTGTTATTTTAAGGTTGATTTTGTATTTCCACGACCATTTTCTCTTCATAGAAATGATCCCTTTTGTGAGGTAAGCATACAAAATTGGATGTACAGCAATGTTGAGATTCTTGTGTTTTTGTTCACTGAGGTAACTAACGTTTTTCTCAATTTCATCCTCTAAAACGAGTGCAGATGAAATCTTTCCAGTACCTTGACAAGAAGGACATTGTTCTTGTGTATTGATATTCATTTCAGGCTTCATACGTTGCCTGGTCAGCTGCATCAACCCAAATTTAGAAATAGCTAATACAGCATGCTTTGCTCTGTCCACTTTCATGAACTCTTCCATTGCTTCATTCAACTTCCTTTTGTTTTCTGGAAGCTTCATGTCAATGAAATCCACAACAATGATACCACCTAGGTCGCGGAGCCTTAATTGCCTTGCAATTTCTTCTGCAGCCTCGAGGTTGGTCTGCATAGCGTTTTCTTCTTGGTTATTGCTAACGCTTTTATATCCACTGTTTACATCAACAACGTGAAGGGCTTCAGTATGTTCAATAATCAAGTAAGCTCCACTGGGAAGATTAACTGTTTTTCCAAAAGCACCTTTAACTTGTTTTGTTATGCCAAAATGATCGAAAATGGGTGCAGTACTGCTGTATAAAGTCACGATATCCGCTTTGTCTGGTGCAATTCTTTGAATATAAGCTTTTGCATCATCATAGATTTGTTTGTTGTTCACAACAATTCTATTGAAATCTGCGTTCAGCAAATCTCTCATGATGCTGGTGGTTTTAGTTTGCTCACTCATGATCTTATTGGGAGCAACAGATCCACTTAAATTTTCTTGAATGGTATTCCACTTACTAAACAAGCTGTTGAGGTCTTCATGAAGTTCGGCTGTATTTTTACCTTCAGCAGCAGTTCTTACAATAACACCAAAGTTTTTTGGTTTTATTGCCTCAATTATTTTTTGCAATCGCTTGCGTTCTTCTCCCGAATGTATTTTCCTTGAAACGGCTATTATATCATTGAAAGGGGTGATAACAACAAATCTACCTGGTAAGGAAATTTCACAACTAAGCCTAGGACCTTTAGCTGCTATAGGTTCCTTTAAAATTTGAACCAATATATTGGGCTTTTGTCCTAGCACTTCATTTATTTTCCCTGTTTTTAAAATTTCAGGTTCAACAGTGAAATGAGAGAAATCAGGCTGACTATCAACGGGGCTGTTGATAGACATTTGGGTAAATTTCAATAATGACTTGCAGAAAGGGCTTAAATCAGTGTAGTGTAGAAAGGCATCTTTTTCAAATCCAACATCTACAAATGCAGCATTTAATCCGGGTATTAATTTCTTAACTTTTCCCAAATAAAGGTCACCCACACCAAAACTGGCATCTGTCTTTTCATTATGAAGTTCAGCCAGTTTTTTGTCTTCCAACAAGGCTATTTGAACGCCCTGCGCCGATGCATTGATAATAAGTTCTTTGTTCAATGAAAATTATAAGAGGTGTACATAGAAAACAGGGACATGAAAATCACCTGAATGATTATCATGTTCCTGTTGATATGGTTAATTAAGTAAAGAGTGAAAAAAAAATTACTATTTCTTCTTCTTATGACGGTTCTTTCTCAACCTCTTTTTACGTTTGTGGGTAGCTATCTTATGACGTTTTCTCTTTTTACCACAAGGCATAGTAAGTTATTTTAGATTGTTAATAATTATTTTAAAGTACCTATTTTATCTTTTAATGCTTTGAGAAGTTCAGGATTTTTGACATCCTTCATTCCTTTTTCATACCAGATTATTGCTTCTTTTTTGTTTCCCGCTTTTTCATACAGTTCAGCAAGTAAAAAAACTGCTTCTGTGTTAGTAGGATCGAGTTCAATTACTTTTTTAAATCGTTCAATCGCTTTGTCTGTCTGACCAGAAACCAATCCTCCATATCCAAGCATGAATTGTGCAAAGACATTGTTTGGATTTTTGTCAGCAACACCCCGTACTTTCAAAATACCCTCCATTGGTGGGCCGGGAACACCAAAAAAGTAGGTGCTTCCTAATCCAACAATTGTTGAATCATTGTTCGGTTGTATTTTTAAAGAGCGTTTGAACAATTCATTTGCTTGAACTGCCATCCAAGTTTTGAGCTCCGGATTTGATATTCCCCTGAGCTCTTCCAACATTGAGTGGGCGGCAAAGTTGAGGTTTTTTTCAGAATTTTCCAACTTAGCCTTTTCAGAAAGGTAATAAATGTATGGAAGAAAGCTTCTTGCACTGTCTCTCCAGAAGTTTGAGAGTGATTGAAAGTTTGAAATTCGCTGTGTTACAAGGTCACCTCTCGTTAATGCATCCTCCAAAGAAGTTAGGTAAGCGGACTGTGTTGGGGTTAAATCTTTTTTAAGATTATTAACGAAAGCATTGATTTCGAACGCATTAGCTGGTTGTGTTTCTTGGGGGTTTGCGTGTTCAGTATGTGGTGGAGAGAATTTTCCAAAAGTATATAATCCAAATAAAAGAACTGCCCCAGCAGCTATAACTATCCATTGCTGTTTTTTCAACATTTTTTTAATTTAGACAAAGGTACGCTCTCAAACCATTTCATCCTCACCATCTTCCTTAATAACCGTGTCTAATTCTAGTTTTTTTACATCTTGCATGAACTCTTTTGCAGGTTTGAAAGCCGGAATAAAGTGAGCTGGTATCTGTACTGCCGTATTCTTTTTGATGTTTCTTCCAATTTTTGCAGCTCTTTTCTTGGTAATAAAGCTTCCAAAACCCCTGATGTATATATTTTCACCTTTTGCAAGGGAAATTTTGATTTCCTTAAACATGGTTTCTAAAGTAACGAGCACATCTACTTTAGGAATGTTTGTTTTTTCACCAATTTTGTTAATTAAATCTGCTTTTCTCATTTGTAAATGTTTTTCGAAATTTAGGACTTGACTTTGGATATTTTTGTTACGGTCCTTTAAAGGGTTTATTTTAGTTCTTTATTTACCCTTAGTAACGTAAAGCAATTGCATAAAATTGCATGATTTCTAACATTTAACCAAAAAATTATTCACCTAAGTGATTGAAAAACAACAAAAAGCATTCTTTTCGGTTGAGTTAATGTCTTGGAACGAGAACAGCAATCATAGGGTTATGCCATGGAAAGGCATAAAAGATCCTTACAAAATTTGGCTAAGCGAAATTATTCTGCAACAAACAAGGGTAGAACAAGGGATGGCCTATTACGAACGTTTTATCGGCAATTTTCCCTCTGTTGATCTTCTTGCCAATGCTCCAGATGAAACAATTTTTAAACTTTGGGAAGGTCTTGGCTACTATTCCAGGTGTAGAAATTTAATCCACACTGCAAGGCATATCCACAACAACCTCGGTGGCGTGTTTCCGAGTACCATGGCTGGACTTCTTACGCTCAAAGGTGTTGGTGGATATACTGCCGCTGCAATAGCCTCATTTGCTTTCGGATTGCCTCAGGCTGTTGTTGATGGAAATGTATTGCGTGTTCTTGCTAGGTATTTTGGGATCAATAAAGCTGTTGATGAAACTGCAGGTAAAATTCTATTTGGTAAACTAGCACAGGATTTGATTGATTTAAAAGAACCTGCTAAGTACAATCAGGCCATCATGGATTTTGGTGCCACCGTTTGCAAACCGATGCAGCCCCGTTGTTTTGAATGTCACTTCAAAGAAACCTGTGTTGCTAATAAAGAAAAAAAACAACCTGAATATCCTGTAAAATCACCTAAGAAGCAACCACGTAGTCGTTGGTTTTATTACCTTGTTTTGGAACATCAAAATAACTTGTTGGTGATTCAACGAAAAGATAAGGGCATTTGGAAAGACCTGCATGAATTTTTTTTAAAGGAGGAGTTAAATGCAACTGACGAATCATTGATTTTTGAAGCGGGTTACTGGGGGATACCTGGTTTGTCAATGGACTTTGGCAATGCAGTTTTGTCTGATGAGTTTATACATATACTGACACATCAGCGTATTTATGGACGTTTTTTACATGTTAGGATAGATCAAAAAGTTGATATTGATGGATACACTTGGATGTCTTCAAGTGAAATTGATAAAATTGCATTTCCTCGCTTAATTACCAAATATCTTGAAACGAAAGAAGCTTAAACCTTAATTCAGCAAAAAGCCACTTTATTCATTAAATTTGTTCTCTAGCTATCACTCGAAATTTGTTTGTGATAAGTTTTAAAACTCAACATTATTCATGTACGCAGGTTTATTGTCTTTACTTTTTGTTCATTTGATGGTGATTCTTCCTCAGTCAACAGCCATCATTCTTGCTATATTTTTGGCATCTTCTGTTATGATGCTTTTTATGAATTCTGGAGCTGAAATTGCTTTTTTTTCGATTGGTTATAAAGATTTAAACAACCTTCGTTCAAAAAAGTACCCTGGTTCAGAAAGAATTTTAACCTTGTTAAAAGAACCAAAACAATTGATGTCTTCCATGCTTGTTGGAAACATGGTATTAAGGTTGTTGATTGTTTTATTGTGTAACTACTTGATAAGAGAAGAGTATTTCCCCATGGTAACAGGTCCCTTCCTTTTCATGTTGCGGTTTTTGATTGCAATTTTTATTTTATTGTTATTTGGTGAATTGCTGCCTAAAGTATGGGCGGCTAATAACCAAACCCGTTTTGCATTTTATTCTTCGGTTTTTGTTTCTATAAATTACTGGTTATTCAGACGTCCAGGTAAGTGGTTTGCAACCATCACTGAAAGTTTGGAACAATCATTGGGGGTTGATAGCGACATGAATAATAGGTTAGAACAAATTGATCAAGCCATTGGATTGAGCTCTTCCCCAGATACCTCTGAAGATGAAAAAAATATTTTAAAAGGAATTGCTCAATTTGGTAATATTACTGTTCGGCGTGCAATGCGCAGCAGGCTTGATGTTCAGGGTATTGACGAAAGTTTGTCATTTACAGAGTTGAAGAAACGGGTTGCTGAACAGCAATATTCAAGGTATCCTGTTTATAAAGGTAGCTTAGACTCTATAGTGGGCATGATTCATTCAAAAGATTTATTACCTCACTTGAATGAAGATGAGCATTTTAATTGGAAAAAATTATTGCGCAACCCATTTTTTATACATGAAAAAATTCTTATTGCAGATCTTTTGAAATCATTCCAGACAAATAGAATTCATTTTGCTATAGTAGTTGATGAATTTGGGGGAACAGATGGTATCATAACAATGGAAGATATCTTAGAAGAAATTGTAGGTGAAATTAGGGATGAATATGATGAAGATGAAGTTGTTAATGTAAAACTAGATGAATTCAATTTTATTTTTGAAGGAAAACTGATGATTTTTGAGGCATGTAAAATCATGAAAATGCCCTATAAATTATTTGATGATATAAGGGGTGAGAGCGAAACTATGGCAGGACTAGTGCTCGAACTTGCTGGAGAAATTCCATTGGTTGGAAAAGAATTTTATGCAAAAGATTTCACTTTCACAATTGTGGAAACAGGACAAAATAGAATATTAAAAGTAAAGGTTTCAATATTACCTCAAATTTTGTAAGTAACATGCATACCGCAAGATTGTTTTTTTTAATGATAGTCTTTTCATTGTTGTCATGCAACAGCAATTTTACGCCCAAGCCGAGGGCTTATTATAAAATAGATTTCCCGACACGACGTTATCAAGTTTTTAAGGAAGATGGATTTCCTTATGAATTTGAATACCCTGTTTATGCATCTATTTCCAAGGAGTATGACAGCACAGGTAATAATCCTTTTTGGATTAATGTAGATTTTGATAATTTTAATGGTAGGATTTATTTGAGCTATAAATCGATAAAAGGAAATTCTGTTTACAAAGTAAAAACAGAAAATGGCTACCGTGATTCATTGATAAAAAACAGCTTCGATGCACTCAGAGAAGAGGCTTATAAACTAACGTACAAACATACCGTAAAAGCGAGTGGAATTGTAGATTCTATGTTCATGACCAATACCGGTTCTTCAGGTGTTTATTTTTATGTGGCCGGTGATGCAGCTACTTCAAGACAGTTTTATATTTCAGATACTGCCACTCATTTTATCAGAGGTGCTTTGTATTTTAATGCTGCACCAAATTCAGATTCATTGAGTATTGTGAGTGATTTCTTAAATGCAGACATGAAACATTTAATCAATACGTTCAAATGGAAAAAATGAAGAATGAAAAATGAAAAGTAAAGAATGAAATAGAATGAAAAATGAAAAGTGTTGAATGAAAAATGTAACAGCCAGGGTAGTGTATTTAAATTAGATGGCTGCTTCATTCTTCATTTTTCGTTCTTCATTTTTCATTTACTTATGTTTTATTCTAGAAGCAACTTCCCTCATTTCATCCTTTATTTTATCGTTGCATAAATTGCTGATACTCCCTTCGTGTGTATGTGTCAGCGGCTTTGTAGTATCATAATTGAATTCACCTTTGTTAATTTGATTTCCTATCTGAGCATAAGCATCCCTGAAAGGAATCCCCATATTAACCAATTCGTTTACAGCTTCAACACTGAATAAATATTTATATTTTTCGTCTTGAAGAATATTTTCTTTCACTGAAATTGAAGTAAGCATCAACTTCATTGCATCTATGCATGAACTCAATTCATTAATAGCAGGAAACAAAATTTCTTTTGTTAATTGCATATCACGGTGGTAACCTGATGGTAAATTATTTATAAGTAAACTAAGTTCATTTGGAGCTGCTTGAATCCTGCTACATTTTGCCCTGATCAATTCAAATACATCTGGATTTTTTTTATGTGGCATAATGCTGCTTCCGGTTGTTAGCTCATCTGGGAAAAAAATAAAACCAAAATTTTTATTCATGAACAAACAACAGTCCATTGAAAGTCTTCCGAGTGTTGATGCAACGGATGCAATGGCTGTTGATACCATTTTTTCAGTTTTTCCCCTGCTCATTTGTGCATAAACTGAGTTGAAGTTCATCGTTTGGAAATTAAGCAATTCTGTTGTTCTTGTTCTGTTCAAAGGGAATGAAGAGCCATATCCAGCGCCACTTCCAAGTGGATTTTTGTTTGAAATATTCCATGCTGCTGAAAGAAATTCCATGTCGTCTACCAAGCTTTCGGCATACGCACCAAGCCATAATCCTATTGATGAGGGCATTGCAATTTGAAGGTGTGTGTATCCAGGTATCAATGTATTTTTATGCAATTCACTTTTCTCTATCAACAAATCAAACAAGCCCAAAACATCTTCCTTTACGTCATGTAAAATTGACCTAAGAAATAATTTAATGTCAACCGCAACTTGGTCATTTCTGCTTCGTCCACTATGAATCATTTTGCCTGTATCACCTATGCGTTGGGTCAGCATGAATTCAACTTGTGAATGAATGTCTTCTGCACCTTCATCAATTGAAAAGTTACCTGATTCTATTTCCTGGAGGATGTTTTTTAATTCAGCAACAGCTTTGTCAGCTTCCTCTTTCGTCATCATCCCATTTTCTCCAAGCATGGTTACATGTGCTATAGAACCTTTAACATCGAACGGAGCTAATAACAAATCAAATTCACGGTCGTGCCCAACTGTGAAGCTTTCAATCATTGCCGTTGTTGTGGTTGTCTCTTTGCTCCATAGTTTCATGGCTAATATTTTTTGCTATGTGAATGATTAGAATTGACCCGCTGTTTTTTCAATTAATTCAATGTATTTTTCAATTCCTTTTTCGATTTCTTCAATAAAAATAAATTCATCTGCTGTATGACTTCTTGCAGAATCTCCTGGACCAATCTTTAGTGCGGGGAAATTCATCAGGGCTTTGTCTGATGTAGTTGGAGATCCATAGTAATCTAAGCCCATAGACAAGCCAGCCTTAACAATGGGGTGGGTGAGTGGTATCAACGTTGATTTGAGTCGGAAGCTGCGTGGTGTTAATTCGCTCTTGAGATTGGATTTTAAAATATCCAAGACTTCATCAAAAGTATAAAGTTCATTTACCCGAATGTCTAATACAAATTTGCATGAAGCAGGAACAACGTTATGGGCTTTGTTTTCTGTTTCAATTACGGTAACAGTAGCTTTTGTTTCTCCAGTTAATTCAGAATGTTTATCAAATAGAATTGACTGAATTTTTTTAATATCATCCAATGCAATGTCAACAGCATTGATGCCTTCTTTTCTTGCTGCGTGACCAGCTTTGCCCAGTGATGTTGCATCCAAAACGAGCAATCCCCTTTCAGCTATGGCCATGTTCATTTGTGTAGGTTCTCCAACAAGCGCACCCATAATATTACTTCCGCCAAGGGTTTCAATAAATGAGGCGTCATTCAACAACAGTTCTACTCCATTTTTTCCGGAAATTTCTTCCTCAGCTGTTGCTGCTAAAATAATGTTGAATGGCAGGTCATCCCTTTCGTAGAAATATATAAACGCGGCAATGAGTGAAACCAGCGGAGCGCCTGCGTCATTGCTTCCTAGGCCTATTATTTTCCCTTCGACATGTGTTGGTACAAATGGATCTGTTGTATAACCTTTGGCGGGTTTTACGGTATCGTGGTGAGAGTTGAAAAGAATTGATTCTTTAAGTGGATCAAAGTGTTTGTTGGTGGCGTAAATATTGTTCAGCAGTCTTTTTGTTGTAATCTTCCTTTCCGAAAGAAAGTTTTCAATTACGTTGGATACAGCTTCTTCTTCTTTGCTAAATGATGGCGTGGTAATCAGTTGATCTAACAAATAAATAGCGTCTTGAGTGAGCCTTTGATCTATTTGCATGGGTGTTTTATTTTAATTTTTTTTAACAAATGACTGTTCCGCTTTTCCCATCTAGTAACTCTTGAAGGTTGGATGCATCTCCAATAATTACTTTATTCACTCCAGCCCCTATGGCTTCAAAAGCGTTATCAAGTTTAGGTATCATTCCTGCAAAAATGGTGTGTTCTTCTTTCATTTTCTCAAAACAGGATAAATTAATCATTGGGATAAAACTTTCTTCATCATCAATATCTTTTAGAACCCCTTTTTTCTCGAAGGAATACACCAATGTAATTTCCATTTTTTCACTCATGGCTTTTGCGATTTCCTGGGCAATAGTATCTGCATTGGTATTGAGCAATTGTCCACTTTCATCCTGAGTAATCGGTGCGATGACCAGTGTTAGGTCTAGGGTAATTAACGACAATAAAAAGTTTGTATCTACCGCATCCACCTCTCCAACAAATCCAAAGTCAATACTTGGGTGATTTATTTTATGCGCTTTTATAAAACCAGCATCAACGCCTGTGAGTCCTAATGTTCTTACCTGCAGCGAATTCAACGTGGCTACAATTTGTTTGTTGATATAACCTGCATACACCATGGTTGCAACCTTGAGTGTTTCACTGTTGGTAATTCTTCTGCCATCAACCATCTGTTGTGGGATATTGAGTTCTTCAGCAAGTTTAGTGGCTATTTTGCCTCCTCCATGCACCAATATCTTCTTTCCTTTTACATGTACGAATGACGTTAGAAATGAATTTAACTTTTCTTCATCATCGATAATGTTACCGCCTACTTTGATAATATATAATGGTTCTTTTTTCATTAAAACTGATAAAAAACTGTTGGAGCCTTAAACTTTCAACTTTAAACCTTAAACTTCAATCCTTCAACTATTTCAGCAATCACTGCCTGTGCTGCCCAAACCCTGTTTGATGCTTCTGTGGTGATGATGCTTGATGGACCATCAAGTATCTCATCAGACAGTTCTATGTTTCTTCTCACTGGTAAGCAATGCATCACTTTTGCATTGTTTGTAAGCTGAAGTTTTTCATTTGTTAACATCCATTCATTGTCACTGCACAATATTTTTCCATAGTCATGATAAGCACTCCAATTTTTCACATATACAAAATCTGCATCTTTTAGAGCTTCATTTTGATCATGGGTGATGGTTGCCCCTTGGCTAAATTGTTCATCCAATTCATAACCTGCTGGATGTGTAATCACAAAATCTGCTGCACCCCATTTGTTGACCCATTGGGCAAAGCTGTTTGCAACGCATTGTGGCAATGCTTTTACATGCGGTGCCCAACTCAAAACAATTTTAGGTTTTCTATGTTGGATATTATTTGCAGCCATTGACTCTGTGATGGTAATCAAGTCTGTGAAACTCTGTAAGGGGTGCAAGGTAGCGCTCTCTAAACTTAAAACAGGAATTCCTGCATATTTGATAAATTGGTTGATGATGTTTTCGCTGTAATCATCTTCTTTGCTTAAAAGCGATGGGAATGTTCTTATTGCTAGGATATCAAAATAGTTTCCAAAAATTGGTGCAGCATCTTTCACATGTTCTACCGTTGTTCCATTCATAATGGCACCATCTTCAAATTCTAAGGCCCAGCCTTCTTGCCCTACATTAAACAAAACAGCATCCATCCCAAGTTGTTGGGCAGCCACTTGCGTGCTTAACCTGGTGCGCATGCTGGGGTTCAGAAACAGGCAACCGATGCGCTTGCGCTTTCCAAGGTTTTCATCTTTCCAAGGATTGGATTTATACTCCAACGCCTTTTTGATAAGAGATGGAATGTCTTGAACATCGTGGGCAGAAATGAATTGTTTCATGATTCTAAGAAGGTTGGTATTGAGCGATTGCTGTTTTAAGTGAATTGATAAATGCTGCTGCATCATCCATAGTTAAGGCTAGCGATGGTAATAACCTGATTACATTGGGTTTTGCTTCGCCAGTGAAAATTTTGTATTTGAAGAGCAAATCTTTTTTTAAGTTTTTGTGAGATGCGGGCACATCAAACCCTATCATCAAACCTCTACCCCTTACGCCACTTAATTCAGGAATGGATTTCAATTCTTGTTGTAAGTAGTTGCCTATTTTTTCTGCATTTTCCATAAGCGATTCTCTTTCAATCACTTCTAACACGGCCAAGGCTGCTGCGCATGCTAAGTGGTTTCCTCCAAATGTGGTGCCTAACATCGAATGTTTGGCTTTAAATTTAGGTGATATGATGATGCCTCCAATCGGGAACCCATTTCCCATGCCTTTGGCCATCGAATAAATGTCTGCTTCAACTCCGGCGTGGTCGTGACTGAAAAACTGACCTGTACGTCCGTATCCACATTGAACACTATCCGCAATATAAACGGCTCCATAGTCATCACACAAACGCCTGATGGTGCATAAAAATGCATCTTCCGCAACATTGATACCGCCTACTCCTTGAATCCCTTCAATGATTACAGCCGCAATTTCATGTCCATTTGTGTTGAAATAGGCAGTAAGTGCTTCACTGTCGTTGAATGGCAGAAAAACAATGTTTGTAGTTTCGTTTACTGGTGCAACGATTGATGCATTGTCTGTTGCAGCAACTGCCAATGAAGTTCTTCCATGAAACGCTTTTTCAAAGGCAACTATTTTTTTTCTGTTGGTATGGAATGATGCAAGCTTAAGTGCATTTTCATTGGCTTCGGCTCCTGAATTGCATAGGAACAATTCAAAATCTTTTTTTCCTGAAACCTCTCCCAGTTTGGTTGCAAGCTCCTCCTGAAGAGGAATTTTTATTGAGTTGGAATAAAAGGCTATTTTCTCCAACTGTTCTTCTATCCGCTTTACCCAATGAGGGTGAGTATGACCGATGCTTATTACAGCATGACCTCCATAAAGGTCCATATATTCAGTGTCTTCATTATCCCAAACTCGGTTGCCTTTTGCCCTGGTGATGGTGATGTCGTTTATC
>Ga0164294_10004497_pt1 | contig 12160 bp, 8 predicted proteins | sample GEODES005metaG_FD_111479 | JGI IMG/M metagenome (GOLD analysis project Ga0164294, IMG submission 111479) | Oligotrophic lake water microbial communities from Sparkling Lake, Wisconsin, USA - GEODES005 metaG | ecosystem: Environmental > Aquatic > Freshwater > Lake | place: USA: Sparkling Lake... | reverse complement strand
GCGGCGACTTGCGACATATCCGTTGGTCCGCGCAGTTGTTGCCGGGCTCCAAGGTTGAGACGTACCGAAGACGGATTCTGAAGCGGAATCCATTGCGGCCATTCGCTGCTTGGTGAGATCGGTGGATCGGGTGGCGGTCTTTGCCACGGAATCTGCGGTGAGCGCGGCATTTCGGACGGCTTCGGTTTGGACGCTGGCGGCCAGCGAGCTTGCGCCGTAGCTGAGGAAGCAGGTGACACCGAGAAGCAGGCTATTCATGACGATCCAGCCCACAACGGAACCGCGCTTTCGCTTGGCTCGCAGCTTGGCTTCCACCACGGTTTCGGCATCGACTTGAGGCTTTGCGACCTGCTTGGGACGAGCAGCTAGCTGTGGGCGCTTTTCCACGCGGGCGGCCGGCGCTTGGGGTGCGGTCGCCTGGGGTCGGGCTACCCGACGGGCCCGAGAAGATGGCACCACGTTTGGCGTGGCAGAAGTGGCAGATTCTGGCTTTGCTTCAATTAACTTGATACTCATCTTGAGTCTCCTCTTGGTCAACTTCCTGTTGACCGACACTTGCTTGATCTAACTTTCGCAACACGCGGAGGCGAGCACTTCGGCTTCGCGCGTTGCGGGCGATTTCGGCATCGGATGGCAAGAGCGGCTTGCGCAACTCTTCCCGGAATGCTCCTTTCGCTAATTCTCTAAATGCACCTTTGACCACGCGGTCTTCGCCGGAGTGGTAGCTGAGCACGGCGATGGCACCACCATCGGCTAGTCTTTCGGCCAGTGCGACGATGGCTTCGCTGAGGTCTTCTAACTCACCGTTAATGAAAATGCGGATTGCCTGAAATGTGCGGGTAGCAGGATGTAGCCGCTTATCTCGTGCGCCTACGGGGATCGCGGCAAGCACGCACTCTACTAGATCTTCTGTAGTTCGTAGTGGTTGCTCTTTTCTGCGGGCTAAGATAGCTCTGGCGATGGCGCGGGCCCAGCGCTCGTCACCGTAGTCGCGAAGGACGTTATCGATTTCGTCGAGGGTAGCGCGATTAAGCCATGCGCTGGCAGGCTCGCCTACTCGGACGTCCATGCGCATGTCAAGAGGACCCACTTCTCGGAAACTCATGCCGCGTTCGGCGTCATCTACTTGCCCGCTATTCAATCCAAGATCCAACAGCACCGCGTTTGGGCGAGCCTGGTTGCGATCTAGAACAGCCGGGGCTTGGCGGAAGTCTTGAGCGGTCAAGGTGACCTTGACGTCGGTGACGACGGAAAGCCGCTTTGAGGCTTCGGCGAACATCTTTTCGTCCCAATCGAACCCAAAGAGTTGGCCGCCGGGGGCGATTCGCTTGCAGAATTCGAGGGCGTGGCCGCCGAGGCCGAGGGTGCCATCTGCCACGACGTTGCCGGGCTTCGGATCCAGGTGCGACATGATTTCTTGCACCATCACCGGAACGTGCTCCATGTTAGTTGTTCATCCCAGGCACGGAATCGGCCTTCATCATTCGGATGGACTCGCGAACGGAATCGCGCCAAGCGCGGTTATAGTTTTCGCGGTCGGTTTTCCACTTTTCGTATTCGGTAAGTGGCCAGACTTCGATGTACTCACCAACGCCTCGAAGGATAAGGGCACCATCTAGTGGCACATCGCGTCGCAAGGAAGATGGAATCACTACACGGCCTTCGCCATCGGCGACGAAAGGACCTTCAGCACTACCTAGAACCATGCTTTGGTAAAGTTGGCGACCTTCGTTGTGCTCGTCGAACGACATCACCCAGTTCTTCTTTTTCTGGAATGACCATTCTGGATAAATAGTGAGCACGCCTAAATCCCCCTTCATAAACCGAAAGCCGTCTGCTAACCACTCTCGTTTTTTCTTACTTAGCGGAAGTCTCCCTTTACCATCAACGGCTGAGTCGTCAGTTCCAAAGTGGTGCTGGAAATCCGTTTCCATTTCTGTTCGATCCATGAACAATCACCACTCCTTAAATAATCTGAACGTATGCCAATATCTGGTTATGGGACGGCTTCCGCATCTTGCTCACCGCCCCCGTATTTGGGTTACCCCGCCGCATTGAAGTTTCCAGACCGTCCGTAGTCCTTATCCTTCTGCTGGGATTATACGGGAATCATTGGTCCAACGGAAGGAATTTTTTGAGTTTTTTGGAGAGATTTGGGAATTTTTGGGGAGCCGCTAAGAGGTAACCCTATCCGAATACTCCTATTTGACTACTAAAAAAAGTAAAACTAGTAGACGTTTATGTAGACGCCCTCAAAAGGAATCTGGGGAGATCTGGGAAAAAGCCGGGATGGAGCCCGTTTCCTGGGAAAAGGTGGGACGGAACGGTCAGGCGCGGACCAAATCTAGGGCGGAGCGGAACTGTTCGTGGTACGTCTCTTGGTAGATTCCGGGACGATCGATCAGCTCGAAGTGCGTACCCATGTCTACGATCTTGCCGTTCTCGATGACAAGAATTCGATCTGCCGCGACAACGCTCGACAACCGGTGTGCGATGATGAAGGTTGTGCGGCCCTTCATCACCTGACGTAAAGCGTCTTGGACGCGGGCTTCGGTTTCTCCATCGAGGGCGCTGGTTACGTCGTCGAGGATGAGGATTCGTGGGTCTGTGACAAGAGCGCGTGCCAGCGCTAGGCGCTGCTTTTGACCGCCCGAGAGCTTGATCCCTTCTTCACCGATCATGGTCTCGTAGCCATCGGGAAGGGTGTCGACAAAGCTGTCTAGGTCAGCCGTGCGCGCAGCGGCGAGGGCTTCCTCGTCGGTGGCGTCGCGCTTGCCGTACTTGATGTTCTCCAGGATGCTGACGCTGAAGAGGACGTTCTCCTGTGCGACCATGCTGACTTGGCGGCGGAGCGATTCTAAGCGGACCTCTCGAATGTCTTGCCCATCAATGAGCACTTGCCCACGCGTCGGATCCCAGAACCGCATGAGGAGGTTCATGAGGGTGGTCTTCCCGGCTCCGCTCGGACCGACGAGGGCGACAACTTCCCCTTCTTTAACGGTTAGGTTGAGGTCTTCGACAACCGGGCGGCCATCTTGGTAAGCGAAGGTGACATCTCGGAACTCTACGACGCCGTGAATCGGTGGGAGGTTTGTCGCGTTCGGGCTGTCTTCAATCTCGGGTCGGGTGTCGAGGGTTTGGAAGACGCGATCCATCGCGCTGACCGCCCATTGGAGGGCGTTGTTGAAGTCCACGACGCGGACGGCGGGGTTGAAGATGAAGCCGATGTAGAAGGTCATGGCGACCAGCTTTCCGGTCGTCATTTCGCCGTTCTGAACCATTTGGCCGCCGAAGGCATAGACCGCTCCGGTTCCGAGAGCGGAGATCGCGCCGCTGACTAGGCCGAGTTGACGGTTGAGGTGGACCTGCCGCATGTCGACGGCGAACTTCTTTCGGACGGAAGCCATGAAGCTCTCACGCTCCGAGTCTTCGCGGACGAAGGCCTTGACGACTTGGATGCCGGCGATCTTTTCCGCCAGCTTGCCGAGCATCTCGTCGTAATACTTGCGCTGTTCCTGGCTGACTTCGCGAATGTGCTTCAGGAAGAACAGATAGGAAACGACATAGAAGGGGACAAGCAGCAGAATGGCCGTGGCGAGCCGCCACTCCAGGAAGAAGAGCATGCCCAGCACGGTGACCAGCGTGACGATGTCACTGATGAAGGTGACCAACTGCCCTTGGATGAGACCTTGGATGAGTTCGATGTCCGCGGTGATGCGGGCCATGATCTTTCCGGTCTGGGTTTGGTTGTGGAAGGCAAGGCTCAGGCGCTGAAGATGCTGCCAGGTTTTGAACCGAAGGTCGAAAACGAAACGGTGTCCGATCCAGTTGAGCAGGTTGCTGTGAACAAAGCTGAAGATGTTCCGGACAGCGATGACCCCGATGAGGCCCATGGCGATCCAGAAAAGGGTTGTGTTCGCAGCGGCGATGTTGGCGGCGGACTTGTCTCGGAGGGCAGATTTGATCGGGCCATCGATGGCGGCCTGATAAATTCTGGGCGGCACGATCTGCAGCACCGTAACCAACAAAGTGAGGATTACGGCACCGATCACTCGCGCCCGGTAGGGCATGAGAAATTCCAGGGTGCGGCGGAATGATCTCAAACTCTTTTAAGGATATACGGAACGAAGAGTAGATTGTCTTCTCGGGTTACTGTTTGCCGGGGGCTCGGTTCACTCGGGGCGATAGAATGTGCAAGGCACCGCCCGCCGCGACCCAGAGTGATTCGTTGTTTACCAGCAGATCTGTTACATCGGGTTCGATATTCTTAGATGCCGGATGGACGGTGAGGCGCTCATTCTGCCACCGGTAGACGCCGGTGAGCGATCCAACCCAGACACCGGAGCTATCAGAAAGTAGCCGGGTGACGCATCCCTTGGCCAGTCCGACGGGCTTAACCTTCCCTTTGGTCCAGGTGTGCAGGCCGCCGACGAAGGTTCCAATCATCAAATTGCCGCTTCCATCTGGGGCGAGGGCGGTGATCCAGTCGTCACGCAAACCATGGATTTCGTGTAAATGGGTCGCCTGATTCTGTTCTCGGTTCCAGAGCACGAGTCCGGCGCGCTGCGTTCCGATCGCGACATAGGGACCAAACGCGCAAATCGTGGTTGTAGGTTCTCCGTTCAGAATGGGAACATCGAAGCGGTGGCGGACGGAGCCGTCAACGTCGAGCTCCGACCAGCCTCCGTGCTGGGCAACAAAGAGGGTCTTGCCATTTGACGTGATCGCGGTAGCTCCGAACCGCGGCAGTTTGAGGTTGAGCATTTTGGACCCGAGGTCAGGACCGACCTCGATTAATTTGCTATCCGCGCAGCGGACGATGGTCCGGTTTCCCCAGACGACAGCGGTTCGCCATAGCTTGCCGGCGGTCGCGGAGGAGCGGCGTAATTTGGAATCCCAAACAAAGGCGGGAGCTTCGCGCGGGGCGACGATGGGTCGGTTCTGAACTTCAAAAAGGTTCACCGCGTCGGCGGGAAGCCCACCAGATGGCACAGGGAGCCGAGTCCAAGACTTCCCGGCGAGTTGAAAAGCTCCTTGCGTCGTTCCGATGGTCAGCTGCCCGGCTGGTCCGATTACGGCACACGAAACGTTCGGAGTTGGTGGAGGAAAAGGAAAGGGCTTGCCGTTCGCCAAGAGCCCTCGACTGGGGAAGACGGTCAGGGTTTGACCGTTGTACTTGAGGTTCTTCGCGTGGTTCTCGAGTTTTATTTTTACGGGTGAAAACTTCGTTCCGGTCCAAGCTGAACTAGTCGATCCTCGGACGATCAACTTTCCGGATTGAACCTCGATGCCGCTGCAGCGGAGGGTGGGAAGGCCGTCGGAGCGGACGAAGTGCCGGACGCGTCCGGCGCCGTCCCAGCGCAGGACCCCGCCGGTCGTGCTCGCCCAGAGGTCCCCTTTATGGCTCACCAATCCGGTGACGCTGCCGGTGAAGGCAGCCACCGACAACAGCCCTACGGCGACAAGGATAGGCGTACCTCGGCCCGGTTGTGGGCGCGATCGGTGGCGATCACGATGCAATCTCCCTGCGCGTCACTCGGCAACTTCAATTGCCAACGCTTTTGGCCGGAGGCTTGCTGAATGAGGGGCACGGTGAGCCTTTGCCCGGAAGCGAACGATACATTCACGCGGGAAACTTCTTTGTCCGTCTCGACAGTCAGGAGACCGTCTTTGATCTGCGCATTTAACCGTGGTGCCGATTGATCCGCCTGGACGTGGAACTCACGGGTCTCCATCCGTCCATCGCCGTGTCGAATCCAGATGGGAATCTTTACTTCACCTTCGGGCGTTCCGGGAGGAAGATCGAAGCGATGCTGCCAGAGTTGGGCGGATGCGTTCCAAGTTAGCCTGACGATCTGACCATCGGGCAGTTTTGCGGTGACGGCGGCGGCGGGTCCGGCTTCGACTTGGAGCAGCGGGTCGCCCATTCGGGCAAAGAGGTCGCGTTCACGCTTTTCGACTTCCGCTCTTTTGGCTTGTTCTTCTGGGGTCAGCGTTCGCCACGAAAGACTGTCAAGTTCGAGTCGGGCAAGGAGAACGTCGGCGCGATACTCTTTGTACCGTCGTCCTTCAAAGCTTGGAGCGTCGCGTTCCAGTAACTTCCGAATCCGAACGGTCTCAGGGTCACTCGGGCCCCGGTCCCTTGCAGACTCAACAAACTGGTCACGAAGCGACGGCTTTCCGGTTGGCTTCCAACTCGGCATCGGAACTTGCATGATTGAAACCAATTCTTCGACCCTCGCCTTCGCTTGGTTGACTTTCCCGGGATCGCGTTGAGTTTGATAGTAGTAGTACCGCCAGTTATTGGTATAAAAATTCAGCGAATACTCGAACCTCACTCGATACAGTTCAACTTCCGAAACTCCGAGAGTTTTTAAGAAGTCGACGGCTGGTTTTGCTAGAACTGGTTTCTTAATCTCACGAGTCAGGTAGTCCCGGTGACGTGGGTAGTACGGGTCATATGGAATGAGCGCATCAGACAATATCTGCGCAATGCGATTACCATAGTCGGCGAGATTAACGCCATGCCGTTCTGCTCTTTGGGTTAGTTCTTCTGACGCTGGCGCGAGCCATTCTAGATCGGTCGCGGCACTTTCATCCCGCGTCCAATTTTTATCTCGCATCCGATCTCGGTACTTGGTGCTAATCGAACGGAAGTCACGTTCGATTACGTGCATTCTTGCCGCCTCCATCAAAGTCGCCGGGTCTCCGAATAGAGGCATTAACCGTTTTGCTCGGTCCACCGCTGCTGGTTGCAACTCATATTCGGGAAAGTCGAGAGAGATTTGCAGGTTTTGCGCAGCGATGGTATTCAAGTACTGACGGAACTGGTAAGGAATCTCAGATGAACCCGACTGAGTTCGCTGGGCCGCGATGAGCCGGCGGAGTTCTGTCGTTGAGGATTCAGGGGTTTTCCCTAAGACAATTTCCTCAATTAGAGAGTCAACGCTTTCGGCAAGAAGACGCGCTCTTAGTTCCGGTCCATGCCCAAAGCGCCTTTTTTGATTCGAAGCAAGTCGTTCTACTCCTTGCGCAAAAGAGTCCCGTACCTTGAACGATACGCCAAGGCGAACTGCCTTGGCATACTGTTCGCGGAGCAGACTGATGGCACTAGAGAATCCCCGGTTTAGAAAATTCCCCTGCTGCCCCTGATCTCCTCTTACCTTAATGTACGCTCTTACGGCTTGTTCATATGCTGAGCGCGTTTCGCGAGCCGAGCGTGACTTCCATCCAAACTTTGCGACGTTAAGGTAATGATTTTGAGCAAGTAGGGTTAATCGGGCTTCTTCTAAGGCTTCCCGCTCCGCCTTTGGAACCGCAAGCCAACTCGTTTCTTTAGTTGGGATTCCAAGGTTGATTCCCCACTTTTCAATTTGCTTTCGGTTCTTTAGCTGATCCACATGGGTGGCGCCCCAGAGGACGACGGCGGATCTTTCCTCGAACGGCCGCGCGGGGGCCGGTTGTGTCCAGGACTGCTTACCTATCCGAAGCCGAAGAGTTTGTGGAGCTTTTGCAGCAATCCGGGCGGTGAAGGTTGCCGTCTCACCTTTCCGAACCGACTTCACGACTTTTGGATAGATCGAGTGGAGTCCCGTTCCGGTGAGGGTCAGGCCCTTTTCATTGTCCTTGGCCGTGTAGGCGACGATGATTGTTCCGTCTCCGGTCGGCGGACGGCCGATCGAGACTTGGGTTTTGGATTCCGGTTTCGAAACTCGCCAGTCTCGTCGGGCTCGCCAGGGTTTGGAGGAGAATTTGACTTCGGCTCGGTTGCCTTTAATGGTGCGGGAGAGTCCCCAATTTTCGACCCAGCCCGGTTCGTTCGGCAGGGTCAGGGTGAAATCTGCGGCGGCCAGCGAATCCTTGAAAAGCGCGCGAAGCGGGAGTTGGTCCGCGCCAGCGCTCTGTCTCAACACCAGCTTGATTTCGACCCGGAGGTCTTTGGTCGAATCTACCGGGGCGATTCGGACGCGGAACTGCCGACGGCCAATCATCTCGACGAGCGCGGGATCGCGTTGGCGTTCCGTGATCAGCCGATAGCTGGCGGCGGCGCGCTCTTTGGCGACGGTCTTAGCGACCACGTATTCGTCCTGAAACCAATAGGCGAAGCCGGTTGCTTCGGCACCTTCGGGTAGGCGCATCATGAAGTCGACTTCATTTGCCCAGTTCGGATCGGTTTCGAACGTTAGCTCAAGCCGCGCGGTGCCGTAAGCCGGATACACGTTGAAGTCGGCCTTTAGGGTTTTCGGAGTGACTGAACCGGCAGACCTGCCTTGGGGTGAGATGACGAACTGAGCTTGGCTGACGCATCCCAGCAAAGCAACCGCCATGACAGCAAGGACGCGGAACAGAAAACTCATACTCAGGCCTTAGACGTTCTAGTTTGGATGCAGATAGCGCGATAAGATCTCCCCGAAACGTTATTTTTAAGAGATTCTTTAAAGGTCTTCAGCTTGACTCTAGTCGGCTAGCCTCTGGTATCTTGACCGCGATGCGACGAAATCGTCCCACACAAACGATACATGGAGATTGCGGGCTCTTTGCCGGCAGTCTATATCCTCGTTTGTGCCTGGGTCGAGTTTGGATGAGTTAGTTTTCTCAGTTTCGCGACCCTCGAATACCTCGGGTCGCGAATTCGCAAAAAGTCTTCCGGCCCCCTGATTCTCTCTTGGAGTTGCCCCGTTTTGGAGGCGTGGTGGCTCCCTTGTCAGTGGCTTGGCGTTGGGTTTCTGCCCTCCAATCAGATGCTCCGCGCCGGGCTGCCTTAGAAGGAGATACCGAATGAAGGACTTTTTGATCTTCGGAGATCACGATGAAAACACGCGAGTTCAGATGACGAACTGCGCGCGGGATGAGCACGTCGCGGCGGCGGTGCTTTGTGCGGACGGGCACGTGGGTTACAACATGCCGATTGGTGGCGTGGTGGCTTACCGTGACCATGTCAGCCCGGCGGGAGTTGGGTTCGATATTGCGTGCGGCAACAAGGCGGTTCGGCTGGACTTGTCGTTTTCGGACATCGAGAACGACGCCGAGCGGATCATGGATGACGTTTGGAACACGATTAGCTTCGGCGTCGGTTTACGCAATAAGGAAACGGTCGATCACGAGCTGTTTGACGACAGTGCGTGGAAGGACATTGCTTACTTGAATCAGGCGAGCGTTCGCGACAAGGCACGGAACCAGTTGGGCACGGTTGGCTCGGGCAACCACTACGTGGACCTGTTTCGGGATGAAACCGACCAGGTTTGGGTCGGCGTTCACTTCGGTAGCCGCGGCTTTGGCCACGGCATTGCCACGCACTTCCTTGAACTTGCCGGAGCTCCGAGCGATGGCGGAATGATGGCGGCGCCGGTACTGCTTTCGATGCAAACGCAAGAGGGACAGGACTACTGGCGAAGCATGTTGCTGGCGGGGCGGTACGCCTACGCCGGTCGAGACTGGGTTTGCCAGCGAGTCGCGAACCTGCTGGGCGCGGAGATTATGGACGAGGTGCACAACCACCACAACTTCGCTTGGCAGGAGACGCACGGCGGCGAGAACCTGTTCGTGGTCCGAAAGGGTGCGACCCCGGCGTTTCCGGGTCAGCGCGGCTTTGTCGGCGGCAGCATGGGCGAGCCGAGCGTGATCTTAGAAGGCGTCGAATCTGAGCGATCGGAGGCGGCGTTGTACTCGACGGTTCACGGCGCGGGACGACTACTGAGCCGAACTCAGGCCGCCGGAAAGCTCAAGCGAGTCGACGGCCAGCGCCGACGGGTGGGAGGATCGGTTACGCAGGAAATGATGAACGACTGGGTTCGGTCGGCCGGGGTGACTCTTCGCGGTGCGGGCTGCGATGAGTCTCCGCACTGTTACAAGCGGCTGAACGAGGTGCTGGATTTTCACGCGGAAACGGTGAAAATCCTGCACACGTTGACCCCATTCGGGGTGGCGATGGCGGGCGAGAACGAGTTTGATCCTTACAAGGATTGAGGCTCGTTTAGCGGCTGGTTGGATCGGCGTTGCCGTTCCACCAGCCGTTGTCGAGAGTGCCGTCGCCATCGAAGTCGTCCATGGCGGCGAGCTTCATCGTGGTCGCATGGCCATCGGCAAACTGGACGGCGACTCGTCCGGCGTGGCGTTCCGCCGGGGTGGATCGGCATCCCCTCGGACCGGAACCGCACTCGGCGCCTTCGCCATAGTAGCCACTTACCTTTCCGCTTCCTCGGCTAGAGCCGAGCGGCGGATCGAGCGTGTACTCACCGGCACCGACGGTGTTGTTATCGCGTCGGACGCCGTTGGTGTCGGCGACAAAGATGGTTTGGGCCGGAGTTGAAACTTGAGTCTCGGTTGCGGTGAACGGGAAGTTGGCATTTCCGGTTACGAATCGAGAGTTGCCGAGATACTGGAAGTTGTATCCGTAGCCTCCGTACTTCTTCGTTGGGTTGTGGGCCCAGACCTTGCCGAAGATGGTCGGATCGGCGTTTGGAGCGAGGAAGACGTCCTCGTTCTTGATGTAGGGATATAGGTAGTCCGGCCAGCGGGTTCGCGGGGATTGGGTGCTGGGCGAGGACATGAACGGATATGCCTCGTTGTCGGTGACGTACATGACGGCGGAGAGCCCGATCTGCTTGAGATTGCTGATGCTGGCGGTCCTCTTAGCCGCGACTTTGGCTTGGGCGAACACGGGGAAAAGGATCGCCGCAAGGATCGCGATGATCGCGATCACGACCAAAAGTTCGATGAGGGTAAAGGCTTTCTTCATTCTGATCCGCCAAAATGTTTGACGGATCAAAATATACTCTTTCGTCAAGAATAGAATTTGCTTGTGCTGGTGATCAGCGAAGCAATTTGACGATTGCTTAGCGGAAGCGCCAGATGATTTCGCCGAAGACTTGGAGTCGGTTGGCGGTGTACAGTCGGGCGTGGCCATCGGCAAAGATGACCGGAGTTTGGCCGTTGCCACTTCCGTCACCGCCATAGCGGGCGAAGATGGGTTTTAAGGCACCGGCTGCTCTCGTCGAGTAGTTGACGCCCTTGTAAGGGGTCGTGCAAAGGTTCACATCTCCAATGAGCGGAAGGCCAAAGTTGTACGCGCCGTTCGGGTCGTTCGGGCCGTTGTACGGGTTGAACACGTATCCGCGCTCTTTGCCGTTTACCGAGTTCGGCGTGAAGGCGATGAGGCCGGTCTTTGCCGACTCTTCGGCGAGCGAGAAGGAAGCGGCGGAGGTGAATCCTTCAGTTCCGGCTGGGGCGGCACCGGGGACAGCGGTCGACGCGGCGTCGATTCCCGTGGCGTCGTTATAACCGATGTTCTGGTTACGTCGACCATTCCAGTCTTCTGCGAACTTTCCGTCCGTATTGGCGGCCACGAACAAGTCCTTGCTCTTTACGTACGGCAGCAACTTTGGTGGCCAGACTTCGGGATCCCCGGGTTGACCGCTTCGAAGAGATGCCGGCACGAAGTTATCGTCATGGTCGGTGGCATACATCACCAGCGACGTCGCGAGCTGCTTGGATTGCGCCAATGCTTTCGTTTTGATCGCGCTCAGCTTGGCTTGGGCGAAGACTGGGAACAAAATTGCCGCCAGAATCGCGATGATTGCAATCACGACGAGGAGCTCAATGAGGGTGAATGCTCGACGCATCACTCACATTACAACAGTTTCAGATTTCAAGGACCTCTTTTTGGCCCTCGACGAGCTCCAAAATTCCTTTTTGTCCGAGCTTCAGCAATTTTCCTAAGACATCGACTCCAAAGGGAGCAGCTTCGGCGGTTCCTTGGATTTCGACGAACTTTTGCGACGCGGTCATGACGATATTCATGTCGGTGCCGGCGTTGCTATCTTCGTCGTAATCCAGGTCCAGAACTTCGATGTTTCGGTAGATGCCGACGGAGACCGCGGCGATCGGCTCGCGCATGACGTTCTCTTTCAGCATTCGCTTGCTTAGCATCCAGCGAACGGCATCGTAGGCAGCGACGTAGCCGGCAGTGATGGCCGCACAGCGGGTACCGCCGTCGGCCTGGATAGCGTCGCAGTCGAGGGTGATCGTTCGCTCGCCCAGCTTTTCGAGATCGATGGCAGTTCGGAGCGCTCGGCCGATGAGGCGCTGAATTTCCATCGAACGGCCGTTTGGCTTCATGAGGTCGCGCTGGTTTCGCTGGCGACCGGAGCGTGGAAGCATG
>Ga0164294_10004496_pt1 | contig 12160 bp, 10 predicted proteins | sample GEODES005metaG_FD_111479 | JGI IMG/M metagenome (GOLD analysis project Ga0164294, IMG submission 111479) | Oligotrophic lake water microbial communities from Sparkling Lake, Wisconsin, USA - GEODES005 metaG | ecosystem: Environmental > Aquatic > Freshwater > Lake | place: USA: Sparkling Lake... | reverse complement strand
CATTCGTCGGCTCAGTTTTGTGCTGATTGCGCAAAAACTGGGCCTTGGTCTCGGCGAAATCGAGCGCGAAATGGCCTCGCTGCCCGCCGGTCGCACTCCCACGGTGCTTGATTGGCAGCGCATCAGCCGGTCGCTGCGCAAGGAGATCGACGGGCGCATCCAGCTGCTCACGCGCACGCGCAACAAGCTCGATGAATGCATCGGCTGCGGCTGCCTCAGCCTCGATCGCTGCGCGCTCTACAACAAGGAAGACCGCGCGGGCGCTGGCGGGCCGGGGCCGCGTTATGTGCTGGATCAGGCGGTTCCCGACGCGGGCCGACCCGCACCTACCCCGTCGCCAACAGCTGCTCCGCTCCGCCCAGGTCGACGCTGACCAGCCGCGAAACGCCCGGCTCGACCATCGTCACGCCGAACAGGCGGTGCATGCGGCTCATCGTCACGGCGTTGTGGGTCACGATCAGATAGCGGGTGCTGGTTTCCTCCACCATCGCATCGAGCAGGTCGCAGAAGCGCTCGATATTGGCATCATCGAGCGGCGCGTCGACTTCATCGAGCACGCAGATCGGCGCGGGGTTGGTGAGAAACAGCGCGAAGATAAGCGCCACTGCGGTCAAGGCCTGCTCGCCGCCGGAGAGCAGCGTGAGCGATTGGAGCCGCTTGCCCGGTGGCTGCGCATAGATTTCGAGGCCAGCTTCGAGCGGATCGTCGCTGTCGATCAGCGCCAGATGCGCCTCGCCGCCGCCGAACAGCCGCGCGAACAGGCGGCGAAAATGCCCATTGACTGCCTCGAACGCCGCGCGCAGCCGCTCGCGCCCTTCGCGGTTCAGGCTCCCGATCGAGCCGCGCAGCCGGTGCACCGCCTCGATCAGTTCGGCCTGATCGCTGATCGTGCTGGCCAGTTGCGCTTCGGCAGCGCCGAGTTCGTCCGCCGCGACCAGATTGACCGGCCCGATCCGCTCGCGTTCGGCGGTGAGCCGGTCGTGATCGGCAGATTCGGCCGCAGCGGTCCCGACCCCGGCGGAGGGAAAGCCGAAGCGTTCGGGGAGCAGAGGCGGCGGGCATTGAAAGCGTTCGCCCGCTATCCCGGCCATCTCCTGACGGCGAAGATCTTCGTTCTCGGCGCGTGCGACTGCCCCGGCGCGGGACTCGCGCGCGCTGGCCAGCGCTTCGCCAGCGGCGGCCAGCGCGGTGTCGGCGGATCGCGTCGCCGCCTCGCAAGCACCCAGAGCGGTCTCGGCCTCGCGAAGTTCGCTCGCCAGACGTGCCGCGATGGGGCCGCCAGCCTCGAGTTCGCGCCTTAAACTCTCGGGCTTGGCGGCAAATACAGCGCGTTCGCCCGCCAGTTCGTCAGCGCGTCCGCTCATTTCGGCAAGCCGGCGCGCGGCCTCGCCAGCCCGTCCTTGCCAGCTCATGATGTCGCCGCGCATCGCGCCTAGTCGCTCACGGCCCACGGCCAACGCCTGATCCAACGCGGCTACATCCGCTGTGGCAGCTTGCAAAGCCGCGCGCGCTTTGTCGCTCTGGAGGCGCGCCGCGTCGCATGCCGCGCGTCCTGCGGATGGATCGGGCAGAGCGGCACGGCGCTCTTGCGCGGCACCTTGTTCGGCCTGCGCAGCACTGCGCTGCTCCGCCAGATCGCCGCTCACCCGCTCCAACTCGCTGCGACGTGCATCGCGGCGAGTGCGCGCGGCTTCGGCTTGGTCCAGCCCGCGCAGCGCTGCGCGCTCGGCGTCCGCTGCGGCGGAGAGCGCCCGTTCGGCCAAGGCCAGTTCGCTTTGCACCCCGGCCAGCGCATGGCGGGCGGCTTCATTCTCGCGCTCGGCGTCATCGAGCGCGCTGCGCCTTGGAGGCAGCATGTCCTCAAGCGCGGCAAGGCGGTTTTCCGCTTCCAGCACGGCCGCCTCCGCTGCGCCTTCGCCGCGTGCGATAAAGCCATCCCAGCGGCGCAAATGCCCTTCATGCGTCACCAGCCATTCGCCCGGTGCCAGATTTTCACCCTGATCCCGAGCGGCAACCCGCACGAGCGCCAGCCGCGCGGCGAGCTCGGGCGGGCAATACAGGACATGGTGCGCCAGCGAATCGCTAAGCGGCGTGGGAGCAATCGCGCCGGTCCAGAACCGCCCTTGCGCATCTGCCGGGGCAGGCCCCAGCGGCGCGGCGGCATCGCGCCCGAGCACGGCGGCCAGCGCGCGTTCAAAGCCCGGCGCGGCGCGCAATGCGGATATGGCGCTCTTGCCCCGGTCTTTGACAGCAGCTGCCTTGGCGCGCGCTTCCTTATCGCGGGCGAGCGCGGCGGCTTCCCGTTCGATCCCGGTCATCTCGGCGCGGGAGGCGGCCAGCGCGCCTGCGGCATGATCGCGCGCGCTGGTCAAGGCGTCGCGGCGCTGCATCAGTGCGCTGCGCTCGGCATTGGCCTGTTCGAGCGCCGCCGCGCACGTCGCGCGGCGCGCTTCTGCCTCGGCGATCTGTGCGGCAGGATCGGGTTCGCGCGCCATGGCCTCGGCCAACGCGGCTTGCCTCGCCAGCTCGGCATCGATCCGCACAAGCCGCTGCTTGGCAGCGCTCAAGGTCGCCTCGGCAATCCGCCATTCGGCCTCGACCCCGGCTTGTTCGGCCACTTTATGCGCAAGGCTCAGCTCCGCCGCGCGCGCGGCCTGATCGGCGGCTTCCTGCGCGGCTAGCACCCCGGCACGGCGCGCGGTCTGCTCTGCTTGCGCCTGCTCAGCCTCGGCAATGTTCGATTCGAGTTTCGCTGCGGCGGCGGCGGCATCGCGCGTCAGGCGGTCGGCCTCGCCGCGATCGGCCTCGATGCGCTGGACTTGGCGGTCGATATCGGCAAGGCGCTCCGCAGCGGCTTCAAGCTGCGAGGTGAGGCCAGCCATGCGTTGGGTGTGCGCTGCGGCTTTCTGGCGCTGCTCGAACAGCCCATCGCGCGCGTTGGCAAGCGCAGCAGCTGCTTCATGCTGTGCGGCCCCGGCTGCCTGCACAAGTGCCTGTGCCGCGCTGACCGCCGTCTCGGCTGCCGCAGCCTCTGCGCGCGCGGTTTGGGCCGCCTGCGCCGCATCGCGCCAGCGGGCATAGATCATTCGTGCTTGCGCCAGGCTGATTCGCTCGCTTACGGCCTTATAGCGTTCGGCGGCCCGTGCCTGGCGGCGCAGCGTCGCAATTTGCGCTTCCAATCCGGCGAGCAAGTCCGCCAGTCGGCCAAGGTTGGTCTCTGTCGCGCGCAGCTTGGCCTCGGCATCACGGCGGCGCACATGCAGCCCGGCGATCCCCGCCGCTTCCTCCAGCATCATCCGCCGCTCGGTGGGACGCGCCGCGATGACGGCCGCGATGCGCCCTTGGCTGACCAGCGCGGGGCTGTGTGCGCCGGTGGCGGCATCGGCAAAGGCCAGCCCTACATCCTTCGCGCGCACATCCTTGCCATTGATGCGGTACGCCGATCCTGCGCCGCGCTCGATCCGCCTAACGACTTCAAGCTCGCCGCCCGATTGGCCGGCTGCGCCTGTCTGGGCGGTCAGCATCACCTCGGCGAAATCGCGCGCGGGGCGGCGTGCGGTCCCAGCGAAGATCACGTCTTCCATCCCGCCGCCGCGCAGCGACCGTGCCGAACTTTCGCCCATGACCCAGCGGATCGCTTCGAGCAGATTGGATTTGCCGCAGCCGTTGGGGCCTACCACGCCGGTGAGGCCCGGCTCGATGCGCAGTTCCGCCGGTTCGACAAAGCTTTTGAAGCCTGACAGTTTCAGGCGCTTGAACTGCATCGGTGCCGGCTGCGTCATCCCCTTGGCGCGGTGCAGAGCGGCTTCAGCCGCGCCGGATCACCGCGCGCCCGCTTTTTGCAGGATGGGCTCCAGGCTCTCCCATGCCGCTACTTCGACGTTCTTGCCATTGAGGATGAAGCTCGGCGTGCCGGTGATGTTGTACTTGTCTTCGGCGCTCTTCACTCCGTCGGCCAGCTTGGTGGCAACGTCTACTTTTGCGAGGCACATCGCCGCCTGATCCTTGGCAATCCCGCGCGCGGCGAAGAAATCGACCAGACCGCCGCGTTCGCCGATCACCGAAAAGATCTGGGCCTGCGGAACATTGGCATTCTGGAGCGCTTTGCCAACCGGGCCAAGGCCGGACAAAATAGCCGGCTGGTTGGCATAGACTTGCTCGGTCAGGGCAAAATAGCTTTCGGGTGAGCCGCAGCGGGTCAGCATTGCCATTGTCGCGTCATAGGGATCACGAATGAAATTACGGAATTCAAGGCTAACCCGGCCTGAGGCGATATACTCATCGCGCAGTTTGGGCAGGCCCTTTTCGGCAAATTCGGCGCAATGCGAGCAAGTGAGCGAGCCAAACTCGATCAGTTTGAGCGGTGCCTGCGGATTGCCCATGAGATAACCGTCATCGGCGGTCTTGGTCACGACATCGGCCCATGCCTTGCCGGCCGGAGGCGCGATCTTGGCTATCGGCGCGCCGGCAGTCGCGCCCGCCGCGCCGTCTTCCTTCTGGCTGCAAGCGGCGAGCCCAAGAACAAGCGGAGCTGCGAGCAAGATGAGGGCAGATTTCATAAGCAGCGTTTGCTCCTGTGGTGGCGATGAGATCAACTGAACCGGGTTAGCCAATAGTAGGGATGGATTGAAGAGCGCATGCGCGCAAAATCTATCGCCAGCATGCTGGCTGGATTATCGCAGGCGCGCCTCTACCTGCGGCTTGAGCGTCTCCCAGGTCGAGGTTCCTGCAAGCGGCAGACCATTGAGCAGGAAGCTGGGCGTGCCAGTTACAAAATCGTTGTCGGCGGCTTCCTTGGTGTGTTTGGCCAGCCGGTCGGCCAGTGCCTTATCGGCCAGACATTGATCCACCATCGCGCGGTTGAAGCCGCGCCGCGCCATGATGTCGTAAAATTTGAGGTCACTGGCGATCGCGCGCGTGCGCGCTTTGAAATCGGGGTTCGCCCAGCGCTCTTTTTGTCCCTCGGTCAGCGCCATGGCAGGCGCGAGCCAGGTAGACTGGGTGCGCAGGAAAGCCGCATGTGTGCCAAAGAATTTGTCAGACGGGCCGCAATGGGTCAGCAGCGACACCGTCAGATCGATCGGATCGCGCAAGAAACTGCGCACTTCGAGCGAACCCTTGCCAGGAGCGATGAAGCCCAATCGCAATTGCGCATCGGATTCGGTTTCGAAGTGGGCACAGTGCGAGCAGGTGTAGCTGATGTAAGCGACCAGTTTGACCGGGGCATTGGGGTTGCCAAGGACATAGCTATCGAGCGGGGTGCGCGTAACGGTCTGGTTCCAGTTTTGCGCGCGCGTGCCGGGCTTGGCCGGCGCGGCGAGCACCGCCGCCCCGCCGAGCGCGGCTGCGAACAGCGTGAGCGCGATGGTCAGCGTCTTCCTGTAAGCGCTTATCATGGGGCCTTCTTTCCTGCCAAAAGTCGATAACGCACTGCCGTAGCAGTGCATTAGCACCGCATTAGCGAGGCATTAGCGTTTGCCGCTGGCATCGCCAAGGCTGCGCGCCAAAGATTCGAGCACCGTGCGTAGCTCCGGGTCGCCGATGTCGCGCAAGCTCTCGCCCAGTTCCATCGGGATCGGCTTCAGCGACGGCGGCGCTCCGGTTCCGCTCGGGCGCGCCGTTGGCGTAGCACCGGGCGCCTGAACCTCACCTTGCCGCAATTTGACCCGCGCCACCGCGCTATAACCGAAGAAGCGGTTCACCCGCTCGATGATCTCGGGAATGACATGCTGGATCAGCGGGGCGTGGGCCGGGGTCACGACCAATTGCAAGATGCCGCCCGCCTTTTCGCCGGGCGGGAAGCGGATCGATTCTGGCATGCAGTGGCGGGCATGCGCCGCACCGACGATCTCGGGCCAACGGGTGACTACCGAGCTTTGCACAAAACCGAACCGGCGAAACGCCGTGCGCCCGATTGCTGGCATCAGATCAGCGATCTGCCGCGCTTCGCCGCCACGCGGGCGCTCGTAAGGTTTCGGCGCTGCCTTTTGCGGCGCGTTTTTCAAGGGCGCAGTTTTTGTAGGCAGCTTGGGTGGATCGCTTTCCATAATGCGCATGGCCATGCCATAGGCACCCGGCGCAGGCCAGCGTTCGGGGAGCAAATTCAGTGGTCAATGAACCTGGCACAATCGCGGGGCTCTTGCTGGGCTGGTACGATGATCACGCCCGCCACTTGCCCTGGCGCAGGTTACCGGGCGAACCCCGTCAGGACCCCTACAAAGTCTGGCTGTCCGAGGTGATGCTGCAGCAGACGTCGGTGGCGGCAGTAGCACCGTATTTCGAACGGTTTCTTGAGGCTTGGCCGACGGTCGAGGCGCTCGCTGCGGCCTCCGATGCCGATGTGATGGCGGCGTGGGCCGGGCTTGGTTACTATGCCCGCGCCCGCAATCTGCTCGCCTGCGCCCGTGCGGTGGTCCAACGCGGCGGCTTTCCCGCGAGCGAAGAAGGCCTCAGGTCACTGCCCGGGGTGGGCGACTACACCGCAGCAGCGGTTGCAGCGATTGCCTTCGGCCAGCGGGCGGTCGTGGTCGATGCCAATGTCGAGCGGGTGGTGGCACGGCTTTGCGCCATCGAATCCCCGCTGCCCGCCGCGCGCCCCGCGATTCGTGCCGCCACTGGCGCAATCACGCCGCAAGAGCGCGCGGGCGACTTCGCGCAAGGCATGATGGATCTGGGCGCCACCATCTGCTCAGTGAAGGCGCCGCGCTGCCTGATCTGCCCGCTGGCCGCGCCCTGCCTTGCCCGCGCAGCTGGCGAGCCCGAGCGATTGCCGGTGAAATCCGCGAAGAAGGCCAAGCCGCTGCGCCAAGGCCGGGCCTACTGGATCGAGCACGACGCCAAAGTCTTGCTGGTGACGCGCCCGGACGCAGGCATGCTCGGCGGCATGCGCGCGCTGCCTGATGATGGCTGGGCGGCGCGCGCCGACGGCACAGGTGCTGCACCGCAAGCGGGCGCGTGGCACGCTGGCGGCATTGTGCGCCACAGCTTCACGCATTTCGATCTTGAATTGCAATTGATGCTTTGCGCCAGCGTCGATTTGGGTAATCTGCCGCCGGGAGAATTCTGGCCGTTAGAGCAAATCGAAGCGGCGGGCCTGCCCACCGTATTCGCCAAAGCCGCCCGCCTCGCACTTGCAAACAGGTAGATCATGCAGGATTTCAATTCGACGCTTTCACGCCGGTCGCTGCTGCGCGGCTCTGCCTTGCTGGGTGCGGGGCTGGCCGGCGGCCTTGCTTTGCCGCGCTGGGCCTATGCCAACGCGGCCGCAGAAGCGCAGTTTCCCGCTGTCGCGCGGATGGTCGGCGATTATGTCGGCGCGGGCAAGCTGGCGAACGCGGTCGCCGCGCTCGGCTTTGGCAGCGCTCCCCTGCTCGAAGTGGCGCGGGGCAATCTCGCGCTCGATGTGGCCCGGCCTGCCGATCTCGACAGCCTTTATCGCATCTATTCGATGACCAAGCCGATCACCGGCATGGCCGCGATGATGCTGATCGACGAGGGCAAGCTGCGGCTCGATCAGCCGATTGCCGATCTCATGCCCAGATATGCGAAAATGCAAGTTCAGGTGACGCCCGATGGGTCGGTCACCGAGCTGAAACCGGCGCAGACCCAGATCACGGTGCGCCAACTGCTGACCCACACCGCTGGGCTTGGCTATTCGATCATTCAGAAGGGCCCGCTCAAGGACGCCTACGAGAAGGCTGGGCTGTTGCCGGGGCAGATCACCAGACTTCCCGTCCCCGGCGTCCCCTCGGGCAAGCCATTGCCCAGCCTCGCCTTGTTCGCCGACAAGCTGGCCGAGATGCCGCTGGTCTATGAGCCGGGCACGCGGTGGTCCTATTCGGTCGGGCTCGATCTGCTCGGCCGGGTGATCGAGATCGTCTCGGGCAAGCGGTTCGACTTGTTTCTGCAGGAGCGGATCTTCGATCCTTGCGCCATGACCAGCACCGGCTTTCGCGTTCCCGCGCGGGAAGCTGGGCGGCTGACGACCAATTACGGCGTGTTCAATGGCGCGCTGGTGCCGATCGATGCGGGCGAGAATTCGATCTTTCTCGAAGCCCCGGCGTTTCCGTTCGGCGGTGCCGGGCTTGTCACCAGCCCGCGCGATTATGACCGCTTTCTTGCGATGCTGCTCGGCTATGGCATGAGCGGCCCGGTCCGCGTGATGAGCGAGGCGGCGGTGCGGCTGGGCACCAGCAACCTGCTTCCAGGGGGTGCGGACACGGGCGGCACATGGGCCGCGAACGCCGGTTTCGGCGCAGGCGGACGCGTTGGTCTTGGCGCGGACGCGGGTACGTTCGGCTGGTCGGGCGCGGCGGGCACGGTCGCCTTTGTCAATCTGCGTGTCGGGGTGCGCGCGGGGTTTTATACCCAGTTCATGCCTTCAAGCTCGTATCCGATCTCGGATGAATTTCCCAAGGCTCTATTGGCCGATGTCACGATGAAGAAGGCAGCCTGATGGCCTCTGCGCCTCCTATTGCATTCGCCGGATCGACGATCGATCGGGCTGACCATATCCGCTCTGCGCCCGATAAGCTGGCCGAGCTCATGAACTGGCGCGCGCGGCTGCTGCTGCTCGATGGGCTCGATCCGGTGATCGGCGATGATGGGGGGCTTTCGTGGGGCACGCTGGCCGATGCCGATGCGGCGGCCGAGCTGGTGTTTCTGGGGATCAATCCCGATGGACGCGGATGCTTTGCGGCGGTCGCGCCTGCGCTGATCGGCAGCACCGCGCCGCCCAATCCCCGGCTGTGGGCCGCAATGGCGCAGTTGCCATCCGCTGATCTGGCGACCTATGGCGGGGCCAAGGCGCTGGTCGATTGGCATGCCCGCCACCGCTTTTGCGCCCGCTGCGGCCACGCCACGGTGCTCGCCAAGGGTGGCTGGCAGCGCGGCTGCACCAACGATGCGTGCAAGGCCGAGCATTTTCCGCGTGTCGATCCGGTGACGATCATGACCGTCGAGCACGACGGCATGCTGCTGCTCGGCCGCCAGCCGCGTTTTCCGGCGCGGCGCTATTCCGCGCTGGCCGGGTTTCTCGAACCGGGCGAATCGATGGAAGAAGCCGTGGCGCGCGAAATCTTCGAAGAGGCGGGGGTGCGGGTGCGCGATGTGCGCTATGTCGCCAGCCAGCCTTGGCCGTTCCCGTCTTCGCTGATGATCGGGTGCCATGCCTATGCCGATGATCCGGCGATCGTCATCGACAAGACCGAGCTGGACGATGCGCGCTGGTTCACCCGCGCCGAAGTCGAATATGCCATGAACGACCTCAAGATCGGCCGCGAGGACGGCGCATTCGTCGCCCCGCCGCCCTTTGCCGTGGCGCATCACTTGCTCAAATGGTGGATCGAACAATGAGCCAGCCTGCCAAAGTGACCCCAGCTAAAGTTACAATCGACATCTGGTCGGACGTGATGTGCCCATGGTGCGTGATCGGCGTGCGCCAGCTCGATGCCGCGCTGGCCGGGCTGGAGGGCGAAATCGAAGCGGCGGTGCGCTTCCACCCGTTCGAACTGAACCCGGACATGCCGCCCGAAGGCGAGGACCAGCAATCGCACATCATGCGCAAGTATGGCCGCACCGCTGAGCAGGCGGCGGACGCCCGCGAACGGATGCGCGGCGCGGCGGACAACGCGGGCTATTCGTTCAGCTATTCCGGCGAAGGCGAAGCGCCGCCGGCGCGGATGTGGAACACCCGCGCCGCGCACCGTCTGCTGGCGCACGCGCTGCGCGACTATTCGCCGCAGATGCAGGTGCGGCTCAAGCATCTGATGTTCGACGCGCATTTCCAGCAGCGCCGCACCATGAGCGATCCCGCGGTGCTGATCGAGCTTGCCGAACAAGCGGGCATGGACGGCGCGGCGGCGCAAACCGCGCTGACCGACGGCGAACTCAATGCCCTGGTCGAGGCGGGCGAGCAGCAGGCCTGGGACTGGAACATCAGCGGCGTCCCCGCGATGGTGGTCAACGGCAAATTCATGATCCCCGGCGCGCAGGACCCGGAGACGTATGCCTCGGTGCTGCGCAAGGTTGTCGAGCGCGAGGCGGCGCGGGCGTAAGGGCCTCCGGCGGGCGATTTTTGCCTCCGGCGGGCAAGGTCCACTGCCCTTGCATCCCGAACCTCTCCCATGCCTGCAGGGGAGGCTGCGCGGGCCAAGTTGACATAGTTGACACAGTCCTGAGGAAAAACTCGCGGCCCGGAGCCTTGGTTTTATCTCACTGATCTATAAAGATAAACCGCCAAATCGCCTCTGCCCTGATGGTGCGCGGTAGAGAGCGCTGTGTTGGACATGACCATGTGGGCGCACCGGCCCCTCCACCTCGCCGAGACGGCGTACGGTGGATCGAACAGCGGGCGCGGAATTCAAGATCCACGATTCAAAGAGCGCCTGCGAGCTTGGCGAAAAGGGTGCGTGTAGGAAAGTGTTTTGTGGTGGGGCGGTGGGGGGCAGACTGGATTTGAGGACAGTGAGCAGATCTGGGGATTATTGCAACTGTCACTGTAATTCGCGAAGTTCAAGGGTGACCACCCTTGCATCTCCATCGCCTTGCGTGTGGGGGGAGATTGGAGACCAAGTAAAGTATTACCGCAAATATTGGGCTTCCAGAGGGTTCAACCGGCGCTCATGCCGCCATCCACCGAAAAGTTGGCACCCGTTACATATTGTGCCTCAGCAGATAGAAGCCAGCAAATGGCGCGAGCAACGTCAGCTGGTTGGCCAAGTCGGCCCACCGGGATCATGGCATCAAGTGCATGGGCATCACCGCCGGTCACGCGCAGCAGGTTCGGCGTTTCCGTCGCACCGGGGCAAACGGAATTGATACGAATGCCGGAGTTCGCGTAATCGAGAGCGGCGGCTTTGGTAAGTCCGACAACCCCGTGCTTCGCTGCCACATAATGCGCTATCCCGGCTACGCCTTTCAGGCCGAAGATAGAGGCGTTGTTGACAATCGCACCACCGCCATTGCGCAACATAAGCACAATTTGCGCCCGCATTCCGTTGTACACAGCCTTCAAGTTCAAATCGAACACCCAGTCGGATTCGTCGGAAGGCGTTTCGTGCAGCGGCTTGAAATCGGCGTGTCCGCCCGCATTGTTTACCGCAAGATCCAGACGGCCAAATCCATCTCCGATCCATTCCATAAGGCCTTCCAGATCGGCCCGAACGGTTACGTCGGTTGCGCGGATCACCGCCTTGCCGCCATTGGCTTTTATGCGATCCGCGGCATCGCGAATGCGCTCCTCACTGCGTCCGGCCAGAACCACTGTCGCGCCCCGCGCGGCAAGAAGTTGTGCGGTCGCTTCACCCATACCGCTGCCGGCACCGGTAACAACCGCTATTTTCCCGATGAACGACATCATATTCGATCCTCCAAGAGCTCGATCCGAAACTAATTTACGCGGTATCAGGCGGGTTAGGGTGCCACGTGCAACACCCTCCAAACGCTCCCTAAACCAGCCCCAGCTTCGCCAATTCCCCAGCCATGCTCGGCGGCAGCATATCCGCGCTCTCGCCCTCCGCCAGATCGGCGGGTGCATCGGCTTCTTCCAGATAGCGCCAGCCTTGATGCGCGCGCTTGGGCTTGGGGTGGACGTCGATCAGTTTCGTCGAGATCAGGATTTCGGTGCGCCCGCCCTCTGCCGCTTCGAAGCCGAGGATTTCGCTGCGTGCGACCAGTTGGTGCTTCAGGATCCAGTAGACCGAGCCGCCGATCATTTCGGCGTGGCGCTTGGGCAGGTAACGCGTGGTCAGCCGTGCCGCGTCGCCGCGGGTTTTGAACCAGCCGTGGAGGTCTTCGAACGAGGTCGCGCCGAACGCGACTTTGGTCATGCTCAATGGCATTGGGGTCAGCCCGCCAGCCCGCTCAGCACGGCAAGGCCGAGGAACGAGAAGAAGCCCATCACATCGGTCGCCATCGTCACGAATACCGCGCTCGAGACCGCCGGATCGACGCGCAGCCGGTCGAGTGTGACGGGCACGAGGATGCCCGCCAGCCCTGCCACCAGATTGTTGATCACCATGGCCGTGCCCAAGACCGCGCCCAGCAGCGGGTTTTGAAACACGAGGCCGGTGCCCGTGCCGATCAGCAGCCCAAGCGACAGCCCGTTAGCCAGCGCAATGCGAAACTCGCGCAGGATCATGCGCACGGTGTTCGAACTGGT
>Ga0164294_10004495_pt1 | contig 12160 bp, 13 predicted proteins | sample GEODES005metaG_FD_111479 | JGI IMG/M metagenome (GOLD analysis project Ga0164294, IMG submission 111479) | Oligotrophic lake water microbial communities from Sparkling Lake, Wisconsin, USA - GEODES005 metaG | ecosystem: Environmental > Aquatic > Freshwater > Lake | place: USA: Sparkling Lake... | reverse complement strand
CGATGCGCTTGCTGGTGCCACTGCCATTGCGATGAAGCGATCCGGCTTGCTGGGGCCGGCGCCAGCGGTTCATGACGTCACCGTTGCGCTCACCGTGTGGGGTTTCCTCGATGACGACGCTCCTGGGGAACTTGTCGATATGCGCCGAGAGTGGTTCGAAGAAGTTCATCACGTGCACCACTACCCCGAGCTTCGTCGCATCACCGACGCAGTACCTGCGTCGGTACTGATGCAACCTCACGCGATTTCCGAAGCCCAGCACATCCGCGACTGGCGGTCGTGCTTGGATCTCGGTAACTGATCCCGGTGCCATCCAATCCTGAAATGAGGGTCAGGTTCGCCCCGGCCCCAACTGGCTACCTCCACCTCGGAAGCGCTCGCACGGCTCTGTTCAATTGGCTGGCAGCGCGTCACTCCGGCGGCAAGTTCCTTCTGCGCATCGAAGACACCGATATTGAGCGATCCAAGCCTGAGCTGATTGAGGTCATCTACACGGCATTGGAATGGATGGGCCTTGATTGGGATGAAGACCCCGTCTTGCAGTCCACCCGCTTCGATACCCATCAGACCGCAATTGATGCGTTGCTCGCTGCTGGCCTCGCGTATTGGTCGGCTCCGGTTCCAGAAAGTGACCGTGAGCGCACCGGCGGCAAGGCCTACGACATCGCCGACCGTGATCGTGACCTAGGCCCTGGCGAGGGGCGGGCAGTTCGCTTCATCATCCCGGCTTCTGGCACCACCAGTTGGGTTGATCGGATCCGTGGCGAGATCAGCTTTGACCACGCCAACCTTGAGGACTTTGTCATTCGTCGGGCCGATGGTTCGCCCACGTTCTTCATTGCCAACGCATGCGATGACGCCGAGATGGGTATCACTCACGTGATTCGCGGCGAGGACCTCATCAACGTCACGCCGAAACAATTGCTGCTACGTGACGCGCTCGCAGCCACTGGATTCGCCGGCGCAGCGGGGGAGCGGCCCACCTTCGCTCACCTGCCGCTTATCGTGAACGAGCAGCGCAAGAAGCTCTCGAAGCGGCGTGATGACGTCAGTATGTTGGACTACGTGGAGCGGGGTTTCCTGCCGTCGGCGATGGTCAACTATCTGGCGTTGCTGGGTTGGGGCCCGCCAGATGGCAACGAGATCAGCCTGAATCCTCTCGTGGATTTCCCGCCGATGTTTGACGTTGCCTCGGTGAATCCATCGCCGGCCGGGTTCGACATCAAGAAGTTGCGGTCCGTCAACGCCGAGCATCTCCGGGCACTGAGTATCCCCGACTTCATCGAAGCCACTAGCCCGTACTTTGCGCTCTCCTCCTTTGCTGACAGAGTCGACGAGACCCTGCTCGCTGCAATTGCGCCGGAGATTGCCACCAGAGTGGAGACGCTCGCCGAGGTGCCCGGTTATGTGGACTTTCTGTTCTTGGCCGACCCTGAGATCGACGAAGCTTCGTGGAACAAGGCAATGGTTGCCGAGGCCCCCGAGTGGCTAGATGCCGTCATCGCTGGCGCGCAGGAGTGGCAGTGGGAATCTGCGACGTTGTTCGAGAGCTGCATGGGGCTGGCTGAGGAACTTGGTGCGAGTCGCAAGAAGTTCCAAGCACCGGTCCGGGTTGCCGTGACGGGACGGACCGTTGGGCCGCCGCTGTTCGAGTCCATGGCGCTGCTCGGACGAGACGAAGTGTTGCGCCGACTCAACGAGGCGCGCGGGCGTCTCAACCAGGGCGACTGAAAGTGGCAGAGCGTCGACGTCATCCGCTCAGGTGGATGGCGTTGGCTGCGGTACTGGCCGGAGTCGGATGGCTTGCGTTTTCCGCCGTAGAAGTGGTGCGCGCATCAGATCAGGACGATCGGTCGGCAACCGACGCGATTGTGGTGCTCGGCGCGGCTCAGTACGACGGTCGTCCCTCGCCGGTACTTAAATCCCGTTTGGACCATGCCCTGAAGCTCTACCGGCAGAAGGTGTCGCGGCGGATCGTGTTGACCGGCGACAAATTGCCCGGTGACCGGTTCACTGAGGCGTTCGCTGGCTACCGCTACCTCACCGCAGCTGGAGTGCCGCCGGGCAACCTCACCATCGTCGACGATGGCACGAGCACCTGGGAGTCGCTCGCTGCAACCCGACGCGTCCTGCGTAAGGACGGTGTGAGCGATGTTGTTTTGGTCTCAGATCGATACCACAGCCGTCGTTTGCTCGACATTGCGAACGAACTTGAGATGTCCGCAGCGGTGTCACCAACGTCGTCGGCCGCTAACGCTCGGCAGATGGCTCGGGAATCCCTGCTTGTCGCCGCAGGTCGAGTGGTGGGCTACCGGCGGTTGTTGCGAATCGAGTTGTGACCGCATCGCTCGTCGCTCCGCTTTGTGGGCGTTTGTAGGGCTCAAGAGTTGGTCGGCTAGAGTCCGACAGCGCCCTTCGGGGGCATCACCTTTCGGAGGTGGTGTAATCGGCAACACAACTGGTTCTGGTCCAGTTATTGGGGGTTCGAGTCCTCCCCTCCGAGCAACGGCCCGTAAGTTGGGTCGCACAAGAACTTCGGGTTCGCCCGAGGTGACCAGCCCCCATCGTCTAGTGGCCTAGGACACCACCCTCTCAAGGTGGCGGCACGGGTTCGAATCCCGTTGGGGGTGCAACGAGGAAGGCCCGGCCGCACGGCCGGGCCTTCTCCGCTCTCTGGGGTTTTGGGGGTGAGTAGCTAGCGTCCTCCTCCGACCCGATGCGGATGAAAGCCCGGGCCCAACTCGCTTTGGGCTCAACCCCGGCACCGGATCCCCCGACCGGTCTTGCCGTTCTCGTTGCTCTCATGCCGCCATCGCCGGACGAGAGCAACGAGATGCGGGTGCGCTGGCGCTAGGGACGGGCGTAGCGGGGGACTTTGGTCCCAGAAAGCATTGCGCAGGGTGGGCGCTTCGGGACAGGGCGGTGAGCGCTTTGGGACCCGGCGGTAAGCGCTTCGGGACGCGGCAGTGGGCGCTTTGGGACCCGGCGATGTACCTTCCGGCGTGGTACTCGTGGTGTTTGCGCTCATCTCAGGGCTGGCGTTTCTCTACTACGGGTCCAGAGTCTTGTTCCGGCCGGCGTTGAAGGAAGAATTCGAGCGGTACGGAATGCCAGCAGTGCGCCAGTTCGTCGGAATCATGGAGTTGCTTGGCGGGATTGCAGTGATTCTTGGCCTCGCATTTGCTCCGTTGGGCGTTTTCGCAGCAACCGGACTCATGGTGCTGATGGGGCTCGGAGTGTTCACCCGAATCAGGATCCACGATGCCGCCCGGCTTATGGTGCCGGCCGCCTCGCTCTGCGCAGTGAATGCCGTGCTCGTCATGCTCTTTCTCTCGCAATGAATCATTGGATCATTTAGCGATCTTGCCAATCTCGGATGCTGCCGTCTGGATCGACGCGGCGAGACGATCGCAGCTTCTGCTGACCGACCGGAGTGGGCTACCGCTCAACGGCCCTAGGCGCGCTCTATCATTTCCTCACCCTCTTCAAGGAAGATCCCATGAAACTGTTTGGAAAGTTTGCCCAGAACGCCGCCGCTCTATGGATCCTGAACGTCTGGACCTTGCGGTTCAACAGGGACACTGGCTACCGAGGCGGCGACGCAAAGAACATGAAGGAAGAATTTGCTGTCTACGGAATTCCTGAGAACGCAATGTATGTAGTCGGCGCGACGAAGGTCGGTCTTGCGACTGCGATGCTGGTCGGCAACGCGGTCCCACGGGTGACCCGACCTGCCTCGATTGGCCTGGCCGCCTTCATGGTCGGTGCCATCGGCATGCACATCAAGGCCGGTGACCCGGTGAAGCAGTACCTCCCGGCGCTGTCGGTGTTCACTCTGGCCACCGCTTCTGCTGTCCTGAACGGTGACCATCGCGAAGTCGCGCCTGAAGGCCAGCAGTAGCTCCGTCACTACGCGCACTGAGCGAGCGCCGTCGGACAGCCCACGGCTGCGGTTGGGTGGAGGCATGTCAGTTGGGTCCGATGCTGCTGCGCTGGTCGGCCTGTCCCGGCGCGGGTAGCTCGACGTGTGCCCGTCCTGAGGCCGGGGCAACCAAGCTCGGGATCTCGGCCTGTCCCGGCGCGGGTGATGCGACCGCACGACATATGGGTAACTTCGTGACATGCCCGAACCCGCACCGAAGATCTGCGTCTCGTGCGGCCGCGAGATGGTCTGGCGAAGGAAGTGGGAGCGTTCCTGGGACGAGGTCCGCTACTGCTCGACAGCGTGCCGGCGCCGCGGGGTGCTGCCGGTCGACCGGGAGCTCGAGAGGACGATCCTGTCCCTGCTCTCGGACCGGTCACGGGGCGCGACTATCTGCCCCAGCGAGGCGGCGAGGGTGGTGGGCGGCGACGACTGGCGACCGCTCATGGAGCCTGCGCGTGCCGCAGCGCGTCGGCTGCACGGTGACGGACGAGCGGTGATCACTCAGCGCGGCCGGCCGGTCGATCCATCGACAGCGAAGGGGCCGATCCAGATCCGGCTGTCATAGAGATGGGAAGACCCTGGTTGTCCACTGTGAGAGCGCCGACCATCGCCGAACTACGACGAGGGCCTCTCGGGTAGGGATCGTGCCTACCGAGCATGCGCAGCACGATTGCCGAGGCTCGGCGCTTGACCCAGACCGGGTGGCAGCCGCTGCGCTGACGTCGATCCCGTGGTAGTGCAATTGTTTGCGACGAGCGAGTCGAGACGATTGTTGTCAAAAGAGCCCCAAGGGTGGCTAACTTGACGCATTGTTAAAGGCTAATCAATCAAAAAATTAAATTTGGGGTGAAGTAAGACCCCCATCAACAAGGAGTGCAACATGAACCAAGTGCTCGAGTTGACACAGGGGCAGTACGACCTCGTGTACAACGCGTTCTCGCTCACGATCGCCGCGATGGGCGCATCGCTGCTGTTTTTCATCCTGATGCGGAATCAGGTAGGTGTGCGGCACCAGCTGGCGATCACCATCTCGTCGGTGGTTGTGGCGATCGCCCTTTACCACTACCTGCGCATCTTCGCCTCCTGGTCCGACGCGTTCAAGTATGTCGACGGTACCTACGTCCAGGACGGAGCGCCATTCAACGAGGGGTACCGCTATGTCGATTGGCTGCTGACCGTTCCGTTGCTCCTCGCCGAGCTGGTGATCGTGTTGAAGCTCGCTAAGAACACCACGCGCAGCCTCATCATCCGTCTCGGCGTTGCGGCAGTGGCCATGATCCTGCTCGGCTATCCCGGCGAGATTGCGGCTCCTGACTCGTCCACAAGGACGTTGTTCGGCATTCTTTCGACCCTTCCGTTCCTCTACATTCTGTTCGTGTTGTTCGTTGAGTTGGGCCGCTCGCTCGACCGCCAGAACCCACGAGTCCGCAAGATCGTCGATGGTCTCCGGTTCCTGCTCCTGGCAACGTGGGGGGTCTACCCGTTGGCCTACATCGCCCCATCGGTGATCAACAACGAGGCGACCGCCGAGGTTGTTCGTCAGGTCGGTTACTCCATCGCCGACATCCTCGCCAAGCCGCTCTTCGGCCTCTTCATTCTTGCCATCGCACTCATCAAGACACAGGACGATGCCGCCGGCAATACCTTCGAGGTCGAGCAGGCCTGAACCAGAACTGATGGGAGCCCGGACGACAGCCCGGGCTCCCATCGGTCGCCTCCTCCACGAGTTGGGAGTCACTTGATGACCAACTCCGGACTCGATCCCTGATCACCCATCAACTAGCTCCGTCCCAACTACGTTGAGCATCCGTTCTTCGACCAGACGCTCGCTTGCAGCGGACTTGCGCCGTTTTGTGGCGCGACTGCCCAGGTTGGCGGGGCCCTTCAATACGGTTGAATGCGGGGGAATGCAGGCCCTAGGTTTTTCCGGGAACTTGAGCTCCAAGACCGTCTATTGCCTGCTACCCCGAACCTTCCGCTGAATGTTCGGTGTCTGCAGGATCGCCCGACGCCCCCGTAGCCCCGGCCGAGATTTTCAGCGGAGGGCCCCTCTGCCTGCTCGGTATGCTCCGGGGGTGCACCGGATTTTCACTACGAGCGTGGCAGCGGTCTACCCGGCCTACGTCGCAAAGCTGGAGCGAAAGGGTCGGACGAACGACGAGCTCGACCAGGTGATTGAGTGGCTCACTGGGTTCGACAAGATCGCACTCCAACACCACCTTGATCAGGGCACTACGGTCCAGGAATTCTTCGGCGCAGCCCAGCTCAATCCCAACGTGGAGCTCATCACGGGCGCGGTGTGCGGTGTCCGAGTGGAAAATGTCGAGGACCCCCTCATGCAGCAGATCCGCTACCTCGACAAACTTGTCGACGAACTGGCAAAGGGTCGCCCCATGGACAAGGTCCTGCGGGCCTGACGGCTACCGCTCCACCCCATACCCGCCCCCCCTGAACTCGTTGCTCTCATGCCGCTATAGCGGGATGAGAGCAACGAGTTCGGAGTGGCAGGGGGCGGCAGGGTGCGGAGTAGCAGGGTGCGGCAGGGAGCAGAGGTTCAGGGAAGTTCGCGTGCCCTCTGCACGGGTACGCTCCTGCTCGGGGTGTTGCTCTCCGACACGGTCGGTGTGGTCACCGTTGACCACGGCGTAGGGAGCAGTGCGATAAGGGGTGCCTGATGCAGGACATTCGGATTGAGGATCTGCGCGAGCCGCAGCGCGACGCGGCGGAGCAGCAGATCTACGACATGGCGCTTGGCATGGAGGTCGACCTAGACCCTGCAGTGCTCGTCGCCGCGGCCGAGCGCCGTACCGGAATGTCCGACTTCGAGGACCTGACTCTTCTGGATCGGCTGGCAGCGCAGGTCGCTGCCGTCGAAGCCGACGCTGGCTTGTCGGGGATGGGCAGATTTCTGGTGCGCCAGCGGCTCGTGGGCCTGCTCGCCGCTCGACTGCGGTTGGAGGACTTCGTGCGTCGGCACCCGGAGTCGCTTGAGGTTGAACTTGAGCCGCCGGTGATCGTCGTGGGCCTGCCCCGGTCGGGGACGACGCATCTGGTGAACCTCCTAGCCACCGACCGACGGTTCCGGTCGCTCCCGTGGTGGGAGATCCAAGAGCCGATCCCTGCACTCGGCGATGGTCCGAGTAGAGATGGAATCGACCCGCGCTACCTGAGGGCACAGCGGGACTACGAGGCATCGTTGCAGTTCTCGCCACTTACGGCGCTCATGCACGACCGGCCGCCGTCGTCCATCGAGGAGGAGTGCGAACTCATGGACCTCGATCTCTGCACCTATGTGCTCGAGTGGTCGGCTCGGGTTCCGACCTGGCGTGATCACGCCGAGACCTTGGACCAGCACAGCCACTATGCGTTTCTTCGGACTCAACTGCAGGTGTTGAGCTACTTGCGGGGCCCAAATCGGTGGGTGCTGAAGTGCCCGCAGCACCTTGAGCGGCTCGGTCCACTCATGACCACATTCCCCGACGCAACCATCGCCTTCACGCTGCGCGACCCAGTTGCCGTGTTGCAGTCGGCGGTCACGATGCTGGCCTATGGCGACCGCAATCGACGGGTGCATGTTGAGGCCGACGATCTAGCCGAGTACTGGGTCGACCGGATTGAGCGGTTACTTCGCTCTGCGGTTCGGGATTCACACCTGATCCCCGAGGAACAACGGGTCGACGTGGAGTTCAGAGAGTTCATGTCGGACGATGTTGCAATGGCCGCTCACATCATTGAGATGTCGGGCTTGGAGATCACTGAGGAATGTCGGACGGGCCTAGCCAACTACGTTGCCGGCAATCCACGGGGCAAGGACGGGCGCATTGTCTATGACCTGCGCAACGACTTCGGGCTAGATCCAGCCGAGTTGTACGAGCGATACGCCTTCTATTTCGAAGCGTTCCCGCAGATCCGCACGGAGGTGCGCTGATGTCAGGCATACATCGAGAGCGACCCGGGGCAGCTGCCATGACCGGAGCGACCGAGACCCCGCCGGTCGACCTCGGCGACGACATCTACATGTCGCCCGGATGGACCAACTCGTACCTTGTTCGGACCGACGACGGACGGGTCATCATCAACACCGGCATGGGGTTTGAGGGTCCGCTGCACCGTCGGAACTTTGACGCCCTCGACGCCTCACCGGTGCGGTCCGTGCTGCTCACCCAGGGTCACTACGACCACGTTGGCGGCGTCGACGTGCTGAGGGACCCAGGCTCCGATGTGGTGGCACAAGCCAACTTCACGATGTGGCGTGACGACAACGAACGGCTCGAGGGGTTCCGGTCCCGGAACTCGGCCTTCGCCTTTATCGACGCCATCCTCGCAGCCATGGAATACGCCCGGTCGGTGGGCGTGGGTGTGGTGCCACAGGCCCGCCCTGAGCCCACGGTCGTGGTGGACGACCGGCTGGAACTGACCGTCGGCGGCCGGCGCATGGTGCTCATCGCCACGCCGGGTGGTGAGACGTTCGACTCGATGGTGGTGTGGCTACCAGAATCGAAAACCTTGTTCTCCGGCAATCTGTTCGGTCCGCTCTTCGGGCATGTGCCGAATCTGGTGACCATTCGCGGCGACCGATACCGAGATGCTCTGACCTACATCGAGTCGTTGGATGTGGTGCGCGAATTGGCGCCCGAGCGACTCGTGACCGGCCATTTCGATCCCATCTATGGAGCCGATCGAATTATCGAGACAACGACAACCTTGCAGGAGGCCATGCAGTCGGTGCATGACCAAACCGTTGACGGCATGAACTCTGGGGCTGACGTCTGGACGCTGATGCGTGAGGTGCAAGTCCCCGGTCATCTTGATGTGGGGGAGGGGTACGGCCAGACCAAGTGGAACGTCAGGGCTATTTGGGAGAACTACGCCGGATGGTTCCATCATCGATCCACCACTGAGTTGTTCGGGACTGCTCCGCTTGCCATCGCTCCGGACTTGGTGGCTGCTGCCGGCGCCGAAGCCCTTGTGGCGGCAGCCCAATCTCACGGAGATGCCGGACGGCTCGTTGAGGCTCTGCAGCTCACCGATGTGGTGTTGGCTGCCGACCCAAATCACTCCGCCGCAATTGAACTTTCACTTCGGGTCACCAACGAGTTGCTTGAGGCAACGACCAACTTCTGGGAGCGAGCGTGGCTGAACCGGTCGATCGACAAACTCACCAAGAAGCTCGAAGGGAATTGAACGCCGCTATGAGCAACCACATCACGTATGACTTCACCGGCGTAAAGGTGCTGGTGACCGGCGGTACCAGCGGGATTGGGCACACCATCGCGATGTCGTTCCGAGCGGCCGGGGCGGCGGTGATGGTGACCGGTACTCGTGCTGCAGCGTCGGACTACGACACCGACCTAGCTGACTTGGATTACCGAAGCCTTGAGATCACCGACAGCGTTGCGGTCGATTCGCTGACGGAGTCACTTGATGCGCTCGATGTGCTGATCAACAACGCAGGTGCAACATTCCCCGGCGGCGGCGATGAATGGGCTCCGGACACCTTCGCCGAGGCGCTGTCACTTAACTTGGCTGGGCCGATGCGGCTGACTTCGGGGTGTCGCAAACTGCTAGCTGCGAGCGACCTTGATGGCGGCGCGAGCGTGGTCAACATCGTGTCAATGGCTTCGTTCCGTGCCAACACGATTGTTCCCGGCTACTCCTCTGCCAAGGCCGGACTAGTGGCGCTCACTCGCAACATGGCGGCTCATTGGGTGGGGAGGGGAGTGCGAGTCAACGCAGTGGCGCCGGGTGTGATTGACACACCAATGACTGCACCGATGGCTGCCTTTCCGGAAATCCTCGACGCCGAGCTCGCTCATATCCCCATGGGTCGGCTCGGCACGTCAGCGGAGGTGGCTGCAGCGGTGTTGTTCCTCAGTAGCAGCGCAGCGTCGTACATCACCGGAACCACACTCGCTGTCGACGGCGGCTATCTGCTTCCCTGATGCAGCGCCGCAACTGATCTAGAAGCTGACCAATCCAACGAGCGATTCGGAGAATCCACATGCTCCAAGTGCGTGTTCATGGCCCTGACGATGTGCGGGTAGATGACGTCCCTCCGCCCGACCCTGGCCCCCGCGATGCCGTCGTGCGAATTGCTGCTTGTGGAATCTGTGGCAGCGACCTCACGTACATCCGCATGGGGGGAATGGCCGGTCCCGGTCCCGAGCCGCTGTGTCTTGGACACGAGATGGCCGGTGTTGTCTCGTGGGTTGGCGAGCAGGTCACCGAGGTGAGCGTGGGTGACCGCGTGGTGGTGGAGCCTGGGAATGACCAGCTCGGCCGTATCGGCGGCGGGGCGCCATCTGGTGGGCTTACGCCTGAACTGCTCGTTAGGGAAGCCAACGCCGGCCTCCTGCACCCGATTCCTGATGCGCTTTCGTTGGAGGTAGCCGCCTTTGCCGAGCCGCTCGCGGTAGGAATGCGCGCCGTGGAGCAAGCCGAGGTACGCGACGGAGAAGGGGTTGCAGTGTTTGGCTGTGGCCCCATCGGCCTTGCCGCAATTGCCACTCTGGTAGATCAGGGCCACGAGCGAGTGGTCGCAATTGACTTGAGCGGTACCCGGCGGGACTTGGCGATGGGGCTCGGGGCCCAGGCGGCGCTCGACCCCACAACCGAAGATGTGTGGGCTGCGCTGGCCGATCTTCATGGCACTCTGCCCTTCATGTTTGGGCCGACTCCGGCTACTGGCTCGTTCATCGAGGCGTCCGGTTCGGCCAAGGTGCTCACCGAGATTTTGGAACGGGGACCTGTCGGCGGGCGCCTCTCGGTTGTGGCGTTGCACTATTCGCCGATTCCCACCAGCTTCCTCATGCTGCTCATGAAGCAGTTCACGGTGCGCGGCTCGATGGAGTACCCCGAGCGATTCGCCGATGCCATCGACCTCCTCGCCCGTAACGATCTCTCGGCGTTGATTACCGATCGAGTTCCGCTCGACCGATTCGACGACGCACTTGCCACGCTCGCTGGCTCTAAGGAATGCGGCAAAGTGATGGTCACCATCGACGAGACGCTGGTCTGAGCAGGAGATGGAGTTGCTCGCACCCACCATTCGCAGAGACCTAAATGTTGGCAGCACCTGGTCGCTACCTGAGTGGAGTTCTGGGCCACACGGCGATGAGCAAATGGTGCTCGAGGCAGCACTCGAGGCGGGCTACCAAGGGATTCAAGGCGCTAACCCTCGACGTTGTCGAGACCTCGGTCTGATCCCCACCACCTTTGCGATTCATGCAGTCCCGGGTGGGCTCCTCGAGCAAGCCCAGCGTTGGGTTGACTTGGGGTTTGTCTGCTGCACAATGCTGCTCGGCACTGGATTTGAAGACGATGACGCCGCCGCCCGATTAGTTGAGGAAGTGCTCGTTGCGAGCGAGTCCGCCGGAATCCCGTTGTACGTCGAGACGCACCGGGCCACGGTCACTCAAGACATCTGGCGCACCGTGCAACTTGTGAGGAAGTTCCCCGAGATGCGGTTCAACGGAGATTTCTCGCACTGGTACACCGGACACGAGCTCACCACCGGCGACCTCGATGCGAAGTTGGAGTTCATGGCGCCGGTGCTCAGCCGGGTCCGGTATCTACATGGTCGGATCGGCACCTCCGGCTGTGTTCAGATCGACATTGGTGACGCCAACCCTGCTGAGTACCCATCGGTGGCCCACTTTCAGACAATGTGGACGCGAGCGATGGAAGGGTTCGCCGCCGGTGCCGCGTCTGACCCAGTGCCTCCTCACAATCTGCAGATGGGCTTTGCCCCCGAACTCCTGCCACCAGAAGTTGGCTACGCGCGGCGTATGCCCGGGCCTGACGGAGCGCTAGAGGAGGAGGGCGATCGTTGGGAGCAGTCGCTTGTTCTGACCGACATAGCGGTCGACTGCTTCGCAAATACCTCAGCCGGCGAAGCAAGTGCGTAACACTCATTGGCGTGAAAATTCGTCGAACCCGCATCGCCCTACCCCTCGCACTGTCGCTGTTGCTGATCTCCTCGTGTTCAGGAACCGACTCCGCTACTCCGACCGTGCCGAAGGGCGACGCGGTGTCGGTTACGGAGATCACTTCGCCGGAGGTTGATCCGGAGACTGAGGACACTCCAGAGTCTGTGGTCCCTGAAGTTCCCGAGGCACCCGAGGACGAGTTCGTGCTGGGCGATGAGACCCCTAGGGACCCAAAGGGTCGCCCGTTTCTTTCACAGGGCGATGAGGGCGACGACGTGGTGGCAATGCAGCGTCGTCTGATTGAGTT
>Ga0164294_10004494_pt1 | contig 12162 bp, 8 predicted proteins | sample GEODES005metaG_FD_111479 | JGI IMG/M metagenome (GOLD analysis project Ga0164294, IMG submission 111479) | Oligotrophic lake water microbial communities from Sparkling Lake, Wisconsin, USA - GEODES005 metaG | ecosystem: Environmental > Aquatic > Freshwater > Lake | place: USA: Sparkling Lake... | reverse complement strand
GTCGCTCGAACGCGACACGCTCGTCCACTTCCTCACGGGCGAGCCAGTTGCCGAGGTGAGCCAGGTGGGCGGTGCCATCGTGGGCCGCGACCTGCAGAAGGCGGCGCAGGCCCGCAAAGCCCTACTGGCAATCGATCCCGAGGAGATCGTCGAGCGACTGCAGACGGCGGGCAACCTCTACGCCAACGGGACCGTCACCGTCGGCGATGACGCCCTCCCCAAATCCTGATCCAGTTCTTGTGAGAGAATCCTCGTGCCCCTTGTGGGGCTTGAAAGGTTTCTCTGATGAAGAAGCGACGCAGTACAGAGCAGATCGTAGGCTTGCTTCGGCAGGCTGACGTTGAATTCAGACCCTGACACACCTGGGCGAGCCGCTCGAATCGCCGCCAATCTCTCCCGCGTGCGGGCCGCGGGCGTTCAGCAGGTCGGCTGAATTTCAGCCTGGTAGCGCGGTCATCGCTCCAGAGCGATCGAGAGCGGAATGGCGTCTTTCGTGACGACGACGACGAGGCTGGATGTCTGCGGGGAGTTGTACTTCGCGGGGATCCGGCTCGGGGCGAGGGTAACATTCCCTTGTTTGTCCATCCGATCCGGCCCGTCCTTCGCCAGCACCGACACCGCGTATTCGCCGGGCGTGAGCACGATGGCAAAGCCGCCGTCCGGGCCGACCTTGGCCGACGTGCTCTCGGTGCCCTGGTTCGCGAAGAAGCAGATGGCATCGGCGGCTAGCGGTTGCGACTGGTAGGTCACCGTCCCGGTGACCCGTACCTTCCCTGCCGGCAGTCGTGGCCCGCAGCCGCCGCTCCACGCGGCCAGGAGCACCACGACCACCAGCCGACTTCCTCGCGAGAGGCCGGCCCGTTCACTCCCGCAACAATTCATCGGGGTACTCCTCGATGGGGTTTTCGACTGGCTCGATCATCGGCTGATTCACATCCTGACGCGGCACACAGATCACGGCAGCCGGGAGGCGACTCCATCCGCCTTGCCTCCCAGAGCGTTGTAGAGCACGTAGTCGATCTGATCGCTCAAGAAGACGACCGCCCCGTCACCCATGCAGAACATGGCTCCGCCGCCGGCATGCGACGAGCCCGCGCCCGTGTTGAGCCGGTAGCTTGTCCATGATGAGTTCGTCAGATCGGTGAGTGGGCTGTTGATCCGAATGCCGGTGTCCACTCCCTGGAAATTCGCATTGAAGACCGACCGCAATTCGTTCAACTCGCCGCGGGTCTCGCTGAGCATGATCGTTTTCGACAGGCCGTCGGTGACCTGCTTGAACTGGCATTGGAACGCCGCCCTGCTGCCGAACATACCGGGATTGAACTGAGGCTCCGGATCGGTCCAGCTCGAACCCGCCGCGCAGCAGAACGCCTGGTTTGCGCAGTCGGGCGCACAGCTGTCGCTAAACTGTGGCCCGTTGCAGACGGAATAGCCGAGGACGGCGGTCTTGATCTGGTCATACATGCTGTACACAGCGAACAACTGCCCATCCCGGCGGGTGAGCAACGAGCTCGAGGGATTCGAGGGGCATTCCTGGAAGGGGATCCGGCGGTTCGTGATCACCGCGATGTTGGACATGCTGTAGCCCGGGCCCGTCGAGCTGTCGGTCATGCTCTTCGTCTTGTCGATCAGGTTGAAAAGTTCGTTCATTTCGATAAAGGGCATCACGTCGACGCCCCAGGTGCGAGCCACTGATGCCCACGAGCCGGTCGTAAACTGCGCATTCGCCGCGAATGGGAGCTTGCCCTTGTTGTCGTGGTGCATGTGCATCGCCAGGCCGATCTGCTTGACGTTGTTCGAGCACTTCGAGCGGCGGGATGATTCCCGCGCCGCCTGCACCGCGGGGAGCAGGAGCCCGACGAGCAGGCCGATGATCGCGATTACGACCAGGAGTTCGACGAGTGTGAAACCATGGAGGGGTCGACCGCATGCTTTCGCATACCCTCGGCCGAGGCGATTCCGGGAGCGAATCATCGAATAAACTCCAGGATTGAAGAGACAAATCACGGGCTGAGCGGACGAAAAGACTCGAGCGAGAAGTTCCGCAGGGTGGCGGTGGTGTCGGCAAACACGGACAGCCCGACGTAGCGGATCGATCGGCCCCGGGCGTCGATTCGGCAATCGCCGACAAGCGTGTCGCCGACCAGGAAAAAGGCTCGCCACTGCGGGCCGGTGGTATCGAGCACGACGGAGCGGACCTGCGGCCCCGTCAGCACGTCGCCGCTGGGCAGCCGGCCCTGTTCACCAGGCCCTGCAAAGGCGGCGTTGGGAATCCGGGCGGAGCGGTGCGATTGCAGCGTGGTGCTGTGCCGCTGCAGCATCCAGGCATGGTCGAGCGTCGGCGCCTCGACGGTCGGCCGCTCCGCGAAGCCGACGGCGGCCCAGCCGCTCCCGCCCGACTGCACGTGCAGCTCTACCGAGAGGCGGTAGACGAACCCCGGCTCCGGTCGAAATGGGAGGAACGCCGCGCCCGCCGCCGTCACAGCAAGTCCCCCGGCGACGGGGTCGACCTGCCACCCGGCTGATGGCGCGATCCACGACGCGGCCCCGCCCCGGCCAGACGGCGTCGTGCCGTGCAATGCTCCGGCCTGCCTTGCCGATCCGGCGACGATGAAGGCATCCTCGAGGAGCGTCACGGCGGCGGAATCGTCCCACGCGTACGGCCGCGGGTCCCGCCGCCGTGAGCCAGCGACCGCCACGGAGGTCACGAATTTTTTCGGTGCCGGAGCGGCGACGAGTGCCGTGTGTCCGTGGGTATCGACCTCGCCGGCCTGGCCGGCGGCGAGTTGCAGGACCGGGCTGCCGTCGGCCAGCCCCGCAGCGGCCAGCTCCACAAGCCCTTGAAACACCCGTACGTCGGTCGCCCCATGCTCATTCACTTCGACGCCGAACTGCGTGCCCCGGTCGGTGACCACGGCTGTCGGCGTCTGGATCGCGAACGACGCCCGCGGCTTGTGCAGAGTGGCCGTCAGCCGCCCGCGCTCGAGCCTCCCGGTGCCCGGGCCGGAAACCTCGAACGACGCCGGGCCCTCGAGGACCACCGTGGCACCCGTCAGATATGAGATCTCGACCAGCCCACGGACGAGGTCGAGCCGTGTGCCTGCCGGCAGCCAGTCGGATGCCGCCCGGGCGGCCGTCCCCTCCCGCCACTCGCCCCTGTCGACCGCCCGGATCGCCGCGAGCGCATCGGCCGGCCGCGGCGATTCCTTGACCCGCGCGACAGCCGTCCAGGGCAGCCATCCACCCCAGCCGCCGTTCACGGCCGCGACGAGCCCGAGGGTGAGGGCAGCGAGCAGCAACGTCGCCGAGAGGCGGAGCGGCTCGATCTCGACGCGGCCAGCGACGCTCTCCGCCGCAGCCAGCCAGTCCGCGCCACGCCGCCATGCCGTGTATCTGGGCGGGGCAGCCGGCATCGGCTGCGGCACGGCTGCGGCCGTTGCGACGATCTCTTCAAGCGTCGGAAAAGAATGTTCGGCCGGCGCCGCCTGCCACCACCACTGCAGCGATGCCTCCAGTTCCAGCACCGCACAGTAGCACTCGACCGCCGCGTGGTCGGCGAGGTGCTGATCGAGCCGGGCGCAGTCCTCATGCGTCGCCACACCGTCGCACAGACGACCGATGAGCATGAAGAACTCGTCATCGACTGGGGGCATGCTGCAAGGGGAATGACCGTCGTGGCTCATCGTCCCTCCGCAGTAGCGATTGCATGCTCGATGCACCGCAGCAGGGCATGGCGGATCCGCTGCAGCCGCATCGTGAGTGCGGCGGCGGATGTCTCGAGTAAATCGGCCAGATCTTTGAGCGGCACTCGCGCCATATACCGCTGCCGCAGCAGGTCTCGCTGCTGGTCGGAGAGTTTGCGGATGCACGCGTCGAGGGCCATCCGGCGGGCGGCGGCGATCGGCTCGCCGATTTCGCGGGCGGCGGCGATCCGCACAAGCGTATCGGGGCTCAGCGCGGGGGCCTCGCGGCGGCGGCGGCGAAGGTGCTCGAACGCCTTGTTCCGAGCGAATCCGCAAGCCCACGGAAAAAATCGCCGAGCTGGGTCGTATTCGGCACGTTTTTCCCAGAGCAGCAGGCAGGTCTGCTGGTAGACGTCGTCGCGCTCTGTCGGGTCAGGGATGAGGGCCACAAGAAACGCGTAGATCGGCCGCTGGTGACTGATCAGCAGGCTCGCGAAGTCGTCGGAGGGGCGCTGCTCGGACATCAGTGGCGATCAAACCAGGAGGAATTTTGAAGGTAGCAGGTTCCGGTTGTCGTGGCACCGCCAATTGAACGGTGTGTCGCTGAACGCCCAAGTGGATCATCGGCCTGGGCACAATCCGTTCCCGTCCCGGGCATGCCGCGGCCTTACGGGTTTCGTGAAATAAGGGGGCGGCATGCCAGAGGAACTTTGTACGATCCTCGCCACTGACAGGCACCGGCGAATGATTGAAAAGATACCTGGTTGTCGCAACCGCGAGCGGGACCGCAGTTGCCGGCCCGGCATTGCTCTGCGCGACTCGAAAATACCAGCCCCATCCGACCAATCGGTAGCCACCGAGGGTCGATCGAAGACAACACTTACCTCGCCGGTAAGGCTCAGATCTTTGGGCAGGAGACCGGCGGCCTCAGACGGCGGAGGAGGGTCATCACGGACGCCAGGCCACCGGCCAGCAGTGCCCATGTGGTGGGCTCGGGAACCGCCGTGAAGCGGATCTCATTCAAGCCGGTGATCGTATCCGCGGTGATGGTAGCAGACTCGAAGGTGGAGTTGATGTAGAGCGCGATATACTGGGCGTTCGGAATGGTGCCGTTGAAAGAAATATATTCGGGACCATTGTTAAATGCTTGCGGGGTTGCGGTGAAGTCGACAGTTGCCGCGCCGCGGAAAGCATAGTTTGATGCTGGATCACCGTAGAAACCGATGGTGGCATTTTTGATCCCGCGGTTGTTGTACCAGCCCGCGTATGGACCGTCGGCGTAATACTCCGCGTAATTCCAGAGGTAAACTCCAGTGAAGTCGTAGGTTTTGTCTGCTGCATACTGCAACAAGAGGGGGGATGCGCGGTTGGTGGCTGGATTGTAACGTCCGGCAGACCCAGCGGTGACATTGAACATGACATCGTGCGTGGGCATAGCCGCGAGGTTCGTGCCAGCGTTCCCAATATCGACTGCTTCGTTGGCCACCAAACTCGCGTTGCTCAGGCCTGTTCCGTCCCACGTCCAGATGCCCTTATAGTTGACATCATCCAGCCAACCAGTTGGGTTCGCGCCAGGATCAGCACTGAACGCGTTGACGGCATTGGGTTGAACAATAATGCCGGCTGTCGCCGAGGTTGCCGAGACCGCGAGGGCTACAAAGACAGCGGCAGCAATTGTTTTGCCAGCGTTGGTATTTGTCTGCACGGGATTTCTCTCTCTTTAGAGCAAGCGATTGGGCTGGCAGGACTTAGGTGTCAACGAGATAGACTCAAGTTTATCGAACGATTTTGCCGGATGCAAATCGCCGGCATTTCCGCTAAAACCCCATTTTCCTACCTATATTGTCGTGGTTCCGACGATCTAACGGTCCCTCGCTTGGCGCCCGAGCGAATCATGGGTGGCCGTTCGATCCGCCTCTGTCCCGGCTGTTGCCGAGGTGCCATTGGCCGACGTATGCTCGCGAGCGGGAGGCCGCAAGGCCGAAACTGTTCCCCCGCCCCGCGATACAGTCAGGATCATCCGGCATGTTGACACGCAGGAAATTTGTCGAACGCATGGGCGTGGCGACGGCCGTCTTGGCGGTCGAAGCCCAGGCGGTCGAGTCCGGTCGCTGGCAGCAAGGGCGGAGCCCGTGGCCGCTCTGTCTCGACACCGCCACCATCCGACCACAGTCGCTCGAAGACAAGGTGCGGCTGGCAGCGAAGCACGGCTTCGACGCCCTTGAGCCGTGGGAAGGCGAACTCAACGAATACGAGCAGCAGGGGGGCGACCTCGCCGACCTTGGCAAGCGAATCCGCGACGTCGGACTCACGGTGCCGAGCGTCATCGGTCTCTGGAAGGCCCTGCCCGCCACTGACGAGGAGTTTGAGCAAAACCTCCCCGCCTGCCGCGAACGGATGCGGCAGGCCCACGCCATCGGTGCCGAGCACGTGCAGACGATCCCCTGGAGCGACTGGCCCAACGCCACGCCGGCCGGAACGCTCGATCGCAGGAAACTGGCCGGCTACTACCGCAGGATCCTCGAGATCGGCCTGAGCGACTACGGCCTCCAGCCAGCATTCGTGTTTCTCGAGTTCGTGCACGACCTGCGCACGATTGATCACGCTGTCGAGGTGCTCCAGGCGACCGACCATCCGCAGGCCCAGACCATTCCCGACACCTTCCACATGCACGTGGGTGGAACCCCGCCGGGCGACCTCGGGAAACTGCCTGGCTCGGCGATCGCGATCTTCCAGATCGCCGATGCTCCGGCAGGCATTCCGCGTGAGCAACTCAAGGATTCGCATCGCGTCTTGCCCGGCGACGGCGTGCTCGGGCTCGTGGAGTCGCTGCGTCTACTGCGGGCCAGTGCGTATGCCGGGGCCATCTCGCTGGAACTCTACAACCCCGCCTACTACGCCCGTGATCCCGACGACTTCCTCCCGGAGGCGCGGGCGAAGACGCTGGCCGTGATCGAGCGGTCTGCCACGCCCTGATCAGCGGCGTGGGCCAGAGACGGCTCGCTGTGAATGTCGATCACGGGCAGCTCTTCGGGCGACGGTTGGAAGACGTCGCGCTCGTCATGGGCCTGCACGACCTCGCCCCAGCCAGTGGGCAGGTCCGCATTTCCCAAACATCAGCGTATGCAATTCAAAAACATAACGAAGGAGAAAACACTCAGCGCTCTTGCGAGCCTGACACTCCTGCTGGCCGCCGGGTGTGATCGATCACCCCCTGGTCTCAAAAAATCCATCATGCAGCCGCCGGTGAAGGCTCCCGGCATCGAACAAACTGCCGACGGGCTGGTTTTGAGCGGGCCCGGTTATGCCGTGACGTTCAGCACCCGCGACGGGGCAATCACTTCTGTCGTGGACAAGACGAAGGGTGCGGACTCGATTTGGCAAAGCGAAAAACCCGGACTGTGGGCAGTCACTTTCGAGGATAATAGCGCGATCACAGCAGCGCAGTTCTCGGCGGATTCCACAGACCACACATTTCGCAACGAAATCCACAAAGACGTCTTGCGTCTGGTTTATTCTTCGGCCGAAGTCGAGCTGACCGTGACAGCGACTCCGATCGAGAACGGCGTGGATTTGCGCGCGCAGGTGAAGCCCGCGACAAAAACGATTTTCGCGTTGAGCCTCCCGGCCCGGTTGATCTTCGCAGCCGATGCCGTCCAGAGGGTGATCACCACGCTGGAGACCGCAGGGACGGGAGTGGCCCTGAATGCCGGTTTTTTTCAGCGTCAACCGGAATCCTCGCAATTCGGGTGGGCTGCGAAGCCGAAGGGGCCGGGAAATTATGCGGCCCTCGTCGGAGCCCCGCTCCAACAGAGGCCCGACAACGATCCGCAGGTGGCCATCAAGGCCACACCCGAGGCGTCCGCGTGGTTCCCTCCGGAGCTGATTTCATCCATCAACGCCTCCCAGGTCAAAGTAAACCGGCCCCCGGCGCAGGGTCAGGCGGATGTGGTTCTCATTGATTCCGTGAACGGCCCGTTCCTGTCCGCTTCCCGTCTCGGCGGCAGCGGCGCCCTCTGGCGGTTTGGGGGAATGGTTTTGCCCGATTCCACCGCCATGATCCGGGAAAGCATGGGCGCCGTCCTTGAAAAACTCACTTCGTCTCCCGAGTGGGCCTCAAGAAAAAAAATCGGGGTGGTCGGTTTGCGGAAAAGTCCCCCGGTCGGATTTGCGGTGGTGAGCGGAAAGGAATGGATCAACCGCATCAATCTCATTCCCGGTGTGGCAAACGGCCAGATCGAGGTCGTGGAACTGACCTCACTGCCACAACTGCTGGGCGCGTTGGACTCAACTGATTTTCTCGCGATCCTGAACCCCTACGGGGAGTATGTTCCTTCCGCCGAATCCGAAGGCACCTCGGAAACGATCGGTTCCATCGGCAAATTCATCAAAGCCGGAGGCAACTGGATCGAAACGACCGGATACCCGTTTTACTACGAATGGTCCGCGGGAAAATACAATCAGGCGGGTACGTCCTACCCACAGAGTTTCACGGATTTCTACCATCTGGAATCCACCAAGGGGAACGCCTCGTGGTTCAGCGTGCAGCCGCGCGGCGATCTCAAACCGTGGGAAGCCGCAAACGACACAAGCCTCATCCTCGTTCCCGTAAAATTCGCCACTGGTGCCAACAAGGACGGCGGTTGGACCGACCGCTCGTTCTTCACCTATGGCAAAGCGGGAGCCACCTGGCAGTCGCCGGTGATCCGCATGCTTGTCGGCGTGCCCCTCGAGGAGGGCATCGACAAGGCCGTCGCGGCAAATGGCGTCTCCCGTAAGCTGGTTGACAAGTATTCGCCAGAGGTCTACGAGAAATTGAAGAACTCCGTTCTTGTGGCGTATGAAGGCCCGGCCAAAGACCAGATTGATAGCCTCGACCTTCTCCCATCCCCCAGCCTGATTCATTTCGCCAACTATATGAAGTACGGCTTCGACCGCGGGCTTCCGGAACATCTCCCGCCGAATGCAGGCTACGGCACCGAGGCAGATTTCCGCCGGTTTTACGATGAAGCCCACAAACGCGGACTTCTGATGATGCCCTACGCCAACCCGACGTGGTGGAACACCAATCCCCGATCGGAAACCTTTCTCAAAGCCGGGGAGGACCCTCTGCTGAAACAACTCGACGGCAAAATCCGCTCCGAAAGTTACGGAGGACCAGATCAAGGATTCTCGATCACGATGTGGCATCCGGCCGTGCGCGCCGCCAATGAGGTGACGCTCCAGCAATTCACCAAGGACTATCCCACGGACATCCTTTTCTATGATCAGGTCGGAGGCGGCGGGCGCAATACCGTCTATGACATCAATCCCGCTTCGCCAACGCCTTATGCGAACTCCGAAGGGTTGATCTCCCTCAGCCAGGAACACAGCGCTACCGTGCCCCTCTCGGTTGAGTGCGGCTGGCTGGGCCTGAGCGATCACCTTGTCCAATTCTGCGGAGTGGCGACAGGCCTCTTCCCCTCCACCATGTGGGGTGAAGCCGTCAGTTACATGAAGAATGTGTACGATCCTGCCACATGGGAGATGTATCCGCTGGTGCAGCGGATGACGCAGGACAAAGTCCAATCCATCAACCATGATCTCGCCCAGTTTGTGCGGAACCAGCGCGAGCTGACGTGGACGCTATCCCTCGGCTATGGACTGAGTTTTTCCATCTCGCCGACGATTCTGAAATCCGTGGAAGGCTCACGCGAGTGGCTCTACTGGCTCGACCGCGTGCAGAAATCCGTTGTCTCAAAATACATTGGTGAGAAAGTCGGGTCGTTTCAACACGAGCAAAGCAAAACCCCTGGCGACAAGGATGAGGGTATCGTCCGGGCGGTCTATGGACCGGTCAACCTGTTTGCGAATCTCGAACCGCGCGGGGTCGAAACGGACTGCGTCACCGTGGCGCCCCATGGATTCCTGGCCACCGCTCCCGGCATGGTCGCCGGACGTCTCCAGTCTCTTGGCGGAACAGATTTCGGCACCGATGGCATTTCGTTTGTCTCCGAGGCGCGCGAAGGCAAGCCCGAGGTCTGGGTTTATGCCGCGCCGGAAACCGAGGCAGCCGTTCTCCTACCCAAAGATCTCAAACTCACCGGCGCGGTGAACCTCGCCTTTGATGGACATTCCGTCGCGGGCAAAGTCTCCGACGGAGTGCTTCGCTTCACGCTGCCCTCGCGCGATGCCGGGAATCTCATAGCCCCTCCGCCCGGTCTGGCGGACAAAGCCCCGGCGGCCCGCACAGGAGAAAAACCCTGGATCGGTGTTCTTGATCTCGGCCCGGATTTTCCTGCCCATTCCACCAAGATGACCCCGAACGATTGGGTGGATGGATTCGAACAATCGAGCCTGGTGAAAGAACAGGGACTGGTAGTGAAACGGATTACCACGGTGGCGGGGCTTTTGCAGGCCCTCAACAACCAGGCAGGTTCCAATCCGTGGTTTGCCATCATCAATCCCTATGGCGAAGGCTCTCCCTCCAAAGGCAAAGGGGAATGGTCGGCAACCATCGAAGGCATCCGCAGCTATGTCCGCAACGGCGGCATCTGGTGGGAGACCTCGGGACTCCCTTATTGCATTTCTTACTACCGGGAGAACGGGGTGTGGAAGGGGGAAACCAGCTACATGGTTGCGCTGAACAGTTTGGGAATCATTGCGAACATCACAATGTTCACGGCAGCAAAACCGATCGTGGTCACCGAAACAGGCAAAGAGTGGTTTGATCCCGCCTTGGTCAAAACCCTCGAAACGCAAACCGGCCTGGCCACCTGGAGAATGCCTTCGCGCTTGGCCGGGGACTCAATGGATTCCGGTCATGTGACGCTCGTCCGCACGGGCGATTTCGACTACCTCGGTGGCTACCGTTTGGGAGGCTGGGGCTGGTTCTTTCGCATCGCGCAGAGCAATGCTGACCCGGCAACTGCGATCCCGCTTGCCGTTGCGTCAACAACGTACCTGTTGAATCATCCCCCGGTGCCGCTCGGCGGGGAGGATCGCACGAAGTTTCTCTGGCACGCCACCGTCTCGCAAAAGTGATATTGACCTGGCTATCCTTCCATAATCGAGGGATTCACCCAGCACTTCTGGAGCACCGTCATGACCATGCGCGTCTCCCGCCGCCGGTTCCTCGGCACGTCGGCCGTTCTGGCTTCCGGAGCCGTCGCTGGTTCGGCCCGTGCTGCCGACACCTCGCGGGCCGCCGCCGATCCGACGTACACGATCCGCAACCACGGCATCCGCCATACCGTGATGGGATGGTGCTTCAATCCGATGGACACTCTCGAGCTCGCCCGCCACGCCAAGGCGATCGGCCTGATAGGAATCGAGGGAATCGACAGGAAATTTTATTCGGACGTGAAAAAACTCGGGCTCGAGATCTCGCTTGTCGGGAGCCACGGCTTTGCCGAGGGGCCGTGCGATCCACGCTTCTTCGACCAGTCGGTCGCCAAGCTCGCCGAGGGGATCGAGGTCGCCAAGGAGTTCGGCTCGAAGAAGGTGATCACGTTCACCGGGATGCGCTTCAACGGAATGAATGAGGAGAAAGCGGCCAACGACTGCATCGCCGCCTGGAAGAAGGTTCTGCCGCAGGCTGAGGCTGCCGGCATCACGCTCTGCGTCGAGCATCTCAATTCACGTGATGCATCCCATCCGATGAAGGGGCATCCGGGCTACTTCGGCGACGACGTCGACTTCTGCGTCGATCTCGTCAAGAAGGTCGGCTCCCCCAACCTGAAGCTCCTCTTCGACGTCTACCACGTCTCGATCATGAACGGCGACATCATCCGCCGGCTCCGTCAGCACGCGGAGGTGATTGGCCATGTTCACACCGCTGGCAACCCCGGCCGGGGCGAGCTCGACGATACGCAAGAGATCGACTATCCGGCGGTGATGCGGGCCCTCACGGCCGTCGGCTACCACGACTTCGTCGCGCATGAGTTCCTCCCCACCTGGGATGACCCGATCCTCGCCCTCCGTCACGCGGCGATGGTCTGCGACGTCTGATTGAGCGCGCGAGAGTGCGCCGCCGGTGTTCGAGCGAACGGAGCCCATGTGACGCCCTCCCCAAATCCTGATCCAGGTGCTCTCCATCCAGAAGGCGAGCCCGTGGGAGAACGGCTATGTGGAGAGCTTCAACGGTAGGCTTCGCGACGCGAACCAGCAGCCTGCTTCCGATCCAGCAGATCGATCAATCGCCGCGAAACTCAGCGTTTCGTCGCCGGAGCCGCTTCGATCGGCCACGTGTCGGTGCGGAAGGGCGAGGCCGGGAGTCCGGCGGCGTTGACGAGGTCGCACTTCGGGTTCGATGCCCAGCCATAGCGGACGGCCGTGGGGCTTGTCACGTCACCAGCCGACACCGCCACGCTCGTGCCAGGGTGCGACGCCTCACCGGCGTTCCTGCCCGCCCGCCCGATCAACCAGGCCGATCTGGCCGCGCTCACCGAGCGGGTCCGCCGCCGCGTGATCCACTGGTTCAGGCTCACTCGCCTGCTCG
>Ga0164294_10004493_pt1 | contig 12164 bp, 6 predicted proteins | sample GEODES005metaG_FD_111479 | JGI IMG/M metagenome (GOLD analysis project Ga0164294, IMG submission 111479) | Oligotrophic lake water microbial communities from Sparkling Lake, Wisconsin, USA - GEODES005 metaG | ecosystem: Environmental > Aquatic > Freshwater > Lake | place: USA: Sparkling Lake... | reverse complement strand
TTGTATGTATTGTACTTTTCCTTTGTAGGCTTCAGTAGGCACACCCCATCTTGCGCCACCTTCTGGCAAGCGATCAATGACTGCTTGTTCTTTTTGATGAAATAAAGCAGTCAATCCATAAGTTTCACTTACAAAATTATTGCCAAATACATGGTCTAAATGACAATGCGTATTCAATAATAAAGTTGGTGTCAAATGATTGTCTGCAATAAAGTTGGAAAGTTGCGCTTCTTCATGTTTTAAATAACAACCTGGATCAATGATGATGGCTTCTTTTTCGGAATTGAATAGGACAAAAGTATTTTCCTGAAATGCATTGAAACAAAAACTTTGAATGGTCAACATGAATTAAAATTTATTTCTTGAGGGCTTCTAAGATATTTTTTACAATCCCTGGTCCTTCATAAATAAATCCAGTCCATACTTGCACTAAACTAGCACCAGCATCCAATTTTGCTTTTGCATCTGCTGGTTTGAAAATGCCACCACTTGCAATGATGGGCAATCGATCACCAATGCCATTGTATAAATAGTCCAGTACTTCGTTTGATTTTTTGAGTAATGGCAGTCCGCTTAATCCACCTGCACCTATCTCCTTAGCCTTTGCTGCATTCTTAGGATTCAATAAGCTACGATCCAATGTGGTATTGCTTGATACCAATCCGTCTATTTTTACTTCCGAAGTCAATGCAATGATATCATCCAAGGCACTTGTTTCTAAATCGGGTGCAATTTTTAATAGGATAGGTTTGTTATTTTTATTGATTAACTGAAGTTCAGAAAATATTTTTCTCAATGCTTCTTTTTCTTGTAATTCACGAAGGCCTGGTGTGTTAGGAGAACTTACATTCACCACAAAATAATCTACCACTTCTTCTAGTCCTATAAAATTGGTGCAATAATCTTTCCAAGCATCTTGGTTTTCAGTGACTTTATTTTTACCAATATTGCCACCAATCATTAAACTGGATGAGGTAGATGCTTTTCTTTCTTTTAATCTTTTAGCGATGACTTCTACACCATCGTTGTTAAACCCCATACGATTGATCAGTGCTTTTTGATCTGTGAGTCTAAACAACCTAGGTTGCGCATTGCCAGCTTGTGGTTTAGGCGTCACCGTACCAATTTCAACAAATCCAAAACCTAACATTTCTAAACCATCCAAATGCGCTGCGTTCTTATCAAAGCCTGCACCAAGTCCCACAGGGTTAGGAAAATGCAAACCAAAAACTATTTTCGCTAAACTTGGATCTTCCACTTTAAAATAGCCACGTAATAATGTATTGAATACGGGTAATGCAGCGGCAATATCTAAGCCTTTCATAGAGACCTTGTGTGCTGTTTCAGGAGGGAGTAAAAAAAGGGTGTTTCTGATGAATGGGTAGATCATACAACAAATTTACAATGAAATATTTAGTTGCATAAACAACTTTTTATAAAAAAGCCTACATTTAGGGGGTCAATTAAAGACTTTTTTATGCAAGAAGCTTATATCGTAGCGGGTTTTAGAACAGCAGTAACTAAAAGTAAAAAAGGGGGCTTCCGTTTTATGCGTTCCGACGAATTAGCCATTGAACTTATTCAGGGATTAATGAAATCCTTACCAGCATTGGAATACAAATTAATTGACGATGTGATTGTGGGCAATGCAGTGCCTGAAGCAGAGCAAGGTTTGCAATTTGGCAGAATCATTGCGGCAAAAGCATTGGGAATAGAAGTGCCAGGCATCACCATCAATCGATACTGTGCAAGTGGATTAGAAAGTATTGCTATGGCGACTGCAAAAATTAGAACAGGGATGGCAGATTGTATCATTGCTGGTGGAACAGAATCCATGTCCATGGTCCCAACTGCAGGTTGGAAAACTGTTCCAGCTTATTCGATTGCCAAAGACGAACCAGATTTTTATTTATCAATGGGTTTAACTGCCGAGGCGGTGGCCAATGAATACAAGGTCAGCAGGGAAGATCAAGATGCGTTTGCATTGGCTTCGCACCAAAAAGCCAAAGAAGCAATTGACAATGGTCATTTCAAGAAAGGCATCTTGCCAATTGAAATCACAGAAACCTATCTCAACGAAAACAATAAGAAAGCAACAAGAAATTTCACGGTGGATACGGATGAAGGTGTTCGCGCTGATACCACATTAGAAGCTTTAGCAAAATTAAAACCTGCATTTGCTGTGAAAGGAACGGTGACTGCTGGTAACTCCTCTCAAACAAGTGATGGTGCAAGTTTTGTGGTGGTGATGAGTGAAAGTTTAATGCAATCTTTAGGACTTCAACCAATTGGAAGATTGGTGAATTGTGCAGTGGCTGGTGTGCATCCAAGAATTATGGGGATTGGACCAATAGAAGCTGTGCCAAAAGTATTGAAGCAGGCAGGCATGAATTTGGATCAGATTGACCTTTTTGAGCTTAATGAAGCCTTTGCATCTCAGGCTTTAGCAGTCATTCGTACCCTTGGATTAGACCAAGAAAAAGTGAATATCAATGGGGGTGCAATTGCCTTAGGCCATCCTTTGGGCTGCACTGGGTCAAAACTAACTGTACAGATAATCAATGACTTAGAGCGATTAAATAAGCGATATGGTATTGTTACTGCCTGCGTTGGAGGTGGCCAGGGCGTGGCTGGAATCATCGAAAAACTCTAAAGTAACGTTCATCCATTTTTTATTGATTTTTGGGTAAAATGCAATAGCTTAGAACTTCATTATTTTAATCAGAAAATAAGTTCATATGCGTATTATTACCCTTAGCTCTATGCTGTTAGCGTCCGTATTGACAATGAGCCAAGCAAATGCACAAAAAGTAAAGAAAGCAGCTGCTGCTCCAGTAGCCACTGCTGAAAAAGTAGACATCAATAAAGTTTTTAAAGATTGGAAGCCAAGAAATATTGGACCAGCAAGTATGAGTGGTCGTGTCACGACCATTGATGCGGAAGTGGCCAATCCAAATCATATTTGGATTGGTGCTGCATCTGGTGGTGTTTGGAAAACAAGCAATGCCGGTGTTAGTTGGACGCCTGTTTTTGATGAGCAACCTATTTTAAATATTGGTGCATTGGCTATTCAACAATCTAATCCAAGCGTGGTTTGGGTTGGAACTGGAGAAGGTAATCCAAGAAACTCAATTAGTATTGGAGAAGGTATTTATAAAACAATGGATGCAGGAAGAACTTGGAAGCGCATGGGTTTAGAGCAAACAAGAAATATCCATAGAGTCATTATTGATCCATCCAATCCAAATACAGTGTATGCTGGCGCAATAGGCAATCCTTATGGTCAGAGCAAAAACAGAGGCGTTTACAAAACAACAGATGGTGGAGATACATGGAATCAAATTTTATTCACCAATGATACTTCGGGTCCTGGTGATATGATTATGGATCCTTCTAATCCTAATAAATTATTTGTAGCCATGTGGCATCACTACCGTAACCCATATCATTTAGAAAGTGGTGGAAAGGGAAGTGGATTATATATGACCATTGATGGTGGTAAAAATTTCACCAAACTAGGAAAAGAACATGGTTTACCTGATGGCGATTTAGGTCGTGTAGGTATTACGATTAGCCGTTCCAATCCAAATGTGGTGTATGCTTTGATTGAGTCTAAGAAAAGTGGTTTGTATAAGAGTGATGATGGCGGCTATTCTTGGAAATTAGTGAATGGTCAAAAGTCGATCGTGGACAATCGTCCTTTCTATTTCCAAGATGTCATTAGCGACCCATTGAATGAAAATACATTATGGTATATCAGCCAAACAGTTCAAAAAAGTATTGATGGTGGAAAGAATTTTGAAACCATTATTCCTTACAGTGGTATCCATCCAGATCACCATGCATTTTGGATCCATCCAACCGATAATAAATACATCATTGATGGAAATGACGGTGGTATAGGTATCACACGTGATGGTGGAAAGACATGGATGTTTGATGAAAAAATTCCGGTAGGACAGTTCTATCATATTAATGTAGACAATGAAATTCCTTACCATGTGATGGGCGGTATGCAAGACAATGGTTCTTGGAGAGGCCCTGCATATACCACAACACAAGGGGGTATTCGCAATTTTGATTGGGATAATTTATGGGGTGGAGATGGCTTTGATGTAATGCCAGATGCAGAAGACGCTACTTGGGTGTATGCAATGAGTCAGGGTGGTAACGTAGGAAGATACAATACCGTAACAGGACAATCTTCTTATATCAAGCCGCCAGCACCTAATGCAAAAACATTATTACGTTTTAACTGGAATGCTGCGATTGCGCAAGACCCATTTGATAAAAAAACAATTTATTTTGGTTCTCAATTTTTACATAAGAGCACCAATAAAGGGGCTGCATGGGATATTATTTCTCCAGATTTAACAACCAATGATAGCGCTAAGATTGATCAAAGAGACAATGGCGGATTAAGCGTTGATATTACTGGTGCAGAAAATCATTGTACCATTATTTGTATTGCACCAAGTGCGGTACAAAAAGGATTGATCTATATTGGTACAGACGACGGTAAAATTCAAATGACAAGTGATGGTGGTGCAACTTGGACAGATCTAACAGCCAATATTGCTGGCTTACCTAAAGGTGCTTGGATCCCTCAAATAAGAACTTCTGCATTCAATGCAAACGAAGTATTTGTGGTGGTAAATAATTATAGACAAGGAGATTTTGCACCTTATATTTTCAGATCAATAGATGCAGGTAAAACTTGGACGAATATGGTGGATGAAAAGAAAGTAACAGGTTATGCATTAACAGTATTGCAAGATCCAACTGAACCAAACTTAATTTTTGTAGGAACTGAACAAGGTATGTATATCAGTTTGGACAATGGTGTGCAATTCCAACAATGGAAAAATGGCTATCCAGCGGTATCAACCTATGATTTTGCTATTCAAGAAAGAGAAGCAGATTTAGCAATTGCTACATTTGGTAGAAGCTTATGGGTATTGGATGATATTAGACCATTAAGAAAACTAGCTAAAGCACAAACTGCTAAATTCTTTATGACTGTTCCTCCAACTGCAATCAATTTGTCGATTAAGAACTCGCCTTACGAGTGGAGCACATGGGGTATGTGGGATGCGCCAAACAAACCAACAGGTATGGCTATTTCAATTTACTCTACTGATACTGTGAAGAAAGCAAAAGTGCAAATTAAAGATGCAATGGATAGTGTGATCAGAAATTTGAATGTTAAATTAGATTCATCAGGATTGAATAGAAGCTATTGGGGCTTTGAACAAAAAGGTAAAAGAGGTGCTGGTGCACCAAAATCTGGTGGTGGCGGATTTGGTAGAAGAATGGCGGAAGGTCCAGCCGATGCAAGCCCTGCAGAGGAAAGAGAATTCACAGGCAGAGATGTTTTACCTGGTAAGTATAAAGTAGTGGTTACAGCAGGCAATTGGAAAGATTCAGCCATGGTTGAAGTAGCTGATGATCCAAGACTTCCAAGCAGAAACGAAGTGGTACTTGCACAGGATAAATTATTAAATCAATTGCAAGTGGTTGCAGACAAATACAATGCTGCACAAGACCAATTAGACGACGCAGATTTAATTTTAACACAATTAAAATCAGAGTGGAAAGATAAAAAAGATAAAGGGGTAGATAGCTTGAATAAAGTACACAAAGCCATTACTGAGAAAGTGAAGAACTTAAGAGAAATGATGGTGGGCAAAAGACAAGAAAAGCAAGGATATGGTACGGTAGCAGCCATTACGCCAATGGGTATTATCCGCAATGCGAGTATGCTTGTAATGGGTAAAACTTCTATGCCAGGTGCACAAGAAGACCGCGCCATTGCAGAAGCTGTTGTAGTTGCATCTGATGTAGCTACAAAAGTGAATGCATTTTTTGCAAAAGATTGGACAGACTTTAGAAAATTAGTAGAAGCAACACCAATCAAAAAATTCAAAGAAATAGAAGCGATTAAATAAAGACGCAGCCCTCCGATTGGAGGGCTCGTTATTTTGACTATTTAAACAAGGATTATTCATTATAAATTTCAATTATGAAAAAACTACTTTTTGTATTTGCTGCATTTCTTGGACTACTTTCAGTAAGTCCTTTACAAGCGCAAAAGAAAAAATCAACAGAGCCAATCAAGCCAGTTGAATTGACACAAGACCCAATTATTAAAGCACAAAGTTTTAGACTAGTGGGCCCTTTCAGAGGTGGAAGAGCTGCAGCAGGTGTGGGTTCCTATACTGATGTGAATACTTTTTATATGGGTGCAACAGGCGGTGGTGTTTGGAAAACAACCGATGCTGGTAATAACTGGAAAAATATTTCTGATGGGTATTTTGGTGGTACAATTGGTTCCATTGCCATTGCGCCATCGAATGAATCTATTGTATATGTTGGCGAAGGGGAGAATTCTATGCGTGGGAATGTAAGTGAAGGTTTAGAGGGTATGTGGAAGTCAACAGATGATGGTAAGACATGGAAAAATATTGGTTTAAAAGAAGCGCGTCATATTGTTCGTTTAATTGTACATCCAAAAAATCCAGATATTGTATGGGCTGCTGTGATGGGTCATTTATTTGGTCCAAATGAAAATAGAGGGGTGTACAAAAGTGTAGACGGAGGTAATACATGGAAAAAAGTATTGTATGTGAATCCGCAAACTGGCGCAAGTGATTTAATTATAGATCCAAGTAACCCAGACATCATGTATGCAGGTACATGGGAATTGATTCGTACACCCTATAGTTTAGAAAGTGGTGGTGCAGGTTCTGGTATGTATAAAAGTACAGATGGTGGAAATACTTGGGCGTCTATTAGAAACAATAAAGGATTACCTAAGGGTGTTTGGGGTATTGTTGGTGTGGCAGTTGCAAAATCTAATACCGATAAATTATATGTATTGATTGAAAATGCAAATGGCGGATTGTATGTATCCAATGATGCAGGAAAAACTTGGGAATTAGTCAATAGCGATAATAATATTCGTCAGCGTGCTTGGTATTACACCAAAGTGTTTGTAGATCCGGCAGATGAAAATAAAGTATACTGTCCTAATGTGAACTTTATGGTGTCTTCTGATGGTGGTAAAAACTTTACTTCTTTAAGAACGCCTCATGGCGATCACCATGATTTATGGATTGATCCTAAGAATGGCAAAAGAATGATTGTATCTGACGATGGTGGTGCGCAAGTGAGTATGGATGCTGGTAAAAACTGGAGTACGATGATGAATCAGCCAACTGTACAAGTGTATCGATTAAGTACGGATAATAGTTTCCCTTACCGCATACTAGGAGCGCAACAAGACAATTCTGCATTCAGAATTAAGTCAAGTACTTATGGTGCATTTATTGGCGAGAATGATTTTGACGTGACTGCAGGTGGCGAAAGTGGCTATATTGTTGCCGATCCATTGAATAGTGATATCGTGTATGGTGGATCTTATGGCGGATTAATTACACGCTATGATCATAAAACGGGAGAGAATAGAGTGATCAATGTATGGCCAGATAATCCAATGGGTGCAGGCGCAGAAGTGATGAAATACCGTTTCCAATGGAATCATCCAATCTTCTTCTCTCCGCATAATCCAAAGAAATTATACACTGCAGGTAATCATTTATTTTCTTCAGAAAATGAAGGAGCAAGCTGGAATATCTTATCCCCAGATTTAACGACGGATGATAAGACAAAACAAAAAAGTTCAGGTGGACCCATTACACAAGACAATACCAGTGTAGAATATTATTGCACAATTTTCACTGCTGCTGAATCACCAGTTGAAAAAGATTTATTATGGACAGGTAGTGATGATGGCGTGATTAATGTGAGTAAAGATGGTGGTAAAACATGGACGAATGTAACACCAAAAGATGCACCTAAATGGATCATGTGGAATAGAGTAGAAGTAGATCCAATCAGAAAAGGAACTGCCTATTTTGCGGGTACAAGGTATAAGTTAGATGACTTTGCACCTTATATCTACAAGACAACAGACTACGGTGCTACGTGGACTAAAATCACCAACGGAATAGATCCAATGCACTTTACAAGAGCGATTGTAGCTAGTCCAAGAAAAGCAGGCGTCTTGTTTGCAGGTACTGAATATGGATTGTATGTATCTATCAATGACGGTGCATCTTGGGAGCGTTTTCAATTAGATCTTCCAGTAACGCCTATCACTGATTTATTGATAAAGGACCATAACTTAATTGTGGGAACACAAGGAAGAAGTATTTATGTTTTAGATGACTTATCATTTGTAGAAAATTTCCAACCTGCTCCTACAGCAAGTCAAGTATTCCCAATTGCCAATACCTACCGTGTACCGCCTCAAATGGGTGGTAGAAGAGGACGTGGTGTTAGTGCAAGTATGCCAGCAAATGTAGGAACGAATCCTGCTAAAGGCGTGGTGATCAAATACTGGAAAGCAAATACGGATTCTTCTAAAGTAGAAATCGAGATTATGGATGATCAGAAAAAAGTAATCAAAAAAATCAATCATACAGAAGCGGGAGGACCAAGTACAGATGCTGGATTACAAAGTTTTGTTTGGAATATGTACCATAAAGAAGCAGAAAAACCAGAGACTGGTTTAATTCTTTGGAATGGTTCAACAAGTCCAGTATTGGCAGCTCCGGGTAAGTACACGGCGAAAGTCACTATAGATAATACAGTGAGCGAAATGCCATTTACAATTGTGGCCGATCCAAATTATAAAGTGTCTGATGCAGACTTGAAAGCGCAGGAACAGTTTTTATTAAAAGTTGCCGGTACATTTAGTGAGATCATGAAAAACCTAAAAGGCATCAAAGAATTACGTGCACAGATTGGTATGCTACAGAAGAAAACAAAAGATTCTGCTTTCCAAAAACAAGCAAAAGATGTCTTAGCTAGTTTAACTTCAATCGAAGAAGCTTTGCATCAAACAAAAGCAAAGAGCGGACAAGACGTGTTGAATTTCCCTATTCGCTTAGACGATAAAATTGCTGGTGTATTTGAATCAGCAGCGTCTGGTTATACTGCTCCAACACAACAAGTACAAGGGGTGTATGAATTGTTAAAAGGACAAGTAGATGCAGAATTCAATAAGTTGGATACATTGAAGAAAACAGGCGTTAAAAAATTAAACGATGCAGTACATCAATTAGCCATTCCAATTATTGGAGGATAATTGAATCGATCGATTCGTATTATAAAAAAAAGGTCCCGAAATTTCGGGACCTTTTTTTTATCTATTCAAAATCTTTATACAATAAATATTTATTACGTATCAACTTAAAAGCCGATAAACCAGGTTGCCAACTAGCTCTAATATTTTCAGCAGATTGGCCTGATTTTAATTGTTCCATCAAAGTAGCGTTACCAGCTAATTTATTGAAGAAGTAGTCGGTGGCTAATTTTGATTTAGGCGCAATAAAAAAACTATCTCTTACAGGGAATGCCTGGTACATCTCGATGATCAAATCTAGATCAATTTTATTAGGCGCTTGTTGCTTGCTTAAATCCCAACCGTAGCAGGTCTGTCCATACAATTTTGAACTCATTGCGCCCGTTCTTGGTCCAGGAATAAAGCTAAAATTTTTGCCTTGAATACTTGGGTGACCAATATGCGCAAATGCATGTGCAGTGCCGCGTCCTTCACTCATTACTGAGCCTTCAATTAAACAGGTGGTTGGATACCAATAGATGGCATTCATGTCTGGTAAATTTGGCGAGGGTGCAATATTGAAGATATACATGGAACTATGGTCATAATTCTTACATCCAATCACAGTGAATTGAATTGGGCTTCCTGCTTTATTGATACTACTATCAGTTGGTGCTGTCAACCATTTTTCGCCCACCAACATTCTAGCGTATTCGCCAATGGTCATTCCATATACAGTTGGGATAGGTTTCTTACCAACAAAACTACTATATGGTTTTTCTAATACAGGTCCATCTACATAGTGCCCATTTGGATTTGGACGATCTAAAATAACCAACGGCTTATTATTGGCCCATGCAGCTTCCATATAGTATTGCAGAGAAGAGATATAAGTATAAAATCTTGTGCCCACATCTTGAATATCAAATACCAATACGTCTACATCTTTAAGATCTTCTTCACTTGGTCCGTATTTTTTTCCATAGAGTGAAACAATCTTTACGCCAGTGGCTTCATCTATGCCATCCTTGGTTTTTTCTCCTGCATCTGCAGTACCTCTAAGGCCATGTTCTGGTGTAAATACTTTTTGTATTTGAATCCCACTTGCAAGTAAAGTGTCAATTAAATGTTTTTTGCCTACAGTAGCAGTGTGGTTGGTAAACAAACCCACTCTTTTATTTTTTAAAAGGGGCATATAGGTTGCAGTTTGATAAGCGCCAGGTAAAATGGGCGCTGATTTTTGTGCAACGGTGTTTAAGCTTAAAAAAAGTAAAACAGGCACTAAACAAATCATTGTTTTGTTTTTCATATCCTAATTTAAATATTTTCCAACAATTGGCATTCTTCTTCCCACGCCAAATGCCTTAGGTGATATGCGAATGATTGGGCAAAATTGGTTGCGTTTGTATTCGTTGGTATTCACCATTTTTAAGGTACGATCTACCAATGCTGCGTCAAATCCAAGTGCTTTGATGATTGCAGGGTCTGCACGTTTTTCAATGTATTGGTATAAAATTTGATCCAATACGGCATAGTCTGGTAAGCTATCACTGTCTTTTTGATCTGGTCTTAGTTCAGCGCTTGGCGCTTTTTCAATAATATTTGTTGGGATGATTTCTTTATTTGAATTGATGTACTTGGCCAATTCGTACACTTGTAATTTATAACAATCCCCTAATACGCCCAATCCCCCAGCCATATCACCATACAATGTACCATAACCTGTTGCCAATTCACTTTTATTAGAAGTGTTCAGCAAAACATAGCCAAATTTATTTGCAATCGCCATAAGTAGATTTCCTCTCGACCTGCTTTGAATATTTTCTTCGGCTAATGAGAAGGGCAGGTCTTTAAAAATAGGTTTCAATGTATGTAAAAAACTTTCATAGACATCTTTAATCCCAATGGTATCGTATGGGTTGCCTAAGTTTTTACTTAATTGAACAGCATCCTCTACAGAATGCGGAGTGGAGTAGGGCGAAGGCATTAAAATAGCATACACATTTTCTTTACCAAGTGCTTCGCAAGCAATGGCAAGGGTTACAGCGGAGTCAATGCCTCCAGAAGATCCTAGGATTGCTTTTTTAAAACCCATCTTATTAAAATAATCCTTCACACCTAATACCAATGCTTTATACACTTGATCGATATTTAATGCTGGTACTAGATTAGCAGGATTTAATTCCTTACTTGGAACAGATGCTGCTGGTTCAAGGATTGGCGCATTGATGGTTCCGTCATCATTGCATTCAAAAATTTGCATAGCAGCTTCAAACATGGGTAAGGCACCACATAAGTTGGCATCCTTATCAAAAACTAAAGAAGCGCCATCAAATACAATTTCAGTTTGACTTCCAATGGCGTTGCAATAGAACAAAGGCTTCTTGTATTTTACCACATTTGATTTAATAGTGGCTTTTCGGTCTTCGTCATGGGTATAATCAAATGGGGATGCGCTTAAATTGAGTAAAATATCTGGAGCCTGTTGCATCATTTGATCCATTGGGCAAATCGTGTACAATGGGTTGTCTCCTAAATTCCAAATGTCTTCACAAATGGTGATCGCTAATTGCTTTCCTTTGAAGGGAACTACTTTCCATTCGCTCGCTGGTTCAAAATATCGATTCTCGTCAAACACATCATAAGTAGGTAGCAATGTTTTATGAATCTCTGCTTGTATTTTTTGATCGTATAAAAAAAACGCTGCGTTGTACAAAGGCTTCCCTTTTTCATTGGTATTATGTGCTGGCGCGCCAATCAACACACCAATCGTGTCTGCCACTTTTCTAATGGTATCTATACTGGCATAACATTGATTGATAAAATCATTGAACTCTACAAAGTCTCTCGCAGGATAACCGCAGACACTCATTTCGCTAAATAAAATTAAATCAGCACCTTGTTGCTTTGCACGCTCAATAGCATCCACAATCTGTTTTGTGTTGGCCTCGAAATTGCCAATATGATAATTCTGTTGGGCGATACAAATTTTCATGCATCAAAGGTCGGTTTTTAAAAGAAATAACCTCGCTTTTTT
>Ga0164294_10004492_pt1 | contig 12164 bp, 8 predicted proteins | sample GEODES005metaG_FD_111479 | JGI IMG/M metagenome (GOLD analysis project Ga0164294, IMG submission 111479) | Oligotrophic lake water microbial communities from Sparkling Lake, Wisconsin, USA - GEODES005 metaG | ecosystem: Environmental > Aquatic > Freshwater > Lake | place: USA: Sparkling Lake... | reverse complement strand
TGGCCAACGTGCGAGCGGAGGTGTGGCGTGAGCGGTGCCGCTGCGTCACCAACGCCCATCAAGCCGCTCCGCCTGGCGGTGCTGCTCTCGGGTTCCGGCCGGACGCTCGACAACCTGCTCACCTGGATCGCCGAGGGTAGGCTGGTGGCGACGGTCGAGACGGTGGTGTCGAGCCGGGGTGACGTCCGTGGTGTAGAGATCGCCGAACGATCCGGCATCCCGTTGACTGTTCTGCCACCACAGGGCCGCCCGCTGGCTGACTGGAGCGACGCGATTTTTGCCGCCTGCCGGCTCGCCAAGCCCGACCTTGTCGTGATGGCCGGCTTTCTGCATCTCGTGGAGATCCCCGCCGACTTCGCTGGCCGCGTGATCAACATCCATCCCGCCCTCCTGCCCTCCTTCGGCGGCAAGGGGTATCACGGGATGCACGTCCACCGGGCCGTGATCGAACGGGGCTGCACGGTCTCGGGCTGCACGGTGCACCTCGTCGACAATGAATACGACCACGGCCGGATCCTGCTCCAAGAGACGGTGCCGGTGCGCCGCGACGACACGCCTGAGACGCTGGCCGCACGGGTCTTTGCCGCTGAGTGCGAGGCACTGCCCGAGGCGATCAACCGGATCGCTGCCGGATCGCTGCCCTGATCCCCCGGCGTTGGTAAACTGACGGTCACACACCATTCCCTTAAGTCCTCGTCTTTCAGGAGTCCTTCCATGTCCCGCTCGCTTGGCAACATCATTGCCGACACGTTGCAACTCTCGGTTGGCTACGCGGAACGGCTGCTCAAGGAAGTGCCCGCGGAGCGGTTCGGCCGCTATGCCAGGATCGGCGGCACGGTGGTTGAGTCGAACCACCCGGCATTCATCTATGGCCACCTCAGCCTCTACGCACCCAAGGTGCTCCATCAGATCGGCCATCCGGCTCCGGGAGTGCCGGATCACTTCGAGCATCTCTTCTCGAAGGACGCCAGCTGCAAGGACGACGTTGACGGCGACCTCTATCCGCCGATGGACGAGATTACGGCGTTCTTCTTCGAGGGCCATCGGATGCTCGCCGGAGCGCTGCGGGGAACCCCCAACGCGACCTTCGAGCAGCCGAATCCGGCGGAGGGGCGGATGAAGGAACTCTTCCCAACGCTCGGCTCGGTGCAGACGTTTTATTGCGGTGGCCACATGATGATGCACCTCGGCCAATTGAGTGCCTGGCGGCGGATGGAGGGGCTCGGATCCGCCTGATGCCCGAGCGATCGACCGATTTCTCGCATCTACAGTGAGCGTTATCGATCGCGCCTTCCTGATTTCCTTCAGATTGCGATTGAATCCTGTCGCTATTCATTCATACTCGCTTTGCGCAGGGAGTATGAAGACGTGCAGAACCACGACCGTCGCGGCCGGCTTCTCGACATCATTCGCATCCGTGGCTTCGCCGCGCTCGATGAACTTGTCTGTGCGCTGGGGGTGTCCGAATCGACCATCCGTCGGGATCTCGACGCCCTCGAGGAACAGGGTTCTGCCAAGCGGACCCACGGCGGCGTGCTCTACTCCGGCGGCATGCCCAGGCTTGCGGAGTTTGACGAGCGGCAGCCGGCCAACTGGGCTGCCAAACGGGCCATCGCGACACTGGCGGCGGGCGTGATCGAAGACGGCGAAACGGTGCTGCTCGATGGCGGCACGACCACCTACGAGGTAGCCCGCCTGCTCGTCGGGCGATCGCTGCAGGTGGTCACCAATAGCCTCCCGGTCGCGAATCTTTTTGCCTCCGAGGCCCGCACCGACCTCGTACTCCTCGGCGGCTATGTTTCGCCCCGCACGGGCGTCTGCCTCGGCCCGTATGCCAATGAACTGCTCGGCCGGCTCCATGTCACCACGACGGTGCTCTCCGCTGCCGGGATCTCCGAAGAAGGGCTGTTCAACGCCCACCTGCTGCTGGCCGAGACCGAGCAAGCCATGCTCAAGGCCGCCAGCCGGGTGATGGTCGTGGCCGACAGCTCGAAATTCGGACGCAAGAGCCTCACGCTCGTGTCGGGCCTCGACGCCATCGATATATTCGTGAGCGATGACGGGCTACCGCAGCGGTGGCACGGCATCGTTACATCCGCGAATGCCCAGCTTGTAATCGCCGACGTGCCCGAGGCGGCCGAGTCGCCGCCCGGCATGCCACCAACCGGGTCGCCGGAAAAACACCGGCCGGCATAAGATGTCGCCTCGGCCGCCAATCATCCCCATTCTTTCGAACGTTTTGCCAGACCATCGTTTCCCCTCATCGATACGCCCAATAGGAGTCATCATGGCCAAGAAGACCGCGACCAAGACCTCGCCCAAAACTGCTGCCAAGACCGCGACCAAGACTGCGACCAAGTCGCTCGCCGCGCTCAAGGACGAGATCTGCGACATCGGCCATCGGATCTACAACAAGGGCTTCGCGGCCGGCAACGACGGCAACATCTCCTACCGCCTCGGACCGAACAAGGTGCTCTGCACGCCGACGATGATGTCGAAGGGATTCATGACCCCCGCCGATCTTTGCATCGTCGATATGGAGGGCAACCAGGTCGCCGGCAAGCGCAAACGCTCGAGCGAGATTCTCCTGCACCTCACGATCATGAAGGAACGGCCCGATGTGAACAGCGTGGTGCACTGCCACCCGCCGCACGCGACGGCCTTTGCAGTGGCCCGCGAGCCGATCCCGCAGGCCGTGCTCCCGGAGGTCGAGGTGTTTCTGGGAGACATTCCGATCTCCCGTTACGAGACCCCGGGCAGCCAGACATTCGCCGACACGATCCGGCCCGTCGTGAAGCATTCGAACGTCATTCTGCTGGCCAATCACGGCACGGTCAGCTTCGGCGAAACGGTTGAACGGGCCTATTGGTGGACCGAGATCGTCGATGCCTACTGCCGCATTCTGATGCTGGCGAAGGGCTTGGGCGGCGTCGTCTATCTGACTGGCAAGGAGACGCGGGCACTGCTCGATCTGAAGCAGAAGTGGGGCTATACCGACGCCCGGCTCGATCTCAACATGAACGACCGCGACATCTGTGACAACGCCGTGTTCAAGTCGACATGGCAGGATGTGGGCGTGGCGCGGAAAGCGTTTGCCACTCATCCGGAGGCTCATGCCAGCGGCCATTCGGCGGCAGCCGGCGGTCAGTCGCTGCCGCCGGGCATCGACTACGAGCAACTCGTGAAAACGATCACTGCCAACGTCTGCCGGGAGCTGGGCATCACGCCCGGATCGTCGCCGCGATCCTGATAGCAACCGGCGACCGCGAACGTCCACGCCATTCATAGCCTGCCATCGTTCGCGTTGGGCAGCCCGTGCCGACTGTTCGTCTGTCGCCAGCCATAATCATGGGATTGACTGGGGTGCGGTCGGAGTCTGCCCCTCCGCAAGCCGCTTTTGCAACTGGAGCCTGACTGCCTCCGCCTCCGCGATTACGTCTTGTGCCTGCGTGAGTTGGGCCTTGAGAAGCGTGTTTTCTTCCAGGATCTGTCGGTACTCAGGGTTCTCGTGGATGGGTGGCCTAAAATGGCTCGTCAGAATGTACGAGATAACAAGGAACGAAGCCCACGCCAGCAGACCCATCCAGAACACGACCGGGTCGATCTTCGGCCATCTCCATCCCATGCGGGATCCCGTCGACGCCGTGGTCCGCGACACCGGCGTCAGTGTTGAGATCGTCCCGGAATCTGGCTTGCCCCGCGAATCCTGTCGGTCGTCCTCGTCCTCTTCACTCCGTAGCCAGAGTGCCCCCAAATCCTTGGCGACATTCATTACTTTCCGACACCGCGGACACTTGCCCGTGCGACCGCCCGCCGATGGCTTGAGCTTCAGAATGTTGGAGCACTCTGGGCATAAGAGTCGCACCACGTCGTACTCCACCGCCATCGGCTGCACATCGGCCAGCACGGTCGCCGCGAATTCACGGCAGGATTCAAACCGATCCGCGGGGTCTTTCGCCAACGCCCACTGCACTGCAGAGCAGAGCCGGGAGGGCAGACCGAGCTGCCGATCCTCCAGCCGCGGCGGCGGCAGTGTCAGATGCTCAACCGCGAAGTGCGTCGTCGATCCGGTGAACGGTGTCGATCCGGTGAGTAGCTCGTAGACCACCACCGCCAGTGCGTACTGGTCAGACCGGCCGTCGATCACGGCCTTTGGCGAAAACTGTTCCGGCGACATGTAGTCGGGAGTGCCAATGCCAACATTCGTGCCCGTCAGAGGCTCTTCAGACCGACCGCTCTCCCCTGCATCCTGCAGCTGTTTCGCAATACCGAAGTCACCTAGGAACGAATGCCAGAACCCGTCGAAGAAAATATTGGCCGGCTTCACGTCTCGGTGCACGATCCCGGCGGCATGGACCGCGTCGAGTGCCGCAGCGATGCCCGGCAGCCACAAATGCAGGGTTGAGGGGTGGTTCGGCAACGGTTTTCCCGTGGCATCGCGCAGCCGACGTTGCGAGAGCGAACCACCCGGCAGAAACCGCATGGCAACAAAAGGCACACCCGCAAACTCTCCGCCATTATCTTCTCCGTGATCCACGATCGGCACGATGTGCGGATGCGGTACCGCCGCCATGGCGCGGATCTCGCGTGCAAACCGCTGCGCCAAGAGCGGATCGTCAAGCAACTCCTTTTTGGGCATCTTGATCACGACCGGAACACCCCGCTCGATGTCCCACGCTCGGTACGCGACCCCCATGCCCCCTTCCCCGAGCTTTGAGATCAGCCGATAGCGACCAGCGATGGTTTTTCGACGTCTCGATGCCGGCGGACTGTTACGTGCCATAAAGTTTGAGAACTGTGCAGGGTGCAGTCACGCAGCACCGCGACGGATCGTGTTGAAGCCAAACCGACGGTATGTGCTACCGCGGGGCCAGCCGTGATGAGATACCTCGCCGGATGGGTATGCTAACCCGTCTGCGAGTCCGTTCAAAGCGGCCCGCCTCCGCAGGGTTTGAATTTCAAGGGTCTTGCCCAGGCGATTCCCTCCGGCGGCACCCCGTCACGGCCGGCCGTCGAACCGCTGGCGATGCAACACCGCGGGTGGCATGCCCCAGACGCGGGCCGTGCCGTCGTCGGAACCCGTCACGATGCTCCCGCCTTGGTTCGCAAAGACCACACACCAAATGGGGCCCTCGTGGGCGTCGAGCGACAGCAGGTGACGTCCGCTTCCGGCGTGCCAGAGATGCAGGCTGCCGTCGGCACCGCCGCCGGCGATCCGGGTGCCATCAGGTGACATAGCCACCTCCCAGACCTGCCCCACCGGCCCCTTGAGTTCGATGCTCGACCAACCATCCGCCGGGTTCCAAAGCCGCACTGCGCCATCGGAGGATGCCGTAGCGACGCGGCTTCCGTCGCCGGAATAGGTGACCCAGTTGACATCGTCACCATGCCCACGGAACGCTCCGAGCAGCGTCCCCGTGGCGGCGTTCCACTCTCGGACGAGACCATCTGCACAGCCGGTTACCAGCCGATGGCCATCGGGCGACCAAGCCGCACCATGGGCCCGAGAGGGATGGGGCAGCGTCATCATGCTGTGGGCTGCAGGGGTTGCCGCATAGATTCTCACGGAGCCCTGCTCCGCCCCTGCCCCTGGCCCTGCCTGCGTTGCCTCCGCCCCCGCGGTGGCAATCCTCTGGCCATCCGGAGAAAACGCCGCCGCAAAGACCGGGCCGGCGTGCGCCGCGAACGAATACACTTCCTCCGCATCGGCGACGGTATACACCCGCACGAGCCCATCACCGCAGGCGGCGGCCACGAGGTCGCCGCGGGGCGAAAAATCAACGGCATTTACTCGGCCACGGACAGGCGGCATCGCACGTGCGACCGCGCAGGCCGCCACATCCCAGAGCACTACCCGACCTTGTGCCGTGGCCGTCGCCGCCAGCACGCCGTCAGGGGACACGTCGACGCCCCTTACACCAACCCCGTCCGCGCTGCCGCACAGCATGACTGGTTCACTTCCGGCGCCGATGCCCCAGACTCGGGCGGTCGCATCTGCCGAGGCAGTCACAAAACGGTCGGCGGATAGTCTCGCCACCGACCAGACGACATCGCGATGGCCCACCCGCTCCTGCTGGAGTTCACCACTCGGCACACTCCAGACGCGGAGAATCGCATCGGCCGACACCGTCGCGAGGCCGGAACCATCGGCTTTCCAAGCGACACTGTTCACTCGCAATGGATGCCGCAGCACACCGAGTTCACCGCTGGTGTCCATGTCCCAGAGCCGGACCGTGCCATCCTCTGCCGCCGACGCGAGGCGGCGGTCATCCGGGGAGAACGCGACCGCGAATGCCCGCCTGGAGTGGCCACGCAGGTCGGGCAGAGGTTCGCCCGACGCCACATCCCAGCACCGGATCACACCGTCGCCACAGGCTGCGGCAAGTCGATCACCACGGGCAGCAAAAGCGACCCCGTAGATGTTTTGATCGCGGGACGCGGACGTGCGTGGTGGCGTGAAGACCTCCCGTCGCTCTCCAGTCTCTGCGTCCCAGAGGCAGACGCTCCCGTCGCCAGACGCGGTCGCGATCACGAGACCATCGGGAGCAAAGGCAACGCCATATACAGCCGAGGTGTGCCCCTGCAGTCTGCAGAATATGGCACCGTCCGCGATGTCCCAGACGATCGCCACGCCATCCTCGGCAGCCGTGACCAGTCGCCGGCCATCCGGGGCGAATGCCGCCGACCAGATCGGTGCGATATGCCCTTCAAGCCGCTGTGATTCCCGGTACGAGCCCGCGGCATCTGCCGCCCACAGCCGGACGACGCCTCGATCATCGCCGGTTGCCAGTCGGTCGCCCGCGGCTGTCGCGACGACCGTCCGCACGATCGTGTCATGACCAGGAAGCTCCGTGAGCGAGTCGTCGATCCGGGTCGCGAGGCAGTCGATCTCTATCGGCCGGCCATCCACGACGTCGATCGCTCGTGCCCGCTCCACGAGCTCTGCTGCGATCGGGATATTGCGACGGTCGGCCGCCGCAGCAGCCCGTTGCACGAGCGCGTAGTACGACTCCGCCTGTTCAGCAGCACGATGCCGCTGGGCGAGCTGCTGCTGGTGCAACGCTCGGCCGGAAAAGAAGGCTGCCGCCAGGCCGGTTAGGCAGATCACCGCAGCCGCCGTCATCGCGACGCGATGGCGTCGCAGAAACCGGCCCATTCGCTCAGGGGCCGTCGGCGGCCGAGCCTGCACTGGCTCGCCCGCCAGCCATCGCGTCAGATCCGCTTCCAGATCCTCGGCGGTCGCATAGCGGTCACTCGGCCGCTTCTCGAGACACTTTCCGGTGATTGCGGCCAGCTGTCGCGCCTCCGCCGCACGCACCCCCGGGGCGGCGACCAACACCCGGGAAACTGTCGCCAACGCCTGCGGATCATGCTCCCGGATGATCCGGGCTGCCACCACGATCGGCTTGCCGCGCACGTCGTAGGGCAGGTTGCCGACGAGCAGCTCGTGAAGCACCAGCCCGAGTGCGTAGACGTCGGTCCGGGCATCGATTCTGGAGATATCGGCGTCGAACTGCTCCGGGCTCATATACCGGAGTGTGCCCACAATCTGCCCGGCGTTGGTCTGCAGGGTCGTGACCGCGAGATCGGCATCGGTGGTCCGCGCCACCCCGAAATCGATCACTTTGGGCTCACCGTCAACGCCGACGAGAATATTGCCGGGCTTGAGGTCACGGTGCACGATTCCCTGGCGATGACCGTAGGCGACCGCCCCTGCCACGCTGCGTAGCAGCACCACCCGCTGCCGCACCGAGAGGCTCCGGTCGCGCACGAACCCGTCGATGGGGAGCGCTCCCTCCACCAACTCCATCACGAAAAACGGCACGGCACCGCCAGCATGAGGATGGGTGCCCGCCGTATACACCTGCGCGATGTGGGGATGCCGCAGCCGCGCCAGTAGGTGAGACTCTTGCTCGAAGCGTCGCATCATCGCGCGGCTGGCAATGCCAGCCCGCAACACCTTCACTGCCACCAGCCGGTCGGGCGACTGCTGCCGTCCTTCATACACCCGCCCCATGCCCCCTTCGGCCAGCAGACGCACAATGGCCACCCCGCCGAGATCACTCCCTGCCACGAGGTCGGCAATCAGTTCGCCCTCGAAGCCAAACGGGTCTGAATGGCCCGAAAGCGGCCCCGACGAATGCCCGGTGAGGCCGTGACACTCCTCTCCCGTCGCGGGGACTGCCGCGGGAAATCCAGTGGTGGCATCCGTACCGACAGAGCGGGCCATAGACCGAGTGTTATAGAGTCCGCGAGAGGGAGTTCCCACGCTCATTGTGCTGGACAACGGAACTGTCGTGCATCACGGCCGAGTGCTCGTCGCCATGTGTGAGCATTCTGTGAGCCGCCACCGCCTGTGCCACCAGCGAATCCCGCGCCGCGGCGATTTCCCGAATCCGCTGCATGCATTTGAAGGACGCATGCCCAGGCTCGCCACGTCTCCATCGCCGGAGTTGAATCTGGGCGGCGAGAATGATCTGAACCGCATCGGTTTCGTGCCGGGAAACCCGCAGTACCCGATGGGGCTGCACTGGTGGCCGCTGGCGTGGAGGTGCGGCCGCCTGGCGAGCTTGAAAAAGGTGAAAAACCCCCCGATCCTTCGATACACTCATGGCAACTGCCCACAGCATGGTCCGGCTCTGGCAGCGGCCACATGGCCGCATCTGTTAGGTATGGCGAGAATGGACTCCTCGAGGGGCAAAAACGGATAAAATTTCAAATAGCAGCGGCGGCACCCTGCTCGTTCGCACCCGGCCAGTTCTAGTCCTCAAGCCCTCAGGCGTCGCATGGATACCGACGACCAGCACTCGCCGGCCCTGGCAGCGTGCATGCAGCAACTGGCCCAGGGCGACCTCTCGGCGCGGGACCGTATTATCGAACTCGTCGCAAGCCGCCTCCACGCCCTCGCCCACCGGATGCTCGGCCGGTTCCCCGGCGTCCGCCGCTGGGAAGACACCGACGACGTCTTCCAGAATGCCGCCATGCGGTTGCACCGGGCCCTGACCGCGATGCAGTGTGACTCCCCACGGTCGATCATGGCCCTCGCCGCCACCCAACTCCATCGCGAACTAATCGACCTGGCGAGACGGCATGCCGGTCCCTCGTCCTACGCCGCCAACCATGGCACGAACGTGCTGCCCGCCGCGGCCGACGCAAACGAGCCCGATCACCACATCGATCAAAGCCCCGCTACCGAGCCCAGCCTTGACCGCTGGAGCCTCTTTCACGAGGCGATCGCCAACCTCCCCGAGGAGGACCGCGAGATCTTTCACCTCGTCTGGTATGTGGGCGCCGATCAGAAGACGATTGCGACGTTGCTCGACTGCTCCGAACGCACCGTCAAATACCGCTGGCGTTCAGCCCGCGAGGCCGTTCGCGCGGCGCTCGATGGTCAGGCGCCGTGACACGGGCTCAATCAGCCTCAGCCTCGTCTTCGTCTTCGGCAGCGAGTGATCGCAGGATATAGATCGCCTCGTCGAGCGACACCGCGTCGTAGCCACGCACGCAGGCCCTGTGGTCGCACTCGGCCAGCAGTAGCACGTCGAGGAAATCGGGGTGCGATTCGAGGCGTTGGCGGGCCCGCACTCCGATCGTCTGATTGGCGTAGGCCGCCGCATCTGCGAGCGTTTCGACGAGCCAGCGAGTCCGCGGCGTGATCAGACCGCCGAGAGCCGCCACGCCGCTCGTCACCGGATTGGCCCGGTCGATCGCCCGACCGACATCGTGGACCAGCGCGGCGGTCAGCAGTTCTTCGTCGAATGGCCGCTCCTCGTGCACCCGATCAAAGACCTGCAGCGTGTGCTCGAGAACGTCTCCCTCTGGATGCTTGATTGGATCCTGCTTCACATGTTCGAGCATCCGCACGAGCTCCGCGATCCGGTCCAACCGGTCGCAGCCTGGCTGGCCGGAGCCGCTCGACGGCCCAGTCGCGCGGCTCACCTCCTGGCGAATCTGCTCGTGGCTGGGCAACTGCTCCTCCGGCACCCAGCCGCGGGCCACCCGCCGGGCCGCTCGAAACCGCGACCGCGTCGTGTCGCTGCCCTTGGCCACCATCCGGGCCGCCTCTTCCGCGATCCGCTGCCGGAGTTTGTCGGCGGCGGCATCACGCCCGTCGTCACGCATGGCTGGTCTCCCCGTGTCACTGTTCGTCGGACTCGTCCCTGACCGCCACCGGCCGCCAGCGGATGTTTTTCACCAGCGCCGTCGTCGCGAAGGTGGCGATGCCCAGCGGCCGCGATGCCAGCACCTCGTTGCGGACCGAGAACCGGTGGCCCTTCCGTGGCTGATCGATCACCTGCTCGTCGTCGATAAAACAGATGATTCGGTCACGGGTCACCCGCACACGGACCGCATACCATCGACGAGGCTTGAACTCTTTATAGAGCGTCGTGGCATTGTGGGCGGCATCATCGCCATCAACGCTCGACAGGCCCACCACGCCGCCCCCCCAGCCGCCCACGATGAGGCTGCACGGTTCGTCGTCCACGGGAAACGTCAGGCCACAGAAGAAATCGTTGCCGTCGGCCCGCTGCGCGTCGAGCGAGATTTCGTAATCCTGCCGCGGCGCGTCACCGCTCCAGGTGATGCCGCTCAGTTCAGCGCCCATGCCGATCCGAATAGCGCCGTTCTCGACCACCACATCCCCCTCGCCGCCGAAGGGCGTCGGACGCCACTTCCCAAGCGACGTGCCGTCGAAGAGTGGCCGCCAGGCGTCATCCGCCGCGGTTTCCACCCGGCTGGAGCCGGCCGCACCGCCGCCGAGCAGTTCGGCGACGAGCGCGTCGGCGGCGTACACGGTGCGGAGTGCCGCCAGGATGCCCGTTGCGTCCACCGATACAGCGCGGGCCTGCGTGTCGTCGTAGGCGATATCGAGCACAAGCGACTGGGTGTTGCCGTCGAAGATCAGGCCGACGAGTTCACCGGCCGTGTTGACGACGGGGCTACCGGAGTTGCCGCCGATAATGTCGGCCGTGGAGACGAAGTTGAATGGCGTCTTGAGGAAGGCCTCGTCGCGGTCCAGCTGTGGCCGAAGCTTCTCCCATCGGGGCGGTAGATCGAAGGGCGGCGAATTCCCCTTCGCGAGGGCCCGCTCGAAGAGGCCGGCATAGGTCGTGATCGCCGGCACCTGTTTTCCGGCGTCTTCGTATCCCTTCACCGTGCCGTAGGCGAGACGGAGCGTGAAGGTGGCGTCGGGATAGACGCCCTCCCCTTCACTGGCAAACACCGCCTGCGTGATCTCCGCATGCGCCTGTCGCTTGATCTCGCCTGCCGCTTCGACGATTTTTCGCAGCAAACGCGACTCCTCATCGATCATGCGTGCCAGAGCGAGCATCGGATCGGTTGACTCCGCGACTGCCGCCGCGCCACCATCATAAAGCGGTCGCCTCGTGTCGGGCTTTGCAGCGTCTGGCCCGCCCCGCTTACCGAGGCCGGTGCCTTGGACGAGTTCCGCCGCGCGTTCCCGAGGCGATTGTCCGGACAGCACTTTCTGCACGAGCGGATCATCGGGGCCGAGCGACGTCGCCAGAAACGTCAGCGAGTCGGCCAGCTTCACAATCTCGAAGGCGTCATAGACCGGCTCGTCGGAGAAGAGCGACATCTCCAGCGACTCGCGATGAGAGTCACGGTATTCGCGGAGCCGCTCGCCGCTCGGCTTTCCCGACTCGGCCGCGGCCCGCAGGAGCGTGCGGGCGTTCCCGAAATACTGGCTGTTGAAGCCGACGGCCGCTTCAAAAAGATTGTGCCGCAGGGCAACGGTGGCGATTTCTGTCTCTGCCTGATCGATCCGGTCAAATGGTGAAGGCCGCGACGCCCCGGGTGCTGCTGCCGCACGCTTCGCCACCAGTTCGCGGAGTTTTTCTTCCGAGGCTCGTTTCCGGGCAATGAACTGCGGATCGAGCAGCCCCGCGAGGATTCCCTCCCGGGCCTTGCGGCTGTTCTGCACGCCAAACAGGTCGCCCATCGCCTGCCGCCGCTCCTCCGGTCCCTCGTCGGCATAGGCGTCGAGCATCACCTCGAGCCGGTTGAGCGTGGCGAGCGACAACGGTATCTGTCGGTCTCGCATCGCCAGGAGTTCGCGAAGCGTGTCGGCCCGGTCGGTGTGGCCGGGGTGACCCGAGACGAAGACGAGATCTCCCGCGGCGATCGGCTGCTGGCTCCACGTG
>Ga0164294_10004491_pt1 | contig 12165 bp, 5 predicted proteins | sample GEODES005metaG_FD_111479 | JGI IMG/M metagenome (GOLD analysis project Ga0164294, IMG submission 111479) | Oligotrophic lake water microbial communities from Sparkling Lake, Wisconsin, USA - GEODES005 metaG | ecosystem: Environmental > Aquatic > Freshwater > Lake | place: USA: Sparkling Lake... | reverse complement strand
GGGTTTCCAGGCAGCATGACGCTAACGTCTCGCGCCATGTGTTGGGCGAATGACGCACAGTCTGCAGCGTGCTCGGAGTCTGAGTCCAGGCAGGCATCGCTGCAGTAGCTGACGCTCAGGCAGTCAGAGCACACTTTTGGCGGTTGCTGAAGCTTTCGGCAGACCTGGCAAGCGATAAAGCAGCCTGCTGTGCTCGGCGGTGGCGCGACAAGCGCACTAGAAGAGGGGATGAGGTGCATGTCTACTGTGCTCGGCGGTGGCGCGACAAGCGCACTAGAAGGAGGGTATGAAGATTGACGTGCATGCCGATGAGTTGTTGTTTCATATGAATACTCACAACACGTACCTTGTGTGTCGATTCAACTGACCCTTTCTCAACACGTAAGCAGCTGTGTTCACGCTACCGGTAAAAAGACACCGGGGGGAGCCGGTATGATAATCTGTGTGAAACAAACTCACCCGTCCTGGACCTTGCCTGTGTGGTGTCGTGTGTCAACGAGCGTCAGATTACATGTGGTGGGCGGGTGTCGGGACTGCGAGTGTCGTGTGCGACCGGCGTGAAGCTGTCGTGGTCGTGCATACACTGCTGCCAGCACGTCTGTCGGAACGTCTCCGTCTGTCTCTGGGTCGGCACGACAAACCCGAGCGAGATGGGTCCGCCCGATGAAGTATTACACAAGATATAGCCTTTTCGTATTTTCTCCACCACTCACACACACAAACTAAGCAAAGTGTTGTCGTCGTGCCTTGGCGTGGACCGGACTCTGCGACGGCATGCATGGCCGTGCCCCTCCGACAGAAGGTCAGAAGAGGCCAAGTAAAATCTTCTTCCGGCGCACCATGGGCGGCGGCGGTGCGAGTCGCGGCACGCATTCATAGACCAGGTCTTGGGCGCTGGCAGGCAGCCGTCGCGTCACGAGCAACGCGAGGTGCAATGCGGAGGTCTCGAACGTGAGCACGAGAAGCGTGGCGATAGCGATGAACGAGATCAGAGACGCGAGGAGACGCAACGCCATGAGTGACGCACCCTGCCGAGAGGAATGTGCTCGGTCTTGTCTCGGATGACTCGTGCCGCCATCGAGGAGAGGCTTCGTCACGGGAAGGTCAAGGTGCGAGTCCTTTCTGTTCAGCACGATGCTGTCCCAGGGCCTCGCCGAATCGGGCGACGCCGACGGCGGCTCGAGCGCGGGCGACGCAAAAGGGCCAGGATCTGGACCAGCTGTAAGTAGTTGCATCGGGGCGGAGCTGCGAAGAGTATCTTCCGGTTCCGCGCAGAGCTGATTATGTTCCCGGGCGTTTCGCAGCGAAGCCAAGAGCGCCTCCTCCCTGCGCGCTTCCTCATGATCATCGATGTCTTCTATGGAGACCTCGGAAGTTGGTGACTCATCGGTCGGGGTGGCTGTCGTTGGAACTTTTTGCTGCTGCAGCGTTTTCCGCTTGAATGAGGTGACTCTAGCAATCCCTTGAGCAACCTGCATGGGGCTGGGCAGGCTTTTCGCGCGTGGCGACGCCATGGCTTCCTCCTGATCATTGATGGCTGGTGACTCCGTGGTGGGATCGGTCGTCGGCAGAGTCTTTGGCTGCTGCTGCAGCGTCTTCCGCCTGAATGAGGTGGCTCTGGCGATGCCTTGAACCACTTTCTTGGGACTTGGCAGGCTTTTCATGTGTTGTCTTGAGAGGCCCGGAGTGCTGAGAGGCCCGAGAGTGCGTCGATCAGTGCGTCCCTCTGTTGACTCGCGCGATTCTTCACGGTTCTTCACACTCTCATCTCGATTAAAAATTAAGAGACTGTTACAAAACTACAACCCGCATGGTAGCCTGTCGTCGAGGACGCTCTCCTTGGGGGCCACCCCCAGACTCGCGACGTGCGAGTGGAGTCCATCATGTGATGCCGCAAGGCGCAAGGTGTGAGTTTACGTCCGTCGATGCGTTTACGGTTTTACGTATATATACTTGAATCGCTCGCTATACGTAGCGGCAAGCTCTGCTTCGTGCAGTCGTGTGCACTCAATCATCAAACGCGCATTCAGCGTTGACCGATTGCTCATTCGCGAGGTCGCTTCTTTAGCGGCATGGCTCCCGCGCCGCCAACCACGCCACCCTCGGCCGAGCTGCTCGCATTTGATGCTGACGCCTCAGCAGCTGCGCCACGATGACGTGTCTTGGACGCAATTTCGACGCCGACGCTCGAGCCTTCGCCAAACTCCTGAAGAAGCTTGTGGAGCTCGCGCACCCCTCTGCCTTGCGCGCCCTTGTCTACGCCGCCAGCGCTGCTGCTCGCCCTGGTGGTTGCGGACTGCGACTCCGTGCTCGCGGCCACATCAACGACGCCCGTCGGCGCATGCAAGTGTTCTGCCACGCCCTTAGCACAATCGCCACCGCCACTGGCCGCTGTGTTAGAGACTGCCTTCGGCTGCGCTTCGGCCGCCGAAGGCGCGGGCGCGGATACCGTCAATGGAGCGGGCGCAGATGCGGACGCTGGTGCGGTTACGGATGAGGGCGAGGCAGGCCCTCCATAGCTGAGGAGCGCTCGTAGCTCAGACATGAGTGTCGAGTAGGACTCAAGGAGGGCGACAAGCTCAGCCTCGAAGGCAACCTCCTCCCGCGTCGCGCTTGGGTCATCGGGAAAGGCTGGCAGCCGCATCGAACCGCCTCGTGCAAGCAGCTTGGTCAGCTGATCAAATCGCGCCGGTTCCTTGGCCCAGAGCTGCTCGCGAGCATTGCGCACGAAGCGCGCCATCCGGCCGCCGTCACCTTGCGCTGCCGGCCGTACGTTGACGGGCGCCGTGCCGGTCACCTCGGCTTTCACGCATGACTTCGCACTGCCGACACTCGCTTCGCTTGCTCCGTTGGCGGCGCTGCCGCAAATGCCCGATGCGGTCGTCTTCTCCGCCGTCGGAGGCGGCACAGCGTCACCATTGCTCGCGGAGACCGCGGCGAGAGCGCCACTGCTGACGCTGCTGCTTCCTCCCGCCTTGGCGTCACCCTCGGACTTGCTGCTAATGCTGCCCTCTTCCTTGCTGCCCTCGGCCTGGCTGAGGCGTTTTTTCTTACCGAAGCCCTCTGGCAGCAGCCGAATCCCCTCGATCATCACGAGCGCATCGTCCCAGTCGTCGTAGCGCACACGGTATCTGCCGTTCGAGGACTTCCCCATGATCCTGCCCTTGTAGAACTTGTCATCATCCTCCCACGCGGCGATCACCTCGGTGCCTTCCTCGAGGGACTCGTGGCGCACCTCCTCGTCGAGCACCATCTCGCGCGATGTGACCCACTGCGACTGCTCCGACTCGAACGTCACAAGCACCCACTTAGACGAGGTGAGCAGCTTCGAGATCACGCCGCGCGAAAACTTGATTCCCGACCAGCGCGCCCACACATGCGTGCCCAACGTGAAGCCGTTCTGCTGCAGCTCGCAAGCCTCCGACGACCGCTTCTTCGACGGCTTTTTCTCAGGAACCTCCCTTCCGCCCGCCTCGGCCGCTGCCTCCTCTTCCTCCTCCTCCTCCGCCGCCGCCACCGTCACCGCCGCCGCCGCCGCCGCCGCTGCCCGCTTTGTCTCTCTCGCCACCTCCTTGCTGCTGCCCTTCTTCTTTCTCGGCTGCTGGTCGGCGGCGGCGGCGGTAACGCCGATGTGGCTATCGTTGACCGATGCCGCCTTCTCGGTGGAGGCGCCTGCCGTCCCGTCCACCTCGGTTTGGCGGCCATCGGAGCGATCCCTCTTGCTCTTCTGTGACGGGGCCTTGGAAGCCGCCTCCACATCTGCCTCGAAGGTGCGGGAGGGCTTGGAAGAGGTCTTGGAGCCCGGCGAGCGCAACTTCAGTGGCACGTCACCGTGCAGGTCCCACTTACGCATGTGCATCACCGTCCCGTTGGGAAGCTGAAGCTTGACCCATCCGTTGCCCACGTGCAGCACCTTGCACTCCTTGCCGGTGTGCGGCCCATTCGCGATCGTCACTGTCGCCATCTGCCCGTCGGCCACGCCACCAGCGCCGTTTTCGTCGTCGTGCGACGACCCACCATTCACAGTGCCGCCACTCACCATTTGGCCGCTGCCGCCGCTTTTGGCGCCCTTTTCGGGCTTACTCTCGCCCTTGTCGGCGGCCGCCTTGCCCTTACCCTTGGGCTTGCCCGAGGAAACTGGGCGCGGAGCTTTCTCGGTTTCCTTCTCGGCATGTGCAAGGCTCTTGTCGCCGGCCACGTCAGCATGCTTGGCAACAGGGGCTGCAGCCTTGCTGTTTTGCACCGCGGGGGAGGCCGGTACCTTGGGCGAGGTCGGCAGCTTGGCCTGGTCCTTGGGCGGGCGCGTCTGTGCGATGCGCTCGCGCTCCTCGTGCGCCGCGGCGGCCGCGATACCAATCAGCGTATTGGGCAGCGGGCGCACAGCTGAGGAGCGCCGAGGCTTGGCGGTGAGCGAGGGCGGCAGCTCGACGATCGGCTCGCCACGCAGCCGCAGTCGCACGAGCGCAGCAAAGAGCATCGGGGGCGGCGCAGCGCTCGAGCTTGCGCCCTCGGCGATCGCCCTGGATGGCGCGCACACGCCCTCTCCCTTTGCGCCCTTGGCAGGCTTGTCCACCTTTCCCTCGGCCTTGGGCCCGCTGGTCTTGGACTCGGCGCCTTTGCTAGAGAGGTCGCCTTTGTCTGCGCCGTCGTCGACCATAGTGCGCATCAGCTCGAGCTGATGGGGCAACGGCGCGGAGTCGTGCTCGGGAAGCCACGTCCACTCATCCTCGTCGGTCACCCACTCGCGGCGCACGTAGCCGTCGAGCTTAACGCGCAGCCCTTTGCGCATATCGACGGAAGCCACTGATCCCCGGTAGGCTACTGGCACGAGCGACTTGCCCGATCGCTCCATGTACGAAACCTGCAGCCGCATGCCAACAGCGGCCTTCTGCCCGACCCCGCGCAGATCGATGACGTCCTCCTCTTCCTCGTCGTCGTCGCCACTCGCTTGCTCGTCGCGCTGGCGCGCCTGCTCGACAAGCAAGCGGTGCTTGGCCGCGAGCTCCTTGCTGCGGATGCGCTCGAGGCCCGGTGGTACGCTGTCCTCCTCCTCCTCCCCCTCCTCCTCCTCCTCCTCCTCCTCCTCCTCGTCGTCGTCGCCGCGGTGTCGTCGCCGCCCTACAAAAGCCGCCTCCTCATCCAGAGAATCGTGGCCCCTGTCGCCGCTGCAGCCTTTGGCACCGCGACCAGCCATCAGAAGCGCTGCTGCGTTCGTGGTGCCCATCGATGGACGCGGCTTAAGCACTGGCGGTGGCGGTGGCGGTGGCGGTGGCGGTGGTGGCCCCGCGCGTGCCCCAGCGCCGAAGCCCAGCAACAGAGCGGCGACACCATCGTCGTCAGCCTCCGGCTCGGGAAGCGCAGCTGCCACGGGTGGGGCGGACGCCACCATCACCGGTGCAGTCACGTGCCGCGATGTTGGTGGCAGCGGCGCAGGGAAAAGTGACGGCGCCGGAAAGAGTGAAGGCCGCCCGGACTCTACCGCGGTAGTGCCGCCGCTGCTGCCACAGCGTCCGACGGCGCCCGCAGCAATCGTCGACGTCGACGCCGACGCGCCTGCTCCTGCTGCGCCCGTTTGCACGCTCGTGCGGACAAGGTGTGAGAGGCACGAGGGCACCGCCATGGGCAAGCCGCTGGTGGGCGCGGCGACCATTGCAACCATTGCCAGCGCCTGCGAGCCGCCCCACTGCGCCGCCGTGAGCAGCAGCGCTGCGTCGCCGTCGACGGCGGGTGCCGACGCGTGAAGCGCAGCAGAGGTGCCACTGGCAGCACAGGGTGAATCGGCCTTCACTGCAGCCACTGCCCCGTCAGCCTTTGTCGCCTGCTCTTCGGGCTCGTTTTGCGACTCATCGGCGGGTTCGACAGCAGCTGACGCAGCCTCGGAAGACACAGTCGTGACGGCGGCAGCGCCCTTGGCGAGGCTCGCGAGCTCTGCAGCATCAGGCATTGGAGGCATCGGGTCCTCCTCGTCCTCGTCCTCGTCCTCGTCCTCGTCCTCTTCGTCAGCTGCTTGGTCATGGGCAGCTTGGGGCAGTTGGTCTTCGTCCTCGTTGTCCTCGTCCTCGTCCTCGTCCTCGTCCTCGTCCTCGTCCTCGTCCTCGTCCTCGTCCTCGTCCTCGTCCTCCTCCTGAGCATCGTCCTCGTCAGAGACATTTGCGGGTGGCTCATCATCGTCGCTCCCGTCGTCGTCTTCATCTTCAGGCGGCTCATCGTAGTCACCAACCGCCACGTCTCCCGCTGCGCCCTCATCCATGGCGTCCTCGTCGACATGCTGCTGCTCGTCTCCTTCATCAGGCTCCGCAGTCTCATCGCTCGCCATAATTGGAGCTGTTCTCAAGACGTCCGCACGATGCTGCGAAGGAGACGCGCGCAGGGATCTACTGTCAGTCAATGCAAAGCGCAGTTGGCAGGCGACCTCGCTGCCGGCAATGGTGCATGGGTTGGAGTGTGGTTGGCATGACTCTCAAGTATGCTTGGTGGAAGCGCAGGGTGCAGGCATCAGGCGTCAATTACCCTCACACAGTCGCCGTGCACACGCAAGGGTGCACGAAGTGCAAGCAGCGTCCGCTCCGCAAGAAGGAGAAGCTGTGTCTCTGTTGCTGCACAAGTATTGCCGTGAAATAAGGCGAACCAATCCGCCCCACTTGAAACTAAAGAGATGGGAAGGGGATTGTTGGAGCTTCGCATGAGGGGTCCGGGGAAGAAGGCAGGGTTCTGATGTACTCCGGAATTACACGTCCTAACCATGTTGATCCCGATCGGACGATGTCAACAGTCGAGAGTCGTCGACACGGCAACACGATTACACACGGCGTGTTCGTAGGGGGGGGCTGGCTGTCTTGATTGCATGGCGCAGGTATGTAGGCGCAGGCGTGTCATAGACCAGCGTGCGACTCGCAGCGTCTCTTTTCCTCAGACACCTATGCGTGCCAGTTGCTAAATCCCGTGGCCACCACAGTGATCGAGAGCACGGGGCCCATAGAATCGTCAATCTGCGCGCCGAAGATGATGTTGGCGTCAGGGTCGGCCATCTCGTAGATGGCCTGGGAAGCCTCGTTCACTTCCTGCAGCGTCATATCGGAGGAGCCCGTGATCGTGAAGACGATGCCCGTCGCCTTCTCGATCGGGAAGTCGATAAGGGGTGAGGACATGGCCGCGATCGCCGCGTCGCGCGCGCGCCCTTTGCCCTCAGCAGTGCCGATGCCCATGAGCGCGAGGCCGGATGAGCCCAGGATCGCCTGCACGTCCGCAAAGTCCACGTTGATCAGCCCGGCCTTGATGATGATATCCGAGATGCCCACCACGCCCTGCCGCAGGATGTCATCCGCCACGCAGAAGGCCTCCTGCAGCGGGGTGCCCTCCTCGACGATGTCGAGCAGCCGGTCGTTAGACACGATAATCATCGCGTCAACGTGCGTCTTCAGCCGCTCAATGGCGGCTTCTGCCTGGTTGGTGCGTCGCTTGCCCTCGAAAGAGAAGGGCTTTGTCACCACGCCGATGGTGAGGCAGCCCTGCTGCTTAGCCGCCTGCGCAACCACTGGCGCCGCGCCCGAGCCGGTGCCACCGCCCATACCCGCGACGACAAACACCATGTCCGAGCCTTTAACCATCTGCGTAATCTGCTCGTAGCTCTCCTCCGCCGACTCACGACCCTTGTCTGGGTTGCCACCGGCGCCGAGGCCACGGGAGGTGCCCGCGCCAAGGCCCAGGCGGTTGGGAGCCAGCGAGGCGTCAAGCGCCTGGATGTCCGTATTGATCGACCAGAATTCTACCGTCTGAGCCGTCTCCGTACCGAACTGGATCATCCGATTGACAGCATTGCCGCCGCTGCCGCCCACGCCAATCACCTTGATGGTGCATGGCGGCGCCTCGGCTTTTGCTTGCAGCACCGTAGCTGCGCGCGGGCTGCGCGCCGATGTGGCCGCTGGTGCATATGCGGCTGGAACGTACGCGGCGCTGGCGCACAGCGCGTGCAGCGCGTGCAGCGCTAACCGCATTCTCCCGAAAGGCGCCAACACCCGCCTCTCATGGTGTTCATTCGCAGGAGTGGAGTAACCTCGGAGTTTTTGTAAGCTCATCAATGTTTGGACTGTGAAGGTGTCGAATTATAAACATTGGCTGTGAAGGGAAGACTCGAGAGTGTCCGGCAAAAGTGTGTCGCCGCACCCACGCAGCGCCGCGCGGGGCGCGGACAAGGCGAGACGCGCGCCGCGCGAGTCACCCCCGCGTGCCAGCTAGAATTAAGCGCGCTGCAGTGCGGCTGTGCGGGAGTGCGCGCGGGCACGGCATACACTCGGCATACCGCGTCGCTTTGCTACATTGCTGGCCCGGCGATGAAGAGAGCCCAGACGCCACGGCAGACGCGTGGCTGCGGTATGGCTGCGGCGTGGCAGAGGCTGGTCGCGCCGCGCGCGATCACACAACGTCCCGACAGCAGGTCACACCGCTATGTCAGCTCACAGAGGGACCTGACAGGGAGACATCTCAGTATCCCAGCTGGAGACTCGCACAGGCTTTGACAAGGCTGAGGAGGGTGACGGCCTAACACTCAAGGCCAGACCTCACACAACCCGAGGCTCTCCGTCCGTTACGGTGATCAATGAGCGGTCGTTGTCGTTGCAGCGCGTGCTCTCTATGTTCCTGGATGCACGCTTTCCGCCTGCCTCCTCCTCCACTCGAATGGACAGCAAGTGCTTGAAGCCCGCAAAATCGGCAACGAGCTTCCCCTCGTATTGCGTCTGCCCCTCGGGCGGCGCCCCCCACTTGCCTTTACCCCATGGCGTCTGCAGCTCGCCGTTGGGCAGAAACTTGAGTCCGCCAAAGCCCGACCACGAGAAGCCGCAGCAGTTCTCTACGCTGCGCGCTACCACGGAGCCCGCAAGGTCCTCGGGCGTCATCGTGCGCAGCGTGAGTCCAGCGCACACATCCTTGCACAGAGTCGCGGGTGGTTGCACGATCCACTCGACCGAGCGCCCTGAGATGCCTTCGCCATACTTGGGGGGCGGCCCTGTGGGTGTCGTCTCCGATAAGAATCCGCCCGAACCAGCCTTTGGAAAGCGGAGCACCCAGCAATCGGTGAAATCGGCGGTAATCGCCGACTTGCTCGGATCTGCCTCGATTTCCGGCCCACCCAGGCCGATGGCATCGCGCCTGTGAGCGTCGTCGAGCACGCGCCAGTGCGTGTGGGCTTTTTGCGGCCCGCTCTCGACGTGCAGCACGCCCGCGCGCAGCAGAACAAAGGCGCCCGGCCCGCCTCGGTACGGCCCGCTGCCCTCCACCCGAGCCGCGAGCTCCGACGTGGGCGTCACAGGCGGCTTGCTCCACAGCTCGATCGCCGCCACGGGCGCATCGAGCGTGGCGATCACCTGCCCGCTGTTCCGATCGCTCAGCGTCCACGGCTTGCCCGCTTCGAACGAGGCGCGCACCACGAGCTGCTTGTTGCAAATATCCAATTTGACCAGATCAGGTTCGTAGCCACTTGCGCTGCCACCGTTGGCCACGAGGCCCCAGCGGCCGTGCCCCTTGGAGGAGATGAGCCACCCGTTGGTAAGGATCCACATCTTCTCTAGCCGGAACGCGTTTCTGCGGTCCGCGACGTCCGCACCCGCGAGCAGCCATGGGCCCGTGCCGAGCAGCTTGGCCGCCACAGCATGCGAGCGCAGCGGATGGCCGCGCAGGTCCAGATGGTGGAAGTTGTTCGTGTTGCCGCCCATCCCTGGCCAGTTGGCCAGCGTCGCGCTCGCGTTGTTGATGAGGGTCGAGAGCACGTGCGCACGATCGTGCGCGCACTTTGGCGGCGCGGCCAGGGCGCGCGGCGGGTGCGCACCCATGTAGTGGCGCTTGTCGAGGGACCACTCGCCCACCTGCAGCTCCATGGGGAGGCCCTCGATCGAGTACTCGATGCCATACGTGTAGTGCAGAATGTAGTACGGCATCGACGAGCGGTCGGGAGTGACGGGCACGGGCAGCACTGGCCAAGAGAGCGGCCTCTCTCGATTGCCGATGGATCCGCCCTCGTACTGGAAGGAGTCTAGGACGCGGTGTTTGATGCCGAGCGAGCCCGCTGCGATGCACCAGCCCCACATCTCGCGCACCCAGCCGAGCGCCTGCACCGCTTCGTTGTCGTTGCAGATCTTGAGCGTGAAGTCGTACCACGGCTGAACCATCTTTTTGAGCTGCTCGACGTGGATGATGACAGGAGAGGGACCCACCGGATCTGTCTTGCCGCCAAGGCCAGGAACAAATTTGTCGACAATTTTGGCCTGGCCCCATGCGACCATGTACCCAAAGTTGAAGGCGGCAGGCACCGTCTCTGTCGCGAGATTGGGCAGCGGACGCAGCAGCACGTGGTCCGTCTCAGCAATGTACACGTAGTCCTCGGTCACAACTTTACGGAAGTCGGGGTGCTGCACAAATTGCATCATCGAGTATGGCCGATTGGCGACAACGTAGCCACCCGCCATCCCACCTCTCAACTCCTTGACGTTAAACGTCGGGATCTCCTCGTCGAAGCTGTTACTGTCGCGCCCGCCATTGTGCGAGGTGAGCAGCCGCGTGAAGCCCCCCATCTCGCCGCATGGGTCCACACGTTTCTGTAGCTTCCAGTGGTGGTACATGACGCGGCACTGCCACGTCTGGTATCCGCCTGACGATGATGTAAGGACGGTATGGTAGGGCCGCGGCGTGCTGGCGCAGCCAGCAGCCGCACGGCTCGCCTCAGTGGTTGGAATGGTATCATGGCTGAAGTCGGCTGAAAGCGTACGGCTGGATGACGATGCGCTCGTGACGCCCACTTCAGCAGAAAATGGATCCATATTCTGCTGAATAGACGACGAGGCCGCTGCTGCAGCAACCGCCGCCTTCTGGGCCAGCTGCCGGCTTCGAATCAGGTACTGCGCCTCGAGATTGCGTGCGCGTGGGCTATCCAGTTGCGCGCCGCTACCGCCGCCGATGGCCTGCGTAGCGAAAAGGGAGAGGAGGCCAATAAAAAGCGCGGCCGAGAGCGCCGCCGTGACCACGGCAACCCGCATCGAGGCCGCGGTGCGCAAGTGCCGCGGCAAAAAATAGTTTGGATTCCCGCCGCTTTGAATAACACTGGTATGGCCGGGACTCGTACATGTATTCATACCGGTTCTGTGCAAATTCCGCAACATGATGCCGATCATGATCTTGCTGCTCGTCTGTCGCTACAGCAACATGCTTCGCAACTCGCCACGAGCATCGTTCCCGCGCATGGTAGGAGCGGACACGTCTCGGCTGGAGCCCGTGGCACTTTACAAGGAGGTCACACTGCCAGCACCCGCCCTAGGGCCGCCAAGACAGGAGATCACGGTTGTGAACCTGATGCCTTTCATCGAGGCAGTGCTCTTGGAGAGTGGCATGCGCGAGGGCTCGGTGAATGTCATCTCCAAACACACGACGTGTGGCGTGACGATCAACGAGTGGGAGAGTAGGCTGGCACGCGACCTGCGCAGGTGGCTGTTCAACCTAGCGCCGCCCGATGACAGGAGCACGGTGGGCACCGTTGGCGGCGGCGTGAGCTATGAGCACAATGATATCAGCGCGCGCCCTGAGAGCGCCGACGAGCGCCAGCGCTGCCTCGATAATGGCTGGAATGTTGATGACCCACGGGAGCTGCGGCGCTGGCGCGACCAAGAACCCATCAATGCGCACTCGCACCTCGCCGCGATGCTTCTCGGCAGCAGCGAGACCGTTCCAGTCACAGGCGGGAAACTTGTCCTCGGTCAGTGGCAAAGCGTGATGATGGTCGACACCGACGGGCCGCGAGAGAGAAAGGTTGGCATCCAGGCCGTCGGCTTCGGGATCAAAAGTCAGGTTCCGAAGGCGTCAGAGAGTAAGAACAAATGAACGTTCGAAGCACCGTCTATGTTTACACGAAGAATAACCATTTCAATATTGCTTCTATCAATATTCATAGTACAAAGGAAATAGCGTTGTTTCGAGCGTTGTTTCGAGCGGCACATGCCAAGTCTGATGAGTGCCCTCGCGCCACCTTTGTCGAGCATCTCGGCGAGCGCCATCTCGACCACAGTCGAGTCAGCCGTGCGCTGGTGGATGAGCCGCAGCTCACGAAGCGTCGTGTTCGACTGCAACGCGCCAACGATGTTGGGCTCTCTGATCAGCTCCGCGGCGTTGGGACTTCTTCTT
>Ga0164294_10004489_pt1 | contig 12167 bp, 7 predicted proteins | sample GEODES005metaG_FD_111479 | JGI IMG/M metagenome (GOLD analysis project Ga0164294, IMG submission 111479) | Oligotrophic lake water microbial communities from Sparkling Lake, Wisconsin, USA - GEODES005 metaG | ecosystem: Environmental > Aquatic > Freshwater > Lake | place: USA: Sparkling Lake... | reverse complement strand
TTCAACGTTTTCACTTGTAGGTCATGAATAATTTTATTCTTCTCATCAATCATAGAATTCATCTTTATTTCGAATTCTTTCTCATTCATATCAACAAGATTCATGCTATCACTTAGTTGCGTGTGAAGATTCGTTAATCTCAACCTATCCATCAAGTGGAATCTATTTTCTAATCCATCATTTATTTGAGTTATATCTAAGCCACGCTTACTTGTGGCAAACATAAAGATGACTCCATCGTCACCCGCAGAGAATATCCACATTCCATTCGGAGAGATCACGACTCCATTGACTGGACCCACATGAATATCGAACTGAAAGCAGCTCTTCTCATCCAACTGCTCTGCTACAGATGCATCATCTCCATATGCTATAGTCATATCCTTATTAGCTTCCAGTATACTTATAACACTAGCATCACTTGAGGAGTCATTGCTATTGTCATGTTTATTGTTATTGTTATTGCGACTGTTGGTACTGTGGTTGATTGTCATATCCCTCCTTCTGCCTATCTCTCCTCCATCGTGGTCGAGTATACCTCCCTTATGACGATGACTACTTGATCCAAAGCCGAGACGACTACTATCATCAGATACAGCTGTGGTTGGTGCACTAATCAAAGGGGCTGCTATGTCTATAGCTCGGACAATAGGCAATGGGAGTCTAGCAACCAGTATGCGACCATCTGCCATACCTAACACACAGATATCTATTTTCTCGATGCCATCTGCATCACCAAGAGCAATGGATCTCACAGGACAATCTAACTGCAATATATCCGGATTCAATGATACATGAGCTGAACCTATCGATAACAATATTAATTTAATTATAATAATATATATCATTATAATTATCTCATCATGTTAATCAATAGAAACGAATACTGAGTAGAAGATTCGTATTATCATCATCATATGTATAGCTGTAATCACCTTTCCAAATCGCTAGGAAGCTTTTCTTCTTATTACTATTATTGTTACTTTCTTCCACAGCTTCGAATAGCCTGGATGCCTGTCTACCATGCCTCGACCCTGTCATTGACTTCTGTTGACTATCTCCTCCTTTTTGAATCTTTGCCATTTGTTTGATTATTGGTAAATCAGATAACATTTCTGATTGTACTTCATAGCAAGCTATGATGTAATTTTCAGTTTCAGAATTATGATTCTTAGTGACTGCAACTCGACGTGCTGAGACTCCACGATGAACGTATTCTTGATGACGAGAGTAAGCACCAACTATCCAACTATAGATGGATCCATCAGAGGATGTTGTGAATAAGACGGAATCATCTCTACTAAATGCAATATCTGTGATTGGAGCAATGTGATCGGTAAGCATCATAATTCGAGTTGGTTGCCCATATAATGCAGGAGAATTATAATCTGTTAAGAATAAACTAAATATTTGTGCTAATTTTCCTGTCACAACAGCTAATAAATGACCATTATTTGAATATTTTACCATAGATACTGGTTGGTTAATTATAAATGGTACTCCATTCGGTCCAATAAATGGAGTCTTGATATCAATATTACGATATAGTTGCAAAATACCATCAGTCACTGCGAACTCCTTTACTCCATGTTCCATTGCAAAGGCTGTGAATAACCCAGCAGGGTGGATATCTACATATAGAGGATTATCATCTGGTGGGTCTTGATAGTTTTCGATGACCCAAGTACCTGTGAAGCTTGTGGGTTCATTGAAATTCCAGATCCTTGTTGTACTATCTTTGTAAGAATTCGTCGCTAATAAATTCGTACGTGTAGACAATGATAGACTACGAATGCTATCCCAATGGTAGCGGAGTATGTACTTCTCGTCGATGAAATCAGTATAGACAATCTCTGACACATCATTGAGCATTGGAGCGGTATCTCTAGCTATCTCGAATTCGAATACACTGTCTCTACTCATGGCAATGAGTTCGAAGGATGTTAGAGAGTCAAGTAGACACCATTGCATCCCCAGGATAGTATGCATATTCGCGAGTCGATACTTGTTGAGTAGAAAGACTGCCGAAGAATTCACATTGCTTTTCATGACACGTCGCAACTCAAACACTGCCAACTCATTGCTAGATGACAATGCTAAGAGAATGTCCCCTCGTAACAACAATTGAACGACAGGTTTGAAATCCGTTGAGGTGGCAACTTTTACCTCAGGTGGCTCTGTCTGAATCCTTGTGGTAGGGGATCCAAAGACGTAGTTATTGGGATGCTTCTGCTCACACCCTTCAATTACACACAAGAAGCCTTTATCTGATCCTGACACTACGACTCCTTCCATGGTCGGCACCCAGATGTGGCATGTATAAGACACATTCTTCCCACCTTTGAGTCCCAGTGCCGGTGCGGGGCTATTTACCTTCTTCATATTGAATCGAATGAATGCCAAGAGACCCATCTCTCCAGTGACACAGATCTTGAATGGATCGATCGGATCAAAGCTGGCATGGTAAGGAATGGTTGGCGTCGGCACGCTAGCAAAGAGAGTACATTTGATGAGGTCAAAGATCAGAACTCCAATCGGTGGGTAATTGGTGGTACATACGACGAATTGGTTATCGTTGGAAAATTCCAGACTTCTCATCTCCAATTTTAATCCACTCGGTAGGTGTACGTCGGGTGGGCACTTGTATTTGATGACATTAGGACATCGATACTCATAAATCAATGTATCCATACTGTATACGTGAGCAATTATAGCTGAGTCATCTTCATCCTTGAATCGTGCTACAACAGCAAGATATTTCAAGTCAGGACTTGGACTCATGAAGAGCACATACGATATACCAGGGACATTAGCGTTGATTAGTTGAGACTGTTTGGGAAGCCTCGTGTTGCTATCGAAGATCATCATACCAGAACCAACGGGCATAATGTATTGATAATCTGCTAATGAGATCAAACTACGATAATTATTAGTAGCACGACCTCCCCATACTGCTTTCACTTGTATACTTTTAAGTCTAATGTCAACAACTCCTGCTGATGAAGAGACTTTGTTACCTGAAACAACTGACATGGTAAGTTTAATCGATTGGATATGACAAGTTAAAATAAGTTTTCAATGATGAACGATGATTATTAATAAAAGCCGTTACATTGAATCGAACCGTTTCGTTCATTTTTGCAGTATACAGTACAGTACTGTACAGTACTTGTACTGTAGCAATGCATTATCCCACATTTGGGATTTTGAATGCTTTCCGTCCACTCATCCATCCATCCATCCATCCATCATCGGCATCATCATCATCAGCATCATCATCATCAGCATCACTCTTCTTTCCACGCGGGAGCATTCAACTGTTACATAGCTGCGGTTAGCAGTACATCACTAAGTGATAGCATTGAAGCTCCTGATTGATTCAAATCCAGAAATATTTGATCACATGAAACATTGATGATTAGACCATGAGCATCAAGCAATTTTAATTCACCCTCTGGACGAGTATCTGCTGTGGAGATGACTCTCTTCATGCGTTCTAGAATTGATACAAACACGTTGGGACTATCACCATCGGAGCTAGTGTCAGCAGATATAGGAGATAACATGGATATCATAGAGTGTACTATTTCAGCAGCTTGTATGATGGCGCTTAATAACCAGAGTGACTGCGCCTGACTGTATTCGTCACAGCTGATGATCTGCTTGATTGATAACAACAGTTGACGAGCTGAACCTTTGATAATTGTAGGGTGGTATGGATCGATTCGAATGCTGTTGAATATGAATCGGGATATCTGGAACACTGCGATCGCAACGATGCTCAACCTGCGGTCTAGAGGTGATCGTAAGCGAGACAGAGCTCGAGCAATGTCCGTGTACAAACTGATCGATTCACATGGATTCGATATGGACATCGATGGGGGGGAATCTTCTGTAGTTGTAACAACTCCTGTAATAGAATGACTGTTATAAGTAGTAGACATGAGATGGATGGGTAGGAGAGGAATCAAATACTCGTCGTAACTCATCAGATGGACCAGTCGTAGGGACCCGATCTCGGTCCAGACCCGCTGCCGCACGACCCAAGGCATTATGGGAGATATCAGAGTCAATAATGCGACAGCATGCAACTCGTATGCAACTATCTGATTCACTGATGCTTCGATCACTTTTATAGACAGATCTAGTGCTCCTTCTCGGCTACTCGCAGCGTTCGACCCAGCTGAACTTCTTGAGTTTGGTACTCTACTCTTCACCATCATTCCAGTCGTTGAGAAAAATTCATCTTGAGCTTTTCTACAGAAAGAATATGCAAACGTATGCCTCGCCAATAGACTGCTGTAATGCATTGCTTGAAGTGAAAGGTTGCACATCAAATTGCGATAGTTAATGTATACTTCGTCATTAACATCTTCAATAATCATCTCGACTATCTGATGGGATTCCGATGGATTTGTGTTTGACAGCCATTTCTCATGTTGATCAGTCACACATAGCTGTAGTAGATAAAATTGAGCGGATGCTATAGCATCCATCCTAAACTCAGCATCCATGTGAGGTACATCCAACAAGCACGCATCCTTCTGATTTGTTAAGACTATCAACCATTGCTGCATTTGCTTCCTTGGTAGCTTAATAAGTACTTTGAATGGCCACATGTGATCGAGACTAATAACGAGGGGTTTGTTAAAAGAGAGGGAGGAGTGGTCTTGGAGCTTCAGAGATGACCCGGATATGCAGTTGAAGTATTGCAAAGCATCGTGAGACAATGTAGACAATTTGCTATTATCTCCACTTTGAAAATACTTGTCTGTGGTAGTGATGTAATCAATTACACTGGTACTTAATAGATCCGTTTGTTCTTTTATTGTCAAATAGTCATGTGTAGCTATAGAGCCATGACGATGCACTTGATCTTTTAGTAACGAAACAGTTATCAAGTCTTGCATAAACCAGAGAAACAAAGACGTTTTCGGTCCCGAGAATGTGTGTGATGTCAAAGAATACAGAGAATCGGAAATAGATGACTTGAGTTCCACAGTTAGTGATGCAATCAGACTGGGACTTGTTCGTCCTGTCACATCATTTAAGATATGTAACATGGCCAGAGTATTAGTCTTGAATATTATCGCCAGCAATATAGAGGAATCTAGAAGTCTCTGTAAATGCCAATTAATCAAGCCACGTGACACGCTCCCCAGACGACCGTTGTTAGGTGTTGTAAGTGTGGATGATTCTGATCGTTGGGAGGAGCAGTTACGCATCAATGAGCAGCATCGTTGGGTAGACTCTTTTATTGAGGTGATAAATGCGAATGACACTTCTGCTGGTGCCAAAGTCGTAATGTCGCTTTGCAGATCGTAAATGTTTGTCAATGCAGAAACAGATAAATACCTCTGCCATACTAAGACACACTCAATCACCTTCCAATTCAAGTCAAACTCAATCTCTTTTCTAAAGCTAGAGACGACTTTAATCATCGCATCCACATAGTCGATTGCAGACTGTGGATGCATCAAATATCCAGATCGACTCATGGCCATCATGTGAATGCATTGTCCTCGGACATGTTCCAGCGCAGCATCGATGCTCCTACTACTACTAGCAGCCACTTCATCCTGTGTTAAGTGAATTCGTTCCACATGAACAAGCACTGCAGAGATCAAGCCACATCCCCAAAGCCGTAGACTTCCATTGATCTTCCGAACAAGATCACAATCCAAACGTAGCATCATCGACTCAATCGACGATAGTTCTGGCATTGTTTTGGTCGGTAGAAATCTTTCGAGATTCTGATCATTGCTAGCTGCTACAGGACAATTAGAGATGAATAGCGAGCATAGTAAATTCAGTACTGATGCTTGAGCAACCAGCAATCGCTCATCAATTTTATTTCTACTTTCTGCCTCGTCATTTGTTTCGATACGCTGTGTGAGAATATGTTCAAAATAAGTCCAGTGCTTTGATGCAAATGATAAAATAGAACTAGAAAATTCGACAGCATCTTCTAGATGGGATCTTCGATCGCTTCCCGAATTATTGATGGGATCCGACTCATCGGATAAGAGCCAAGCTGATGCCGTCCGCACTGCTTGCTCTAACAATACAAAGAAATCAACCGGGATGTCATGATTGCTATCGTTGGTACTATGGAAATCAGAAAGATTGCTATCCTGTAGATATTTGACATTGATGGCGAGGAGAAGATCGGAACAGCATCGCAAGCCAAGTCCATATGCTAAACAATGCTTCAGTAAGCGCATTATCATTGTGTTTATAATTTCATCACTACTATATATATCTCCTTCTGTTGATTGTGAGCCACGATGCTTATTAATACACATAAACCAATGCGCGTGAAGATAGCGGATCACAGTCCCTCGCACCCACTCGCTATGCACCACAAGAAGATAGTTCACTGTGAATTCGTCTTTTAATGCAAGCGCAGCAAGCAATGCCCAACATGCAATTTCCACTTCATATACATATGCGTTTCTCTTCATTGTACTGTCATCCAAAAGGAATTTAAATGCAATGAAGAAAGAAGCAAGAAATTTATGTCGAATACATGCCACAGTGTTCTCACTCCCTTGCTCGATTAACGCTGCTATAGCGTGGAGAGACTGTAAACCCAGGCGACAAGTAGCTTCCAGTTGCGGTTGCATCTTATTATTACTGACGAGGGCATTGAGACATACCATCACTTGTTGAGTCAGCCAGCTCACGACCTGATATTCATCGTTATTTGCAACGATCTGATCGACTCGTCCCCAGCGACACTTCAAAGCGAATACCTCTCTCACATTAAAATTCGATTGAGAAAGTGCTGAACTATTTACCTCAGATCCCTGCACGTCACGAACATCTTGATCATTGAAATTTCGGAGACAATCGTCTACTTTCTGCTGGCATTCATACGTATACTCCTCGTAAAGTAGCGATAGGGAGCGAAGATGATGAGGGGTAGGTAGCCCTGGAGTTCCAGCATAGCTCCACAGTAGAGAAGCCTTCAAACTGTTGGCTACTGTTGTCTCGATTGGACTGAAAAGATAAAGCTGGAGACAACTCAATAGCGCTAGCTTCGATGCGGTACCGTTGAACAACGATGAACTCCCTATCGCCTTCTGTGAGGACCCAATGATGGCGAGCGGCCATACCAGTAGAGTCGGAAGGTCCACAGGTAGGTCGGGAGCACACAATAGATTCACCAACACCCTGCCTACTATCCTCCTGATCCTGTCACATCGACTCCTATCGTTGATGGTCGTGCTACAATCTATCGGCGGAGTAATTGATTTATCACAACCGATTTGATTGATTACAAAGAATTCCTTCTTCGACAATCTATGCACTATCTTCTCGAAGCAAGTGCTCGCTTTGCCAAATATACCACTCCTCCTACCTACCTCATTGTAGATGGACTGCTGGTCACCGCAGTGAGAAGGTTGACCCCCACGCACAAAGAGCTCGCTGTAAGGCTCCAAGCAGACAACGCACTCCCGACGCAGTAGGATACCACTTAACATACGAACTGCCAGCTGTCGTTGGTTAGTGTACTCCGAGCGGAACATCTGATAGTGAGGTAGAGGAAGAGAGAAAGTAGTTTGGAATCAATCATGCTATCAACAGCGCAGACCAATCATCAGTAGTACCATGAGCATCATATCCCCTCACCTCATTTATCTCAGAAAAGTTATATCCCTCTCGGTGAGGCTCGTACTGATGATGCATTAACTCTGCTGATGATAATGATGATGGCGACGATGACGATGACGATGAAGATGCAGCTAGGGAGATTTTCTCTTGGTCCGAAGATGACAAGTGCTGCGAGGATGATGTGACTAACATGAAAAACTTGTCGTGCAAGTCGGGATCATTCTGGGAGGTCACTGCGAGAGGCAACATTTCATCGAGACATGCCTGTGCTATGCTGTGTAACTCATCGTGTGAACCTGGGGCTGAGGGTCTGAGAAGCTGCGATAGCTCCTCGACCATTCGTTTCATCACGATAGCTTTGTCGATGACAATGCATCCATTGAGATCGAATCGAACTGAATCAACTAGAGGTGTAATGATTCCAGTAGCCTCTACTGTAACAGGACCACCACTATTGACCGGAGGTAAGTTGATAGGTAAGGGATCGTGTTTGCCTTCATCTGAAGAACGATGAAGCTGCTTCCGCTGTGACTTAATGTCTCCTCTCGATAGGAAATTTATGCTCTTATCTGAAAGAAGAGATTTGACTTCCTCTAGGGCCGATTGAAGCTCTTCTGTAGACATAGTCATCACCCTGTTAGCATTGAACTCATCAATGCTGCGGTCATTATCTGATAGATTACCATCTCGGTTCGCCAATATAGTACTTCCAGTTCCACTCGGATCAGTAACAGATGGGGATAACGGACCATTGCCATGTATGGTTGTTGTTCGAGTGATCTGTGTTGGCGCATCGTTTCTATCATTGATATCTCTCAACTTATGATCATTTCTCCTTCGAGATATAGTGGGAAAGCCACCAGAGCTGATTTTGATTGCGGACCCAGTGAATGGTTCATACTTCTCCACTATGGAACCCAACATTACTCAGACCACTTAACATACAGTACAGTAAGCTTACGTACAACACTGTACGTACGTCGCACTAAGTTTACTTTCAAAAATTCAACCATAAATGTACCATAAAAATATACCTCATGTCAATACGTTTTATTATAAACGACGTATATTGATTCATCTCATCGGAAGAAACGGTCGGAAAGTCAACGTTATTTGAAAGCAAGAATAAAAAATATCTCATTACCTGCGTACTGTGACTTATTCTCATGATGCTACTATAGTATCGTATCATTGATGACATAAGTAGTTGACTCATTGAACTAAGTTATTTTGTAAGGAGATGGCAGATACACCAAAGGAGAAAAAAAAATCTACTGATTTTACCAATTTAGGTAGCCCTAAGAAAACAAAATCCACAGATGGACCCAACTCTCCCGGGATCATTAAGAGAGATACTGATGGGAATACTTCAGTTAATGCTGGCAAGACGAGGAGATTATCGAATGCAAGTACTGTGGGAGTGATCAAGTCTCCTGGGGGAGGTAAAAAAGAAAAAGAAACTGAAGCGGTTCCAACAGGTCGACGAAAACCGACAATGCAATCAGAGAAGAAAGGAGAGGAGAAAGGTATATTGAAGAAGCCATCGAAGGGTCGATCAAAAGTATCGAATAATAAAAATTCTTCGAAAGAACCCACAAAGAAGAAAGTAGTTAAGAAGACGTTATTCGATAAGATAGGGAAGTATCTAGGATTCTACATAGGTACAGTCACTCTGACCGATCCATGGGCTATCGAAGCAGCACAGGCTCTTGATCTTCGTCAGTCACATCTAAGAACCCTCAAGACTCAGTTCGATAAAGTTGATCTAGATAGTTCTGGAAATATCGATTTTGATGAATTCTTCGAGTCCATTGGAGAGGCTCGCTCTCCTTTTACAGACAAGCTGTTCGCTCTGATAGGTGCCTACAATGTAGCACCATCATCATCAACATAATATTTATTACATTGATACTTTAACATACTCTGTAGATATTGACGGGTCTGGGACTATTGAATTCGACGAGTATGTTCGTGTGATGGCGACGTACTGCATGTTCACGAAAGATGAGATCCTTCGCTTCTGTTTCGAGTGCTTCGACGTTGACAAGTCGGGCACTATCGATGAAAAAGAGTTCGTGGAGTTATGCAAGTAAGTCACGAAGTGTTTCCATCATCTTCATTACATATATTATCCTCAGTACCAAATTGAATTGGTATTCCAGATCATAACATTCGTTACGGTTAACACTTGTCTTTACATTTCAATCAATCGATCGCTATCGTAGATGTATCAACAACGCAGCACCATCTTTCCCGAGTAATTTTAAGAAGGCATTGGAAGAGTTTGATGTCAACGAGGACGGTCTCATCGATTATTCGGAGTTCCTCACACTAGATGCGCGGTACCCTCTGATCCTCTTCCCCGCCTTCCGACTACAGGACACTATGCAAAGGAATTCGCTAGGTGATAGTAGTCTTCATATTCAGTCTAGTATCTAATAGAACTCATGTTGTATGTATCCCCCTTGATACTGATTATACGTATGCTTAGGTGAGAAGACATGGTTGAAGGTGATTGAAAGGTATCAGGCTACGAAAGCCATCGAAGAGTACAAGGCTAACCACGGAGGCAGACTACCTCCTGACTCTCCGCTTACCATGTTAGGGAAGGCATTCCTCCCGTGTGTCTTCAGAGAGCGGTCATTCGTCAAAGTAGGAATGGACATGGAGCAAAGGCATCGCGAAAGCTGAAATAAACAAGGCCATTTCAGTCATATAAGTCAAATAGGCTTATTGATTACTATAGTTACCATAACTATTATCTTTATATGTGCAAGAAGTAGAGTGTTATAAATGATGTTGGAATATAAATAGAGTGAACGTAAATACTGTATAGTGGAATATCAATGATGATAAGATCACTTGTTAAGATAGAAGATCTTCTTCATTCTCGATCTTCTTGTATAGTCTCATGGTTGCCCTGTACAGTCCCAGAGGACGTCGCTCAGGGACCTGTTGGCCACGGAACACGTTGAACTCGTAGAACCGCCAGTCTCTGTGATGGTAAACCGAGCAACCCTCCTCCAACGAGCTCTATTGGTTGATGAAGTAGTTCCATCAATGACAGTAGTTAGTTCCGATGGGCATGATGCATCAACTCACCTCTAACATGGCTAGTTCGAAGAGGAAGTGTTGATTGGGCATTATCAGGGGACGCATCACTTGCATATAGTTGTACGCATCCACTAGAGGAATACCGAGGACAACGATCAGATAGGCCAGCACTGCAGTGGGAGCTCGCGAGGCACCCACTGTGCAATGTACGAGGACCTACATAGGTAGAATATAGGACGCCATATATTGTTGATTGTTGTGAGCACTACTAATAGCACTACTCTACCAGCCATGTATGTATATATATGTTCTTACCCGACCCTTGAGTTGCTGTGCTCTCTTGATGAAGTTCACGATCGTGCTGAAATGTTCTGCGATATTAGCTTCAACATTGTCTTTTATCGGGATGCGCTTGTAGATGAATAACGCAGGGAAGCAGTTGGGAAGATCATTGCTGACATTCAGAATATGAGTGACCTCAAGCTTCAGCAATGCCTGAAGTTTGTTTGAGACTTCTTTCCGACCTAATAGTAACCACGGGAGAATTTCAGTGATATCACGATCACGCTTCCCCATCATCCCCAATTGTACTTTGCAACTGATCTTCCTCCGCTGGAATATGGACCATTCTCGATGGAAGGGAACAGAGTTCCGTTGAGCCATAATCTTCTGTTCCTTCACCTTGAGCAACTGAGCGGCATAGTCTAGATCGTCTGCGGTTTGGTGAGCGGCATCATCTTCTTCTTCCTCTTCTAAAGCTAACGGTTCTCCTCCTGGTCCATGGGGTTCCGGTGGGATCAAATCGTCGATTACTTCTTTGTTATGTCCATTGTCATCAAACTCTTTCAATGCAGCGATTGCATTCTTGTCACCACCTCTGGCTGCATCAACGAGTGTCTGTCTTTGCAACATATCATGCAGCTGGCTCTCATTTCTCAACCTCATTGCTTCTCGTTCAGATGCAACTTTCGCTTCCCTCAGCTGGACACGAGCCCACTCTTTCTGCTGCAAAACGCGCTCTTCAATGGTAGGATAGTGCTTCTTACGATATGCCTCTTCATTTGATGCGATGTACACTTCAACCCTCTGAATTTGAGTGTGAGAAGGAATATATACTGGATCTTCATTATTTACCTTCACTACATTATTGTAGGGATCTTCAGGTACTTCCTAGCGATGTCATACAAACATTACAGGGTCAGCATACATACATTAATTATATGTCACCATCTACTTCTTCACATCGCCGCATACCTTGACTTTCTTCGGAGATGAAAAGCTGACATTATCTACAATGCAGTTAAACACAAGAACATGGAGAGACTGAATCAAGTAACGGATAATGGCGGTAAAACAATAACGGCTTATAGACAAAAAAATAGATAGATAGATAGATAGATAGATAGATAGATAGATAGATAGATAGATAGATAGATAGATAGATAGATAGATAGATAGATAGATAGATAGATAGATAGATAGATAGATAGATAGAT
>Ga0164294_10004488_pt1 | contig 12170 bp, 9 predicted proteins | sample GEODES005metaG_FD_111479 | JGI IMG/M metagenome (GOLD analysis project Ga0164294, IMG submission 111479) | Oligotrophic lake water microbial communities from Sparkling Lake, Wisconsin, USA - GEODES005 metaG | ecosystem: Environmental > Aquatic > Freshwater > Lake | place: USA: Sparkling Lake... | reverse complement strand
TGCCGAGCGCCAGCGGGCGGCTGGTGGCCCCGGCGATCAGCGCATCGAAAAGCGAGAGGGGCAGATTGTCCACCACTTCATGGCCGGCATCTTCCAGCGCGCGCAGCACAGTTGATTTGCCGGCACCGGACAGGCCGGAAATGATCAGGATCGGCGGCTTCATCGCGCCTTTTGTGCCGGGAAGGCCGTGCATTGCCAAGCCATGGACTTCAAGTGCCCGTGCGGCACGCTGCGGCGCCGATTCCCCGAACGGATCAACCGCAAGCCGGGGCACTGTCTGCCCGGCGAGTACCAAAAGATCGGGATCGGGCAGGCGATCAGCTGTGGCCGCCAGATCAAGCGCCAGTGCAACCGGGGCCGGTGCGGTCGGTTCTGGCACGATGCCCACGCCGCGCACTTCCAGCAAGCCAGCAAGGCGCGGTGGCGCGGTGGCGATGACGCGGCTGCCCTCGGCCGTCACCACCACCCGGTCATCCGCCACCAGTCGCCAGCCGGCCGCCACCAGCCGCAGCGCCAGATCGGATTTGCCGGCACCCGACGGCCCGAGCAACAGCACCGCCCGGCCATCGAGGGCAACGGCAGTGGCGTGGATCGTCTCCACGGCTCAGGCCGCCGGCAGCAGCACACGGAAGGCCGCGCCGCCGCCGGGCGCATCCTCCACGATGATCTGGCCGCCGTGCGCGACCACAATGGCGCCGGCGATGGACAGGCCTAGGCCGGAATGGCGGCCAAAATCCTCGCCTTCCGGGCGTTCGGAATAGAAACGGCGGAAAATGTCGCGGCGGTTGGCAGTCGGCACGCCAGGGCCCTGATCGCTCACCGCCAGCTCGACCTGATCGCCGCGGCTGGCCAGCGCCAGCGTCACCCGGCCGCCATCGGGGGAAAAGCTGATGGCGTTGTCGATCAGGTTGCGCAGCACCTGCGCCAAGCGGTTGGCGTCTCCTTCGATCAGCACCGGCCCAGCCAGGCCGGCGCGCTCGACACTGACCGTGCGCGACCGGTTGGAGGCGGTGGCCGCAATGCCATAGGCCGCCACCAGCCCATCGGCGAGCGCGGCGACGTCGATGGGCTGAAAGCCGGTGCGCGACAGTTCGGCATCCAGCCGGCTGGCATCGGCGATATCGGTGATCAGCCGATCGATGCGGCCAACATCGTCGCGGATCACCGCCAGCAATTGCGCGCGCAGTTCGGGCTTCTCCACGCGGTCCAGCACTTCCACGGCAGAGCGCAGGGAGGCCAGCGGGTTCTTGAGTTCGTGCGCCACATCGGCGGCAAAGGCTTCGGTCGCGTCAATCTGGCGCCGCAATGCGGTGGACATATCGGAAATGGCGCGGGCCAGGGCGCCAATCTCGTCACTGCGGTCGGGCAGGCGCGGCACCACCACTTCGCGGCTGCGCCCCAGCCGCACCCGGTGCGCAGCAATTGCCAGCATGCGCAAGGGCCTCACGATTGTTCGTGCCAGATAGAGCGACAGGCCCAGCGTGAGCGCCATGACGCTGAGCAGCAGCCAGGCCGAGGTAAGGCGCTCGCGGCGCAGGATGCTGGCCAGATCGTCCGCCGAATCGGTGAGCAGCACATGGCCCACCCCCGGCACGGGCGCCGCGGCCGTGACGATCAGGCTGCCATCATTGGCGCGGCGCAGATCGGTAATCGGCTGGGCGGCGGTGCTGCTGCGCGCCAGCTCCGGCCACAAGCTGGCCGTGTCGACCGCCGGTTCCACATAAGGCGACAGGGTACGAAACCCCAGCACCGCATCCAGCGCCCGATCGATAGCCTTGGCCGATGAACGCCGCCAGCCATAAGTGGCCGGGTCTTCGATCACGAAACGCGGGGTCTTCGGATTCAGCCAATTGTCGGCAAGCCTCTCGCCGCTGCCCGCATACAGCCGCACGCGGGTGCCGCGTTCCATGCCAAGGCGCAGGATGCTGCCGGGCCGCGCCGTTGGCGGCAGATCGGTCACCAGCCGCGAGACGGTGATGGCTTCATTGGCCAGGCTGGCGGTGCGTTCATCCAGCAGGCGCGAACGCACCGTATCGAGATAGAGCAGCATGATCGCCAGCACGATCACGGCGAGCAGGTTCACCGCAAAGATGCGGGCGCGCAGCGAGCCAAAACCAAGGCCGCGGCGCCATTCCTGCACGGCCTCTTCGGCCTTCACCTGGGCCTACTCCTCGTTGAAACGGTAGCCGACGCCGTACAGCGTCTCGATCGCCTTGAACTGGTGATCCACGGCGCGGAATTTCTTGCGCAGGCGCTTGATGTGGCTGTCGATGGTGCGATCATCCACATAGACATCGTGGGAATAGGCCGCGTCCATCAGCTGATCGCGGGACTTCACGAAGCCGGGGCGGGCGGCCAGCGTTTCCAGGATCATGAACTCGGTCACCGTGAGCGCCACATCACCGCGCCGGCCTTCGCCGGCATCCCAGAATACGCGGTGGCGGGCTGGATCCATGGTCAGCCGGCCACGCACGATCGGATCGACGGCCGGCGCTTCGTTTTCCGCATCGGGAGCCACGCGGCGGTTGGCGGTGCGGCGCAGCACGGCGCGGATTCGTTCGATCAGCAGGCGCTGGCTGAACGGCTTGCCGATATAATCGTCGGCGCCCATGGCCAGGCCCAGCGCTTCGTCGATCTCGGTATCCTTGCTGGTGAGGAAGATCACCGGCACCTGCACTTTTTCGCGCAGGCGGCGCAGCACTTCCATCCCGTCCATGCGCGGCATCTTGATATCCAGCACCACCAGATCGGGCGGATTCTCGATCAGCGCCTTCAACGCGCTGTCCCCATCGGAATAGAGCCGCAACGTAAAGCCTTCGGCCTGCAGCGCAATCGAAACCGAGGTGAGGATGTTGCGATCATCATCAACCAGGGCAATGGTGGGGGATGGCGGGTTTTCGATATCCATCGACTGGCCTTTTGGAACCTTGGCCGGCCGGTGGCAAGAGCGCGCCGCCACCGGCCGGCACGCGCAGCCAGACGGTTGCGACAGAACATGGCTGGCATGCGCCCTTAACAGGCCCGGCTTCTTTGACGAACCGGGATGCGTCCGCTATGCGGATTCGCAAATCCGGGGGGCACAAGCCGCACCGTTGTCTTGGGAGAATCCGCTGTGCCGTCCACCGTTGTGCCCGCCCATGGCCTTGTTCAACAGGGTCTCGCCACGCCCGCCGCCCTGCACTGGAACCTACTCACCGGCCCGCTGGTGGAACTCGCCGTACAGCGCGGCGAGGGCCTGCTGTCGGAACACGGCGCGCTGGTGGTGAAAACCGGCAAGCACACCGGCCGCAGCGCCAACGACAAGTTCATCGTGCGTGATGCCGCCACCGATGGCAGCATCTGGTGGGACAAGAACAAGAGCATCACGCCCGAACAGTTCGCTGCCATCAAGGCCGATTTCGAAACCGCACTGAAGGGCAAGAGCGACCTGTTCGTGCAGGATCTTTTTGGCGGCAGCCAGCCCGAACACCGGGTGAAGGTGCGCGTGATCACCGAATTTGCCTGGCACAGCCTCTTCATCCGCACCCTGCTGGTGCGCCCGGAACTGGCCGATCTGGCGGCGTTCGTGCCGGAATACACCATCATCGATCTGCCCAGCTTCAAGGCCGATCCGGCCCGCCACGGCTGCCGCAGCGAAACCGTGGTGGCGGTCGATTTCGAAGGCAAGACCATCCTGATCGGCGGCACGGCCTATGCCGGCGAGATGAAGAAGTCGGTCTTCTCGATCCTCAACTATCTGCTGCCGCTGAAGGGCGTGATGCCGATGCACTGCTCGGCCAACATCGGCTCAGATGGCGACACCGCCATTTTCTTCGGCCTGTCCGGCACCGGCAAGACCACGCTTTCCGCCGACGCCAGCCGCACGCTGATCGGCGACGATGAACATGGCTGGTCCGATACCGCCGTCTTCAATTTCGAAGGCGGCTGCTATGCCAAGGTGATCCGCCTTTCGGCCGAAGCAGAGCCCGAGATTTACGCCACCACCCGCCGGTTCGGCACGGTGCTGGAAAATGTCGTGATGGATCCCGATACGCGCGTGATCGATCTGGATGACAACAGCCTGGCCGAAAACAGCCGCGGTTCCTATCCGATCGATTTCATCCCCAACGCCAGTGCCGACAATATGGGCCCGGTGCCGCGCAACATCATCATGCTCACGGCCGATGCGTTCGGCATCCTGCCGCCGATCGCCAAGCTGACGCCCGATCAGGCGATGTATCACTTCCTGTCCGGCTACACCGCGCGCGTCGCCGGCACCGAAATCGGCGTGACCGAGCCGGATGCCACCTTCTCCACCTGCTTCGGCGCGCCGTTCATGCCCCGCCACCCTTCGGTTTATGGCAATCTGCTGAAGGAACGCATCGCCAAGGGCGGCGTGGACGTGTGGCTGGTCAACACCGGCTGGACCGGCGGCGGCGCCGGCACCGGCGGCACCGGCACCCGCATGCCGATCAAGGTAACGCGCGCCCTGCTCAACGCCGCGCTCGATGGCAGCCTGAAGACCGCCGAGTTCCGCACGGACGACAATTTCGGCTTCGCCGTGCCGGTCTCGGTTCCGGGCGTCGAACCCACCATCCTCAACCCGCGCGAAACCTGGGCCGACAAGGCCGCCTATGACGCCAAGGCCAAGGCGCTGGTCGGCATGTTCATCGCCAACTTCGCCCAGTTCGAAGCCCATGTGGACGCCAGCGTGCGGGATTCGGCGCCAAAAGCCGCCTGAACGGGCAGACCCATGAGATGAGGGCGGCCTGCAAGGGCCGCCCTTTTTCGTTGCGGCCAATCACTTCGCCTGGCAGCCTGGTGCAATGAAACGCGCCTGGTTTGATGCCCCTGCCGAAGTGTTTGGAAAGTTGGATCCGCTAACAATCTTGGGCGGGCTTTCCCAATCTCCATTTGCGGACGAGCCCACCCAAAAGGCTGCCTGGAAATTTGAAGTCAACCATTTGCAACCCATCGCCACAGCGCTTCCGACCTCTCACTTGTTCTTGGAATTTGGAATTCCACGTATGGGCCGGCGAGCCGATGCAGTGATTGTCGTTGGAAGCCTGATTTTCGTTCTGGAGTACAAGGTAGGCCATCGTGATTTCCCCCTGCATGCTCGGGAGCAGGTCCATGGCTATGCCTTCGATCTCAAGGTCTTCCATAAAACAAGTCACGATAAGACCATCATTCCCATTCTAATTTCGACCAAGGCTTCGGCCCAACCGGTGGAACTTGGCTTTGCCCACCAAAATGGTGTTCTGACGCCTTTGAATTGTGCGCCAAATGATGTCTTGCCCACGCTTCAGCAATTCGTTGCTATGGATAGCGGGCCACCGATTGACGCGCTGATCTGGGCAGACGGCGCCTATGAGCCCACTCCCACGATCATCGAAGCTGCCGAAGCGCTCTATTCAGGTCACGATGTGCGAGACATCTCGCGCCATGAAGCCGGTGAGGAGAATCTGCCCCGCACTGCAGATGCAATCGAAAGCATCGTCAGCCGCATGAAGGCGGAAGGCGGCAAAGCGATCTGTTTCGTTACAGGCGTCCCCGGGGCAGGCAAGACACTGGCTGGTTTAAACATCGCCGCTGGACGACTGAAGAAAGAGGTTGGCGAAGATTCTGCGCTTCTCTCTGGCAACGGACCGCTCGTGGACGTTTTAACAACTGCACTTGATAGAGACTTTCGCGCACGCGCCAAGCGGCGAGGGTTGAAGAAGGACCAGTTGCATTTGCTGGGGCGCGCACCGGATAAACTCATTCAAGCTGCACATCGATTTCGCAAACTCTATCTTGAACACGGCGGCCCGCCCCCGGAACATGTGATCATCTTCGATGAAGCCCAGCGCGCTTGGGGGCGGGAGAAGGCCGCCAAGTATATGGCGTCAAATGGTTATCCCGATTTTGACCAATCCGAACCTGCGTTCTTGCTTTCCGTGATGGACCGCCGACCGGATTGGTGCGTGATGGTTTGCCTGATCGGTGACGGCCAAGAAATTCATGACGGCGAAGCCGGTGTGGCGGAATGGCTGCGAGCCCTGCAGACTGGGTGTCGACATTGGCACATATTCGCGCCGCCGCGTCTACTGGAGACATCTGGACCATTGGACGAGTCCTTAATCCATTATCTGCGGCATACTGGTGAGGCCCCCGACCCTAGGCTACACCTTGACGTGCCCGTCCGCTCATTCCGGTCGGACAAGGTTTCCAAGTTCGTGGCATCGATCTTGGGCGAGAATGCAACTTCGGCGGCCGAAAAACTGCCGAATGTTGAAGACTATCCAATATTTCTGACACGCTCGCTGACGCGCGCTCGCTCTTGGCTTCGCGCACGACGCCAAGTGAATGAACGGGCAGGCCTTTTGGCATCATCCAACGCGCTGCGTCTGAAGACAGAAGGCATATTTGTTAAGGCGCGAATCGACGGTCCGGTGTGGTTCCTCAACCCGGCACATGATGTGCGAGCCTCTTCTGCGCTAGAGGAAGTAGCTACGGAGTTCGATGTGCAGGGCCTCGAATTGGATTGGACCTGCGTGGCGTGGGACCTCAACCTTAGGCGATCTAATGGCTGGCATGCACGGCAGTTCGAAGGCACGAAATGGCGGGAATTGAGCCGAAGCAATAGCGGGATCAGCAAGGCGGACTACGTGCGCAATGCCTATCGCGTGCTGCTCACGCGGGCCCGGCAGGGAATGGTGATCTTCGTACCGAGGGGCGATGCAGCAGATGCGACGCGTCCACCCGCCGAATATGATGCCATTGCCGATTGGCTGACGGCCTGTGGGATACCGGAACTGCCCTCAGCCTAAAACACCGGCTGATTGTGAATCCCGCACTCGGTCTTGTCCCAGTGGCGCCAGCGGCCGGCGCGGGGGTCTTCGCCGGGTTGGACTTGGGATGTGCAGGGCTGGCAGCCGATGGAGGGGTAGCCGGCGGCTTCAAGCGGGTGGCGGGGGAGTTCGCGGGCCGTGAAGTGCGCGTCAATGGCGGCCTTGTCCCAATCCGCCAAGGGATTGATCTTCAGGCGGCCTTCGTCGAGCTCGAAACGCGGCAGCCCACCGCGACCGGCCTGGAAGCCCTTGCGGCCGGATATCCACGCGTCGAAACCGGCCAGCGCGCGGCGGAGCGGTTCAACCTTGCGCAGATCGCAGCAGCCATCGGGATCATAAGCCCAGCGCAGGGACTTGTCGTCGCGACGAGCAATCTCATAGGGGTCGGGGCGATAGACGCGCAGATCGGTGAAGCCCAGTTGTTCGGCCAGACTGTCGCGATAGGCCAGCGTTTCGCCGTACATCTTCTGGGTGTTGATGAAGATCAGCGGCACGCTGCGATCGACCGCGGCGACCAGATCGAGCAGCACCGCCGATTCCGCCCCGAACGAGGAGACGACCGCCACCCTTCCCTGCAGTTCACCGGACAGGAGTTCGGCCAGCATGTCTGCCGCGCTGTCGCCGACAAAGCGCGCGTTCAGGGCCGCCACCTGCTCGGCCGTGAAGGCCGGCGCGGTGTCAATCACATCTGGCAGGCGCGCCGCCTCGCTCATGCGTTGGACTGTTCGCGAAGCGCCCAGATCGGTTGCAGGCTGTCGGCCGCTTTCATGTAGACATTGGGGAAGCGCGCAAGCGTGCGCTCCGCCACCGCCGGATCAATCGGCGTTTCAGGCAGCACGGCATCGAATCCGGCGCGGGTGAGGAACATCAGCTGATCGACATAGAGGACGCCCACCGCGCGGATTTCGCCCGTGAAGCCGGCTTCGCGCAGGATACGCGCGCTGCTGTAACCGCGGCCTTCGCGGAATTTCGGGAAGGCGATGTCGATACGGCGCAGGGCACCCAGATGCGGGACGAGCAGACGGGCATCATCGCCCGCCTCTAGCCACACGGCAGTGCCGCCGGGCTGATAGTCGGCCAACGGCACGGCCGGCGCGGTGTGCTCTGGATCGGCGCGCAAACGATAGACTTCAGCCATACACGGCCTCCTTGAAGGGTTCGGCGCCGACGCGGCGATAGGTGTCGAGGAAACGTTCGGCCGGATCGGCGCGCAGCGTCTTGTAACGGTCGATGACCTTTTCCACGGCGGTCACAATGCCATTCTCGTCGAAACCGGGGCCGAGGATCTTGGCCAAAGTCGCATCTTCGGCGCCGGAGCCGCCGAGGAGGAGTTGGTAATTTTCCTCGCCCTTGCGATCGACGCCCAGGATGCCGATGTGGCCGGCGTGGTGGTGGCCACAGCCGTTGATGCAGCCGGAAACCTTGATCTTCAGCTCACCCAGATCCGCCTCTTGCGGCGCCAGCTTCACCGCCAGTTTCTGGGCGATGGGGATGGAGCGGGCATTGGCCAGGGTGCAATAATCAAGGCCGGGGCAGGAAATGATGTCCGACGCGCGATCCAGGTTGGCGGTGGCCAGCCCGGCCGAAACCAGGACCTGCCACAGATCGAACAGATCGGCGCGGCGCACATGCGGCAGCACCAGGTTCTGCGCATGGGTCACGCGGATTTCGTCGCCGGCGTAACGCTGGGCCAGATCGGCGATTATATCCATCTGATCGGCCGACGCATCGCCGGGGATTTCGCCCGGCGCCTTCAGGCTGATGGTGACGATGGCATAGCCGGGCGCCTTGTGTGGGTGCGTGTTCACCGCCACCCAGTTGGCGAAATCCGGATTGGATAGGTCGATCTCTGTCGGCGCGTTGGCATCAAGCACCGGCGGCGCGAAGTGCGCGGCGATGCGGGCCAGTTCCGACGGCGGCGGATCGAGGCCGAGCGGCTTTACCAGCGCCCATTCTTCTTCCACCTGACGGGCAAATTCGACTGCGCCCAGATCGTTGATCAGGATCTTTATGCGCGCCTTGTAGATGTTGTCGCGGCGGCCGTGGCGGTTGTACACGCGCAGGATGGCTTCCATGTAGCTGAGATAGTCCGCCACCGGCAGATATTCACGGATGACATGGCCCAGCATCGGCGTGCGGCCCATGCCGCCACCGACCAGCACTTTCAGGCCGATTTCACCGGCGTCGTTCTGCACCAGTTCAAGGCCGATATCGTGCAGCTTGATGGCGGCACGATCGATCGTGCTGCCGGTGACCGCGATCTTGAACTTGCGCGGCAGGAACGAGAATTCCGGGTGCAGCGTCGACCATTGGCGCAGCAGCTCGGCATAGGGGCGCGGATCGGCGATCTCGTCGGCGGCGGCCGCCGCGAACTGATCGGAGCTGATGTTGCGGATGCAGTTGCCGCTGGTCTGGAAGGCATGCATTTCCACGCTGGCCAGATCGGTGAGCAGGTCCGGCATCTCTTCCAGCTTCATCCAGTTATACTGGATATTCTGACGCGTGGTGAAATGGCCGTAACCGCGGTCATAGCGGCGGGCGATGTGGGCCAGCATGCGCATCTGGCGTGAATCCACCGTGCCATAGGGAATGGCAACGCGCAGCATATAGGCGTGCAGCTGCAGATAGAGGCCGTTCATCAGCCGCAGCGGCTTGAAGGCTTCCTCGCTGATTTCGTTCTTCAGACGGCGTTCGACCTGGTCGCGGAATTCGGCGACGCGGGCATCCACGATCGCCTGATCATATTCATCGTAACGGTACATCAGATGGCTTCCACGGGGAGCGAGGGCAGGGCAAAATCGGGGCGCACACTGGGGCCAACAGCGCGCACACGTTCGCGAGTGGAGCGCGGGCGCCAGCCATCAGGTGTGGCGTCCACGTCGATCAGAACGAGATCGTTGATGCGCTCCTGGGGCAACAGGCGGGCAATCAGCGCCTCGCCTTCGTCGTCCACGGCCACGGCATCTCTGAGGTGGAGGCTCCAATCAGAGCCAGCCCACCACAACACATCGCCGGTTTCGAGGCGGTTTCCGGTCAGCAAACGAGGCATGCGGTTTCCTTGGCTTTGGCACGAGCAGCGGGCAGGGCCGCCACATCGCCAACGATGATGAGAGCAGGGGAGGCGATGGCCTCGCGCGCCACCAGCCCGGCCAGATCGGCGAGCAGCGAGGTGACGAGGCGTTCATTGGCCTGGGTGGCGCGTTCGATAACTGCCACCGGCGTATCGGGTGCCAGGCCATCGGCCATCAATTTCTCGGCGATCGGCGCAGCACCGGCCAGGCCCATGTAGATCACCAGCGTGCGGCCCTTACCGGCCAGCCCGGCCCAATTCTGTTCGGCCAGGCCCCGGCATTCACCAGCGACAAAGCTGACCGTCGAGGCATGATCGCGGTGAGTGAGCGGCATCAAGGTGGAGGCGGCCGCGCCATTGGCGGCCGATATGCCGGGAATCACAACAACGGGCACGCCCGCGGCGAGCGCCGCATCCACTTCCTCGCCGCCCCTGCCAAAGATGAACGGGTCGCCGCCTTTCAGCCGCACCACGGTGTGGCCAGCGCGGGCTTCGGCAACTAGCAGATCGCCGATTTCATCCTGGGCCAGCGTGTGGCGGGCGCGGCGCTTGGCGACCGAAATCCGGCGGGCGTGGGCGGGGATCAGCGCCATCACCTCGTCGCCGACCAGGCCGTCGTGCACCACGACATCGGCCGCCGCCAGCGCGCGGACGGCGCGCAGGGTCAGCAGATCAGCGGCGCCGGGGCCAGCGCCAACCAGGAGGATGCGACCAGATTGGGGGTGAAAATCCATGCCCCCCCTTGCCGCATCGCGCGGCAAGGGGGGAGAAAGGCTTTCTTGTGTGCGGCCTAGGCCGACTTGTCAGTCGTTCCCGAAGGTACGCTGCCACCAGCCCTTGCGGGGCGGAGCAGCTAGGGCGGTGGGCTCAGCAGCTTCGGCAACCGGCTCTTCGGCGGCAGCAGCAACAGGTTCGGCCACGGCCTCAGTCGCCGGCTTCTTGCGGCTGCGCTTTGGCTTGGCCGCGGGCTCTTCGGCAACCGGTTCCGGTGCTGGTTCAACAACCGGCTCCGGCGCGGCCACGCTCTCGGGCGCTGCATCGTCCTTCTTGCGGCGAATGCGCTTGGGCTTGGTGGCAGCCTCTTCGGCCACCGGCGCCGGAGCGACCTCGACAACCGCTTCTGGCACTTCCTCGCTCACCGGCGCGTCATCGGCCTTCTTGCGGCGGCTGCGCTTGGGTTTGGCGGCAACTTCTTCAGCCATCGGTTCCGGCGCGGCCGGTGCGGCTTCAGCGGCCTCATCCGTTGCCGCACCGTTGGTGCGTTCGGGACCGCCGCGGCGGCCGCGACGGCCACGCCGGCGGCGCTTGCGGCGACCGCCGTTCTCGCCGGTTTCACCATTGTCGGTGGCCTCGGCGCCGTCGCCTTCAGCCTCATCGGCCGCGTGGTCTGCGCCATCGTCGTGGTGCTCATCGCCATGATCGTCGTCATGCGCGTCGGCCTGATCGTCACTGCGCTCTTCACCCTTATCGCGGCCACGGCCGTCACGGCCACGGCGACGGCGACCACGGCCCCGCCCACGGCGGCCATCCTCGCCGCGCTCTTCACCGCGCTCTTCACCCTCTTCGCCGTCATCGTCTTCGGCTTCGTCGGCATCGCCGTCCTCGACGATCTTCACCAGCGGCGGCAGCGCCACCATCTCCACCTTCTTCGACGGCGGCGGACCGCCGGCGTCGATCTCGAAATTGGGGCCGATCAGCGAATCATCCGGCCGGGTGATGATGGTCACGCCATAGAGTTCTTCCAGCTCGGCCAGTTCGATGCGCTTGCGATTGAGCAGATAGACCGCCACTTCCTCGCTGGCGCGCAGCACCAGATCGCTGTGGCGACCGCGCAGGGCTTCGGCTTCCAGCGCGCGCAGAGCGGCCAGCGCCGCCGACGACACCGAACGCACCATGCCGGTGCCTTCGCACATCGGGCAGATATGGGTGGAGGCTTCCAGGATACCGGTGCGCAGGCGCTGCCGGCTCATTTCCATCAGGCCAAAGCTGGAAATACGGCCGATCTGCACGCGGGCGCGATCATTCTTCAGCGCCTCCTTCATGGCCTTTTCGACCTTGCGGACGTTGGAACCATTTTCCATGTCGATGAAATCGATTACCACTAGGCCGGCCATGTCGCGCAAACGCAACTGGCGGCCGATCTCGTCGGCGGCTTCCAGGTTGGTCTTGGTGGCGGTTTCCTCGATGCCATATTCGCGGGTGGAGCGCCCGGAGTTGATGTCGATCGACACCAGGGCTTCGGTCGGGTTGATGACCAGATAGCCGCCGGATTTCAGCTGCACGACCGG
>Ga0164294_10004487_pt1 | contig 12174 bp, 7 predicted proteins | sample GEODES005metaG_FD_111479 | JGI IMG/M metagenome (GOLD analysis project Ga0164294, IMG submission 111479) | Oligotrophic lake water microbial communities from Sparkling Lake, Wisconsin, USA - GEODES005 metaG | ecosystem: Environmental > Aquatic > Freshwater > Lake | place: USA: Sparkling Lake... | reverse complement strand
TGCCGCCCGTCGATCTTGCCCCTCTCATGGCAGACGGCGGGATGGTTCTCGTCGCGCTGAACCTCGTCGATGAGGCAGGCGCGGTCCTCAGCCGCAACCTCTACTGGCGCGGCCGCGACCCCGCCGCTTACCGCGCGCTGGGCGCGATGCCCGCCGCCGCGATCAGCCTCAAGGCGCAGGCGGGTCAGTCGCAAGGCAGCGACCGCCCGCTCACCCTGATACTTGCCAACACCGGCAAAACCCCGGCGCTCGCGATCAAGCTCACCGTGCTCGACAAGGCCGGCGCGCGCGTGCTTCCGGCCTACTTCGAGGACAACTACGTCTCGCTGATGCCCGGCGAGGTACGCACGCTCACCGTGCGCGTGCCCGCCAGCGCCAAGCCCGCGAGCATCGCAATCCGCGGCTGGAACATCCCGGAAAGCGCGGCGAAGATCGCGCCGTAAAGGGACGACTTGCACCCACCCTCGTCATGCCCGCGAAGGCGGGAATCCAGAGCTGCAGAACACAGCGCTTCCAGCCCTGGATTCCCGCCTTCGCGGGCATGACGAACGATGGAGGGGAACACCCCGGGGTGCGCCCCGGGGTCCCGTTTACGCGCGCCTCAAGCCTTCGCCTGGTCCTTGATCGGCAGATTGCGCACCCGTTTGCCCGTCAGCGCAAACAGCGCGTTCGCCAGCGCCGGGGTCGCCGGCGGCAGGCCGGGCTCGCCGATCCCGCCCATCTCCGCGCCGCTGCTGATGAAGTGCACTTCGACCGTCGGCGCGTTGGCGAGCTTGAGCACTTCGTAATCACTGAAGTTGCTCTGCTGCACCGCGCCCTTGTCCACCGTGATCGCCTCGCCGATGCCGGATGACAGGCCCATCACAAGCCCGCCGAGAATCTGCCCCTCAGCCGCAGTGGGGTTCACCACCATGCCGCAATCGACCACGGCGAAGGCCTTGTGCACTTTCGGCGTGCCATCTTCGGCCAGCGAAGCCTCGATCACTTGGCCAACGATCGTGTTGAAGCATTCCACCACTGCAACGCCGCGCGCATGGCCCGGCTCGAGCGGCGAGCCCCACCCGCTGCGCTTCGCCACTTCCTCCAGCACCGTGCGATGCCGCCCGGGCTTGAGATGCTTAAGGCGGAATTCCACCGGATCGACCCCGGCAAGCTGTGCCATCTCGTCCATGAAGCTTTCGGCAGTAAAGCCGTGCTGCGTCGCGTTGACCGAGCGCCACGCGCCCACCGTCTGGTTGGAAACCTGCTTGAAATGCCGCCGCGCCACCGCGGGCACATCATAGAAGAACGGCACTTCACGCAGGCCGTCTTCCGGCTGCGCGAAGTCGTTGCGCCAGGCAGCGATCTTGCCGTCCGGCCCAAGCGCTGCGGTCAGCTTGGCCGAGCTTTGCGGGCGGTACGCGCCTTGCGAGACTTCCTCCTCGCGCGACCAGATCAGCTTGACCGGGAAGGGCACCTGCATGGCCACCCGCGCCACCTGATCCACGATCTCCATGTACATCGGCAAGCGGCGACCGAAGCTGCCGCCGATCAGCATGGGATGGAACGTCACCTTGTCCGCGCCCAGCCCCGCCGCGCTTGCGGCTGCCGCCTTGGCGCCGAGCGGGTCCTGCATTCCGCCCCACAGATCGAGATGCCCGTCCTTGTAATGCGCGGTCAGCGCAAACGGCTCCATCATCGCGTGGTGGAGGAAGGGCATCTTGTAGTCGGCCACCAGCACTTTCACGCCATCGGCCTTGAGCGCGGCATCGACATCGCCTTCGCCCACCGTCTTGTCCGGCTTGCCCTCGGCCCGCAGCTTGTCCTGCTCGGCGAAGATCGTCGCGGTCGAGATCGCGCCATGGCCGCCGTCGCTGAACTTGGGCGCCAGCGCGCGCGCGCCTTTCAGCGCCTGCCAGTAGCCCTTGGCCACCACCACGACCGCGCCTTCAAGGCTGATCACTTTCTCGACACCCGAGACCGCCATCGCCGGCGCGGGATCGACCGAGAGCAGCTTGCCCCCGCGCACGGGCGCGGCGATCACGGTCGCCACCCGCATGCCGGGCTTCACCACGTCCATGCCGTATTGCGCGGTGCCGTTGACCTTGGCCGGGATATCGAAGCGGGGAATCGATTTCCCCATGTGCTTGAAGTCCTTGGGATCCTTCAATGCCACCTTGGTGGACAGGCTCCGCGTCGCCGCTTCCGCCGCGAGTTCGCCATAGCGCAGCGACTTGCCGCTCTTGGCATGGACCACCTTGCCGTCCGCCGTGGTCAGCTCGCCGGCGGGAACACTCATCCGCCCCGCCGCCGTCTCGATCAGCGCCGCGCGCGTGCCCGCGCCCAGCACGCGCAGTCCCTGCTGCCCGGTAAAGCGCAGCGCCGAGGAGCCGCCAGTGATCTGCAGGTTCATCTGGCGCGCCACCATGGCGAGCAGCGACATCGGCATCGCCCCGATGATACCGGGATAGCCGCTCATTTCCGAAAGGAAGCCCTTGCCCAGCACCGCGTTGGCAAAGGCCGCTTCCGCCGGCGCCGAGACGACCGAGAGCTTGCTCCAGTCGGCGTCCAGCTCCTCGGCCAGCATCTGCGCAAGGCCGGTGTTCGAGCCCTGCCCGATATCGGTGTGCGGCGAATAGATCGTGACGGTGTCATCCTCGCCGATGCGCAGCCAGGTGCCGAAATTGTGCCCGCCCTTGCCGTCGGTCAACTTGGCCGCCTGCGAGCGCGCCGAGCTGTCGCCATACTGGACCGCGAAAATGCCGCCGCCGACCAGTGCCGCGCCGCCAATCAGGAATGTTCTGCGGATCATGCCCATGTGCTTGCTCCTCAGGCGGGGGTTGCGGGGGTGGCTGCAGCCGTACCGGCCACATCGTGGATCGCCGCGCGAATGCGGGGATACGTCCCGCAGCGGCAGATATTGGTCATCGCTGCATCGATATCCGCATCGGTCGGCTTGGGCGTTTTCGCCAGCAGCGCCGCCGCCGCCATGATCTGGCCCGATTGGCAATAGCCGCATTGCGGCACCTGATGCGTGATCCACGCCTGCTGCAAGGCCGTCAGCGTACCCTCCGCGCCACCCGATGCCTGACTGAGGCCCTCGATCGTGGTGATCGCCTTGCCCGCCACATCGCTGATGGGCACGCTGCAAGACCGCGTGATCTCGCCGTCGATATGCACGCTGCACGCGCCGCAGGCGGCAATGCCGCATCCGAACTTGGTGCCCGTCATGCCGAGCTCCTCGCGGATCGCCCAGAGCAGCGGGGTATCCGGCTCGGCCGCAAAGCTGACCGGCTTGCCATTGACCATTGCCTCGATTGCCACGCTGCCCACTCCCCTCGGATCCCGGTGAATGCGTTGCTTGTAGCAACCGATTTCGCCGCGCGCCACTGTCAAGTCGGGAAGGGCACGGCGCATGCGCTGCGCTGCACAACGGTTGCGCTTGCTCATGCGGGCCCATACGAGGTGTAAGTGCGTCGAATCAAAACCCTTCCGCTCTTCGCCGCGCTCGCGGCCCTCGCTGCCTGCTCGTCGGGCGCGCCGCCGCCCATGCCCAAGCCGCAGGTCTCCGCCGCGCTGCCGCTCCAGCGCGACGTGGTGGACTGGGACGATTATGTCGGCCGGTTCGAAGCGGTGCAGGATGTCGAGATTCGGCCGCGCGTCTCGGGCACGGTCGAGAGCGTCAATTTCCGCGAAGGCGTCGAGGTCGCCAAGGGTCAGGTGCTCTTCACCATCGATCCGCGCCCCTATCGCGCCGCTGCCGCGCAGGCCCGGGCCGATCTGGTCAGGGCCGAGGCGCTCGTCACCAATGCCCGCACCGAGCTGGCCCGCGCGCAGAAGCTGGTCGAGGCGCAGGCGATCAGCCGCGAGGAGTTCGAGACCAAGGAAGCCGCCTTGCGCAGCGCCGCCGCCTCGGCAGGCGCGGCGCGCGCCACGCTTGAGGCGCGCGCGCTCGATCTTGCGTTCACCACGATCCGCTCACCGATAACCGGGCGCATTTCCGACAAGCGCGTTTCGATCGGGACCTATGTGAAGGCGGGCGAGACCCCGCTCACCAGCGTCGTCACGGTCAATCCGATCCGCTTCGCGTTCGAAGGCGCGGAAAGCTTCTATCTCAAATACGTCCGCCAGGCGCAGACCGGCGAGCGCGAATCCTCGCGCTATGCCCCCAATCCGGTCGACATCAAGCTGGCGGACGAGACGAGCTACCGCTGGCACGGGCTGATGAAGTTCGTCGACAACGCGATCGACCAGAACTCGGGCACGATCCGCGCCTATGCTCAGGTCGACAACCCCACCGGCTTCCTCGTCCCCGGCATGTTCGGCCGCGCCCGCCTCCTCGGTTCGGGCACCTACAAGGCGCTGCTCGTGCCCGATGAGGCTATCGTCACCGATCAGACCCGGCGCTTCGTCTATGTCATCGGCAAGGACGGCAAGACCGTGCAGCGCATTGTCGAAACCGGCCCGCTGGTCGAAGGCCTGCGCGTGGTCAAAGCGGGCCTCGTGCCAGGCGAGAAAGTGGTGATCGACGGGCTCGCGCGGCTCCAGCCGGGCATGGATGTCGATGCCAAGGTGGTTCCGCTCAAACCCCGCGCGGCCGCGGATTCCCCCGCGTCCTCAGCCCTCAAGGCGCCCGCCGCGGCCGAGGCCACGGCCAAGTAATGCGCCTGCCGCATTTCTTCATTGATCGGCCGATCTTCGCGGCCGTGCTGTCCATTCTCATCGTCATCGTCGGCACGATCGCCTATCCCTCGCTGCCCGTCGGCCAGTATCCCGAGATCGCGCCGCCCACCGTCGTCGTCTCGGCCAGCTACCCCGGCGCGACGGCCGAAACGCTTGCCGAAACCATCGCCGCCCCGCTCGAAGTCGCGATCAACGGCGTCGAGAACATGATCTACATGCAGTCGTCCTCGACCGGCGACGGCAATGTGGCGATCACCGTGACGTTCAAGGCCGGCACCAATATCGATCAGGCGCAAGTGCTGGTGCAGAACCGCGTCGCCACCGCCGAGCCGCGCCTGCCCGAAACGGTGCGCCAGATCGGCGTGACGGTGCGCAAGAACTCACCCGACCTGCTCATGGTCATCAATCTCTATTCGCCCGACAAGTCCTTGAGCCACCATTACGTCGCGAACTACGCGACGCTTCAGGTGGTCGACCGGCTGAGCCGCGTGCCGGGCGTCGGCGGGGTGCGCATCATCGGCGCGCGCGATTACAACATGCGCGTGTGGATCGATCCCGATGCCGCCGCCAGCCGCAATCTCACGGTGGACGAGATCGTCGCCGCGATCCGTGCCCAGAACGCGCAAGTCGCGGCGGGCTCGGTTGGCCAGCCGCCGTTCAACCAGGGCGGCACCGCCTTCCAGCTCGGCATCCAGACCGAGGGGCGCCTCACCTCGCCCGAGCAATTCGGCGGCATCATCCTCAAGCGCTCCGAGGACGGCCGCCTCACCCGGCTGCGCGATATCGCGCGGATCGAGCTTGGCGCGCAGGACTATGGCACCAATGCCTATCGCGACAGCTACCAGTCGATCGGCATCGGCGTCTCGCAGCTCCCCGGCTCGAACGCGCTCAAGACGGCCGCGGCGGTCGATGCCGAATTGGAAGCGCTGTCCAAGGCCTTCCCGCCGGGCCTGATCTATTCGGTCCCGTTCCATCCGACCGAATTCATCCGCGCCTCGATCGACGCGGTCGAGGAAACCCTGTTCGAGGCGATCGTGCTTGTCGCGCTCGTCGTCCTCGTGTTCCTGCAAAGCTGGCGCGCCGCGATCATTCCGATCATCGCCATTCCGGTCTCGCTTGTCGGCAGCTTCGCGGCGATGGCCGCCTTCGGTTTCTCGCTCAACAATCTCTCGCTGTTCGGGCTCGTGCTCGCCATCGGCATCGTCGTCGACGACGCGATCGTGGTCGTCGAGAACATCGAGCGGCTGATGCACGAGGAAGGCCTCTCTCCCCGCGCCGCCGCGCACAAGACGATGGACGAGGTCTCGGGCGCGCTCATCGCCATCGCGCTGGTGCTGTGCGGGGTGTTCATCCCCACCGCCTTCATTCCCGGCATTTCGGGCGCGTTCTACAAGCAGTTCGCGCTCACCATCGTCAGCGCGACCGCGATCTCGGCGTTCGTCTCGCTCACCTTGTCGCCCGCGCTCGCCGCGCTGATCCTCAAGCCGAAGGGCCATGAGGCAAGCGAAGGCCCCACCGGCTGGCGGGGCCTCCCGGTCCGCTTCGCGCGCGGCTTCAACCGCCGCTTCGAACAGCTTTCGGAGCGCTACGGCCGCCTCACCGCGCGGCTGGTGCGCTCGCTCGGGCTGATCGCGATTGCCTATGTCCTGCTGCTCGCCGTGGCCGGCTGGCGCTTCTGGGCCACCCCCACCGGCTTCATCCCGGCGCAGGACCAGAACTACCTGATCGCCGTCGTCCAGCTCCCGCCGGGCAGTTCGCTCCAGCGCACCGACGAGATCGTGCAGGCCGCCGCCAGGATCGCGCGCGAAAATCCCTCGGTGAAGACCACGATCGCCTTCGCCGGGTTCGACGGCGCGACGTTCACCACCGCCCCCAATGCCGGCGCGATCTTCATCACGCTCAAGGATTTCGGCACGCGCTCCGCTTCCGCCGACGAAGTGGCCAACCAGCTGCGCAAGGCCGAAGGCGCGATCACCGCGGGCAACGTCCTGATTGTCCCGCCTCCGCCGGTGCGCGGCATCGGCACCGGCGGCGGGTTCAAGATGATGATCGAGGACCGCTCGGGCGCGGGCTATGCCGCGCTCGAGGGCGCAGCGTTCAAGATGATGATGGCAGCGAACCAGCAGCCAGGCCTCACCTCGGTCTTCACCACTTTCAACACCAAGACCCCGCGCCTCAAGGCCGAGGTTGACCGCGAGCGCGCCGAGCAGATCGGCGTGCCGGTGGCGCGCGTGTTCTCCACCCTCGGCACTTATCTCGGCAGCACTTACGTCAACGATTTCAACTTCCTCGGCCGCACATTTCGCGTGACGGCGCAAGCGGACGCGCCCTACCGCGACGATATCGGCGATATCCTGCGGCTGAAAACACGGTCGGCTTCGGGCACGATGGTCCCGCTCGCCGCGGTGATGACGCTCAAGAACGAAAGCGGCCCCTACCGCGTCGTGCGCTACAATCTCTACCCGGCTGCCGAACTGCAGGGCGATACCAAGCGCGGCTTCTCCTCGGGCCAGTCGCTCGGCACCATGGACCAGCTCGCGCGGGCCAACCTGCCCGCCGGCTTCACCTATGAATGGACCGAGCTTGCTTTCCAGCAGAGCCAGGCGGGCAACACCGGCATCCTCGTCTTCGGCCTCGCGGTTGTTTTCGTCTTCCTGCTCCTTGCGGCGCAGTACGAAAGCCTTGTCCTGCCGCTCGCGGTGATCCTGATCGTGCCGATGTGCCTGCTCGCCGCGATTGTCGGCGTCGGGCTGATGGGGCGCGACAACAATATCCTCACGCAGATCGGTCTGGTCGTGCTGATCGGGCTTGCCGCGAAGAACGCGATCCTCATCGTCGAATTCGCGCGGCAGGGCGAGGACGAGGGGCTGGAGGCCCGCGCTGCCGCGCAGCGCGCCGCGCACCAGCGCCTCCGACCCATCGTGATGACCTCGATCGCCTTCATTCTCGGCACCCTGCCGCTGGTCATCGCCACCGGCCCCGGCGCGGAAATGCGCCAGGCGCTGGGCATCGCGGTGTTCTTCGGGATGATCGGGGTGACCGTGTTCGGCCTCCTCTTCACGCCCTCGTTCTATATCATCAGCCGCAATTTCGGGACACGCGTCGGCCGTGCCCTCAAGCGCCGCCCGCCGCCGCCGACCGCGCCCGAAGCGGAGGGCGAGGCATGATCCGCCGCCCCGTCCTGATGCTCTCGGCGCTGCTCCTGCCCGCGCTGCTCCTTTCAGCCTGTGCGGTCGGTCCGAATTACCAGCGCCCCGCCCCGCTCCCGCCGGAGCAGATCCGCCTCACCGAAGCGCTCGAAAACGGCGCCGTCGTCCCCTCGCCGCTGCCCGATCAATGGTGGCGCCTGTTCAAGGACGCCGAGCTTGACCGGCTGGTCACGCAGGCGCTCGCGAAGAACACTGATCTTCGCGCCGCCGCCGCCAATCTCCAGCGCGCCCGTGCTGTCCTTTCCGAAGCCGGCGCCGCGCGCCTGCCCACCACCGGCACCGCCGCGCAGTTCACCAGCAGCCAGCAGGTCATTCCGGCCTTGAGCCGCACCGTCACCAACGACTTCTTCTCCCTTGGCTTTGATGCCTCCTACGAGGCCGATCTGTTCGGCGGGGTCAGCCGCAGCGTCGAGGCCGCGCGCGCCGATACCGCCGCCGCGCAGGCTGCTGTCGACGCCGCACGTGCCGCGGTCGCGGCCGAAACCGCCCGCGCCTATGCCGCGGCCTGCGGATTCGGGCAGCAGGCCGATGTCACGCGCGAGACCGAGGCGCTGCAAGCCCGCACGCTCGACCTGACCGAACGCCGCCTTGCCGCCGGTCGCGGCACGCGCGCCGAAGTGGATCAGGCAACCGTTCTCGTCGAACAGGCCCGCGCGGCGGTCCCGCTGTTCGAGGCCGAACGCCGCGCCGCGCTCTATGCCCTTGCCGTCCTCACCGGCGATCCCCCTGCCGCGATCCTCGATAGCCCCGCCGCCAAGTGCCGCGCTGTCCCCATGGCGAGCGAGCCGCTCCCGGCAGGCGATGGCCAGTCGCTCCTCGCGCGGCGCCCCGATGTGCGCCAGGCCGAACGCACCCTCGCCGCCGATACCGCACGCATCGGTGTCGCCACGGCCGCGCTCTATCCCTCGATCACGCTCCTCGACAGCGTCTCGCTCGGTGCGACGCGCTTCAGCAATCTCGGCAATGCAGGCTCGGTCGGCTATTCGGTCGGCCCGCTGATCAGCTGGAATTTCCCCTTGAACGGCGCCGCACGCGCCCGCGTCGCGCAAACCCGGGCGGTGGCGGAAGGCTCGCTCGCCCGCTTCGATGCCGCCGTCCTGAACGCGCTCAAGGAAGCCGAACAGGCCCTCGCCCGCGCCGGCGGCGCCGCCAGCCGCGAGGAGGCGCTGCGCCGCGCGATGACCGCCAGCGCCGATGCCGCCCGCTTGTCACGCATCCGCTTCGATTATGGTGCAGACAGCTTCCTCCAGCTGCTCGAGTCAGAACGCCAGCGCGCCTCGGCCCGCGCCGCGCTCGCCCAGGCCGAAGCGGCCCGCGCCGACGCCCAGATCAGCGTATTCAAGGCGCTCGGCGGCGGCTGGGAAACTCCTAACCCAGCCCCTTAGAGCCTCTTCTCCAGCATCCGCCGCGCCGAGCGCTGGACATGCTCGGCAATCACGCGGAACGCCGCTTCCATGCTCGTGCCGCGCCGCCACGCCAGCGCCACCGAGCGATGCGCGCGCCACCCCTCGACATCGACCACCGCGAGGCCCGCAAGGCCGCCGACGTCGCTCGCCAGATAGAGCCGCGGCAACACCGTGAGCCCCAGGCCCGAGGCCGCCATCATGTGCAGGCTGTCGAGGCTGGTGCCTTCGTAGTCCGGGCTCAGTTCCATTCGGTGCGCTTCGGCGATCTCGCGTGTTTCGCGGTGCAAGTGGTGCCGCGTATCGAGCGAGAGGAGCACTTGCCCCGCCAGCGCTGCAGGCAAGACCGGTCCGCGCGCGAGGTCGCTGTCCACTGCCGCCACCAGATCGAGCGGCTCGCGGAACAGCGGCTCCACCTCAAGGTCATCCCCCCGGATCGGCAGCGGCCCCAGCATCACGTCAAGCTCCCCGCGCGAGAGCTGGCGCGCCTGCTCGTCGGGTATCCCCTCGCGCACATAGAGCCTGAGGCCGGGCGCCGCGCGGTGCAGATCGGCGATGATCGGCGAGAGCAGATAGGGCCCCAAGGTCGGCGTTGTCCCCAGCCGCAGCGTGCCCGTCAGCCCCGTCGCGGCGGAGCGCGCGAGTTCCTCGATCCCGTGCACTTCGCCCAGAATGCCGCGCGCCTTGGAAACGATGCTGCGCCCGATCGGCGTGAGGATCGCGCCCGTGGTCGACCGCTCGAGCAGGCGCACACCCAGCTTTTCCTCGAGCGCCTTGACCTGCTGGCTCAGCGCCGGCTGCGAGACATGGGTGATCCGCGCGGCTTCCGCGAAGGAGCCCGTATCGGCGAGCGCGACGAGGTACTGAAGCTGGCGGATCGTGGGCATGGTGCGAGTATAACCACAGCTTATAGCCGCCAGACAAGAGTTGTAATTGGCGCTGCAGCGCACAATATCCTAGAGACGTCCTACCGGTATTGGACATCAGAGCTCTCAGGGAACTTCATGGCGGCACCATCGCGGGTCGAACTGCGCGACGCAATTCGCTGGCTGGCCGAAATCATCGGGCCAGATGCCGGCTATCTGCGTCTGGCGGCGGTCTACGGCATTGCCATCGGCCTGCTCTCGCTCGCCACGCCGATCTCGGTCCAGCTGCTGATCAACAGCGTTGCTTATACCGCGCTGCCCGCGCCCTTATGGACGTTGGCGGGCCTCTTGTTCACGCTGCTGTTCATGGTCGCGGTGCTCAGCACCTTGCGCGTCTACATCATGACCCTGTTCGAGCGCCGCCTCTTCGCGCGCGTCGTCGCCGAAATCACCGTGCGCGCGGTCCACGCGCGCGATCCCTTCTTCGGCGATGCCCGCCGCGCGGACCTGTTCAACCGCTTCTTCGATCTCGCCGTCGTGCAGAAATCGGTGCCCAGCCTGCTTATCGGCGGTTTCACGATCATGCTGCAATCGGCTGTCGGCCTGATCGTCACCAGCTTCTACCACCCGTTCTTCCTCGCTTTCAACGTGGTGCTTCTGCTCGCGCTGCTGGTCGTCTGGCTGCTCTGGTCGCGCGGCTCGATGACGACCGCCGTCGCGCTGTCCCACGCCAAGCACGATACCGCGCGCTGGCTCGAAAGCGTCGGCAGCTCCAACGGCTTCTACAAGTCGAGCCGCCATGTCGGCTTCGCGATGGACCGCTCGGAGGCGATGACCGCGAACTACATCGCCAAGCACCGCCAGTACTTCCGCTACAGCTTCGCCCAGACGCTGGCCTTCTTCATGCTCTACGCCACCGCCTCGGCGGCGCTGCTTGCGCTCGGCGGCAATCTCATCCTTTCGGGCGAGCTCACCATCGGCCAGCTCGTCGGCGCCGAGCTCATTCTGTCCGGCGTGTTCTACGGCGTAAGCCAGCTCGGCTGGTATCTCGATACATTCTACGATCTCGTCGCCAGCTGCGAGGAACTGTCGCTGCTCTATGGCATCGCGCAGGAAAAGCTGCCGATCCCCAGCAACCAGGGCCCGCGCGACGGCGCGATCTCGCTGCGCGATGTCAAGCTTGGCGAAACGCATCTCAATTTCTCGCTGGCCGCGGGCGAGCGCCTCGTCACTGTGCCCGAACCGGGAGTCGAGCGTACGCTCTCGCTGCTCCTGAAGCGCCACGTCGCCCCCGATCACGGCCTTGTCACCGTCGGCGGCTCGGACCTTGGCGGGCTCAACATGTATCTGCTGCGCTCCGAGATCATCGTGCTCGACCGGCCGACGATCGTCGAAGTCACGATCCGCGAATACCTCAACCTCGCGGTCTCCGACGCGACCGCCGAAAGCATCCTCGACGCGCTCGATGCGGTCGGCCTCAGCGAGCGCGTCGCCACGCTGCCCGATGGGCTCGACACGCCGCTCGCCTCCTCGGGCTGGCCGCTCACGGTGGGTGAAGTCATGGAACTGAAGCTGGCCAACGCGCTGCTCGCCCGGCCCAAGGTGCTGGTGCTCGCACCCGTCTTCGATGTCATGCCCCCGGCGCAGTTGTTCGGCGTGCTCGAACGGCTGAAGGCGGCCGGCACCTCCGTGCTCATGTGCACCGCGCGCCCGGGCTCCTTCTCGCTCGACGGCTGGCTGTGGCTCGGCCGTCAGGAACAGATCCGCTTCGCTTCGGCCGCCGAACTGCAGGCCCACGTCAAGGATCGGGAGGCGGCACGTGCCCTATCGGCTTGACCATATCGAGCATTTCCCGACGTTCGCGGCGATGCGCGCGCCGCGCGTCGCGGTGATCACCGCCTGGCTGGTCGTCATCGGCATTGTCGCGGCTGTGCTCGTCATGGCCTTCGTGCCCTGGGTGCAGACCGCCAATGGCGACGGCCAGGTCGTCGCGCTCAATCCCGATGACCGCAGCGCCGATGTTTCGGCGCTGGT